>WASW01103917.1_pt1 | contig 29379 bp, 26 predicted proteins | sample 5698521 | NCBI WGS metagenome assembly WASW01 (sample SAMN11175560, study PRJNA528189) | sponge metagenome | isolation source: marine sponge | host: Leucetta | place: Antarctica: Western Antarctic Peninsula, King George Island | collected 2013-01
GAGAAGTGACGGAACCCCTTCCATTGGCATTGGAGAGCTATCAGTATTTTCTCACCAAGCCCTTTCGTCAATGGCCTCCAGAACTCCAATCTTCTCAAAACCAGGAAAAAGAAGACCAGGCTGCTATGATCCAGGGAAAAGTAATTGTCAGTCCTGAATTGCAAGCGCAAGTCAGCGAATCAGATCGGATGATCATAATGCTATTTGATCCTCAACAAGGACGGCCAGTTGCCATTAAAATCATCCCTCATTTTCAAAATAATCAACGTTTTAGTATTGGACAAGGGCAAGCAATGCCTGGACAAACCCTCAAAGGTTCTTATTCACTCCGCATCATTACAGATAAAAACAATCAACCTTTTCAAGCGGCTCCAGGAGAAATTGTCGGGCGCTCTTCAGAACTCATTCCTCTCGGAACTCAAGGGTTGGATTTTGTTTTGGATCAGAATTATGTGCGCTAATTATTCAATGAAAGATCGAGCGGAATATCTGGAAAGGTTTCGTGGAAACGGTGAGAGTGTTCTTTAATAAACATGCGATCCGATGGAAGCACAAAATCAAATAAAGCATTCAGAATTTATAGCTCAAGGACACCGTTAGCCCTTGAGGAGAAATGCCGAAGCCATATTGAAGCGATAGAAAATTTTTAATCCGACCTTCGGCTCGCAGAGCATTGATTTTGTTGCGAGTTTGAAAATAGCTATAAATAACATAACCCGTTGCGACTCCTCCTCCGACCACAGCAATCGTGTGAAACTTTTTTAAGTTAACTCTTTTCGTCAAAAGAAGAGCCATCCCCACCCCAGTGCCAATCCCCAAATACATCCAACTTCTTTGCTCTGCCAGTGCTGCCTCCAGCCGTCGCCGCCATTGTTGTCTTTCTGCTCTGTTCAATTCTGTAAGATTCTCGGTGACTTTAGGTTTGAGCATCAATGGCTTAGGTGGCGGAGTCAAACGTTTTCGTGTATCCAATTCACGTCGAGTCTCTGCTGTTAATTCTATTTGTTTATGACGACTGACATAAGTTTTTACAAGCGCCCCAGGCGCAGGAGCCTCATAACTGTACAAAATAACCGCATCCGCTGAAATATCATTCAGTCGACTGATTTCCGCAATGGCAATGTTTTTCTGCTCTAAACCCAAAGTTTGTCCTTCTAAATCACTGGTTGAAGTTTGAGTGTAAATGACAAAACGATCTCTGACTTTCAAACCATGAGTTCTTCCCAAGTCAATCACCACACTTTTAGATTTCACCGCAAGAACTCGGCCTTTTAAAAGCGTATTGTTTGAAATACGAGTCGCCAGTTCAAATAATTGATCTTGCATCGTATTGAAAGTGAATTGAATTTCATCTGTAAAATCAAGAGAATTGGTGACGACATCCAATAAACGGACAGACAGCGTAAACAGCGGGATTGATTCGGAATTTTCACCCGACACCAATTCTGAGCTGATTTGGCCGACCATGACTTTATCGGCACTCAATTCTTTCCCAATCTTGATGCCACAAGCGATATCATTACAATCGACATCACTCGGATTTTCCAGATCTTGACTATGCGCTTCCAATTCTTGCGGACCAACGACAGTGAAGTGGTTGGTATTGAAGAGGTTTTTCTGAAGCGCATCCACAAAGCCATCAGCCGCCGTATCGGACATTCCTTCTGTCGGAGACAATTTTAATAACAATACTTTAATCCGGCCATCTTCACTAAATCCGCTTAAAAAACCTTTATCAAAGTTATTTATTTGAGCAGAAGCCATAGAAAAGAAAATGAAGGGAACGCAAACAATAGCGCCGGCTAAAAAAAATTTAACATTTTTGATCATTGATTGACGTAGCATTGATTTTTGACACTGAAAAGATGGCTTGGTTTATTTTGGCAAAAGGGATGACTGCTTTGGCATTTCTATATTTTCTCTCAAGCTAAGCAAGAAAAACACCAAATTAAGGGTTGAATCAGTTGATGAAACATTTTTTACTTGAATGGAATTCAAATACGCTTTAGTATTCAGGTTTAACTATATTTTTAAAATATTGTCAAAAGTTGGATAGGAATATTATGAACGAACAACCGATGAGCCGTAAAGAGTTGCATCAACAAGATCGCATTCAAACATGGTTGTCTGTAATTATCGATTATCTTTATAAAAATCAGAAATGGTTTATTATCGGCAGCATTGCCTTTGTTGCTATTGTGATCGGCATCCTTGCTGGAATTCAGTATTATCAAGCTGAACAAATTAAGCAAGCAAATCTACTTTATACTGCTCAAAAAGCCCTGAGTGAAGCAGTTAATCGAGAAGAAGGGCAACCAGCAGCACTGAAAATATTTGACGAATTTTTAACAATCTACCCTGATGAAACGAATAGTGCCATCGCTTTAACGTATCTCGGAGAATTGTACGTCGGTCAAAAACAGTGGGATCAAGCCGCGAACGCATATAAAAAAGCGATTGCACACCCGAAAGCCCTTGCCGGGATGATCAATGCGGCCAAATTGAGCTTGGCGGTTGTGTATGAAAATCAACAACAATGGGAAGCGGCAAACCAGATCATTCAAAGCATTGACGGAGACGATTGGCGTGATATCCGTTGGAAAAACCTGGCTCAGATTGCTCTCATGCAAGGAAATAAAGCCGCCGCAAAAGCCAACTTAGAGCAGTTGATCAAGGAAACACCGCAATCTGTATTTAAACAAGAAGCCGAAGCCATTTTACTCACCCTGAACTGAGGAGCGATTATGTCATTAGATTATTTAAAATTTGTTGAAGCCCATGAAGATTATGCCAATTTCAATGTTTTTGAAAAAGTGTTGATCGCAACTCAACGGGCAAAAGCCATTTATGAAGAAGAAAAAGTAACCGAAGACGAGGAGGAGGCTAAACGGAAAATTAAACGGAAAACCACTCACAAACCTACCTACCAAGCCATTTTAGAAATCAACGAAGGCACCGTTCAACTGTCTTACCCTGAGGAAGAAATGATCTCATCCTCTTCAGAAGCAGTGACGCCGGATGAGACACTTCCAGGAGATCAGACGATCCTTTCCAAATAGAAAATCCGAATAGAAAAGTTTGGCAAAACATGATTTCATTTTAGGAGCGTTGAAATCAAAGGAGATCCTTCCCATGCAACAAGACCTATCTCAGGTTATCAGAACTCCTTTTTATTTTTTATTTCGACTTCTGACAGATAAAAAATCTCTGGAGGCCTGCCTGACGGTCATTCTAATAATGGCCTTGGTCGATGGGATCTTCGAGTCATACTTATTTTCCCACTACATCACATTTCTGACAACAATTTTAGAGCTTGATCCGACTGTTTTTGAAGAGATTGATTTAGGTTATGTCCCGATTGTCTGGGTCGCTTTCCTGAGTTTTATTATTGGAACCTTAGTCATTGATCACATTTGCCGCACAAAATATTCCGAAGCTGATTGATTTATACATGGAAGAGTGGTGGTCGCTCTTTCTGATCTGGGTTATTATTGGAGGGGGAGTTCATGTCTTGGCAATCAAGTTATTCAATGAAGCTGGGATCAATCGTGATGCCAGCGTCATTCTCAATATCCATTTACTGAGCCTCGTCGGAATCCTCACTTTTCCCTATACCTTCCATATTTTAAAAACAACCAAGACCGATAATGTCATCATTCACCTTTTCGCCCAAAATCTTTCTTTAATAAAACGCCTGTCCAGTTCTCCGTCTGCGATGAAATCCCCTAAAACGGTGGCTCATCTCCAACAATCCCTCTTTGAGATTCTGAATCAATTGGTGGATTTGCTGGACCCTCTTAGAAACGGATCAATTTGATTTATCGGCTTTATGTGCGACGCAACTAAATTCTGTTGGCACCAGAGCAATAAAATGTGAAGATCGGGCAGTGATCGTCTTGATTATGGTTTGGTATTTCATTATGGGGAATTCATCAGATCGCTTGTCGGCGCACATTCTATCGAGAACGTGAAAACTTGTTTTTATTATTTACGTTTTTATGGCTATGAATGTTTTAAAGTCGGGCTGATTGCACCTCGGGTTGCTTTTATTTTAGATGTCATTGCTTTTGAAATGACAAAAGTTTTGATTCAAATTCATCAAGATCAATGGGATCTTGAAATTCAAATGGCCCTTTTGGAAGATTTTCTGTTACTCGATAATCCGACAGGAATCGACCGCAAAGAAGTGGCAGAATTTTTCAAGGCAAAGAGTAATATTCGTGTCATTCAAATTGGGATGGGGCTCCATTATCTCAAACATGAGATGGATGAATTTGCCATGAAAATCGTCAAAGATCCTTTACATGATTTAGAATTGATGCGGAAACCTCAGTTTGTCAGCTTGATGAAAGAGGTATTTGCTCGGTTACGATTTTCCGAACCAACCTTTTGGGAAGATACAGATCGGGGAAATTCGAATATGTATTATTCTCCCTATGCCGACCAAATTGAAAAATTCGAGCAACTACAATTAGAACAATTGGAGCATGCGGAAACCCCTTGAGAACTGAAACCAGAAAAAGAGTGCCGAAAAATTAGGCAATCAGTTCTTCACTTAATTTTTGACGGGCTTGCACCGCGAGTGAATCACAGCGGTCATTTTCTTTGTCATCAGAATGCCCTTTCACCCAAAACCAACTCACACTATGGATTTGAGAAAGTTGGCTCAATTCCTGCCATAAATCCTGATTCGCAATCGGTTTACGATTTACCCCGAGCCAGCCATTTTTTTGCCACCGTTCCAACCAACCCTTGTTAAATGCCTGTTGAATGTATTTAGAATCTGTGTAGAGTTTGACCGAACAAGAGGATTTCAAAGCTTGGAGAGCTTTAATCGCTGCCAGTAATTCCATCCGGTTATTCGTCGTCTCAGGTTCCGCACCAAAGATTTCTTTTCGGTAATGATTATGCGCAGGTGAAATCAAGACTGCCGCCCAACCTCCCACGCCAGGATTCGGAGAACACGCCCCATCTGTATAAATCTCAATCGCATTTTTTTTCATTTCCCGGCTTTTTTAAAAGGTCGAAGGATCATTTTTTTTGCAACATGAAAAAACATCCCTCATTTTATAGTCAGAGAACAAGGCATTCAGGAATAGAATGATTTTGTCTTGAATGTGTCACAGTATTTGATGATAGAATATTTGACTTTCCTTGGGGCTTTGTAGGATCTATTCTTCCTGTTTTACCCCCGGATATTGCGATTTCTTTGCAGAGGAAATATTTATCAAACGACAGGCTAAAAATTATCAGGGATTTCCTGTAAACTCAATGGCATTTTAAGGAACCTCAAAAATTATGTCAGAAAAAGAAAAACACCATCACAAACTCCTGATTTTAGGATCAGGTCCGGCAGGTTTAACGGCTGCTATTTATGCGGCGCGGGCAAACTTAAAACCCGTCTTGGTTTCCGGGTTTGAACCTGGCGGGCAATTGATGATCACAACAGAAGTTGAAAATTACCCCGGCTTTCCGGAAGGACTCCAAGGCCCTCAAATGATGGATTTATTTCGTGCTCAGGCAGAGCGTTTTGGAACTCTGTTTTACACAGGCGATGTCGAAATTGCTGATTTATCACAACGCCCATTTCGATTACAAACGGCGACTCTTGAACTCACCTGCGATGCCCTGATTGTCTCGACAGGAGCTTCTGCGCGTTGGCTTGGCTTGGCTTCAGAAGAGCTTTATAAAAACAAAGGGGTTTCGGCTTGTGCTACCTGTGACGGATTTTTCTTCCGAGAGCAGGAGGTTGCTGTTGTTGGCGGAGGTGACACTGCCATGGAAGAGGCATTGTATTTGGCAAATCTCTGCAAACGTGTCTCTATTATCCATCGTCGAGAGCAATTGAGAGCCAGCCAGATTATGCAAAAACGCGCGATTCAGCATGAAAAAATTGAATTCATTTGGAATTCCGCTGTTGAAGAAGTGCTGGGAAATGACCAAAAAGGGATGACCGGTTTAAAAGTCAGAAATCTAAAAACAAACGAAGTCACAGAACACCCTTTCACTGGCTTATTTGTGGCCATTGGACACACCCCCAATACCCATGTATTCCAAAACCAACTCACTTTAGATGAGAATGGTTATCTGGTGGTCAAGCCAGGAACGACTTATACTTCAGTGGAAGGCGTATTTGCTTGTGGTGATGTTCAAGATCATGTATATCGTCAAGCGGTTACTGCGGCTGGAACAGGGTGTATGGCGGCCATTGATTCGGAGCGTTGGTTGACCGAGCAAGAAGCTTCGCCGCAATTGAATGATTTCGCCAAGTGAAAATAAAATTAAAAATCAGAATAAAATCTATGGATTTCAAAAATTTGTTAATTTTTCCAGTGACCCTGGTTATGGGAGGAGGATTGGGCTTGATCGTCACTCTTTTGGGAGATCAAGCAAGCCCTGAAATAGGAATCAGGGATTCTCTGCTTTCAGGAATGGGAGGGGGGCTGATTCTTGGATTTTTCATTTGGGGTTATTTTCGAAAGAAAAGATCAGAAAATCTCCGCACAGGGCTTGTCAAATGGTTCAATCCGAATAAAGGGTTTGGGTTTATCGAACAAGATCAAGGAGAGGATTTGTTTGTTCATCGCACAGAGATCCGCAACAATAAATTTCGTTCTTTGAATAAAGATGATCGTGTTGAGTTTGAAGTTGACCGAGGAAAGAAAGGACCCGTCGCAAAAAATGTCCGAAAAGTCTCTGCCGCTAAACAGCTCATCCGGCAATATGTTCGCGCACGTTAAATTTTATAGATTTCTCTCATCCGACTCCCTTCACCTCTCTTTTAGTAAAGTGTTATCTTATGTCAAAAGAAAAACTCGTATTGGCTTATTCCGGAGGATTGGACACTTCGGTCCTCGTCCATTGGTTGAATGCCAATGGCTATGAAGTGATTGCCCTCTGTCTCGATTTGGGACAAAAAGTAGAAGACTTAGAAGCCATTCGAGAAAAAGGATTGGCCGCAGGAGCGGCAAAGGTCTTGATAGAAAATGTTGAAGAAGAATTTGTCAAAGATTATGTCATTCCGGCGATTCAGTGGAATGCGATTTATGAAGGCACTTATCTTCTTGGAACCGCGCTTGCCCGCCCGTTGATTGCTAAAAAACAAATTGAAATTGCCGCCCAGGAAGGAGCGGTTGCCGTCTCACATGGCGCTACCGGAAAAGGGAATGACCAAGTGCGCTTTGAATTGTCTTATTATGCTTTGAATCCTGATATTCGTGTGGTTGCTCCTTGGAAAATGCCAGAATTTTACCGGAAATATCCAGGCAGAGCCGAACTCCTGGCTTATGCTCAAACGCATCAAATTTCTGTCAAAGCGACTCAGGAACAACCTTGGAGTTCTGATGAAAACTTAATGCACATCAGTTTTGAATCAGGGATGTTGGAAGACCCTTGGCAAGCTCCGCGGCAAGAGATGTTTGAACTTTCCCAATCGCCTCAAGCCGCTCCTGATCACACTCAAGAAATCTTGATTGATTTTGAAGAAGGCGTGCCTGTTTCCGTTGATGGAGAAGCGTTTTCTCCAGCACAGTTGTTGACGCATCTCAACAAAATTGGTGGAAACAATGGGATTGGGCGGATTGATATGGTGGAATCTCGATTTGTCGGGATGAAATCCAGAGGCGTTTATGAAACGCCAGGAGGGACAATTCTCCACATTGCACACCGGGCGTTGGAATCTATCACCATTGATCGAGATGTGATTCATCTCAAAGACTCGTTAATGCCTCGTTTTGCGCGGGTCGTCTACAATGGTTTTTGGTTCAGCCCCGAAATGCGAATCTTGTTGAAGATGGTCCAAGAGACTCAGAAAAATGCCACCGGAACCGTCCGCTTAGAATTGTATAAAGGCAATTGCTTGGTCACTGGACGACGCTCCCCTTTCAGTTTGTACGATGCTGATATTGCCACCATGGAATCAGATGAAGGGGCCTATCATCCAGAAGATGCGATTGGCTTTATCAAGCTAAATGCCTTGCCTTTAAAAATTGATAACCGGATTATGAAGAAAAAAGAAGGTTAAGTTTTGATTATTCCGTATGGAGTCAGAAATTATGTATGCTTCAACCAGGAAACAAACCCCTTTGGGAACAATCGTCTTTATCGGTGTTTTGGTAATCGGTTTGGCCGCCGGGGGTTATTTCTTATATTCGTATTGGAAAGATCAACAGGAATCTTCTCTTGAGATTAGCCTGAACACGCCTTCCAAAATGGAACTCCCTCCCGTCGCTCCTGTTGATCCATCCGAGGAATCGGATCAGCTTGCCGAAGCCATCAAGACACGAGCAACCCTTCAAAAAGAAAATGATACCCTGATAACAATGCTTGAAACATTGGAAACCAACCAGACTCAAGCAGGGCAGTTGAGAGCAGGTCACGCAGTTTTGAGTGATTTTGCCAATCGGTTTTTTAAATATGAAACCGTCCTAAACAACCAAAGTTTTTTTCAGTTTTTTAATCGACTGGTGCTGGATTATATTGAAAACAGAACCATTTCTGTGAGGGAGATGAAAACATCCGATCCCTTGTTCAAGAAGCTCCATCAAGAATTTGTGGTTTGGGTCGTTGCCCAGGAAGATCAAAAATTGCAAGCGCTCGCTCATTTTGCTGGCTTTTATGTGATTGAGCATTTGTATCATTTACCTTTGACTTTACTTGCTTCCGGGCTATCTTCTGAAATTGAGGTGATTGATTTTGAATTGCCCGTGCTTGTCTCTGGAGCGGAAAAACGACCGATTCGAGATAAAAATGGGGAATTGAAAATGAATAAAGAGGCGCACTTGGACGGTTACACATCCGTGCAACAATTTTTATATCGCCGCGGCCCTAGATTTTCAACAAAAATCATGGTGTTTTTGCAAGCCTATCTCGCTTATGAAGGATATTAGGTATTTGTCTTTGTAGCAGGGTTATGGTATTTTGGAATATTATTCACTGATGTTACGTGGATAGAATTCGCAAAAGAATATTTTCGCTAAAATTGCCTGTAACGGTGATTCATTTAAATAAAGGAGAAGTTATGAATGGTCAACAAGAAACGGTTTCCTATAGAGGCATTCAAACAGCTTCCGATGTTTCTGTAGAGGAGCGTCTCGGATTCTTAAAAAAAGTGTATGGATTGCTGGCGGCTTCTTTGCTTTCCGCAACCGTAGGTGCCTTCCTCGGAATGGGGCCCTTGCTGCCGATAGTCGCATCAATGGGACTGTTATCTTTTGTATTTTTCATTGGTTCTTTCTTTTTCCTCATGTTTGCTCAACGCAAACCGGGCTTGAATATGGTCGCGCTTTTTAGCTTCACAACGATTGCTGGGTTGATGATCGGGCCCATGCTCTATTCGTTTGTTGCTGTGGGTGCTGGTAGTGTCGTTGTTGAAGCTCTGGCACTGACCACTATCACTTTTGTAGGATTGACCGCCTATGTCTTCATCTCGAAAAAAGATTTCAGTTTCATGTCTGGTTTTTTGATGACAGGGTTGATCATTTTGATCGTTGGCGGGTTGCTCAATGCCTTCTTTTTTCAGAGTCCTATGATGCGATTTGCCTTTGCGGGAGCAGGTGTTTTGCTCTTTAGTGGCTTCATTTTATATGACACCTCAAATATTTTACGACGCTATAGCACCGACGATTATGTCAGTGCGACAGTCGCTTTATTCCTAGATGTTTTCAATTTATTCATCCATTTGCTTGCATTGCTTGGATTGTCCCGAGATTGATCCATTTCATGGAGTTTTGGGTGGTCTCCCAACCACCCACAGCTTCATCCCATACACGCCCCCTTCCTTTTATTGCCTATCTCTTTTGAAACATTCAACAATGATTGGGCATGAAACGCATCGTCTGGATTCCTCTCGTTTGTTTACTGAGTGTTCCGCTTCTTGGATTATTTGCCATTTTGATCGGTTTTGTCGTTTGGTATCCCCGCATCATTGAGGATTTTGATCGTTCTCTTGCGCAACTCCGTACAAATACAATCATCTATGATCGCCATGACCATCCTTACACTATCATTGATGGAGTGGAAGACCGTCAGGTTGTTTCTCGAAAAGAGGTGAGCCGCTATTTGCAATTGAGTATTTTAGCGATTGAGGATTCTCGATTTTTAAAACACCGCGGCATTGACATTTTTCGGATACTTGGCGCCTTATGGATCAATGTAAAAGGCGGCGGGTATCTTCAAGGAGGCAGTACCATCACTCAGCAGCTCGCCAAAGTGATGTTGCTCACTCCTGAAAAAACCATCATCCGCAAAATAAAAGAAGTTTTCATCGCTTGGGCCTTAGAGTTTCGGTACAAAAAATGGGATATTTTAGAGCACTATCTCAACACTATTTATTTAGGCTACGGTAATTATGGCGTGCAACAAGCCGCCTTGGTCTATTTTGATCGTCCTGCCTCTGAGTTGACATTGGCGCAATCTGCTATGATCGCCGGGATCATCAATAAACCTGAAACTTATTTACGATTGCCAAAAAATTTTAAACGCTCCCAATATATCTATTTTCCCGATAATCTCTTAACTCAAGCCCTCCAACGCCAACGTTTAGTCTTGAATCAACTCTACAAGCATCAATGGATCAAGCAACAGGAATATGAACAGGCTTCCCAAGAAAAGCTGTCTATCCGCATCCCTCCCAACTATCCCGTCAAAGCGCCTTATTTTGTGCAGCATGTTCGGACACTGCTCAAAAACAAGTATCAATTGCCTCATATTAGCAGTGGCGGGTATAAAATATATACCACCCTTGACTCGAAACTACAGACCTTTGCAGAAGCAGAAATCAAACAAGTCTTTCAAGAAACAACGCAATTTGATCAAGCGGCCTTGGTCTCTATTGAACCGCACACCGGTTACGTGAGATCTTTGGTGGGAGGAAAAAATTATACCATTTCAAAATTCAATCGAGTGACTCAAGCCAAACGCCAACCGGGTTCCTCGTTCAAAGCCATTGTCTATGCCACTGCCCTGGAAGAGCATTTTTCTGTCAACTCCATGTTTGTCGATGAACCTTTGAGTTTTGAATGGCAGGAAGTTGATGGATCGATTTCTGTCTATGAACCACGAAATTTTGATCGACTGTTTGGGGCTGAACGAGAACAGATCAATGCCGATGGTGAGATTTATTATGAAGATTATGTGACATTTGCCAAAGCTTTTGAAACATCGATGAATACCGTTGCGGTTCAAATCCTCCATCAAATCGGCGTCCGAAAAGTACTGCAAAAAGCCAAACAACTGAATTTGTACCTACGAGAAGAAGTCGGATTGTGTCTCGCTTTAGGCTGCTCAGAAGTGAAACTCTTGAATATAGCCGCGGCTTATACGCCCTTCATGAATCAGGGTCATTATTCAAAACCGGTCTTTATCTTAAGAATTGAGGACAGTTCGGGGAAGGAAATTTATCGTTATCAACCTGAAGATCCGAAGCCTGTGTTTTCAGAATGGACGGTGCACCAGATGAATCAAATGCTACAAGGAGTTGTTTTGAGGGGAAATGGGAAAGAGGCAAATTGGAAAGGAAACAAACATTTTATTGGTGGAAAAACCGGCACCACTACTGATTATAGAGACGCTTGGTTCGTCGGTTTTGCACCAGAATTGGTCACAGGCGTCTGGGTTGGAAATGATGACAATACTTCGATGAAAAATGAAAGCGGAGGAAAAACCTCCTCTCGAATCTGGTCAAAGTACATGAGAAAAGCCCTTGACGTGCTTCCCAATCGCCCTCAACCTTCGTCACCCGCTCACAAAAAATTCCCCACTTGTACCGTTTCAGGGGGATTAGCAACTTATTCCTGCCCAGATGTCGGCTACTACCATTATCCTGCTGATCACTTACCTTCTGAATCTTGCTCCTTACACCCAGGGTTTCTCTTGCCCCAAAACGAACCCGTCGTTCCTTCAAAATTCACCCAGTCCCTCAACAACAGCTTTTCTGAAACGTTTGAGGACGACTCACCCATTACGGAAGAAGAAACCAACCAATAAGATCAGTCCATCAATCCAAATAAGACGATTTTGCGTTTGTTTAAAGGGGGCATTTAGATATGGATATATCCTCCCACCAAGCCATGAGCCGCTTCCATGAGCGCCTCAGAAAGAGTGGGATGAGCATGGACATTGTGGGCAATTTCTTCGATAGTCAATTCAGCGGCTTGCGCTAAAGTGAATTCTGGCAGGAGTTCCGTCACTTCCGGACCAATCAAATGAGCACCTAAAATTTCACCATACTTGGCATCAATCACCAGTTTGACAAACCCTTCAGGCTCTCCCATGCCGATGGCTTTTCCATTAGCGGAATAAGGAAATTTTGCAATTTTTACGGCGTGCCCTTTCTCTTTTGCCTGAGCTTCGGTGAGCCCCATAGAGGCCACTTGAGGATGGCAGTAAGTCGCACGAGGCATCATTTCGTATTGAAGTTTGACGATAGGATGATTTGCAATATGTTCAGCAGCAATAATGCCCATCGCTGATCCAACGTGAGCCAGCATCAGTTTAGCGGTTACATCCCCGATGGCGTATATGTTCGGAATATTGGTTTGCATAGAATCATTGATTACAATCGCACTTTTTTCAGTTTGTATGCCAACGGCTTCCAGTCCAATATTTTGAATATTGGGAACAAATCCAATCGCAACCAACACTTGCTCCGCCTCGATAATCTGACTCCCTTTCGCATCGGAAACAGAGACTTTGACTAATTTTCCAGAGGCATCAATTTTTTCTACTCGGGTATTGACCAGCGTCGCAATCCCCGATTTTTTGAAGGATTTTCTCAAGGCGTCTGAAATCTCTTTGTCTTCCAAAGGCACAATTGTCGGCAACATTTCGACAATCGTCACATCCACCCCATAAGCATTCCAAATCGTCGCAAACTCCACTCCAATTGCTCCAGAACCGACAATCACCACAGACTTTGGTAGCGTTTCCTGTAAAATCGCTTCACGATACGTCAGCACTTTTTTGCCATCAATCGCAACTCCGGGCATCATTCGAGTGCTGGCTCCCGTGGCAATGATGGTCTTTTGAGTCGTGATCTTGTAAGTTTTTCTTGCTTGATCGGTCAATTCCAAAGTATGAGCATCTTGGAAAACAGCATTGGCCATATGCACGGAAATGTCATTTTTTTTAGTCAAAAAACCAATCCCATTGGTCAGTTTTTCTGAAGCCTTCCGAGAGCGTTTTACTGCAACAGAATAGTCAATTTTTAGACCCTGATAGGAAAAACCAAATTCTGCGCCACGTTCTTTGAGAGTATGGATGATTTCTGCATTTTTCAATAAAGCTTTTGAAGGAATACAACCAATATTCAAACAGACTCCCCCCAGCCACTCTTTATCAATCAAAGCTGTTTTTAATCCCAACTGAGCCGCACGGATTGCCGCCACATACCCACCAGGGCCGGCCCCCATCACAACAACATCATAATCAGTATGGGGAGGAGTTTGAAGCGGAGTCGGAATCGAGGCAGGAGTCTCAATCGTTGCGGGAATTTCTGGAGTCCGAATTGCTTCAGAAGGAACGACCGTTTCAGTCGCAGTTTCTTTAGAAGGGGCAGTCGCTTTCCCAGAAGCAGAGATTTCTGCGGCACCCTCACGGATCGCATCATCGAGCGGTTCATCAGCTTCTTCACTAAAAATCGCAATGGGAGTGCCCACTTTGATGTAATCACCAGGATTGATGAATAAATGACGGAGATACCCTTCATCAAGAGCTTCATATTCAACAATTGCTTTATCGGTTTCAATATTTGCGATCACTTCCCCTGATTCAACAAAATCTCCCACGTTTTTAACCCATGATTCAATCATTCCCTCTTCCATGGTTGGGCTCAAACTGGGCATTCTTGCAATAGTAGCCATCGTCGTATCCTTAAAATTACAGCATCATTGTGATTGGGTTTTCGAGAACATTTTTAAGTGTTTTCAAAAATTGTGCTCCCAGCGCCCCATCAACGACACGATGGTCGCAGGAGAGAGTGAGTTTCATTTGCTGAGTCTGAGTGACCTTCCCTCCCTCATCCATCTGCAATTCAGCGGATGTTTGAGAAATGGCAAGGCTCGTCGCTTGGGGAGGATTGATAATTGCGGTAAATTCTTCAATCCCGAACATCCCTAAATTGGATGTCCCGAAAGTCCCTCCAGTGAATTCTTCGATTTTCAGCTTTTTCTCTCTAGCGCGGCTCGCCATATCTTTAGATTCCTTGGCAATTTGCCCCAGCCCTTTCTGATTCACGGCACGAATGACAGGCGTGATCAACCCTTCAGGAGTGGCAACCGCAAAGCCGATATTCGCATTTTTAAATTGGATTAAAGCCGTATTGGTAAAGCACGAATTCACGGCTAGATGGCTCATCAACGCATTTCCACAGGCTTTAATAATCATATCATTGACCGAGATTTTTTCCTCTCCGGTTTCATTGAGTTCCTTGCGCAATGCCATCAAGGCATCGACTCGCACTTTGATCGTTAAGTAGAAATGTGGAATGGTTTGTTTCGATTCTACCAAACGGCTCGCAATCGTTTTCCGCATCGCACTGAGTGGAATTTCTTCATATTCGCCCTCTAAATCCAACGCCGGCATCGGTGACACCGCAGAACGAGCAGGAACTGAGACTGTCGGGACTTGTGGAGAAACAGGAACAAGCGCCGATGTTCCTCGTTTCAAGGCTTGCTCCACATCGATTCTGACAATCCTCCCCTGAGGGCCGGAACCGTGAATTTGTCTCAGATCCAGCTTTTGTTCTTGAGCAATTTTTTTAGCAAGCGGAGAAACTTTAAGGCGGCCATCGCTTGGAGGCGGCGGTTGGGCAGGTTCCGGCGGTGGAGGCGCAACCGCTTCTTCGTGGCGTAACATCACGCTGGCTTGAGTATCTTGCTCCGGTTTTGAGATTTTTGCTGGTTTTGAGAGCGAGCTGATGGCTTTTTCTGCCGATTCAATCAAATCGGAAATATCTTCTTCAGCCGTGTCGCTCATGATGGCAATGGGATGCCCGACCATCACCATATCCCCTGGTTCAATAAAAAAATGTCGAATCATCCCTTCATCGATGGCTTCATATTCAACAACGGCCTTATCGGTTTCAATGTTGGCAAGAACGTCTCCTGATTCAATCGAATCTCCAATATTTTTTTCCCAAGCTTCAAGTTTTCCCTCTTCCATACTAGGACTCAAACTGGGCATATTGATAATCGTGGCCATAATTCCTTTTTCTTAAACGTCTGGTTGTTAGAAAAACTATCTACCCTATCTCAATCAAAAACAGTCCTTCTCAATTGCGATATGTCACACTTTTGATGGCTTCAATGATTCGCTCAGGAGAGGGAAGAGTGGCGATTTCCAGGTTTTTGGCATAGGGCATTGGGTTTTCTGTAGAAGTGACTCGCACCACAGGCGCATCTAGAAAATCAAAACAGGTCGAATAGATTTGGTCGGCAATTTCTGACCCGACACCACAAAAACGCCACCCCTCTTCGACAATCACGGCTCGGTTGGTTTTTTTGACAGAACGGGCAATGGTTTCGATATCCAGAGGTTTGAGCGTGCGAGGATCGAGTAGTTCGACATCAATGCCCATTTCGTTTAAGGCGGGCAGAGCGGACTTGACGAATTCAACCATCCGGCTATGAGCAATGACTGTCACATCCGAGCCTTCTTTTTTGATATCTGCCACTCCCATCGGAATCGTGAATTCTTCAGTCGGTACTTCTCCTGATAAACCATATAGCAATTCATTTTCGAGAAAAATCACAGGATTGTTATCACGAATGGCTGATTTTAATAAGCCTTTATGGTCTTTTGCTGAAGAAGGAGAAACCACATGCAAACCTGGAATATAAGAAAAGATGGATTCCATACAATGGGAGTGTTGGGAAGAAACCTGAGCCGCCGATCCGTTGCACCCTCGCATCACCATGGGCACATTAAACATTCCGCCAGACATATAGTGCATTTTACTCGCATTAGAAACGATTTGATCCATTGCAACTAAGCTGAAATTGAAACTCATAAATTCTACAATAGGGCGCAAACCAACCATCGCCGCTCCGACAGCAAGCCCAGTAAAACCATTTTCTGAAATCGGCGTATCAATCACTCGACGAGGGCCAAATTGATCCAACAAACCTTCAGAAATTTTATAAGCCCCATTGTATTCTCCCACTTCTTCCCCAAATAAAAAGACGGTCGGATCTCGCTCCATTTCTTCAAAAATCGCTTCTCGGAGAGCTGCTCGAATCGTGATTGTTTTTGTACTCATGGTATTCCTTTATTTGGGATTGCATCCCGAAGTGAAAACTCAAATGGGCATAATGGTTCCGATTAACTGTAGACATGCTGAGCCAATTCTTCTAAACCCGGATCCAGGCTTTCATCTGCGAATTTAATAGACTGAATGACGATTGCTTTCACTTCTTTATCGATTTTTTTGAAATCATCATCATTCAACCAGCCAATATCCGTCAGCGTCAATCGGGTTCTATTGATCGGATCGGCATGTTTATACGCTTCCAATTCTATTTTACTACGGTATTTGCCAGGATCTGAAACAGAATGCCCTCGAAACCGATAGGTTTTCGCTTCAATCAGGACAGGGCGTGACGTTTTTCGGCATTTCTCCGCTTGGTCTTTCATCACACGATAGCACTCAAACACATCCATTCCATCCATCGCAAGCCCTTCGATACTGAAAGCGGACGCACGTTCATAAAGTTCTTCAATGGCGACGACACGGGAAACATCGGTTCCCATTCCATATCGGTTGTTTTCAATGACATACAGGCACGGCAGATTCCAAATGGAAGCCAAATTGACAGATTCATAGAAAGATCCTTGAGAAATCGCTCCTTCCCCAAAGAAAACTAGGCTAACTTGGTCAGTTCCTAAATACTTTGCCCGAAACCCGGCCCCGGTCCCAACGGGGATTTGTCCTCCGACAATGCCATGCCCTCCCAGGAAATTTTTTTCCTTAGAAAAAAAGTGCATGGAACCCCCTTTCCCTCGTGCGCAACCCGTGACTTTTCCAAACATTTCTGCCATACATTCGTTCGGAGACATTCCCAAGGCTAACCCAAAACCATGATCCCGATAGGAAGTGACTAAATAATCATCCGGTTTTTTAGCCCAGGCTGTTCCGACAGCAATCGCCTCTTCTCCAATGTAAAGGTGACAAAATCCGCCGATTTTGCGTTGTTGATACATTTCGGTTGTACGCTCTTCAAAACGCCGAATGAGTAGCATCATTCGCATCATCTCAATTGAGACTTCTTTGCCAAGTTCATCCAGGGTTTGTTGGAGTTGTTTGCTGAGCTGACTCGTTTTAGTGAGTTTTGCCGGCGCTGCTTTTTTTGAGGCGGCTTTCGTTTTTGATTGAGTCCCTTTTTTAGGCTGAGGGCGTGCCTGTTTTTTCGGTGTTGCTTTCGTCAGCTTTTGTGACTTCGATGAGTTCGTTGCCATAATATTTACTCCATCAGAGAGACTCAGATTAAGAATGTGTTGATTGGTTAATATTTTTTTGATTTTTAAGCATGAGCATTCAGTTGATGCTCGGTAGTATTTGATGGTAGAATTGTTTATCTTTATCTTTGTAGAACTCTCAAACGAAGATAGCTTTTTCAGTTTATATCGCAAGGTTAAAGATGAAATCAGGAAAACACTTGCGGGAATGGTCTTAAAATAAAAGCATTTTTTTGGAAAAACCCTCTTCTATATCAATTGATTAAAAAAAATATTTAGAATGTGAACCCAAATTCGACCAGAATAAGAATAGATCATACAGCTTGTTCAAATGATTTCATTTTACTCTTAACCCTTTTCCCATCTTGCGACTTTCCTTGAAAGGAACTCCTGTTTAATTATGAAAAAATTGTCCACCACTGTTCATGAACATTTGATTCTCCCGATTGTCAATAGTGTCGCTCCCGTCAAACAAGTTTGTTGGGGAGTCGCTATCGGCCTCTTTGTAGGACTGACCCCCACGATGGGCATTCAGATGTACATTGTCGTTGCGATTTGGACGGTTTGTTGGTACATTTTCCGCTTTCGATTTTATTTACCGGTTGGAATCGCCTTAGTCTGGGTCAGCAACCCGGTGACATTTGTGCCTTTTTATTATATCTTTCTGACGATAGGGAACACATTTTTTCAAGTCATGGAATGGCCCACAATCACACTGGATTGGCGAACATTTCAACAAAAATTTGAAAAAATGACAGAAGACAGTATTTGGAAAATCGCCCAGGAAGGCTCTCAATTTCTACTAATTGATTTGGGAATTCCAATGCTGGTTGGAAGTTTTTTTGTAGCCATCCCCGTTGCCATCATTTTCTATTTCGTGACGGCTTTTCTACTGACACGCTATCGAAAATTTAAAGCTGAGCAAGCCAAACTCACTTATGAAGAATGGTGTTTGAAGTATGAAACCCCCTATTAACCTTGTTCAAGCAATTCAATGACTGAACTTGTTTTACAAACTGAGAAAGAAGCGGATGGGTTGCCGCAAATCAAACAATTGATTTCAGAAGGCAATCATTCACAAGCCATGGAGCAGCTGGATTCCTATTCTGAGCAAAACCCGACCGAAAGCGCAGAATGGTACTACCGCTTGGGCAATCTTTTTTACGATGCGCACGCACCTGAACAAGCAAAACAGGCTTGGGAAAAATCCGTCTTGCTGAGGAAAGTTTCTTCTTCCCTACAAAAAACAATCCCCAATCTTCGCCCCATTTTATGGAAAACAATTGGTTTGACAATTTTAATCCTGTTCAGCCTCTATACGCTGATTGTCCTTCTCTTTCCCAGGCAAATTGATCTGATGGAAATGCTCAGGATGTCATTGCAACAAAGCCAAATGGGGGAACCGGAAGAATCGCAAGAAGCATCTTCATGGTGGGAAGATTTTTGGACAACCAATCGCACTAGAGAACGACAAAGTGCTTTGGAACGAGATGAGCTTTGGTCTGTCCTGAAAGAGCAAATGGAAGAAATGATGGAGTTTTTTTCTTCAGAAAAAAAAGAGCCAGGCACCCCGGAAGATCAATTGGTCGAGTGGTTAAACCGTTTTCGTTACCAGCAGTTTTTGAACAAACCGATTCAAGGGAAAACAGGGTATTATTATTTAATTGGCAGAGGATTATTCAATCTTCGGCAACACAAAGAAGCCATTGAATCGCTCAAAAATGGGCTTAGAGAAACCACGAACCCTCAAGAACGAGGGGCACTTTATCAGGAAATGGCAACGATCTATTATTATCAAGGCTATCAACTACAGCCCGATGGCTTGGCAAAATATGATCTTGAAATGGTTCGGAAATCCGTAACAGCCTATCAAAAAGCCCTCGAATATCAGATCAAAGATCCATTTCTTTATGGCAATCTCGGCTGGGGATATTATTTGCTCGCTGATTATGAGCGTGCTGTCTTTTATGGTGAAAAAGCACTGCAATTGAACCATCGGTTGAGTTATGTTCGCATGAATATGGGGATTACTTACTTGCGAATGCAGCATTATCAGAAATCTTTTGAAGCCTATCAAGGACTGCTCCAATTGGCGCCGAACTCGATAGATTATGTGGGCGGGTTGCGTGACTTGGAAGAGTTGAGCAGAGATTTTCAAGGACAATACCCTTTTGTTCATTTTATGATAGGGTATATCTATTATCATCAGGAAAATTACCTGAAAGCCGAGCAAGCCTGGAAGATCTTCCTCAAGCAACCGTTTCCTGAGCGCTCCTGGAAACAAAAAACGCGCCAAATGTTGTCAAATATGAAGAGCGGAAAAGCACGGTCTTAACGAAAGAGAATGATGAGTAAGGGAACTATAAATGTGGGGATTGCCGGGTTAGGTGTGATTGGCAGCGGAGTCGCCACGGTGATTCAAGATCATGAGGCAAAAAATGCGCCGATCAAGTTGGTTAAAATTTTGAAAGTCAATCCAGGAGGGCACTACGCGAAGCCATTTTATGAAGAATCTCCTGAATTATTTACGCAAGACCTGCAAGAGTTTCTAACTGACCCCAGGATTGATGTGATTGTGGAAACCATTGGCGGGCGTGTTTTTTCTAAAACTCTGATTGAAGAAGCGTTCAAGCACGGGAAACATGTCGTCAGTGCCAACAAAGACCTGATTGCCACTGAAGGAAAAGCCTTATTGGAGTTGGCTCAGCAATCTGAAAAACATTTCCTGTTTGAAGCCAGTGTTGGCGGAGCGATTCCGGTGATCCGTCTGCTGGAGAATTACTTTTCACTTTCAGATGTGGAGGAAGTCTCAGGAATTCTCAATGGCACCACCAACTACATTTTGAGCGAAATCGAGGAGAATAATGCGACCTTTGAAAGCGTTTTAAAAGAAGCGCAAGCGAAAGGCTATGCGGAGCAGGATCCGACCAATGATATCAAAGGTTATGATGCTCGTTACAAAATTTCTATTTTAATCTATTTGATTACTGGAAAATGGATTGCGGTTGATGAGATTGAAGTCGAAGGGATTGATCAATTGCAATTATCGGATTTTGAATATGCGGAGCGGATGAATCGTAAAATTAAACTGATTGCCTATTTTTGCCGTCGGGGTGCGTCTTTGGATACGTTTGTGATGCCTTTGATGGTGCCTCAAGAACAGACCCTCGCTAAAATAGGAGGCGCGACCAATATTGTGGTCGTGAAAGGTAAATATTCTGATGAAATTTCCCTGGTTGGCCAAGGCGCTGGTTCTCTCCCGACGGCTTCTGCGATTGTTGCTGATATTTATAAAATCCGAAATACCGCTTTTTCTCCCACTCCATCAGGGTTAGATCCCTCTTTGGAAGTCCGTCCTTTTGCGGAATATAGGTTCAAGCACACGCTCCGCATTGACATCAATGATCAACCGGGAATTGTCGGAGATATTGGCTCGATTCTGGCGAAATATAAGATCAATATTTATGCCTTGGAACAACTCCCGCAATATCACCATCGCGAAGGGACTCGTGAGAAAACGGTTTTTCACTTAACTTTGGAACCATGCCAAGAAGGCATCGTTAGAAAAGCCATAGAAGAAATCAATGCCGCTGACTACATGGCCAGCCCTGTGTTTGTCCTACGAGAACTTTGTCACTAAGGAGATGTTCGTTGAACTGGAAAAGGTGGTTGTGCTCTTTAGGGAGCTTTTGTATGGTTTTTGGAACTGTTGGGGCGCAGAGTGTTTTGAGTTTACCGAACTGGATCGAAACCCGTGTTCAATTTGCTCACACTTCTTCTTTAAGCACGCCCCCTCTTTTTCAATTGGCCGCCACTCAAACTCTCGAAAATCCCAATCCAGAGACCCCTCTCATCCCAACTGGGAATCCGAATTCCGCTGAGCTTCTAATCCTAGAAAAAGCCCCTTCTCCTCAAGAAATAGATTTCTATTCAATCACAGCACTCCTTAAAAACACCCCTCAGCAAGCCCTTACCGATTTGGAACAAATTCGTGATTTCCTCGCTCCTGAAGAAGTCTTGATTCTTGAAATTCAAATTGTCTACCATTTGGGGCAATATGAGCAAACGGAGATTTTGTCTGACGGATTTCTTGAAACTTTTCCTGACAGTCCCTTCTTTCCGCGAGCTTATTATTATTACTACAAGTCGCTTTTTCTTCAGCAAAAATTTGCGGAGAATCAACCAGAGTTGAATGAAATAGTCGTGACTCATTTGCCCGGTGAATTGCAGGCTGACCTTTTACAGATATTTGGCCAAGATGCGCTCGCAAGAGAAGACATTCAAAGAGCGCTTCGGTTTTTCTTGCGACAATTGGAAACTGCCCCTCAGCAATCGCCTGTTATCTCTCAGGAAATTCTGACAATATTGAGCACGATCAGCCAGCTAGAATTCCTGAAAAATGTTGAAAATGAATTTTCCCATTTCGATTTCATTAAGGCTGAATTGCCCTATTTGCGTTTGAAATTACTCCTTGACCAAGCCCAGTATCAGCCTGCTCTTGAAGTGGTCGAAACCCTATTATCCGACACTGCTCTTCAGAACATCCCGGATCGACTCGAATATTTATCCGATCTTCAAAAAAGGCTCCGTGTGCTGTTGCAGGTCAATCCACGGCGCATTGGAGTTATTTTACCTTTGAGCAGTGATCGCTCCCAGGCGGTGCGTTTAACTCAGGAAATTCTGGAAGGGTTACGGTTAGGCTTGTTGGCGTTCAAAGAAACAGAGAAAGCAGAGGGAGCCGAGGAAACAAATTCCCTGGACTCTCATTCGCAGGAATTGGCCAAATTGGGGCCGATTGAGTTGATATTCCGAGATTCTGAACTCGATCCAAACGCCAGCATCAACGCAGTTCGGGAACTTGTCGAAGAAGAGCATGTGATTGCGATCATCGGCCCAATCACTCGCAAAACCTCAGAAGCTGCTGCTCAGGAAGCTCAGCGTTTAGAGGTTCCCTTGATTTCTCTTTCCTTAACTTCCAGTATCCCCGACATCGGTTCTTACATTTTCCGTAATAATCAAAGCTGGGAGCAAGAAATGAAGGCACTGGTACGTTATGCCTTTGATTATAAAAATGCTCGACGTTTTTTGATCCTTTATCCAAGCACCAATAAAGGCAACAATGCGATGGCCTTATTTTTTGATGAAGTGACGCATTTAGGAGGGATCATTCGTGGAGGCGAAGTCTTCGATTTAGGGCAGGAAACGTTTGTTCAACAATTTGAAAAATTCACAAACCTGGATCGCCTTATTCCTTTGGATGAACAAGAAATAATGAAAGAATTTGAAGAAAAATTAGAGCCTCTCCATGATTTTGACGCGTTATTTATTCCGATTGGGAGGAGCAATATTGATGAGTTGAATGTGCTCCTCCCTTATTTAGCTTTTTATAAAATGAATGACATTGTCTTGCTAGGAGACAGTGGTTGGAATGATTATTCAGTGGTTTCCGCGATTGATAAACATGTCAAAGATACCGTCTTTGTTGACAATTTTTTCAAACAAAGTGCTCAAGCTCATGTGCAACGCTTTGTGAGGCTCCATGAGCGATACTTTTTGCGTCATTTGAATTATAAAGGGCCGAGTTCTTATAGTGCCTATTCTTATGATACGGTGACTCTGCTCATGGAATTGCTCGCGCTCCCCAAAAATGGCAACCATTTTGCTTTGCAACAAGCATTGCTCAAGATGGAACCCTATTCAGGAGTGACGGGGATCACTACTTTTTTGGCAAATGGAGAAGCGCACAGAGAATTGAAAGTACTCACTATTCAATCCGGAAAAATTGTTTCTGTCAATTAACCTTTAACCTTGCTTTTTATTGCTTCCTCCTTGCTCACTTATCAATAGATAAACACCGTGAATTGGACCGAAAAACAAAAGAATCACATTCAAAACGAATCAAAAAAATGGCTTGAAATCGCCTCCGATGATTTTGAATCGGCCGTGATTTTATTAGAAAGTGAAAAATTCCAGCATTCCTGCCAATTTTTACAAAACTCTGCCAGAGCTTTGATGAATGGTTATTTCATCATCCACGGGATGTCCCTCCCAACAGACGATCAGAAGCGGATTGAGCAATTTTGCGAACTCAATCAAAATGGGACTGTGGTCAAAGAACAATTAGCCGAAGTCTTCTCAAAGATTCTTGAGTTGGATGTGACTTTGTTGAGCGATAAACGTAAAATCCGGCAGTATGATTTGTTGTCCGTACAGTATCGAAATTTGATACATCAGCTCCAAAATCGCTTCAATCAATTGCTTAAAAATGAACTTGCCACTCTGAAAGATCAGGAGCAATTTATCCGTCATAAAAAGCAATTTCAGCGGAGATTCGCGGCATCTGTCTTGATTGTAGGATTGATTTTCGCGGGTCTTTATTGGCGTTATTCTGCTTTGAATCCACTCCATGTTTTCAATGATAAAGGGCAACTATTTTGGAGTTCCACGGCCAGAACGGATTTTTCAGAATATTATCAAGAGAAATTTCCCGTCAAAATCAATGGTCAGTTTGTGGAATACGAAATTTCTTTCCCGAATCCGAAAAAAATCCAACAGATCCGTTTAGACCCACTCACCGCTCAAATCACACAAATAGACCTTGATCAGATTGAATTACGCGATCCCAACGGTGAAATTTTACACGTTTTTGATTTCAATCCAGAAGATTCCCCTTGGACTCGCGTCAATGTTCGTGGTAATGAGAAAGGAAATGGGATTTGGACATTGGAACCTCAAACTCAAGATCCCTTCATCATTAGCGTCATTTTTCCGGAATATGAAGTGAGCACTATCAAAATTCGGATGCGTTTACTGGATCATTTAACTTTTTGGAATTGGTTTTTTTGACAAAAATCGTCAGATCGAAGCACTCAAATTCTCTGCTGATTTGAAACAGTATATGGAAGATCAGTTATTCAAAAAATCCATGCCTCTCGGATACAAGTTCACCTTTGATGAATCCGTCGCAGAGGTTTTTGATGATATGCTGGTTAGATCCGTCCCGCTCTACCAAGAAGTCAACCGGATGGTCAGTGAACTCGCCACCACTTTTTACCAACCTCAAAGCAAAATCTATGACTTCGGATGTTCCACCGGTCTGGTGTTATCCAATCTTGCTCAGTGCTGGCCTTTTCCCGAATTTTCTCTGGTTGGCATTGATGCGTCAGAGGCCATGATTGCGAAAGCCAAAGAACGTCTGGCTGCCGTCCCCTCTTCCCCAAAAATTGAATTTCGCTGTGAAAACATGCTCCAGACTCTGGTGGTGGATGCCTCTGTGATTATCATGAACTACACCTTGCAGTTCATTCCACTTGAATTGCGGCAAGCCTTCCTCGTTCATCTTTTAGAAGGATTACGTCCTGGAGGGATTTTGTTGATCAGCGAAAAAACCACATCGTCAAATCAAATCATGGAACCACTCGAAGTGAGCTATTATGAGGATTTTAAAAAGAGGAACGGTTATTCTGAAATGGAAATTTCTCAAAAACGAAAAGCGCTGGAAGATGTCTTGATCCCGCGTTCCTTGGAACAGAACATAGACAGTTTGCGGCAAGCAGGTTTTGAGACGGTAGACGTGGTCTGCAAATGGTACAATTTTGCGTCATTATTAGCGATCAAAGCGAATGAGCCATGAGTCAAGATTACCTTAAAAAATTTGCACAAGACATTGAATATGACGCAATTCAACAGATCCGAAAGGAACGTCAATCATGGTTAGAGCGTCCAAGCAACCTCGCCTTTAAAGAAGCACTCCATCTCATCCCTGCTTTCCAAAGTGATCACATCATTTTAGATAAAACCGTCCGTATTGGGAAATTAGCAGAACTCTCGCCCCAACAATCTGACCAGCTTCAAAATATTTTAAAAATCTTTGCTCCCTGGCGCAAAGGCCCTTTTGAAATCTTTGGAACCTTGATTGATTCAGAATGGAAAAGTGATTTAAAATGGGGGCGGGTTTTTCCAATTCTGGATTCTCTGGAGGGAAAAAAGGTGGCCGATATTGGCTGCAATAATGGCTATTATCTGTTTCGGATGGCCGCTCAAGGCCCCGAATTGGTCATGGGACTCGATCCGACGGCTCGTTATTGGTACACTTTTCAATTTCTTCAACGATTCGCACAGATCGATCATTTGCATTTTGAATTGTTAGGCATTGAACACATCGATTCCTTTCCTTCATTTTTTGACACCGTTTTTTGCATGGGCATTCTTTACCATCACCCAGACCCGATTGGCATGTTGCGAAAAATATGGAAAGCGCTGAAACCCCAAGGGCAGTTGATTGTTGAAACCTTGGGAATTCCAGGGGAAGACTCAATCGCTTTGTTTCCAGAAAAACGTTACGCCAAGGTTCCTGGGACTTGGTTTGTGCCAACTCAATCCTGTTTGATCCACTGGTTACAACGCGCTGGTTTTCGTGAGGTGACTCCGTTTTTTTCCCAAAAATTAACGATTGCGGAACAACGACGGACAAAATGGGCGCCCTATCAAAGTCTGGAAGATTTCCTAGATCCCGATGACGATTCTCTCACTATCGAAGGATACCCCGCCCCTTGGCGTTTTTATGTCCATGCTCGTAAGCCAAAGAATTGATCAATTTAAAATGTCTCAGGTAATTCATGAAAAAAAACTTGCTCAACTCAATGATCTTCCAATTCTAAATGAATATCCGCCGTCTGAATATCGCTGATTTGCTCCACCAGGATACGGGCTTTTTTAGCAATTTTCTGCACTTCATAAACCCGCATATTCGGATTGACAACAATTTCGATTTGAACCGTGAGACGTTCTTGTAAAAAATGACAAAGGATATGAGAAATATCCTTAATTTCAGGAATAGTGGAAAGGGTTTTTTTAATGTCTTTTTCAATTTCTATTTGAGGACGCATCAATTTCGGGTTTAATTCATCGAGATCTTCCTCAGCATCAATATGCACCAGCACCTCATTGACCTGAGGATTTTGCCGAAGCAGCGTCAAACGAACCCGTTCTCCAATCTGGTGAGCAGCAGAAACACTCAACCTCGAATTCACCTGCACATGGAGATCCACCAAAATATAAGAGCCCATCCGACGGGCGCGGGCATTGTGGTATTTTTCAACCCCTTCGATTTGTTTTAAGGTCAAATCCAATGAGGGCAAAAGATCCGCTTCTACCGCTTCATCTGTCAATTCTTTAAGACTGCCATAACCAATCATCGCGCCAGTTTTAATAATCCAACCCGCCACTAAAACTCCAGCAATCGGGTCCATCATCGGGAATCCCCATTGTGCGCCCCCAATCCCAATCAAGGCCACCACAGAAGAAATCGCATCAGAACGGTGATGCCAAGCATTGGCCATCAAGATCCGGCTCTGATTGCGTTTCGCAATATGCAGAGTGACATGGTAGAGAATTTCTTTGACAAGAATGGAAAGCGCCGCAACCCCTAAAGCAATCTTTCCCGGAATCACACGATGTTCGATATGTTCAAAAGCATGAATCGCAATCCCAATCCCTGTCAAAATCAACATCAAAGACACAAAAAGTGCCCCGATGGTCTCAAATTTTCCATGACCGTAAGGGTGATTGTGATCTTTAGGGATTTTTGCAATCCAAAGCGCCCCAAGCGTCACTATATCAGAAACGACATCCGAAAAAGAATGCCCGGCATCTGCGATCAACGCCGATGAATTTGAGAACACACCAGCCACTGCCTTAATCACGGCCAAGCCTAAATTGAGCAGCAACCCGGCCCATGTTACGTGCAGTGCGTTATTTTGAGAAAGAGTGACAGCTTCCATGATCTTGTGGAAAAAGGATTAGTTGGGTGGGATCGTAACCATCAATTGATACTGTTCGACCAATTTTTTACCCGCAACGCGATCTTCAAAAGCAATCATTAAATCATACGGGTTTTCAATATCAAACATTCGCTGTAAAATTTGGGTCGCTTCCTGTTTGCGTTCCTGTGTCAAAAGCTGCTGACTCAAATAAAGGAAATGGGTCGTGTAGTCGGGTTGATAATCAATGGCTTGGTATAAAGACTCAACCGCTTTTTCAGAATCGCCTCCGAGCCACCAGGGCACGCTCGCGTACCAATTTCCTAGGATTAAATAAGCATAGGCATTCTGGGGATCTAGTTTCAAAACGATTTCCATTTGTTTTTTCACAGGAAAGATATAATACCAGGTTCGCCATAACCCGACATGTAAAATATATTGACCGTAGCCCAGTCCTAAAACCAGATGCGCATCGATGCTTTCTGGAGACAATTCAACAGATTTTTCACCATATTCGATCTCTTGGAGAATCAATTTTGTTTTTTCTTCAGGATCCAAAATCGCACGAGAAATCCCATATAAGGCACGAGAAAGACGCCAATAAACCTCCCCTTGATTGGGCTTGAGTTTCAAAGCCTGATGGTAATATTTCAACGCTCTTTTAGCATTGCCTGGGACTTGACGGGAAAGATAGAATTGATCTCCCAGTTTGACAGAAAGTTGATATTGTTCCTCCCGATTCCCAGCAGGATCCAGTGTTTGTGCTTGGAGAGAGCCATTCAGATTCCAAGACATCAAGAGCACAAACAAAGCAAATCGCTGAAATAGCATGGGGAATCTCATGAGGAAAAAGTTTGAGAATCAGTCAATTAGCCAGATTGAGCAACGGCCCCAGAAAACGACCCGTATGGCTTTCGGGGCAGTGAATGATTTCTTCAAGGCAACCCGCAAAAACAACATCTCCACCATTGTCGCCCCCTTCCGGCCCCAGGTCAATGATATAATCTGCCGTTTTGATAATATCGAGATTGTGCTCGATGACGATCACTGTGTTGCCTTCATCCACCAAGCGGTGAAGCACCGTCAACAGGCGAGCGATATCATCAAGATGGAGTCCGGTGGTCGGTTCATCCAGAATATAGAGTGTTTTTCCTGTCGAACGCTTTGCCAATTCTGCGGATAATTTAACCCGTTGCGATTCTCCACCGGAAAGCGTGTTTCCAGGTTGCCCCAGTTTGATGTACCCCAGCCCAACATCCTGTAATGTTTGACAGATTCTCAACATCCTTGGTTGATTTTGGAACAATTCAACCGCTTGATTGACCTCCATATTCAAGGCATCCGCAATCGTGTATCCACGGAAAGTGACTTTTAAGGTTTCTCGATTATAACGCTGTCCTTTGCATTCGTCACAGACAATCCAGATATCAGACAGGAAGTGCATTTCAATCTGATTTTGCCCTTGGCCGTCACAAGCGGAGCAGCGCCCTTCAATGGCATTGAAAGAAAAACGCCGTTTCGTAAAACCGCGCATTTTAGCTTCGGGCAGCTGAGAGAATAAATCCCGTAATGGCTCCATCAGCTTCGTGTAAGTTGCCGGATTGGAACGGGGAGATTTGCCGATAGCTTCCTGATCAACCACCACCATTTTGTCAATCAATTTCACCCCTTTAATTTTATCATGCTCCCCCGGAGAAACTCGTCTGCTGACCCATTTTTTTTGGAGTGCTTTTTGAAGAATGTCAATCACCAGAGAGGATTTTCCAGAACCAGACACGCCGGTGACAACGGTGAAAACTCCAATTGGAAAAGCAACATCAATATTTCTTAAATTGTTTTCACGAGCACCTTCAATCTTCAAATGATTGCTTGACGAAATAAGGCGTCGTTTCGCCGGAAGCGGGATGGATTTTGTCCCTTTCAGGTATTGACCCGTCAAAGAAGTTTTGGAGCGAATCAGTTGTTTGGGAGAGCCATATTTAACCACATTCCCTCCATACTGTCCGGCTCCTGGCCCAATATCAATGATATGATCCGCCGATCTCATCGTTTCCAAATCGTGCTCAACTAGAATGACGGTGTTTCCTAAATTACGCAGGCGGTGCAAGGTATCCAGCAGGCGCGCCGTGTCTCGCGGGTGCAAGCCAATCGTCGGCTCATCCAGCAC
>WASW01040902.1_pt1 | contig 29369 bp, 29 predicted proteins | sample 5698521 | NCBI WGS metagenome assembly WASW01 (sample SAMN11175560, study PRJNA528189) | sponge metagenome | isolation source: marine sponge | host: Leucetta | place: Antarctica: Western Antarctic Peninsula, King George Island | collected 2013-01
GCCAACAAGCCCGGCCAGGATGACGACATCGGTTGTCTCTTTGAGACCACTGGCGACGACATCGGGGTCGGCCAAATCACCGTTGAGCACCTCAAAACCTGGATCATCGAACAGACCCAGCATGATGTTTTGTGTGTCGTATAGGAAAAGATCCACAATACGGACACGGTACCCAAAACTGAGCAACCGTTTTGCGACAATTGGACCAATGTATCCACCGCCACCAAATATGGTAACAAGTCGACCGTCGCCTGAGTTTGTTGTTTTTGTATTCAAGATAAACCCACCAATTTGACATGCTACCGCACTCTGGGTGAAACACCCAAAGTGCGAAAACTCTTCAAATGCGCTGTGTTTCGCTCTTAAATGGCGGCGAACACAGCGTCCTTTTCAACTCGAGCACGAACCTGCCGCCCAAGTATGCTTAACAAAACCGTGACACGGTCACGGTCATCAGAACTTTCAAATAATGCTTCGAATTCTCCAAGCGCGCCGCGAATAACACGTACTGCATCACCTGGTTTGAAGGATGACCCTGCATGGGTCTTAACGAGGCCGCGCTCATCCTGTCGCGCCTGAATTTCGTCGATCACGACATCCGGAATTGAGGCCGGTTTATCGCCAAATCTGACAACGTCAAAGATTCCGATAGTGGAGCGAATGGCGCGCCACGGAGAATGATCTGGATCGATTTCTATAAAAATATATCCAGGAAAAAGCGGTCTTGGCACCCAGTCTACTTTGCGCGCGTGGCTCCGGCGCTTCAGATGCTTCGGCAACAATACACGAAAGCCCTGGCGAACCAGATGCATCAAGGCTTTGTCCTCACCATTCGGTTGCGTATTTGCGACACACCAATATGTCATGGAATTACGACCTCATCGGCGTCAGGGGATATGGTTATATTCTTTGCGACACCTAGGAATTTTGGTGCCAGAATACGCTCTCGAGGATAATGGCGACACGCTTCTTCAAAGGCCCTTTGTGGGTCGGAGATGTCACATATAATCACGGCGTCTACGCCTATGAGCGCCGTTGGATCAGACGTTGCAGGCAAGCCGGCGTATTCATCTGTTCCTGGAGTATGCGTCACGACAGCCAGCAATGTGACGTCATAATCACGCGCAGATATGGAAAAAATTTCATTTAGATCGCTGGCGCCAAAAAATACAATGCGGTTCCAGTTGTTACGCTGGCATTGATCAAACAACTCGGCGCTTTGAATGCGAGCATGGCGAAAAAGATTCAGCGATTGGGATAAAAATTCGGTAGTGAGGCGGCCTTTTTCTGACAATCCCTGTGGTGTCAGGTAGTAAGCGTATCGATTGGCAGGCGCATGACTGATCTTGATCAGGCCTTTCTTCACGCATCGCTTCAAATAAGCATTAGCAAGGCCGAGCGCTATTCCAAGATCGTCTGCCATCGAGCGCTGAGAGGCTTGAGCGTTATCATGGACCACATTCAGCAGGCCAAGCGTAATCTTAGCTTCGTTGTCCATTTCAGACGTATTGGCCTTGGTTTTCGACAATAAAGTAAATCCTTTAGAGCGTGCCAAAAACTACTGCAGCAAAAGCAAGATTGCTTTGTCGTAACCCACAGCGTTCACAAATCGAACAGTACCGCGTTCATTTGTTGAACGTCAAGGATTCATTTTATGAACAGCTTGTAAATACAGGGATATAGCGCGAAATCGACGATGGAACCAAAGCACCCTCATTGGCGACAAATGATAGATTTTATTGACGGGTCTCGATTTCGCAATTTGACTGTGCGTGATATTGGGCATACCAAGCATTCGCAGGTAATTTTTAGGATATCAAAGAATGACCTCCTCTGCAGGTGAGAAAATCGCCGTTGTCGGTTTGGGCTATGTTGGGCTTCCACTTGCCCTCGTCTTGTCGCGTCATTATTCGGTTGTCGGATTTGATATATCTGCGCAACGGATTGCCGGGCTAAAAGCTTTTGAAGATCGCTCTGGCGAGATTGAGCCTGCAACTCTTCGCGCGACCACGATGTCATTTACAGACCATATTGATAAGATCGCCGGATCCGACATTTTTATTGTTACGGTTCCTACACCTGTCGATGTAGATAATATGCCAGATCTTGGCGCGATGATTGCGGCATGTTCAAGCCTTGGTAGAATCCTTCAACCCGGAAACATTGTCGTTTTTGAAAGCACCGTTTACCCCGGTATTACTGAGGATTTTTGCGGACCAGCGCTTGAGGCGGCATCAGGGCTTCGATGTGGTGAGGAGTTCTTTATTGGATATTCACCTGAACGCATTAATCCTGGTGATAAAACATACACGGTCGATAAAATTACAAAAGTTGTTGCGGGACAAAACGAAACTGTCACCCAGAAACTTGTAGAAATCTACGGTGCAGTGACGTCAGGTGGCGTTTATGTGGCGAAGAACATCAAAACAGCAGAGGCAGCCAAGGTCATTGAGAATGCGCAACGCGATATTAATATTGCGTTCGTAAACGAGCTGGCGATGATTTTTAAGAAGATCGGTCTCAATACACACGATGTTTTGGAAGCTGCAAATACGAAATGGAACTTTCTTCCCTTCACGCCAGGGTTGGTTGGAGGACACTGCATTGGTGTCGATCCATATTATCTTGCACACCTTGCCCGAAGTTTAGGTCACGAACCGGAAGTCATACTTTCAGGGCGTAGAATTAATGAAGGCATGGCTGAATTTATTGCCCAGGAAATCGATCGGAAACTTGAGAAGACGTCGGCACGGGTTCTAATGCTTGGATTAACGTTCAAGGAAAATGTGCCAGACCTCAGAAACTCGAAATCCGCGGATCTTGTTAGGGCATTGCGTGACCTTGGCCATCAAGTTGAAGTTCATGACCCGTGCGCCGATCCGATCGAAGCTCAAGCTGAATATGAGTTGGTCATAAGGGATACATTAGACGATATCGAGCCTGTGGACTGTATTATTGGCGCTGTTCGGCATGAAGCGTATAGTGATTTCACAAGCGGGACTCTGGAAACACTGCTGGCCCGAGGTGGATTGGTCGCTGATCTTAAGGGTATGTGGCGCGATATTGAAATGCCATCGGAATATATCCGTTGGAACTTATAAACGTATTCCACGAGCGCTCTTCATTTTTGGTTCTAATCACACCGACATGATTATTAAGACGTTTCCAGCACGAGACGATTGTATCAATGCGCTTGGCGGGGATCTTGCGGCTGCATTGAAATCAGCCCTTGAGCAGAAAGGCACGGCTTCACTTGCCTTGTCCGGTGGGCGCTCGCCGCAGAAAGTTCTGCCACTATTGGCGTCAGAACCGCTCCGTTGGTCCGACATTGACGTCACATTGAGTGATGAACGGTGTGTGCTACCAACAGATGAAGATAGCAACGCTGCAATGGTACAAGCATGTTTTCTGAGGCAGGGCGCTCAAAATGCTTCATTTCATCCGCTGTGGAGGCAAGACATCGATATTGTGGATGGACTAGAAATAGCGAGAAGTGAATTGCGCACATTCCCGTGGCCGCTCGACGTGATTTATCTTGGCATGGGTGAAGACGGTCACTTTGCATCTTTGTTCCCAAGTGATGATATTGCACAATTTGATAATGATCATGGCCCGGTTGTGGGTGGGCGTGCACCTTCCGCGCCACATCAGCGGATCAGTCTCAGCTTGTCGACTATTCTAAAGACGCGGCATCTATTCCTTCATGTTACAGGGAATGCCAAACGCGAGACGTTTGAATATGCCCGCACCATCGCACCGACATCGCAATGTCCGATTTCATTACTGCTCAACAATGACGAGATTGATCTGCGCGTTTATATGGCAGACGAGTAAGTTTTAGGTATTTAGCGCGCCGAAATCGCTCTAATTTATTAATGTTACCGCAAAGCCACGTTTGAAAATGGATCCATTTTCTCCGGTTTTGCTAAAGGATCAGCCTTCCATCTTAAAGCGCCATTTGACGGTTGTTTCATCGGGTTCATGATTTCCCAACACAACAATTTGTTGGGCTCGATGTTGCTGGCCATCAAAGAAGCAGACGCTTTCTTCAAGCATCACAGGATAGCGACATGTGAACCGCCAGCCGCGTCCCTTAGGCGGTTTCAAAATCACTTCACCCCCCCCAGATACCATCGAGGCACGCACATCGGGAAAGACATGGAACCGGACCGAAAAGGGCTGTGATCCGCCTCCGGTGACAATGTCTTCGCCGCGCACATCACTGCCGCCAACATCTAGGTATATGGCACGCTGATGGACAATATCGAACGCCGCGAGATACCCGTCGTGGCGCATTTCGATAAGTCTTGCCCCTTCATGATCGCGACGATCAACGGTGACAGTTTGCAAAGGCCCGGCATCTTTGTCGTTTATTACGAGTGCCGAGTGAGCTGCAGTTTGTGCGAGGGCGTTTGCCCATGTCGCCTGTTGTGCGTCGTTGGCGAGCCTAGCGCCACAATTACTGATGATGCGAACCTTGCCAACGCTCAACTCGAAAGAACCGGGGCCTTGATAGCTTGCCGGATTAGCAACGCGGGTCTCACCACAATCTACGATGAGTGTCGTTTGTCCTGCCCGTAATCGATGAAACCCCGTATGCGGTGCAGCCGTCATAGCCTTGCCTTTGCCGCCCGATGCTTTCAGTACAGCATCAATCAGGGGGCTGGTATCTCCGCTTGCGTCACCTATCAACGCAAACCCGCCGTCGCCATGGCGCAGTGCTTTTATGAAAGGAACCATTCGATCCATGGCCGAGATAAGTTCGTTGGGGGGCTCGATATGATGCCCGACCAAGGCGTCACGAATTTCGGCCAAGATCGCAAGCACGGTGAGCGCGCGACTAGGGGAACGTTCGATATGCCCGCCGTCGCTGAGGATTTGCTGATCAACATCAATACCCAGTGATTTCAAATGGCTTTGCAGCGTTGCTTCAAGCTCAGGCAATGCTAGTGACGCATTAATCCTGGCTTGATGTACAATGAACTTCTGCCAAGGGTGAATGCCAGATAACGGTGCGCGCCTTAAATGAAGTGCCTGGCGGAGGATAGATGTTGCCCAGCGCTGTTGATCTGCTGGATCGATATGCGGGCTAATGTGATCGAACGCGCTTAACCAGTTTATGATCCGCGCGCCAAGAATATCAGCACGCCAACTTTCCGCATGCCACTTGTCATTGCGTGCAAGCCATTCAGCTATAATAGCCCATGCAGAAGGCGCACTATGGCTGTTGCTTGCAAGCCATCCGAAATCACCTTTGATCTCGTGTTCCGGAAGGTCGAAAGAAGGACGACACAACATGGCGTAATTTGATGCCTGTGTGCTGAGGCCATGAATGCCCTTTGGAACGCGAACTGACTTTGGCGGTTTCCGGCCAAGCATCAGATCATAGATACCGGAGCTGTATATCATCGCGTGAACTGAAGCAGGAAGGCTAAGGGTCATGGCTTACCGATTTCTTTTCGCATGCGCGCACGTATATAAGGTCAAAACTGAGAATCTGGCAAAAATCTGTCAATTTAATGGCGATAGATTATACGTTGTTTTTGATCAATCGTGAGATAAAAAAACCATCCATCCCGCCGAGATCACCGAGTAAATTAGGCAAGGTTCGGAGATCTCCATCAGGTGTGATCGCATCTTCAAGTCCCGGCAACTCAGTTTTTTGGATATAGGCACGCGCGAAATTAGTATGACGATCAAGAAACGCGGTTACTCGCTCTGGCCCTTCTTCAGGTTGAAGTGAGCAGGTTACAAACATCAAGGTGCCACCGGGTTTTAAATAGATTGATGCACGGTCAAGCAATTGATCCTGAATGCTGGAGAGTTTGGTGACATCGTCCAATGTCTTGAGGTGAGCGATATCTGGATGTCTGCGCAGTGTGCCTGTTGATGAGCAAGGCGCATCGAGCAAGACAATATCAGCCAGTGTGGCAGGCTCCCATGTTCGTGCATCCTCCGTGACCAGGGTGGCCGGGTAACCTGTCCGTTGAAGGTTTTCTCGAACGCGGCCCATGCGACGTTCAGATATATCAACGGCTGTAACGTTGGCACCAAGCGAAAGCAGTTCCATCGTTTTGCCGCCGGGCGCGGCGCATAGATCGATTACATTCTTATCGTGCAGATCGCCTAAAAGTGTGACGGGGAGGCGTGCGGCTGCATCTTGAACCCACCAATCGCCCTCTTCGAATCCATCGAGAGTTGTGACATCAGATGCTTCGCTTAGACGCACGGTCCCATCTAGAATAAGCGTGCCACCAAGTTTCTCTGCCCATATGTCCGGGTCTGATTTAGGTGTTAGATCAAGAGGCGGCGTTTCTAAGTGCACCGCAGCGATGGTACGGGTTGTCTCTTCGCCGTATGCCGCGACCCAACTGTCCCAAAGCCAGTCCGAAGTATTAAGTCGTGCAGTATCTTGAGCTTCCAGCAACTGAGTACCCTCACGCTGTATCCGGCGCATTACGGCATTGACCAGTTTCGCAAATGGAACCTGTCCAACATCTCTGCACAAATCGACGGTCGTCGAGACGGCGGCATGCTGAGCAGTGGCGGAAAACAGTAACTGCGTTATCCCGATGCGTAAAACATCCCGCACAGGGCGTGCTTTTCTGGGTAAGGAATCTGGGACGCAATGATCGATCAGCGCATCAATCTGGCCAAGACGTCTAAGGGTTGTGCGAACAATATAGCTTGAAAACCCCCTGTCAGCACCCGTTAACGCCATATACTGCGGCACAAATCCAAATGCGTCGTCCAAGGCTCGTTTCTTAAATATCACGTTGCGCAGTACTTCAAATGCTGCGCGTCTAGCAACAATCATACTTGCGTCTGCATTTTTTGATTTTTGATTTTGTGACATGGGCCTCAATACAAAAAGCTATCCAGGAGCGGTACACGAGTGTCACTCATATGTCTTTGTGTCCGTAACGGCAAAAGAAATATATAACCACCGGACCATTGTTCTTTTATGACACATAAATAAGATAGCGTGCTTGCGAATATTGGAAACATGCAAACCTTACCTGCGAATGAAAAACGAACCATGACCGAACTCAGTAACCTTCAACGCTTGGAATCTCAATCCATCCATATTCTCCGTGAAGTGGCTGCAGAGTTTGAGCACCCGGTTTTGATGTATTCAATTGGTAAAGATTCCGCCGTTCTGCTGCATCTGGCGATGAAAGCATTTCATCCGGGCCCAGTGCCGTTTCCTTTGCTGCACGTAGATACGACGTGGAAATTCAAAGAGATGATTGAGTTTCGGGATCAGCTTGTCGTTGAACTGGGGCTGGAACTGATTGTGCACACCAATGCCGATGGTCTCGCAAAGGGGATTAATCCGATTGATAGCGGGTCTTCGTTGCATACAGATGTAATGAAGACGGACGCGCTTAAGCAGGCATTGGATGCGCATAAGTTCGATTGTGCTATTGGTGGCGCACGCCGCGACGAAGAAAAATCTCGTGCCAAAGAACGGGTTATGTCATTTAGAAATGAAAGCCATAACTGGGAGCCTAAGCGCCAGCGTCCGGAGCTTTGGAATCTCTATAACTGCCGTGTTCAACCAGGTGAAAGTGTGCGGGCATTTCCACTATCAGACTGGACGGAGTTAGATATCTGGAATTACATTAAATCTGAAAACATTCCCATCGTGCCACTGTATTTGGCTAAAGAAAGACCGGTAGTGGAACGTGATGGCCAATTATTTATGGTTGACGATGGCAGGTATCCGTTACGTGACGGCGAGACGCCGATGATGAAGATGGTCCGCTTTCGTACGCTCGGGTGTTATCCATTGACGGCGGCGATACCGTCTACAGCGACGATCATCGATGATATTATTTTGGAAACTCAGGTTGCGCGAACATCGGAACGTCATGGCCGGATAATTGACCGCGATCAATCGGGTTCCATGGAAAAGAAAAAATGCGCGGGGTATTTCTGATGAGCGCAATTACACAGCAAATGACACAGCTTCGTTTTCTGACATGTGGAAGTGTTGATGATGGTAAATCAACGCTCATTGGCCGACTTTTGTATGACACGAAAGCGATCTTTGATGACCAACAAGATGTCCTGCAATCGGATAGTAAAAAATTCGGCACAGTTGATGGCGGTATTGATTTCGCATTGCTTGTGGATGGGCTTCAGGCCGAGCGTGAGCAGGGCATTACAATTGATGTTGCGTATCGATATTTTGCGACCCCGAACCGCAGTTTTATCGTCGCAGACACACCTGGTCACGAACAATACACGCGTAATATGGCGACAGGCGCATCGACGGCTGAGCTTGCAGTTATCTTGGTTGATGCGTGCCAAGGCGTCGTGACTCAGACAAAACGGCATACCTATATCGCGCATCTTTTAGGGATAAAGTCGGTCACTCTGGCGGTCAACAAGATGGATCTTGTGGATTATAATGAGGATATTTTTCTGAGTATTGTCAGCGCTTATAAAGAGTTTGCTGATCAAATAGGTGTCTCAGAGGTCACGGCAATCCCAGTGTCAGCCTTGCACGGTGAAAATGTTTCGTCTTTGGGTGAGCAAATGCCCTGGTACAAAGGCCCATGCGTACTCGAACATTTGGAAACAGTTGGACTTATTGACGTGTCGAGTGGGTGTGGCGCTCGGTTGCCTGTGCAGCGCGTCAGTCGACCGAATGCGGATTTTAGGGGATTTTCGGGAACTGTTGTGGGCGCGCCTTTAAACGTTGGTGATCCGGTTACGATAGAGCCTGACGGGGCGCAAACGACGATTGCTGAAATTTCAACTTATAAGGGGTCGATAGAAACAGCATCGATCGGACAGAGTATTACGGCAGTGCTGAACGATAATATTGATGTCAGCCGCGGCAACGTCATTCGCCATTCTAAATCGGAAATGGAACCTACGGATCAAGTGCAGGCGCATCTGATTTGGATGTCCGATATTGAAATGATCCCTGGGCGTCAGTATGAGATAAAATTGGGAACATGTTCGGCACTGGCATGGGTTAGCGAGCTAAAACACAAAGTGAATGTGAATACACTGGAACACACGGCTGCAAAAACGTTGGAACTCAATGATGTCGCCGTCTGCAATCTGAGTTTTGATCGCCGGTTAGCCTGTGAACCATATGCCACGTGTAAAGAAACGGGCGGGTTTATTCTCATTGATCGCCACACTAACGAGACGGTTGGTGCGGGCATGATCGATTTTGCCTTGCGCCGGGCGCGGAATTTAACGCGTCAGAAATTAACGCTCGATAAAACTGAACGTGCAAAGGCAATGGGCCAGTCTCCGGCGTTGCTTTGGTTTACTGGATTGTCCGGGTCAGGAAAGTCAACGGTCGCCAATATTGTCGAAGCCAAGCTGCATCATATGGGGCGACGCACATACATGCTTGATGGCGACAACGTTCGCCATGGGCTCAATCGAGATCTGGGATTTACAGACGTGGACCGGGTCGAAAATGTCCGCCGCATTGCCGAAGTCGCCAAACTGTTTGTCGACGCCGGGATGATTGTTCTCGTCTCAGTGATCTCGCCGTTTAGAGGTGACCGTGATATGGCGCGCGCTTTGATGGATGATGGCGAATTCTTTGAAGTTCACATTGATGCGTCGCTTGATACGTGCGAGCAGCGAGACCCTAAGGGGCTTTACTCACGTGCCCGAGCCGGCGAAATTGCGAACTTTACGGGTATCGATTCACCCTATGAAGTGCCCCTGGAGCCTGAACTCCGGATTGATACAGACAGCACGGACCCTGAAATCGCGGCGGATAAAATAATCGCGCTCCTGCCGCGTTAACTCCAGGGTCGTCCGACAATACCTGCTATTTCACGTAATTTCTGAACACGGTTTGCCGTTTTTGGATGCGTTGAAAACAAGCTATCCATTGAACGGCTATGGAGCGGGTTAACAATAAACATATGTGCTGTCGCGGGATTATCTTCGGCAACGTCATTGTCGATGGTCGTCGCGCCTTGCTCGAGTTTTTTCAATGCGCTCGCCAGCCACATTGGATTGCCGCATATTTTAGCCCCGCCCGCATCTGCACCATATTCACGGGTCCGCGAGATCGCCATTTGCACGAGCATTGCGGCAAATGGGGCCAAGATCATGACTGCAATCGTGCCGATGATTCCGAACGGATTGTTGCGGTTGTTGCCAAAGAACAATGCAAAGTTAGCCAACATTGAAAGTGCACCGGCAATAGTTGCTGTGACTGTCATGATCAGTGTATCGCGATTTTTTACATGGGCGAGTTCGTGCGCCATCACGCCAGCGATTTCTTCGTGATTAAGCAGGTCCAGCAAGCCTGTCGTTGCGGCGACGGCCGCGTTTTCGGGGTTGCGTCCTGTTGCGAAGGCGTTGGGTTGTGGATTTTCAATGATATAGACGCGCGGCATAGGCAATTCTGCGCGCCGCGCTAATTGCTCTACAATTCCATAAAAGCCGGGTGAGCTTTTCGCTGTCACTTCACGGGCTTTGTACATCTTCAGGACAAGACTGTCAGAATTCCAATATGCGAAGACGTTCATGCAAATCGCGACGACGAGTGCAATAATCATTCCGCCCTCGTCTGCCAGCATGAACCCTGCGCCCATAAATAAGGCGGTTAACCCAGCCAGCAATATGCCTGTTTTTAAATAGTTCATATGTGGAACTCCATGCCGAGACCTTGTGGTCTGTGTCTTATTGAATTATCTCAAATACAAGCGATTGCAATCGTTGCTGATACAAATGAGAGAAATTCAATGAACGACGATACACAGAAGACATCAGAGGCAGATGATCAGTCTAAACTAAAACCGGGTGTGGAAAACGAACAGATCATCAAAGGTAAGGCAAGCGAGACAGGAGGCCCAAAAGGACCTGAGCCTACTCGGTATGGTGATTGGGAAAAGAAGGGCCGTTGCATCGATTTTTAAATTCTCGATGTAGTATCGATGATTTGCGGAGTCCCAAAGACACGATTATCATGCGGCTTGGGGTTATTTGAGGACGAAAGCACGGATTGTCGGCATGGGGATTTTTTCTGGAATTTTTGGCAACCTTTTTTCAATGAAAGGGTCGCGCAAAAAGAAACGCCGTCGCGACGCCAAGCTTTCTGGTGGTGGGTTCCGCCCCAGCGACGGCGGTGCCGAAGGCTCGGTGCTCGTTGCCAGCTTGTTTGGCACCGGCGGCAAAGAAATATCTGACTACATTGCGAATATGCTCAGCACTGAAGGCTCGTTCCAGACCTTGCGGCTAGAAAGAATCTTAAAACTCAATCTTCGTTTGGGCCTTTTGGAACGCCTTTTGGTTGCGTCTGATGAAGGCAGTAACTGGATCAGGGATGAGCAAGCAGATCTCATGATTTGGGGCGAGATGGAAGATATGGGCACAGTGGCTCGGCTTCGCTTTTTGTCCTTTGGTTCGAGTGCGGATGGCCAACCTGGGACTTTTGGGATGGCAGATACGTTGGATTTACCCGTTCCGATTCCAGACGGAGTCGGTGACATTGTCCGCGCGGCGACAATGGCGGCATTGCTTCCTGTCACATCCGGATCGAAGAAAGAACTTGCGGATCGTATGAGCGAAGTGATGGTCGGTGCGCAAAAAGCAATTGAAGGCCTCGATAAATCCATCCCATTGGACACAAGAGTTACGGCGCTGAATGTCGTTGGTAATGCATTTGCGACAGCTGTTCGGTTTGGTAATAAGCCCGCGCTTAAAGGTGCGATAAAGATTTACGAAACCGCGGACTCGATGGTTGAAGCCAAGCAATCGCCGCTAATGTGGGCGCTGATCCAAACCCATTTGGGCGCAATCCTGGAAGCGGACGCTCGGCTTAGAAAAGACCCGTTGGCCCTCGAGGCGGCGATTGCGCGTTACAAAGGAGTCACGGACTCGCTTGGACGCGACGAGCATGGTTATGACTGGGCATTGGCACACGTTCGCCGCGCAATGGCGCTGTATAAAATGGCGACCATGGTGCCTGAAAAATCAACGGATTACCTAAAATCAGCAGCCTCTGCTTTTGAAGAAGCGCTGACAGTTTATGACAAGGCGCAGATGCCGCTTCGTTGGGCAGAGGTGATGAACCATTACGGTGTTGTGCAGATGGCGCTCGGCGGCCACGGGAATGCAGAAGCTATTCTTCAACAATCGATCTCTACATTTAGAAAAGTTCTCGAGATACGCCGTCGGGACGTCACGCCATTGCTATGGGCCCAGACATCTAACAATCTGGGAGCGGCATGTTTTGCCTTGGCGAAACGGACGAATGAAGAATATCTGCTGCAAGAAGCTTCGGCCTGTTTTCAAGGGGCTATTCAGATATTCAGGCGAACGCGCGGACAAAAAAAGCGTGCAATGGTCATTGCTAAAAACTTGTCGCGTGTTGAGCAGATGCTGAACGAGGATGAAGACGCTGCTTAAAAAAAATTGAGGCCCCTTACGGGGCCCCAAAAATATACAACCCACATAACTTAGATTAGCTTTGTTTGTTTTGTCGGTTCTCGACTAAATCGTCGACCACAGCTGGGTCAGCAAGTGTCGATGTATCCCCAAGATTTGTGAAATCATCTTCTGCGATTTTTCGTAAAATCCGGCGCATGATTTTACCGGATCGCGTTTTTGGCAATCCAGGCGCCCATTGCACCCAGTCTGGTGATGCGATGGGGCCAATTTCCTTTCGGACCCAGACCACGAGCTCTTTTTTCAACTCATTATTAGATGGCTCGTTGGCATTTAAAGTGACATAGGCATAAATACCCTGACCTTTAATATCATGTGGCGCGCCAACAACGGCAGCCTCAGCGACTTTCGGGTGTGCAACCAGAGCGCTTTCAACTTCGGCCGTGCCCATACGGTGTCCAGATACGTTGATAACGTCGTCCACCCGACCCGTGATCCAGTAATACCCATCTTCGTCGCGACGACAGCCGTCGCCTGTGAAGTACTTGCCGTGATACGTCGAGAAGTATGTGAGTTCGAAACGTTCGTGATCGCCGTAGACAGAGCGCATCTGACCTGGCCAGCTATCGGTGAGGCATAAGTTGCCTTCGGCCACACCATCAAGAACGTTGCCGTCTCCATCGACGAGTTGTGGCTGTACACCAAAGAACGGTTTGGTCGCAGATCCTGGTTTCAGGTCGATAGCACCTGGTAGTGGCGTTATCAAAATGCCACCCGTTTCGGTTTGCCACCATGTATCAACAATCGGACACCGCCCGTCACCGACAACGTTGTAATACCATTCCCATGCTTCCGGGTTGATCGGTTCGCCGACAGACCCCAGCACGCGCAGTGATTTTCTAGATGTGCGTTTAACAGGCTCATCACCTTCGCGCATCAGGGCGCGAATAGCCGTTGGTGCGGTATAGAAGATATTTACGCTGTGTTTGTCGCAGACATCCCAGAACCGAGATATCGACGGGTAATTAGGGACCCCTTCAAACATCAACGTTGTCGCACCGTTGGCCAGTGGGCCATAGACGATATAACTGTGACCCGTGACCCAACCCACGTCTGCGGTACACCAATACACGTCACCTTCTTTGTAATCGAAGATGTATTCATGGGTCATGGAGGCATAAACCATGTAACCGCCCGTCGTGTGTAAGACACCTTTTGGTGCGCCCGTTGATCCCGATGTGTAGAGAATGAACATCGGGTCCTCGGCGTCCATTTCTTCAGGCGGGCAGTCAGGCGAGGCAGCTGCACATACGTCTTCGTACCAGACGTCGCGGCCTTCTTGCATGTTCACATCGCCACCGGTGCGGTTAACGACAATCACGGTCTCAACGCTAGGGCATTTTTTCAGGGCTTCATCAGTGTTGGCTTTAAGTGGGACTTTCTTACCGCCACGTAAGCCTTCATCTGCGGTAATCACACAGTTTGAATCACATCCGATGATACGCGCAGATAAGCTCTCTGGGGAGAAACCGCCAAACACGATTGAGTGGACGGCGCCAATCCGCGTACATGCCAGCATTGCGACAGCGGCTTCGACAACCATCGGCATATACAGGGTGACGCGGTCGCCCTTTTTAATGCCGCGCGCCTTCATCGCATTGGATAAACGGCAGACGCGCTCATAAAGATCACGGTATGTGACGTGTTCAGAATCAGCCGGATCGTCGCCTTCCCAGATAATGGCTGTCTGGTCTCCACGCGTCTCAAGATGACGGTCGAGGCAGTTGGCGGATGCGTTCAATGTGCCATCGTAGAACCATTTGATCGACACGCCCGGTATTTTGAAATTCACGTCACGGACTTTGGTATATGGCTTGATCCAGTCGATACGCTTGCCGTGTTCAGCCCAAAAAGTCTCGGAATCATCGATAGAAGCACCATACATATCTTCATATTTGGCTTTATCAATATGGGCGTTTTTGGCGAATTCGGCCGTGACCGGATATACGTGTGCTTCACTCATCTGAACGTCTCCCTAATGTCTGCTGTATTTTCAGCGATCGTGTGGATTTTCCACTTTAAAGACAATTATCGACAATATACGTACGTTGCCAAGTGGTTATCAGTGATTTTAGCTTTTCAAGCGGCGTCGGCAGAAACGTAAATGCTGCCGTCTCGAATAGATGTTACCAGCTGGGTCAGCTGATCACCTTCGCAGGGACCGGAAATGCATTGGCCATCATTGATTTCGAACAAGGCTCCGTGGGTCGAACAAATGATATGCGTCCGCTCAACATTAAGAAACTGCCCGGGTTGAAAATCCAGCGGCGAGCCGATGTGTGGGCAGTTGTTTTCATAAACAAAAACGTCGTCACCCTGTCTGACGGCAAGGACGGCGACATGTTTTTTATTAAATTCTGCAATGAACCCTGCGGAGTTGCCGTCGGTTATGTCATCCAGCGCGCACAGACGTACCTCGCTCATGCGTCGACCTCGCCCATCTTGCAGATAATTTTCCAGGACTTGGCATCGATTGGTACTACGGACAATCGCGATTGTTTCATAAGTGCAAGCTCTGATAAGCGCTCGTCAGCCTTAATATCAGACAATGACACTGGGTTTGGCACAGGCATCAGCGCCTTGAAATCAACCATGCCGAACCGGCCCTTTGGATCTGTGTGGTCTGGGTAATAATCCGAAGCGACCTCAACGATACCGACGATGCACTTTTCTTTGACCGAATGATAAAAGAACGCGCGGTCGCCGATCTCCATGGCCTTCATGTTATTGGTGGCCTGATAGTTTCTGACGCCATCCCAGGGCTCAACGCCCACGCGGACCTGATCATCCCATGACCACGACCCAGGTTCAGATTTGATCAACCAATACTTCATGGTGCCTCTCCTCGCATTAATCTGCAGGAAATACTTTCTTCCATGCGCGAATATCGACGCTCTCAAAAAGTCCAGCTTGCGCGTAAGGGTCGTTCGCGGCCCAGTCTTCAGCTTCACTGCGATCTGCAAACGTCATAATCAACGTCGATCCGATCATGCCGTCGCCGTCATCGGTGAGCATCGGGCCTGCAGCGATAATTTTTGCAGCGCTCGCCTTCAGGTACTCAACGTGTGCGGGGCGGCTTTCTGCACGGACATGTCCGTGGTTAGGTTTATCCAGACAATAAATGACAAAATGCATGAAGGGATCCTTAGTTTATATAGTTGAAGGGTCTATGTGATTTCAGTTCTGAGCGGTCGTTCCATCAATTCCGAGATGGCGGTATCAATATCTTTATTCTCGTGAATGATAGCGTGAACATTGGCTGAGATGGGCATCTCGACGTTGTGTTTATCTGCGAGTTCTTTGACGGACGTCGAGCTGGTAACGCCCTCTGTGACGGCAACCCTGGACGCCAGGATTTCGGCTACGGATTTACCCTGACCCAGCGCGTGCCCGAACGAGAAGTTCCGAGACTGCATGGCGTTACACGTCAAAACCAGATCACCAAGCCCGGCCAGACCCATCATGGTTCCTGTCGATGCGCCTTTGACATGGCCGAGGCGCATCAATTCGGCAAGCCCACGTGTGATCAGTGCCGCGCGGGCATTGTCTCCAAGGCCGCGCCCTTCGACGATCCCACACGCGATGGCGAGAACGTTTTTAACAGCCCCGCCAATTTCGGCGCCAACCACGTCATCAGATTGGTAAATACGGAACATTGGACTGGCGAGGGCATTGATAAGTTTTTCACCCAATGCCGCGTCGGCGCACGCGAGTGTCAGCGCAACTGGCAGGCCGCGGGCCACTTCGGCTGCGAATGATGGTCCTGAAATCGCTGCCATTGAATGCTGCGGCATGGTTTCTTCAATGATCTCGCTCATCAAGGCGAGCGTGCCTTGCTCAATTCCTTTTGCCGCGAGAACAATCGGCACATGCGCAGGTGTTATTTCGGATAAAGCTTTGGCTGTCGCGCGCAGAAATTGCGCTGGCACGACAAGCAATAGTGCATCAGCATCTTGAACGGCTTCATCAAGATCAGCGGTCGCTTTGATGTCTTTGCTCAAAGGAATATTGGGCAAGAAAACAGGATTGCCTTCGCCCGCATTGATCGCGGCCACAATCTCTGTTTCGCGTGCATATAACTTTGTCGAGCATTTGGCGCGGCATGCTGCCGTTGCCAATGCTGTTCCCCAGGCGCCGCCGCCAATGACTGTTATGTTCTTCATGCGCTGACTTTAAGTGATGGGGTGGAGGCTGTCACCTGTGGAGAGTTGTTCTCATGCGATGGATTTAAGCTTTATTACCTGCATAGGCGGCGGAAGGCGCGTCTGGATCAAGCGGCCAGCGCGGACGCGCCTTGAAATCTAAAGGGTCGCTATGCCCCAAACGGAAACGCTCAAGCCCGGCCCAGGCAATCATGGCACCATTGTCGGTGCATAGGGCCGGTGCAGGTTTCACCAATGCCATGCCGGATTCCTCGGCAAGGTCGCTCAACGCAGCTCCAACGGCCTGATTGGCAGCGACGCCACCAGCGACAACAAGATGCTTAATGTTTGGATGAATGTCTTTGGCCATTTTGATGGCGTTCTTGGTACGCGTGACCAGGGTTTCCGCAACGGCCAGCTGAAAAGACGCGGCCAAGTCACGCGTTGCGTCTTGATCCAAAGGACCCTCGAGCGTTTCAACGGCACGCCGCACGCTTGTTTTCAGTCCTGAGAATGAAAAGTCACAGCCGGGACGGCCTTTCATTGGACGCGGCAGATTGAAGCGTTTTGAATTGCCGCCTACGGCGGCTTTTTCAACAAGAGGGCCGCCGGGATAACCGAGCCCTAACATCTTCGCGGTTTTATCGAAGGCTTCTCCGGCGGCATCGTCGATGGTTGTACCCAATCGTTTATACTGACCAACGCCTTCGCAAATAAGCAGCTGACAATGGCCACCTGAGATAAGTAATAGCAGATATGGAAACGGGACATCATCGGTTAATCGAACCGTCAACGCATGACCCTCGAGATGATTAACCGCGACAAACGGTATGCCGCTGGCTAACGCAATGGCCTTTGCCGACATTGCGCCAACCAGGACGCCACCGATTAAGCCAGGCCCCGTCGTTGCAGCGACGCAATCCAGGTCTTTAAACGAAATGTTTGCTTCCTGCATGGCCTGAGCAATCACAGCGTCAGTGTGTTCAAGATGTGAACGCGCTGCAATTTCAGGCACAACGCCCCCAAAAGGTCGGTGTTCTTCAATTTGCGACAAGACGACGTTCGCATGAATGACCCGTGCATCGTCGACCACGGCGGCGGCCGTTTCGTCACAACTCGTTTCAATCCCCAAAACAATCACGTCAAAGCCCTTTCGCTTAAAGGACCGGGACTTTACTCTTGCTGGAAACCGACGCCAAGGGCGTCCAATATTGATACTGACATATATAAGGTCCTCATGACGGCGCAATCTAAGCCACTTGTTATAGGTACACGCTCAAGCCCCTTGGCGATGGTGCAGACGGAAACGGCTGCCAGTTTGCTGCGAGCAGCGCATCCCGAGCTCGATGGACAGCTAAAGATTGATGCTGTGAAGACGACGGGTGATCTGGTTCTCGATCGGCCATTATCTGAAATTGGTGGCAAAGGGTTGTTCACAAAGGAGTTGGACCGTGCCTTGATGGACCAGCGTATCGACATCGCTGTTCATTCCATGAAGGACCTTGAGACATGGTTGCCCGACGGCATGGCGATTGGCTGTATTTTGCCGCGTGCTGACCCACGAGATGCTTTTATTAGCCTGACTTTTTCAAGCCTTAAAGATTTACCTCTAGGCGCGCGTGTCGGGACCGCATCATTACGGCGGAAAGCTATTCTTCTGAATAAACGCCCGGATTTGGATGTCGATATTATCAGAGGCAATGTGCAGACCAGATTAGGCAAGCTCGCCGCTGGCGAGTTTGACGCAACGTTCCTGGCCTTGGCTGGATTAGATCGCCTTGGCCAGCGTGATGTTGCGACAGAGATTTTGTCTCCTGAGGATTTTTTACCCGCCTGCGCGCAAGGTGCGATAGGCATTACGTGCCGGGCAGATGACGCCCGCACGCTTGAATTTCTGAGCGCCCTGGATGATGCACCGACCCGGCACGCCATTATGTGTGAAAGGGCGATGCTCGATGCTTTGGATGGCTCGTGCCAAACGCCGATTGCCGGACTTGCTGAACTTGATGGTGACCAGATACGGCTCAGAGGATTGGTCGCACGTCCGGATGGTTCCGAAGTGCTGCATACTGACGTTCAGGGGGCTGTTGACGATGCTGAAGTCCTTGGTCGTAATGCCGGTCTTGAGTTGAAAAAGCGCGCAGGTCCGGATTTCTTTGACGGATACACATAATGCCGACGTTGGTCATCACCCGACCACTTGAAGACGCCGCCCCGTTGGCGTCTGAACTCGCCCGGATGGGTATCAAGACGATCGTTGCGCCCTTGATGGTGATTGAGGCTATTTCTGGCCCTGAGGTTGACCTTGCGGATGTGCAGGGCTTGCTCTTTACCAGTGCAAATGGTGCCCGGGCATTCGCTGCGCGATCATCCGATCGGGATCAACCTGTATATGCTGTTGGGGATGCGACGGCACGGGTGTCTCAGGATTTGAATTTCAAAAACGTCACGACGGCCAATGGCGACGTTGATGATTTAGCTGCGTTGGTTTCGGCGGTGTGTGATCCTAATAATGGTAATTTATTGCATGTCTGTGCCTCCATTGTCGCTGGCGATCTATCTGGGGCGTTGGCCAAAAGTGGGTTCCGCGTCGTGCGCCATGTGCTTTATGAAGCAAAAGCAGCACAAGAATTGTCATCCGAACTGATTGAGGCGATCAGCACTAAGAAAGTCGATGGGGTGATTGTGTATTCGCCGAGAACGGCACATATTCTCGATACATTGATTGCGGACGCTGGCTTATCGACGGCGTTGGATGAAATGAAGCTATTTGCGCTGAGCCAGAATGTGAGTAAAGCATCGACCAGTGAGTGGCATGAACGAATTATTGCGGCATATCCTTGTCAGGAGTCCTTGCTGGAAGCAGTCCGGACTTGTTATTACTGAGGAGCCGCATATGCGGATAACTGAGAGGGAATACAGATGGCCGAACCATCGGACCCGGTGAAAAAGCCGACTGCCAAATCTGCAAGCGCAGGTACCAAGAGCAAAACGGACAAAAAGACATCGCCTGAGACGGCGCCAGCAAAGGATGCTGAGGCAAAGAAGTCGGCTGAGACATCATCTTCCTCAAAGTCTAGTTCGGTGCCAAGTGGTGGCAGTGCCAAGCCGTCTGCTCAGGCCGCTTTGCCGACTAAAAGTTCTGGCGGTGGCCGCGGTCTCCTGACGCTCGTTATCGTGATTATTCTCATTGGCGGCGGCGCTTACACGACACGTGATGTATGGTTACCTGAAGTTCAGTCGTACCTTCCAGCCTTTTTGACCGGACAGGACAAGCCCGCAGGCGAAACCGTCTCGGCAGTTGATGCGTTGGCAAATCGCATTGCGTCACTTGAACAATCTTCGGCATCTTCCAGCAGTGATGCGCCGATGGCGGCGTTGAAGCAAGAAAGTGCGCGTGTGCAATCAGAATTGAATAAAGCCCTGTCACGCATCGACGACCTTGAGCGGCGGCTTTCTGAAGTCCGTGCACTAGCAAGCGCTGTCACATCAAGTACTGGTGGGGATATCGACTTGGGCCCTGTGTTATCGCGGATCGACGAGCTGGAGCAAAAAGATCAATCGAGAAACACTGAAGTAGCCTCTCTCAATCAGAAGCTTCAAAGCATTAAGACGAACGATACGGGCGGCGCATCGGGACAAGGTGTTGTTCTTGCTGTCGCGCAGCTTCGTGATGCCGCCATGTCGGGGCGCCCTTACGCAGCGCAATTATTTGCATTGCAGTCGATTGGTAGCAATAGCCCTGATGTGATCGGAGCGGCCAGTCAGCTCACAACTAATGCCGATGACGGATTACCAACTCTTCATGACCTGCAATCTAATTTTTCATCTATTGCAGGCGATATTGTTTCGTTGGCGCGTATTGATGACGGTGATTGGCTCGATCAAGTCGCTGGAAAAATTTCGACATTGGTTGCATTACGGCGCACGGACGGCTCATCGGGCGATCCTGTTGAAGACGCGGTTGCGAATATTGAGGGATCTTTGAATGACCGAGATATTATTGCAGCTGTGAAAACGGCTGTTGCATTATCAGAGCTTTTGCAAAGTGATGCGCAGAATGTATTAGAGACTTGGCTGTTGGATGCAAAAGCGCGAGCAACGGCTGAACGTGCACTTAATGCCATGCATGCTTCGGCGTTGGCGGCACTCAAAAAATGATGAGTGGGAAGGATATATAAGCCATGTGGCGTTGGATTTTCTTTCTCATCGGATTATGTGTCGCTGTATTGGCGGCAGTTTGGTTTGTTCAGAACCCGGGTGACGTGACGCTTGAATGGCAAGGTTGGCGTCTTGATACGTCTATCGGTGTTTTTGTGTTAGGCATTCTATTTTTCGCAGTAATCGTTGCGATCTCGTATCGGTTCTGGCGGTTTTTGCGCCGCGCACCGAGTCAGATTGGGGCATCGGTACGCGCTCGAAAACAGCGCAAAGGTTATACCGCATTGAGTAGCGGCATGGTCGCCGTTGCCGCGGGCGATGCCGGTGAAGCAAGAAGGAACGCGCGACGCGCTGAGGCATTGTTGACCAGCTCTGCGCCGCTGACACGATTGCTGTCAGCACAATCAGCACAATTAGATGGCGATGAGAAAGCCGCGGAACGTTTCTTCACCGAGATGTTGAATGACCCTGAAACCAAATTTTTAGGGCTGCGCGGCCTTTTGACGCAAGCCGTAAAAGCGGGCAAACGTGAGCGTGCGCTCGAGCTTGCCAACGCGGCTCATGCTATACAGCCGAAAAGCGAATGGGTCGCATCGACCTTGTTTGAATTGCAATCATCCAGCAAGGCTTGGTTGAGCGCGGACCAAACAACAAATGAGATGATGCGCCGCAAGCTCATTGAGAAGCCGGACGCCGAACGACGCCGTGCCGTAATTGCCTTTGAGCTTTCACGTGAAGTTGAGGCTGCTGGTGATAGGGCAGGTGCGCTCAAGCAACTTCGCAAAGCCAGTGATATAGCCCCTGATTTGATTCCGGCGATCGTCGCTTTGGCGCGCCGGTATGTGACAGATAATCAGCATCGTAAGGTTGTATCCTTGATTGAGAAAACGTGGATGAAAACGCCGCATCCAGATTTGTTGCAACCTTACTGGGATGCCAAAAATGCCAGTACGGGACTTGCCCAGGTTAAGGCCAGCGAAACATTAGCTCAAAAGAATCCGGATCATATTGAAAGCCACATCGCATTGGCCCGAGCTGCGTTAGCAGCCGAGTTATGGGGTGAGGCGCGCAAACATCTCGAAGCTGTAGGGGCGGGCGATGGCCTTGAGCCACTTGCGCGCGTGTGCCGTATGATGGCTGATTTAGAAGAGCGGGAAAACGGCGACCTTACAAAGGCACGTGAATGGTTAGTTCGTGCTGGGAGTGCTGAGGATGACCCAAAATGGGTCTGTGGCTCCTGTGGTAACACTGTTTCTGAATGGACGGCACATTGTGGAAACTGTCAGGAATTTGATAGTTACGCATGGGGTGTGTCACCGCATAAGTCCGGCCTTGCTTCAACGGAAACCAAAGCGATTACGGTTTCAGCGGCGTCTAACGATGTGACGGTTATACCTGACGCCCCGGACGAGGCCGCAAAAGCATCGTGAGCAGAGGCGAGACATTACCTATACGAACTTATAGCGCGTTCATGGCGGCGGAAGGTCTTTCAAGCAGGCTTCGCGATATTGCCAGAGCGTCAGCGATTGCAGGATTGTCGATAACGCGCAATCCAGTCGCGCAGCAAAGTTGGCTCAGATTCCCATACTACCATCATGTTTTTGATGACGAACGTGAAGGCTTTGCCCGTCAAATCCGTTATTTCAAAAGTATTGCTGACATAATCAGTATTGATGAAGCCGTGGGATTGCTGGAGAGCGGCGCACCTATCAATGGTCGCTATATCTGCATGACATTCGACGATGGCTTTAAAAACTGGATTGAAAATGCGGTGCCAATATTGGTTGAGGAAAAAGCGGTTGCTGCTTTTTTTGTCACCGCAGGATACATCGATACGAACCTGAAGGATGATCAGGAAAAGCTGCTGGCATTTTATGATGATGGCAGCCGTTTGATGGAGTTTCTCAGTTGGGAAGATTGTCGTGCGATGCTCGGTGCTGGCATGACGGTCGGATCACATAGTGTCGACCATGTTCACCTGATGGATTTATCGGATGCGGAAGCCGAGGACGAGCTGCGTCGATCCAAAGAACTCGTTGAGAAAAATACAGATGCACCATGTGATCATTTTTGCTGTCCGTTTGGACGTACAGGCATTGATTATGACCCGGCACGTCACCCTGAAATGACCAAGAGCGCCGGGTACAAATCTTTCTTAACAGGCCATCGCGGCAATAATCCGGCGGGCACATCTCCATTCGATGTAAAGCGCGATCACTTCCTGGCGAACTGGGGAAATTATCAGCTTCGCTATTTCCTGGGAGCTTCATGAATATGACGACGACAAAGGGTGAACTGCGTCCAGCATCGATTGATGATGCTCAAGCAATAACCGCGTTTCTGATTTCACTTGGATTGGTTATGCCTGCCGGTGAAGAGGCAACACGCCGTCACTGGCAAGGCCTCTGGGTCGATAACCCTGCCCTCGATTATCATAAAAACCCGGCCCTTGGCTGGGTGCTTGAAGACAGCGGTGAGATCAAAGGGTTCTTTGGAAATATCCCGCAGGTGTCCTGGCTTGGTGATACTCCTGTGATGGTATCCAGCGCCCGTGCCTGGGCGGTTGATCCTGAGTATCGTTCAGAAACGCCGCGCCTTTGTGCGGCATACTTTGAACAATCCGACGTTGATCTCGTACTGATTTCATCGGCGAACCCACCTGCCGGCAAGCGATGCCTGGCTTTTGGTGGGGCAAAGATGCCGCAACCGGAATATGAAAACATCCTTTATTGGGTAGTGAATGCGTCAGGATTTTTGTCAGCGGCATTTCGTAAGAAAGGCCGTGGGCCATTCATGGCATCTATGCTGGGTTTGATCGGCTCGATGCCGCTTGATTTCAATATTAATATCAAAGGACGCCGGCCTTACGGCGCGCTCGATCATCTGACACCGGTTTCGCTGGATGGCGTTGATGCGGCGTTTGACGATTTGTGGATGCGCAAGCGTCGCCAAATGCCTGACACATTACTCGCAAGCCGTGATGCTGCGACCTTGCGGTGGTACTTCGGTCTTGGCGCGGGTCGGGACAAGGTGAGGTTCTTGCGTTACGACGAGGGTGATGTGCTTAAGGGCTATGCAGTTCTGGTCCGTGAAGATGCGCCTGCGATTGGTCTGAAACGCATGAAAATTGCAGACATTGTTGCGGATGAAGATGACCCCAAAGTTATGCAGGCTCTATTGGCCGGAGCCTATGATTATGCCAGAGCGCGACAATGCCATGTATTGGAATTGATCGGGTTGCCAGAGGACGTACGCGCCATGGCGCAAAAGAATAAGCCGTTCTCTCGGTCAATGGCGACATTCCCGTTTTTCTATAAGGCACTGACTACGGACCTCGATGAGAAACTGGCAGACGCCAAATCTTGGTATGTCACCGCCTATGATGGCGACACGTCGCTGATCTAAATTAAATGTATGTTCGAGGTGACGGTATGAAAGATGTGAAGATTTTAGTGACCGGCGGGACCATCGACAAAGTTCACGATACTTTCAGTGAAGGCCTGGATTTCCCCAAAGACGGTGCAACGCAAATCCCTAAAATTTTGGTTGAGAGCAGATGTCATTTTGCCAATGTTCAACTTCTGATGTTGAAAGACAGTCTGCATTTTGATGATGCAGATCGCGATGCAATTGTTACTGCCGTGGAAGCTGCGGATGAAGATGCCATCGTTGTGACCCATGGCACTGGAACGATGGGCGAAAGTGCACGTTGGCTGGCCGCGCGGATCACCGGCAAGACGGTTGTCTTCACCGGTGCCATGCGGCCGCATTCGCTAAGTGCGTCTGATGGCCCGTTTAATCTTGGTGGCGCAATGATCGCGGCGCAAACATTACCCGAAGGCGTTTACGGGGTCATGAATGGCCGCGTCTTTGAAGCAGCACAGCTTATTAAAAACACCGAACAAGGCCGGTTTGATCTTTGACGCGGTTCAAAGCGAAAAGGCGATCAAAGTCCTTGGATTAAGACTGAAACGGATCGTTCGCGCCAAGTTGATCGTCGACGATGCTGACGGTTTCGGTTATTTCAGCGTTCGACAGACCTAGATCTTCTGCAATTAATTTCACCAAAACATCAACGCGTTCAATAAATGGTGCACCAGCGGCGATGGCGCGCGCTGCGGATGAAGGCTTCAATAAGCTTTCCGCCGCTTTCGCGTATTTCTCAAATGGCACGGCGTCTTCAGGGTCCGCGCCCAAGCGCTGCGCTAATGCATCAACAAACTCGTAAATAGATTTAGACATCGCAAGATCACTGTGCACAGCGTCACGAATACTGCGAGGTTCGCTTCGCGTGATGCAGCGATAATTGCCGGTGAGTAACATGCTCCACTTTGCAAGCGGCACAAAAATCGAATCATAAACGCGAAGTTTAACAGGAACATCGTTGCCATCAAGACGAACCGCTGCAATGTCGCTCTCAAGCTGGCGGAGGATTTCGTTGGCCTTGGCATCGCCAAATACGGCGGCCTTGAAGTTCGTGGGGAGGCCCACGTGAAGCACATTGGCTTTTTCTTCCGGTGGACGGAAGGCCTGTGGATCAGGGCTGCACAACGTCATAAAGTCGGGGTCGAACCGGTTCCAGACTGTCGGGTCAGTATAGCTGGCACCGAGGTTGCTCGTATCGAGGCCGGGAATACGCTTAAGAAATGCCAGTGGCGGCATGTTCATGATCGACACGCAAGGAATACGTTCTTCGGCGATGCGGATAAGCACGGTACGAATATTATGATGCGCGTACTGAGGCTCCTGCATGGCCAACCCAACCATATCGAAACCAGAGACAACAACATCTTCAGGTGTGCTGGCCGTGAGTGTTCCAGGCAAGTCTTTGGAGCGAATAGTGCGGTGCTCGTTCTCACCTTTTAATTTGATCCGGACCTCAGTGCCTTCAGCGTTCATTAAAGCGGCAGTCTTCCGACGGCAGATCAAGGTCACATCATGACCTGCCATCAACAGCTTGGTCCCAAGAAGAGAGCCGTATGATGCGCCGAGGATAAGGATTTTTAAGGTCACTATTTTCACTCCTGTTTTATGTTAGTTTATTTGCAGGATTGTAATCCGTGCAGCCCAAGGGAAATACCCTTTATAGCAATGCCATAAGTCCCAAGATCAAAATTGATATCTTTAAAATTGAGGCCCGTTCGGAATTTTGAAAATGCGAGATCGACACCAGACATATTGAGTCCTTTGACCTTTATGTAAGGCTCAAGTTTGTGAATAGCTCTCTCGATATCATGCAGAATCCTGTGCAACGCCGTCTCAATCACGTGGCGCATTTCGGCTTTAATTTTATCGATATGCATAAGATGTTCGAGTTTCTTCATTTCTTTCTTCCATTCCTTAAGAAGATGCTTAATCGTAAATCGAACCTTGACCGGTCCAACACGAATATGGATGTGCTTCTTCATTTCATGCTCAAGTTTACGAATTTCTTTATCCAGTTCATGTACCACGTGGGCAATGTCATCCATTGGATTTTTTATCGCGATAATAGGGCGCATCGATACTGATAATTCAGTCTCCATGATTTTATTCAGAACATTTATGACTTTTGCCGTATCGACCACGGCGGTGTTCACCATTTTCATGGGCACCCTGAAACCGGCATTGCAGCAAAGGCTAAAAAGATAAGCGCGATCGGCGCAATTAGATAAATATGTGGTTTCATCGTACCCCCAATTTATGGTTCCGCCAGCGTAATGGCATTGATGGAATGCGTCGATGCAAAAATCGGTGTCTGGAAAATCTTGAATTGGAGTCCCTGAGCCATCTCAATTCCTGGCATAATTCCTTGTTTTTGACAGGTAAGTTTGACAGATATTTGAGCATTTTTTGGTGCCGTTTAGTTTTTTGGCTTGTTCTCTATTAGCGCTTTGATTATTAGGAGGTCAGTGCCGCCTTAGCTCAGCTGGTAGAGCATCGCATTCGTAGTTTTTTAAATTGCGTCTCTGAGAAGAAACTCTCAGATGAAAACCCATCAAACTCGGGGAAACCTGTCAAATGGCAATCCCGAGCGAAGCCCGAAAGGGAACGTGTAGAGACTTGACGGTGGGCACCTAAACTATTCGCATCGATTAGTATGGTGAAGAGAAAGTCCAGACCACAAAGCCTCCCATTCTTGGCGAGGTAGCGGCGAAAGCCGTAGTTGGTATGAATGCGGGGGTCGGGTGTTCAAATCACCCAGGCGGCACCATTTCAAATACTTCATTTGGGCACAATCATCTTGCTACAAAGCATGAAGCCCGGCAGGACTAGATCAATCTATTTATATCAAATGCTTTGCTGAAAGTTTGGGGAAATAAATGCGCATGGGAGCGTATAGGATTGCATAATGGGTCCCCAATTTTTTATCTAAATGCATGTCTATTTTGAGATTATTAGCAGCCGTCGTTGATGACTTGTCATCAGTTCTGCTTCTAACCAGAAGCAGATATTCAGAGGATGCTAAAGTTCTTATGAAATATGTCCGCGAGTGCTCCTAAACGGGTTGTTTTCTTTACGAATCAAATTGTTGTGCGAGATGATCTATCAGCGCACGCACGCGAGCTGTCAAATGCCGGTTTGGCGGGTAAACCGCGTATAAGCCGAACTTGTCGGTCGTGAACTCAGGCATAAGGTGTTCCAATCTGCCATTTTCCAGATACGCTTCAACAACGTAGCGTGGGGAGCGTGCGATACCGAGCCCGCCAGCAGCTAGTTGGGCAATACCACTCGGTGAATTGGCGCGTAGCGTTCCCCCAATAGTCACAGAAGTATCGCCTTTGGCGGATTGAAATTTCCAGACTGTGGCATCGGACTGGTTTTCGTCTATTAAACAATCGTGTGTCAAAAGTGCATTTGGGGTTTTCGGTCGCCCGTACTTCGCCAAATACTCAGGCGACGCACATACGATCAGTGGCATATCTGCCAGTTTTTTGGCAATCAACGTGGAGTCCCGCAACGCGCCAATCCTAATGGCCATATCGTAACCTTCTTCGACAATTGCCACCCGACTGTCGGTGAGTCTCATATCAATTTCGACGTCTCGATGGGCCAACATAAAGGGCAACAGAGCTTGCGTAAGTTTGGTGCTGCCAAATCCGGTGGGCGCGGTGATCCTGATCGGCCCGGCAAGTGATCCTTGACGCTCCTTTACCAGGGACTCCAGTTCATCGACTTGGTCAAGGATTGACCGGCAGCGCTCTAGATAAGCTTCACCAACGTCCGTCAGGGAAACATTGCGCGTGGTCCGGTTGAAGAGTTGAATTTCGAGCACTGTTTCCAGGTTTTGTACATACTTGCTGACCAGTTTTGTCGACATTCTCAACCGGCGGCCGGCGGCCGTAAACGATCCGTCCTGTGCGACCGCAGAAAATGCACGCATCGTTTCTATCTTGTCCATGTCGCTCTCCGGTAACATTTATGAAATTCTATTATCTCCATTTTGTACATAATATTTGAATAATAAAGCATATTATCGCCAATACGTGAATGCGCCATAGTGAGCTCAACCGGCCGATCAGAAAATGCCGGTCATTGTTGAACCACGTTAGGAAATAAAGGAATACATTATGTCGAACGCAATCCGTATCCACCGTCACGCTCTCTCCGGCCATTCACATCGCGTTGAATTGCTGGCCAACCTCGCCGGAATCAATCATGAACTGGTTGATGTTGATCTGCTCACAGGTGAGCACAAGAAGGAACCATTTCTCAAACTCAATCCGGCAGGCAAAGTGCCCGCCCTGGAGGATGGCGAAACTGTCGTGACAGACTCGAATGCTATTCTGGTTTATCTCGCCCGTAAGTATGCCCCCGATTGGTTGCCGAACACGCCGGTCCTTGAAGCAGAAGTTCAGAAATTCCTGTCCTTGGCAGCTGGTGAAATAGCAAATGGCCCCGCGGCAGCCCGTCTCATTACCGTATTTGGCGCCGAGCTTGATGCGGAACGAGCTGGTTTTATTGCAAAATCTGCATTTGACCAGTTGGAGCAACATCTTGACGGGCGAGAGTGGTTGGTTGGAGATCGTCCTACTATCGCTGATGTTGCGATCTACAGCTACACAGCCCACGCTCCCGAAGGTAATGTTTCTCTGGACGCTTATCCCAACATCCGTGCCTTACTAGGACGAATCGAAGCGCTGCCAGACTTTGTTGGCATGCAGGAAACTAAAGTTGGCCTCGCTGCATGATGGTTACGGGCGCTGGGAGAGAAATCGCCTTGCGCCCGGGCCATAACCGTCGAAACCACACTATATCAATTGGAGGCAATCATGACCGAGGCAATCATCAAATCCGAAATAGGCTCACCTTTTCACAGTGGTGAGCGGGAAGTGCAAGCGCGACTCGGTGTCAGCGATATTGAAGATTGGGCTCGGAAAGTGGTGCGAGACCATCTTCCGCAACAACACCGAGAGTTCTTTACGTCCCAGCCATTTCTCGTGGTATCGGCACGAGACGAGCAGGATCGACCTTGGGTCACGTTGTTGGACGGGCCGGACAATTTTGTTACATCGCCCGATCCGGAGCATCTTGTAATCAATGCAAAACCATCTCCCGGTGACGCACTAGTGTTCTGAATCACCTAAATTACAGGGTATAGGTTTTTGAGTTTGATGCGGGCCTGATGATTTGTAAATTGCCAAC
>WASW01027730.1_pt1 | contig 29313 bp, 32 predicted proteins | sample 5698521 | NCBI WGS metagenome assembly WASW01 (sample SAMN11175560, study PRJNA528189) | sponge metagenome | isolation source: marine sponge | host: Leucetta | place: Antarctica: Western Antarctic Peninsula, King George Island | collected 2013-01
ATTAAAGCTCAATATGGCGGGTGTGATCCCACCAATTTTTGCGTCAAGTATTATTTTGTTCCCAGCGTCTTTAGCTGGCTGGTTTGGTAGTAGTGAAAGCATGTATTGGTTGAAAGATTTATCAGGTATGATATCGCCGGGTCAACCTATTTATATATTGTTATTTACTGTGGCAATTTTGTTTTTCTGTTTCTTTTATACGGCGTTGGTATTTAACCCAAAAGAAACTGCAGATAATTTAAAGAAAAGTGGTGCGTTTATTCCTGGTATTCGTCCAGGAGAACAAACTGCAAGATATATTGATACCATTATGGGTCGATTGACTTTGATTGGTGCTATCTACATTACTTTAGTTTGCTTATTACCAGAATTTTTAAGTTTGAAATTTAATACACCATTCTATTTTGGTGGTACATCGTTGCTTATTATTGTTGTGGTCACAATGGACTTTATGTCACAAGTGCAATCACACTTAATGACACATCAATATGATGGATTGTTGAAAAAAGCGAATTTTAAAGGTAATGCTGCACGCTAACTAAATAATAGTGCTTTAATTTAGTTGCTTGCTTATAAGATTTAACAAGGATACGGAAACTTTTCCGTTAATTAAATTTAAGATTAAGTAGTATAAAGAGGTTAATTATGAGAGTTCGTGCGTCAGTTAAAAGATTATGCCGTCACTGTAAAGTTGTGCGTCGTCGCGGAGTGGTTCGTATTATTTGTACAGACCCGCGTCATAAGCAACGTCAAGGTTAATTTCTTCGTTTGAGTATTCAAACGCAAGCTGTTAAAATGCAAGGCTTTTTTTATTTGGTCGCGAAATAAATCGCGATTCATTTTGGAGTTTAGAGTATGGCTCGTATTGCTGGGGTAAATATCCCAAATCATAAACATGCAGAAATCGCATTAACATCGATTTTTGGCATTGGTAAAAATACTGCACAAAAAATCTGTGTTGCTGCGGGTGTATTGCCCAATGTGAAAATGAAAGATTTGAATGATGGTGAAGTTGACAAGCTTCGTGAAGCGGTTGGTCAATTCAATGTTGAAGGTGATTTGCGCCGTGAAGTCTCAATGAATATTAAACGTTTGATGGATTTGGGTTGTTATCGTGGTGTGCGACATCGTCGTGGCATGCCAGTAAGAGGACAACGCACAAAAACAAATGCGCGAACGCGTAAAGGCCCGATTAAAGCAATTAAGCAGTCTAAATAGAAACAATTAAGCGGTTATTTAAGAAAATTTTTTGTAAGGACAGTACAACATGGCAAAAGCTAATGTACGCGTAAGAAAAAAGGTTAAAAAGAATATTGCTGAGGGCGTTGCCCACGTGCATGCTTCATTTAACAATACAATTATTACGATCACTGATCGTCAAGGCAATGCGTTGTCATGGGCGACATCTGGTGGACAAGGTTTTAAAGGCTCTCGTAAGAGCACACCTTTTGCTGCACAAGTGGCTGCCGAAGCTGCTGCTAAATCAGCACAAGAAAATGGTGTAAAGAATTTAGAAGTGCGTATTAAAGGCCCTGGGCCAGGCCGCGAATCTGCGGTACGTGCACTTAATGCAGCTGGCTTTAAAATTACCAGCATAACTGACGTGACACCAGTGCCACATAATGGTTGTCGCCCACCTAAAAAACGTCGCATCTAAGCGAAAAAGATTACTGGAGAATTATCTTGGCTAGAAATTTAGATCCTAAATGTCGTCAGTGTCGTCGCGAAGGCGAGAAACTGTTCCTAAAAGCTGAAAAATGCTTTACTGACAAATGTGCAATTGAAAAACGTAATTTCCCACCTGGACAGCATGGTCAGCGGCGTAGTTCACGCATGTCTGACTACGGTGTTCAGTTGCGTGAAAAACAAAAAGTACGTCGTATTTATGGTGTGCTTGAAAAGCAATTTCGTAGTTATTATGCAGAAGCTGATCGTCAAAAAGGGGTAACAGGTGAAAACTTGCTGCAACTTTTAGAGTGTCGTTTAGATAACGTTGTTTTTCGTATGGGTTTGGGTGGTTCACGTACTGAGTCACGTCAAATTGTTAAACATAACAGTATTCTAGTCAATGGTAAGCGCGTTAATATCCCTTCTTACCAAGTAAGAGCAGGTGATATTGTTTCTGTTGTAGAAGCTTCTAAGAAACAATTACGTATTAAGTCAGCAATGGAAGCAGCCGATGAGCGCGGTTTTCCAGAGTGGTTGGAAGTGGATGTTAAAGCATTCAGCGGTACATTTAAATCTAAACCACAGCGTGAGGACTTGCCTTCAACCATTAACGAATCATTGGTGATTGAGTTGTATTCTAAATAATGCGTATTTGAATATAAACTTTTTATTAACCAATTTACGTCAAGGACTTATATGCAAAGTAATCCAACAGAATATTTAAACCCACGTGTTGTAGACGTGGAAGTTATTACGCCACTACGTGCGCGCGTAACACTAGAGCCTATGGAGCGTGGATTTGGCTTTACTTTAGGCAATGCGTTACGTCGTGTGTTGCTATCATCCATTCCTGGCTTCGCCATTACAGAAGTTAAAATTGATGGTGTTGTACACGAGTACTCAACAATCGATGGTATACAAGAAGATGTGGTTGATATTTTGCTAAACCTTAAAGGTGTGGCACTTAAGTTAAATACCAAGAGTGAAACAATATTAACGCTCAATAAATCAACTGAAGGCATTGTGACCGCGGGTGATTTTGATGCGGGACATGATGCTGAAATTGTTAATCCAGAACATGTCATTGCAAATTTAACTAAAGGTGGAAAATTAAACCTTGAAGTTAAAGTCGCGATGGGACGTGGTTATCAACCAGTACCAGTACGAGCAAAAGCCAATGAGGAAGACCGTGTATTAGGTTTTATCATGGTGGATGCCTCATTTAGCCCTATCAACAAAGTGAGCTATCAAGTTGAAAGTGCACGTGTAGAGCAGCGCACAGACTTGGATAAATTGATTATGGATGTTGAAACTAATGGTATTGTAGAACCAGAGCAAGCGATTCGTGATGCAGCAGCTATTCTAATTGGTCAGCTATCAGTTTTTGCTAACCTTGAAGGAGCCCCTACTGAAGAAGAAGAGCAAGCGGCACCTCAAGTTGATCCAATTCTATTACGCCCAGTGGATGATTTAGAGCTAACTGTACGTTCGGCTAATTGCTTAAAAGCAGAGAATATTTTCTACATTGGTGATTTAATACAGCGTACTGAAAATGAATTACTCAAAGCGCCAAACTTAGGCCGTAAGTCATTAAATGAAATAAAAGATGTACTTGCCTCTAAAGGTCTAACATTGGGTATGCCGTTAGAAAATTGGCCGCCATTTGGTATTGAAAAAGCTTAATCGCTTAATTTTAAAAGTTTAAGGAAGTTACTATGCGTCACGGTAATAGCAATCGTAAGTTAAATCGTACTAGCAGCCATAGAGCGGCAATGTTTCGCAATATGACAACATCATTATTACGTCACGAAGTAATCAGAACGACTTTGCCAAAAGCAAAAGAGTTGCGTAAATATGCTGAGCCGATTATCACATTAAGTAAAACAGCATCATTAGCTAATCGCCGTATTGCTTTTAATCGTTTACGTGACCGTGATATTGTCGGTAAGTTATTTAGCGAATTGGGCCCACGTTATAATGCACGCAAGGGTGGTTATTTACGTATATTGAAATGTGGCTTTCGCCCTGGTGATAATGCGCCAATGGCTTTTGTTGAATTGGTTGATCGCCCAGAAGAGACCGCTGAGGCAGCTGCAGAATAAATTTTCAGATGCATCTCAAAATCAAGCCAGCTTAATGCTGGCTTTTTTTATATCAAAAAAAACTTAAGTTGCTCTTTGGTAAAAGGTTATGCTAATTCAATTAATGTATCAGTTCGTTGTAAGATAGCAATGATGGTTTCGTCATGATTTAAAAGATTAAGATCATCTGATATTGCTATTAATTGTATAGTCTGTGTATCAGCTAACTGGTGAGTAATACCAAGCGCTAGTTCACATAGGTGGCAATTCAAAGTTGTATCGTGTTTAAGCGTAAATAATGCGTGCATTTTTTTCAGAAAATCGTAAAAAACCATCATAATAACGTATTGTATTGGCGATTATTAAAATAAGGTTTTTATGGCTGAGAATCTAGAATCTAATGACAATTTAAGCGAAAGTTTACAGCAGGTTGTATCTTTATTAGAAGCACGCAAGCTGGCAGAAGAACGCGCCTATGCACAAGATGCATCACTAAAACATGAAGACCCTCGTACTCTTGTTGATGCTACAAGTGAGATTGCGCTGCAAAACATTCTAGATGGCTTGCACCCTGCTGATGTTGCACATATTCTAGAAGCACTGCCATTAGATGACAGGCGTTATTTATGGGAGCTAGTTAAAACTGATCGTGATGGCGATATCTTATTAGAGGTGTCTGATGCGGTCAGGCAAACACTAATCGCTGATATGGATAGCGATGAGCTGTTAGCTGCAGCTGAACAACTTGATACTGATGAGCTTGCAGATTTGGCACCAGACTTGCCAAAAGATGTTTTGCAAGAGTTAATGGATAGTCTTGATTCACTCAATCGAGAACGGCTACAGTCTGCACTTTCTTATCCTGAAGATACCGTAGGTGCACTGATGGATTTCGACATTATTACCATTAGAGAGGATATTACACTCAGCGTAGCATTGCGTTATTTACGCAGTTTAGACAGCTTGCCTGACCAAGCGGATAAATTATTTATTGTAGATCGCAGTGATATCTTAAAGGGTATATTGCCACTCACTAAGGTTTTGGTGAACGCCTTGGATGCCAAAGTGGCTGATGTCATGACAAAAGATACTGTGTTGTTTCACCCTGAAGATATCGCGGATGAAGCATCAAAAGCGTTTGAACGATATGATTTAGTGACGGCACCTGTGGTGGATAAAAATAATAAGCTTGTTGGCCGCTTAACCGTTGATGCGGTGATGGACTATATTCGTGATGAAACAGAGTCAGATATATTGTCGATGGTAGGGTTGCGTGAGGAAGAAGACTTTTTCTCAACAGTATGGAAATCAGTACAAAATCGATGGGCTTGGCTGGCAATTAATTTGCTCACCGCAATATTCGCATCACGTGTCATTGGTTTGTTTGAAGGGTCTATTGAGAAGATCGTGGCATTGGCAGCGCTAATGCCGATTGTTGCGGGTATAGGTGGCAATTCAGGCAATCAAACGACAACAATGATTGTGCGTGCTTTGGCATTAGGACAGATATCCGATAGTAATATGCGTCCTCTTATTAGCAAGGAGCTTGGTGTCGCGCTATTAAATGGCTTGCTATGGGGCAGTGTCTTAGGCGTTTTTGCCTATATGCTATACGGCAATTATGAGTTAAGTGTTGTGATGACAGTAGCAATGACGCTTAACCTACTGTTAGCGGCAGTGATGGGGGTGGTGATACCGATTATATTAACGCGCTTTGGTCGTGATCCGGCAGTAGGGTCTAGTGTGCTGATTACGGCGATGACTGACAGTGGTGGCTTCTTTATTTTTCTAGGGTTGGCTACGATATTCTTATTGTGAGTAAGAAAGTGATCGGCGTAAAAAAACTCGCTTAGGCGAGTTTTTTAAACCAAAATAAACAATTATTTTATTTTAGCTTCTTTGTACAGCACGTGTTTACGTACCACTGGATCAAACTTTTTGATTTCCATTTTTTCTGGCATCGTACGTTTATTTTTAGTCGTAGTATAGAAGTGGCCAGTACCAGCACTAGATTCTAATTTAATTTTTTCGCGCATGATGATCAGTCCTTAAATTTTTTGACCTTCAGCGCGCATTTTTGCTAACACTGTGTCAATACCATTTTTGTCGATAGTGCGTAAACCAGCGTTAGAAAGACGCATGTTTACCCAGCGATTTTCGCTTTCAACCCAAAATTTACGGTTTTGTAAATTTGGTAAAAAACGTCGTCTAGTTCTATTTAGTGCGTGAGAAACATTGTTGCCCACCATTGGCTTCTTGCCAGTTACCATACATACACGTGCCATGGTTTATCTCCGAATATTCTGCTTTTCTAGAAAGACCGTAATTATAGTATAAAACCCAAGTATTATTCAACCTAAATACTTGTTTTTCACTTAAAAAGAGTACGGTTTAGTGTTTTCCAGTACTACCAAAACCACCTTCACCGCGTTCTGAGTCGGTAAACTCATCAACAATATGAAAATCAGCTTGAATGATAGGTACAATAACGAGCTGGGCAATACGTTCCATCGCATTAATCACAAATGCATTTTGGCTGCGATTCCAGCATGAAACCATCAGTTGGCCTTGGTAATCTGAATCAATCAAACCAACCAAATTACCTAAGACAATACCATGTTTATGACCTAGGCCAGATCGCGGTAATATAAGGGCTGCGTAATAGGTGTTATCAATATGAATAGCCATGCCTGTCGGTATTAGTATGGTTTCGCTCGGTTCAATTGTTTTGGGCTCGTCAAGACACGCCCGCAAGTCTAATCCGGCAGATCCAGGCGTTGCATAATTTGGCATTTCTTGTAGTAGGCGAGAATCTAAAATTTTTACATCAACATTTAAGCTCATAGCTCTCTTTCATGTGGTTTTTATTTATTCATCATCTGACTGATGTGCGTTAGTAGGGCTATCGCCAACGCTGACTTGGAAGCGCTAGGCAATGGATGCGTACCTGAATCATCAATGAGCGTAATATTAGCATCATCTTGGCCCATGCTATCTTGTACTAAATTAGCAACCAGTAACGGCAACTTTTTGGTTTGACGTTTCTGATTGGCAAATTTAATTAAGTCTTCCGTTTCAGCAGCAAAACCAACACAAAATGGGGCGTTAGGTAAGCTGGCCACTTCGGCCAAAATATCTTTGTTTCTTTTGAGTTTTAGCGATAGTGATTCTTCACTTTTTTTGATTTTTTTCGTCTGCATTTGTACAGGAGAATAATCTGCTACTGCTGCGACGCTAATAAATATATCCTGTTTACTGACGCTTTGCATAACAGCGTTGTACATCTCTTCGCTACTTAAGGCGGAAATGGTTTGCATGTTTTTTGGCGGCAATAAAGCGGTATTGCCAGCAACAAGCGTTACCTCCGCCCCCATGTCTGTTGCTGCTTGGGCAATTGCAAACCCCATTTTTCCTGAACTAATGTTAGTAATGCCACGCACAGGGTCTATCATCTCTAATGTAGCGCCAGCTGTTATTAACACTTTTTTCCCGCTTAACTTTTTAGGGGTAAAGTACGCATTCAATTCAGTTAGCAAGTGTTCAGCTTCTAGCATACGGCCATCACCAATTTCCCCACAGGCTTGTTCGCCGCTATCTGGACCAAGTATGCTTATACCATCGGCTATACATTGCGCAATATTACGTTGCGTTGATGTGTTCTCCCACATTTTTTTATTCATGGCAGGCGCAACAAGCAAAGGACAATCTCTTGCTAAACAGAGGGTAGAGAGCAAGTCATCAGCATTACCATGTACTAGCTTGGCAATAAAGTCGGCGCTAGCAGGGGCAATTAAAATAGCATCTGCTTGGCGGCTTAATTCAATATGCGGCATGCCGTTTGCGATACTACTATCCCACATGCTGGTGAACACGGGTTTACCAGATAATGCTTGCATGGTGACAGGCGTGATGAATTGCTTTGCTGCTTCAGTCATCACGACTTGCACATCGTAGTCTGATTGAACGAGCAGGCGTACAAGTTCAGCCGCTTTGTATGCAGCTACACCGCCCGTAACCCCTAATAATATTGATTGATTTTTTTGCATAATAAAGAAAATTTATGTAATGCTTTCATTTTAATATGAAAATAGGGTTTTTACCCTACAAAAAATAAAATGTGGCGATTAATAAGAATAACTATTTTACTGTTAGTGTTAGCAACAGTAGTGCAACAAACATTTATGAATAAAGCCGATTTGGCATGGCATGATAATTTTTATGTAGCGCTTTACCCAATTAATGCTGATGGTAGTGATACGGTAGCGCGTTATATACAAACATTAAGCAAAGAAAATTTTGTTGATATAGAAAACTTTTTTGCTGAGGAGGCCGCAAGATATAAGCTAGGCATGCGACAGCCTGTCGTTATAAAACTAGGGTCAGTGGTTGAGCGTGTACCGCCACCACCGCCTACTAATGGTAGTGCGTTGAAAACCATGCTGTGGAGTTTAAGTTTTCGCTTGTTTGCTTGGGATAACAGCCCAAAAGTATCAGTCAAGCCAGATATACGGCTTTATTTATTGTTTCATGACCCTGCTACTCATCCAAGGCTAACGCATTCCACTGCTTTGGCAAAAGGCAGAATAGGCCGTGTTAATTTATTTGGAAAAGCAGCCTACGAAAAAAAGAATATGGTGATTACCGCACATGAGTTGTTGCATACGTTAACAGCAAGTGACAAGTATGATTTAGCGACAGGTTCGCCAATATATCCAGATGGTTTCGCAGACCTAGACAAGCGCCCCTTGTATCCACAAGATTTTGCGGCGCTGATGGGTGCTTATTTGCCGATTAGTGAAACAAAGCATGAAACACCACATAGCTTAAGCCAAACATTGATTGGACACAAAACCGCGCGTGAGATTGGTTGGGTAAAATAGGTGGCAATTACTGATTGGCCTACTAATGAACGTCCGAGAGAAAAGCTTTTAGCGCTTGGGGCTGAGAATTTGTCAGATGCCGAGTTGCTCGCTATTTTTTTACGTATGGGAGTAACTGGTAAAAGTGCGGTTGATTTAGCGCGAGACTTACTGCATGAGTTTGGTGGTTTAACACAGCTTTTTGCAGCGAGTGAAAAAGAAATTAGCCAAGTGCATGGTATGGGCGCTAGTAAATATGTGCAGTTGCAAGCCATATTAGAAATGAGTAGACGTGCATTAAGTGAGAAAATGCAAAAAAGTGACATGCTAGCATCGCCAGCGCAAGTGCGTGATTATTTGGTGCTTAAATTAGGTAGTTATCAGCAAGAAGTGTTTATCGCTTTATTTCTCAATACTCAAAATTATTTAATTGCATCTGAAGAGCTATTTGTCGGCACGCTAACACAAACCAGTGTGTATCCTAGAGAGGTTGTAAAACGCGCATTACATTTCAATGCGGCATCTGTCATTTTTGCGCATAACCACCCGTCTGGCACGACTAAACCAAGCCAGGCTGATCAATCATTAACACAGCATTTAAAAAACGCATTAGCCTTAATTGATGTACGTGTTTTAGATCATTTTATCGTAGCGGGCAATCAAATACTTTCTTTCGTTGAGCATGATTTGATTTAAAGCCCTAATTTCACAGCTTTATTGTGCGTATGGTTATACGCATAAAGTGTTAACTTGTTTAGAATAAAGCTAATTTAATAGAACTGAGTGTGAATGCGCATGCATCAATATATAAAACAATTATTTTGGGTAGGCTTGGCAGTGCTGGGTGCTTATGCATTAAGTATGATTGCATTTAACCGTGGTGAAAGTATTAATGCTGTATGGATGGTGACTGCAGCGGTTTGTATCTATGCAATTGCCTATCGCTTTTATGCTGCTTGGATTGCAGCAAAGGTGTTGGTGCTAGATGAGACGAGGGCAACGCCAGCAGAGCGTAATGATAATGGGCGTGATTTCATTCCAACGAATAAATGGATTGTATTTGGACACCATTTTGCCGCTATTTCTGGCCCTGGCCCACTTATCGGTCCAACGCTAGCGGCGCAATTTGGTTACTTGCCTGGTACATTATGGATATTGATTGGTGTTGTGCTTGGTGGCGCTGTACAAGATATGGTGACCTTGTTTTTTTCTACACGCCGTAATGGCCGTAGTCTAGGTCAAATGGCGCGAGATGAAATAGGCGCTATTGGTGGTAATGCAGCATTAATCGGCACATTCTTGATTATGATCATCCTGATTGCAGTGCTTGGGCTGGTTGTGGTGAATGCGATGAAACACAGTCCCTGGGCCACTTCTACAGTGGCGGCAACGATTCCAATTGCAATGGTGATTGGCATTTACATGCGCTATATTCGTCCAGGTCGTGTATTAGAAGCAACAGCAATAGGTCTTGTACTACTGTTGCTGTCTGTGTTTGCCGGTGGCTTGGTTGATCAGCATGCTGGCTTGCGTACCTTGTTTGATCATGATGGTTTGCCGCTAGCTTACGCCATTATTGCATACGGATTTGCTGCTGCTGTTTTGCCGGTATGGCTGCTCTTAGCGCCACGTGATTATTTGTCGACCTTTATGAAGTTAGGCACGATTATATTGCTTGCAGTCGCTATTGTGATTATTCGCCCAGAAATCCATATGCCAGCAGTGACACAGTTTGTTGATGGGTCGGGGCCAATTTTTGGCGGCAAAGTATTTCCATTTGTTTTTATCACCATTGCCTGTGGAGCGGTTTCTGGCTTTCATGCCTTAATTGCTTCTGGCACCACGCCAAAGTTACTCACCAATGAGCGTGATATCCGCATGATTGGTTATGGCGGTATGTTGTTAGAAAGCTTTGTTGCCATTATGGCGATGATTGCTGCGACTGTACTAGAGCCGGGCGTGTTTTTTGCCATTAACAGCCCTGCTGGTGTTGTTGGCACGGTGGCGGCAGATGCAGTGGCGACTATTAATGGTTGGGGTTTTCCCGTTACTGTTGAACAAATGAACCAGCTCGCCAAAGATATGGGAGAAAGCACACTGTTTGCTCGTACCGGTGGTGCACCGAGCTTAGCGGTTGGCATGGCGAGTATTTTTGGGAGCGCTTTTGGTAAGCATTTATTAGCACTGTGGTACCACTTTGCTATCATGTTTGAAGCGATATTTATTCTAACAACTTTAGATGCAGGTACGCGTGTGGGTCGATTTATGTTGCAGGATATATTAGGAAACTTCAATAAAAAACTTGGAGAAACCTCTTACATGCCATCAGTGATATTAACCAGTGCTTTAGTGGTGGCGGCATGGGGTTACTTTTTATATATCGGTGTGATCGATCCTAATGGAGGCGTGAATATATTATGGCCACTGTTTGGCATTGCCAACCAAATGTTAGCCGCGATCGCGTTATGTGTTGCAACTAGTATTTTGGTTAAATCAGGCAAAATTAGATATGCGTGGGTAACCGCCTTGCCGCTAACGTGGTTGGTAGTTGTGACCAGCACAGCGGTTTATCAAAAAATATTGAGTGACGATATACGTGTAGGATTTTTCGCTGCGGCTAATCATTTAAGTACCCAGTTAGCAGCTGGGACGCTACCTGCCGACAAAGCAGCTGTCGCGCCACAGTTAATATTTAATCAGCATTTAGACGCCTATTTAGCCATGTTCTTTGTTGTAGTGTTATGGGTAATGATTATTGATATGGTGGGCATTGTATGGCGACACCTTAATGGTAAGCCACTATTGCCGACGAGTGAAGAGCCTTATGTTAAAACGGCGCTTTAAGCATAAAGGAATTACGATGTTGCTGAAAAAAATAAAACATATATGGCATGTGATTCGCCAACTGTCAGGCGATGACGCTTATGAGCGCTATTTAAAGCATCATGCTAAGTTTCATGAGAATACGGTAGATGCAGCGCCTGCATTATCGCGCCAAGCGTTTTTTAAACTTTGGCAAGATAGCAAGTGGAAAGGTATTAATCGATGTTGCTAGACTGTTAGAAACATTCTTAATCTAAAGCATTATTTGTGTGAAGAAATATTATCAATTTCCATTTCATCTTTATCGTTTATTAAATCAACTTCATGTTCAGAATTGACTGAATATTGCTTCTTTTTGGGCTCGTATTCAGCAAGCACATAGTCATGGTCGTCGCCACGTTTAAACAGTTTTCCTATTAAATTTCTCATACCTTCTCATATAAAATAAAAACAATAGTTCTATATGAGCAATAGCTGTGCCAGCTTAGTGAGGAAGTATAAAATACTTGTAAGTCTTTAATATTATTCAGCTATTTTTATAAAGCATCAATAGTGCTTTAATTGATGAGTGATCTAAGTTGAGATAAGTGATGTAAGTTGAAACGGTATGTTGTAATTTCGGCATTAATTATTTTTGTTCAAACTTCAACTGATTAGCTTGGCGTAGCATCCAAATACCAATCACAATCATCGGTAAGCTTAGCCATTGACCCATGCTGAAACCTAGTTGCAACAAGCCTAAATAGGCATCTGGTTCTCTCGTATATTCGACAATAAACCTAAAGCTGCCATAGCCGATTAAAAACAGGGCTGAGATTGCGCCAACTGGACTTTGTTTTCTTGAAAACCACCATAGTATGCAAAAGAGTACGACGCCTTCTAAGGCAAATTCATAAAGTTGTGAAGGGTGGCGCGCGATATTATCCACTTGTGGAAAAACCATACCAAATTTTGATGTAGTAGCGCGGCCCCATAACTCACCATTGATAAAGTTGCCCATTCTGCCAGCACCCAGTCCGATAGGGACCAGTGGCGCCACAAAGTCCATAATTTTTAACCAAGGTTGAGGGTATTTTTTGATGAATAAAAACATGGCAACGAGCACGCCTAAGAAGCCACCATGAAAACTCATACCACCTTGCCAAACAGCAAAGATCTCTAATGGATGTTGTACAAAATAACCAGCTTGATAAAACACAACATAACCTAAACGACCGCCTAAAATAACACCTAGCGCACCGTAAAAAAGCGCATCGTCTAACATTGCATGGTTCCAGCCGTACCAAGGCTTATGTTTGATTTGATATTGACCTAATAAAAAGAAGCCTAAAAAGCCAGTTAAGTACATAAGGCCGTACCAATGAATGCCAAATGAACCGATATGAATGGCGACAGGGTCAAATTGTGGGTGTATGTACATAAATATGATTAATAATGATGTATTGAATAAGGTCACTATATTACTAGTAACACTGTTGCTAGTAAATGAAACTTGAAGTGAGAGATTTTAACTTTTAGCAACTGGGTAATGCGATTATATGGTCTAAACAACGAAGGGGATCGATAAATTGTTAATTTTGCTCAATTATCTTAATGCCGAATAGGCCAGCATAGTTTAAAATCATACTTTATTAGTAACTTTGGGTTTTAGTTATGCCACAGTATCGTTCTCGAACTACCACGCATGGCCGTAATATGGCAGGCGCTCGCGCATTATGGCGAGCAACCGGTATGAAAGACGGCGACTTTGAAAAGCCTATTATTGCCATTTCTAATTCTTTTACGCAATTTGTACCGGGTCATGTGCACTTAAAAGACCTTGGTCAGCTCGTTGCACGCGAAATTGAGCGTGCGGGTGGGGTAGCTAAGGAGTTTAATACGATTGCTGTTGATGATGGTATAGCGATGGGCCATAGCGGTATGTTATATAGTTTACCTAGCCGCGATTTAATTGCAGATAGTGTTGAATATATGGTGAATGCACATTGCGCTGATGCGCTGGTGTGTATCTCTAATTGTGACAAGATCACCCCTGGTATGTTGATGGCTGCTTTGCGGCTTAATATTCCTGTGATATTTGTATCAGGCGGCCCAATGGAAGCCGGTAAGGTGAACTGGAATGGTGTCACGCAAAAGTTGGATTTGGTTGATGCCATGGTTGCCGCTGCTGATAGTAAAATATCGGATGAAGAATCAGATGCGATTGAACGCTCTGCTTGTCCAACTTGTGGCTCATGTTCTGGTATGTTTACAGCCAATTCGATGAACTGTCTGACTGAGGCGCTTGGCCTAAGCTTACCAGGCAATGGCTCTACATTAGCCACACATGGTGCGCGCAAACAACTCTTTTTACAGGCTGGCAGAACCATTGTTGAGCTTGCAAAACGACATTATGAGCAAGATGACTATAGTGTGTTACCCCGTAACATTGCGAATATGAAAGCATTTGAAAATGCGATGACTTTAGATGTGTCGATGGGCGGTTCAACTAATACAGTACTCCATTTGCTCGCCGCAGCGCATGAGGCAGAGATTGATTTCACGATGGCTGATATTGATCGTATTTCACGCAAAGTACCGTGCTTGAGTAAAGTGGCACCAGCAACAGCAAAATATCATATGGAAGACGTACATCGGGCAGGTGGTGTCATGGGTATTCTTGGTGAGTTAGACCGTGCGGGAAAGATTCATCGCGACACGCCGACGGTACATAGCGCATCAATGGGTGATGCGCTGGATCAATGGGATATTAAAGTCACACAAGATGAAGAAGTGAAAAAGTTTTACCGTGCAGCGCCAGGCGGCATGATCACAACCATCGCATTTAGTCAGAGCATGTTATACCCAACATTAGATGATGATCGTGCAGAAGGTTGTATACGGGATGAAGCACACGCCTATTCACTAGATGGTGGTTTGGCGGTGTTGTATGGCAATATCGCCTTAGACGGCTGTATTGTAAAAACGGCTGGTGTAGACGAAAGCATTTTGAAATTTACAGGGCGCGCGCGTATTTTTGAGTCACAAGATGCCGCTGTTGAAGGTATTCTTGCTGATGAGATTGTTGCTGGAGATGTCGTGGTGATTCGTTATGAAGGCCCTCGTGGTGGCCCCGGCATGCAAGAAATGTTATACCCAACTTCGTATTTAAAATCGAAAGACCTTGGCAAGGCTTGTGCCTTATTAACAGATGGTCGCTTCTCAGGCGGCACCTCTGGTTTAAGTATTGGTCATGCTTCACCAGAAGCGGCAGAAGGCGGCGCTATCGGGCTTGTTGAAGAAGGCGATACCATAGAAATTGACATTCCTAACCGTATAATTAATTTAAAAATAACGGATGAAGCACTCAAGCAGAGACGGGTGACGATGGAAGCGAAAGGTAATTTAGCTTGGAAGCCTGTCAATCGTGACCGTGTGGTTTCGCCGGCCTTACGCGCTTACGCAGCGATGAGTACTAGTGCAGCGCGTGGCGCGGTACGCGATGTTGAACAAATAGAAAGATAATACAATGGCACTTGCTGACACAGTAACAATAGAGACAGAAAACTTCACTGAAGAAAGTAATCGGGTGAAGAAAAATACTGTATTATCACACCCCCATATCACCATTACAGAAGATACTAATGGTTTGCAATATGTTGACATCGACAATGAACTTGCAAAAGCGAAAATTGCATTGCAAGGTGCGCATGTCATGTTGTTTCAGCCCAATCATGTGAAAGAGCCAGTGCTATGGCTGTCAGATAAAGCAAGGTATGTGAAAGGTCGCTCTATCAGAGGCGGTGTTCCTGTTTGCTGGCCATGGTTTGGCGCGCATCCTACCGATAGCAAACTTTGTCCACACGGGTTTGCACGTGTGATTCCATGGGAAATTGCTGAGATAGAAACTGTTCATGATGGGGCTACGCGCATTGTATTGGAAATGATACAAACAGAAGAAGCGCAGCGTCAGCTATCATATCTATATAGCTTGAAAATGACAGTGACCATAGGCCGACGATTAAAAATAGAGTTAGCGACAACCAATAATGATGATCACCCTTTCATTATTGGCGAAGCTTTTCACACTTACTTAGGTGTTAGTGATATTGAAAATATTAATATTTTCGGTTTGCAGGAATGTGTGTATGCAGATAAATTGCGTGATTATGAAAGGTCTGTAGAAAATAGCTCTCTTCAGTTGGGCGGTGAGTTCGACCGCATTTATATGGATCACACGTCTGATTGTGTGATCCATGACCCAGGCTATAATCGATTAATACGGGTGCAGAAATCAGGCAGTAACAACACTGTGGTTTGGACCCCCTGGGAAGAAAAAGCGCATGAAATGGGTGACATGGGCGATGGCGATGAATGGCGTAAGATGGTGTGTGTGGAATCGACGAATGCGTTAGAAAATTCAGTAGTCATTAATCCAAACCGCACACACCTGTTAGTTGTCGAGTATGGTGTGGAGTCACTCTAATAATGACTAAAGTTTTGTTATTTATTTTATCAATATGTCAACGCTAACTAAGCGGAAACGTTGTAAGTTGTAGGGGAGTTACTTTAAATCTTAATTAAATACTTACAATGGCTATTGTGGATTTTTTAAATTTAGGTATCATGTAATTTCAGATAATTAGTCTAATAATTCAAGGAGATAGCATGAAAGCATTTTTATTAATGATAGTGACCGCTGGTTCGTTGATGGTTGCAGGTCAAGCTGCAGCAGATCAAGCTTTAGCGCAAAAAAGTGGCTGTTTAGCTTGCCATGGTGTCGATAAAAAAATACTCGGCCCTGGTTTGAAAGATATTGCCGCAAAATATAAAGGCGACAAAGACGCAGAGGCTAAATTAGTAGGTAAAGTTAAAAATGGCGGTAGTGGTGTTTGGGGTCCAATTCCTATGCCAGCTAACAGTCCGCAAATTAAAGATAATGATATTAAAGCCATCGTTAAATGGATTATGACACTGTAACTTTTACTGTCATTTTAAAGTTTAGATCGTATTAAAAAAGCCAGCTGATAAAGCTGGTTTTTTTATTGGATAACCCCAAACAGGTATAAAAACACGGCACTAATCGCAATAGGGGCAACAATTTTATTTGAGAATTTCCATATTGCATAAGGTAGTGCTTTAAGGTTTAGCTCATCTTGAGAATGTTGCTTTTTCATACAATAAGCGGCAAAAACTGCCATGAGAAGCCCGCCAAGCGGCAGCATTATGGTTGATGTGAGCTTATCCAGTGTGTCAAAAATACCAAGGCTGAATATGATTTTTACATCTTTCCAGGTGCTAAAAGAAAGCGCGACACTCACACCGATAAGCCAAATAAATGCACCTAAGCCATATGATGCGTGTCTTCTATTGGTTTTAGTGTTTTCAACAATCCAAGCGATGGTTGGTTCTACTAATGAAATGGCCGATGTTGTAGTGGCAAAGGCAACTAAGACAAAAAATAGTGTGCCTATTACGTGGCCGCCAGGCATCTGGCCAAAGGCAATCGGTAAGGTTTGAAAAATCAAACCAGGGCCGGCACTTGGTTCAAGTTGATTGGCAAAAACTAAAGCATAAATAGCTAAGCCGACTAACAAGCCAAGCACGGTATCTGCTAATGCAATGTAAATGCTGGTGCGGGCAATGGATACGTTACGTTGTAAATAGGAACCATAAACCATGACTGAACCCATGCCTAAGCTCAATGAGAAAAAAGCATGACCTAACGCAGACAAGACTGCAGGCGGTGTTATTTTTGAAAAATCTGGCTCAAACATAAATGTTGCTGCTGCCTGCATATCGCCTACTGACATACTATAACCAAGTAACACAAATAAAATAATGAATAATGCTGGAATTAAAAAATTATTGGCTTTTTCTAAGCCAGAATTAACACCACGTGCGACAACGCCAATCGTAAATGTAAGGAATAATGTATGCCAAAAAATAAGCGTGAAAGGTGATTCGAGTAAAGCGGAAAAGTTTGCGCTGGATTCTAAGGCGACGATATTTTTGAAATCCCCTCCGGCTGCAAAACTAATATAGCTAAGTACCCAACCACCGACAACACTGTAAAAACTTAAAATTAAAACACCTGCGAGCATCCCCATGCCACCTAGGTATTTCCATGCTTTGTTGCTCCCAGCTTCTATCGCTAAGCTTTGCATCGCATCCATCGGGTTTTTTTGCATACGACGGCCTAACAATACCTCTGTCATGAGTAATGGAATGCCAACAAATAAAATTGAAATGATGAATATCAACACAAATGCACTGCCACCGTTGACACCAATCATATAGGGAAATTTCCAAATATTACCAAGGCCAATCGCTGAGCCTGTTGTGGCTAATATAAAGGTCCACCTGTTTTTCCAAGCACCTCTGTGTTCTATTATTTTTTAACCTTAGGTGCTATTTTAAGCGCTGAAAAATAAAGATCAGTTTCTTGTTTAATTATTTTAGATAACAGTAATAAACCAATCAAATTAGGAAGCGCCATCATGCCGTTCATGAGGTCAGAGAAGTTCCATACAAATTCTAATTTCCTAGTTGCACCTATAAAGACCACTGCAATAAAAACTAAGCGATAAGGTAAAACAGCTTTGTAACCAAGCAAGAACTCAATCGCTTTTTCACCATAATAGCTCCAACCAATAATGGTAGAAAAAGCAAATACAGCAATAGCAATAGCAATGATATTTGAACCTGTAACGCCTAGTGTTTCAGCAATGCTTGCGCTAGTGAGTAGCGCGGCGCTACCGCCTTCTAACCAAACAGAAGAAGTTAAGATGACTAATGCTGTCATGGTGCAGATGACTAAAGTGTCGATAAAAGTCTGCGTCATGCTAACAAGCGCTTGCGTAACAGGGGTGTTTGTTTTAGCGGCTGCGGCTGCTATTGGTGCTGAACCTAAGCCTGACTCATTTGAAAATACGCCACGTGAAATACCATAGCGCATGGCTGCAGCAATGGTTGCGCCAATAAAACCACCTGTTGCTGAAGCAGGGGAAAAGGCATGCCCAAATATCAGTCCAAAGGCATGAGGAATTTCTGAAGCGTTGAGTATCAAGACTAATGATGCGGTGCCAACATAGCCGACAATCATAAATGGGATGAGAAAAGAGGTAAGTCTACCAATTGATTTGATACCGCCAATGACTGCAGCTGCGGTGAGTGCTAAGAGTACGATGCCTGTGGTTGTGGGTGAGATGTTAAATGAAGATTCAAAAATACCGGCCGCTGCATTGGCTTGCGTCATATTGCCAATACCAAAAGTTGCTAGCACGGTGAATACTGCAAATACAACGCCTAGCCACGGTAGGCCAGCACCTTTACTAATGTAATACATAGGCCCACCACGCATACCGTGATCACCTTTTTCTCGGTATTTCACAGCTAATAGCGCTTCGCTATATTTGGTCGCCATGCCAACAAAGCCTGTTACCCACATCCAAAATACTGCGCCGGGACCGCCTAGTGTGATCGCGGTAGCAACACCAACGATATTGCCTATACCAACAGTCGCTGCAAGCGCTGTCATCAGTGCAGAAAAATGGCTAATATCACCATCACCATCATGGTCTTTTTTGAATATCAATTTTAAGGCGAGGGGTAAGGCTGTAAATTGCAGCCCTCTAAGGATAACGGTGAGATACAAACCTGTACCAACTAATAGTATGAGTAATGGTGGCCCCCATAGCCATCCGGACAAAAGCTTGATGATTTCTTCTATTTTTTCCATGCCTATTCTCCCAATTATTTTATTATAGACATAAATGTGAATTAAATGCAGATCTTAGCTTGATAGCTGGCCTAACTTGCCCAGTCTTTATTAATTAGAAAATCACTATACAGTCTAGCTTCAGCACTACCTGTCTCAGGTTTCCAATCATAGCGCCATTTAACAATAGGCGGCATAGAAAGCAAAATAGATTCAGTACGCCCATTCGATTGCAAACCAAACAGTGTGCCTCGGTCTAAAACTAAGTTGAACTCGACATAGCGGCCACGACGGTAGGCTTGAAAATCGCGTTCTCGCTCACCATAAGCGGTATCTTTACGACGTTGCACAATTGGCATGTAGGCTTGTAGTAAGCTATTGCCAATGGCACGCTGTAGCGCGAAACTTTGTTCAAAGCCAAGTGCGTTAAAGTCATCAAAGAAAATGCCGCCGATACCTCTTGGTTCTTGACGGTGTTTTAAGTAAAAGTATTCGTCACAATGCTTTTTGAAAGCGGGGTAATAATCAGGGCTAAATTGGTCTAAAGCCGCTTTGTTGGTTTGGTGAAAGTGTACGCAATCGGCTTCAAACCCATAATAAGGGGTCAGATCCATGCCGCCACCGAACCACCAGATATCTCCATCAGCGTTGTTTTGCGATTTTGCCAAGAAAAAGCGTACATTCATATGGACTGTTGGCACATAAGGATTGTGCGGGTGAAAAACAAGCGAAACCCCCATTGCTTCCCAGCGTCGGCCAGCAGCTTCAGGGTGCGCAATCGTTGCAGCAGGCGGCAGTTTATTACCGAGTACATGCGATAAGCCGACACCTGCGCGCTCAAAGACATTGCCATTTTCTAATATACAAGTATTACCACCACCGCCTTCAGGCCGTTGCCAGCTATCTTGCAGAAAGTTTTTACCATCAATCAACTCGATGGCTTCTATAATCTTGTTTTGCAGACTTTGCAAATAATTTAAAACAACTTGGCTATCCATATATTGAGTGTCTAAATCAGCGTCCGTTAGCGCTTAATGGCCTTATATCCAATATCAGTACGGTATTGCGCACCTTTAAATTTGATGCCTTCAGCAATTTGGTATGCACGCTGCTGAGCAAATTTCACGGTTTCGCCCAAGGTGGTCACGCACAGTACGCGTCCACCACTAGTGGTGACTTTATCATCAATAAGTTTTGTCCCTGCATGGAACACATAAGCACCTTCTAAGTTTGTATCAAGGCCTGTAATTTCATCACCTAGCTTAGGTTTTTCTGGGTAATTGGCACTCGCCATGACAACGCCTAGTGCAATACGCCTATCCCAATCTGTTTCAGCCAAGTCTAGTGTACCGTTGACAGCGTGTTCTACAAGACTAACAAAATCAGATTTCAATCGTAGTAAAATAGGCTGTGTTTCTGGGTCACCCATACGGCAGTTAAATTCTAATGTTTTTACTGTGCCATCTGGGCTAATCATGAGGCCAGCATATAAAAATCCTGTGAATGGAATGCCACCTTTCGCCATGCCTTCAACCGTTGGGCGGATAATCTCACGCAGCACTTTCGCATGAATTTCTGGGGTCACAACAGGGGCCGGTGAGTAAGCGCCCATACCGCCAGTATTTGGGCCTAGGTCACCATCTAGTAAACGCTTATGGTCTTGGCTGGTGGCTAAAGGTAGGATGTTTTTACCATCTACCATCACCATGAAACTTGCTTCTTCACCGGTTAAAAATTCCTCTACCACCACGCGTGCGCCTGCGGCACCAAATTTATTGTCTGCTAGCATCATGTCGATAGCTGCATGCGCATCATCAGCGTTCATCGCGACAACCACGCCTTTGCCTGCGGCTAAGCCATCAGCTTTAATCACAATGGGCGCACCTTGCAGGTTTATGTAATCATGCGCTGCTTTGGCATCACTAAAAGTAGCATAAGCCGCCGTTGGGATATTGTGACGTGACATAAATGCTTTAGCAAAGTCTTTAGAGCTTTCTAATTGCGCGGCTGCTTTGGTTGGGCCAAAAACCTTGAGGTTCTCAGCTTGAAAAGCGTCAACGATGCCTTCAGATAGCGGCGCCTCTGGGCCAACAATGGTGAGATGAATACTTTCTTGTTTGGCAAACTGTACAAGTGCTTTAATATCAGTAGTATCTACATTCATCATGTCTGGGTTGGTGGCAGTGCCTGCATTACCAGGCGCCACAAAAACGCGGCTTACTTGTTTATTTTGAGCTATTTTCCATGCTAATGCATGCTCACGGCCACCACTTCCAACAATAAGAATTTTCATTATTTCATTTCATCTAAACTTTTAGTGTCTAAAATGGCGAATACCAGTAAGTACCATGACAAGGCCGTGTTCGTTCGCTGCAGCAATCACTTCATCATCACGCATGCTACCACCAGGCTGAATGACGCAACTAGCACCTGCTTCAGCCAGCACGTCAATACCATCACGGAATGGGAAAAACGCGTCAGAGGCCACGACTGAGTCATTAAGTGTCAAGCCAGCTGCTTGCGCTTTAATAGCAGCTATTTTTGTACTATCAACACGGCTCATTTGGCCTGCACCAACACCCAATGTCATGCCGCCACAACAGAAAATAATCGCGTTGGATTTAACATATTTAGCCACGCGCCAAGCAAATAGCATATCTTGCATTTGCGCTGGTGTTGGTTGTTTTTCACTCACTATTTTTAGTTCAGTAGTATCTAATTCATGACTATCTGCTGATTGAATCAATAATCCTGAACCAATACGTTTTGTATCGTATGCGTTGCGGCCCTGTTGCCAAGCGGTGTCGCCGCCTAGAGGCAGGCTAATCTTTAGCACGCGGACATTGGCTTTTTCTTTAAGAATAGTTAGCGCTTCTTCTGTATATTCTGGCGCTATCAGTACTTCAACAAACTGTTTAGAAACGGCTTCGGCTGTTTTGCCATCGACTGGGGCATTAAAAGCAATAATGCCACCAAATGCGCTGGTACTATCCGTTTTAAATGCTTTGTCATAAGCCTCAGCGGTATTAGCAGCGATTGCTACGCCGCATGGGTTCGCATGTTTTATAATCACGCAAGCGGTGCTATCAAAGCTTTTCACGCATTCCCAAGCAGCGTCTGCATCAGCTATATTGTTATAGCTAAGCGCTTTGCCTTGTAGCTGCTCTGCGGTAACCAAAGCGCTAGGCGCAGGGTGTAAATCACGATAAAACGCAGCTTGTTGGTGTGGGTTTTCGCCATAACGTAAATCTTGTACTTTAACAAAACAACTATTGGTTTGATTAGGAAAGGCATTGCGTGAGCCATCGGCATTAAATGAAGATAAGTAATCGCTAATGGCACCATCATAATTACTCACTCGGTTAAATGCTTGGACCGAAAGTGCAAATGTTGTTGTTTCAGATAACGTGCCGTGATTACTGGTTAACTCATCTAATACCGCTTGGTATTGGCTGGCATCAGTCAATACAGCAACATCTTTCCAGTTTTTAGCCGCTGAGCGCACCATAGCTGGGCCACCAATATCTATATTTTCAATCGCATCTTCAAGTTTGCAATCAGGTTTCGCGACAGTGGCTTCAAAGGGATATAGATTAACCACCACCATATCAATGTTTGGGATGCTTTGTGATTCCATGGCTGATACATGACTAGCTAAATCGCGACGACCTAATAGGCCGCCGTGCACTTTAGGGTGTAGCGTTTTGACGCGGCCATCTAACATTTCTGGAAAACCAGTGTAATCGCTCACTTCAATAACAGCGATGTTATTGTCGCGAAGTAGCTTTGCTGTGCCGCCAGTTGATAAAATTTCTACATTAAATGTAGCGAGCGCTTGTGCAAGCGCAACGATTCCCGATTTGTCTGAAACGCTGATTAAAGCTCTTTTGATAGTGGCCATATGGTTTGATTGTGATTTTATTTTGAATTGATTTAAGCTAAGTTACGATGAAATTAAAGCGTAATATTCGCTAAGGGTTTTGTAATAGGCGCTAGTTGTAAGCGCCTATATAAAATATTTTATTTATTCTATTTTATTTATTCCATTTTATATAGCGCCATTTTTTTGCGCAGGGTATTACGGTTTAACCCTAAAATTTCGGCGGCTTTACTTTGATTGCCACCTACCTTATTCAAAATGTATTGCAGCATGGGTTTTTCAACGCAATTAAGTACCATGGCATAAATGGCATGCGGCGGTTGTCCATCTAGGTGCAAGAAATATTCGTCTAACGATTCGTTAATGGCTTGCCCCATTTTATTGTTATCGCCCATTATGCCGCTATCGCCTCAGTTGGTTTATTAGGTAAGTCTTCATCATAAACCAAGCGCTCATTTTTAGATTTTAATTCAGCAAAGAAATCGTTAATCGCTTGTAATTGTAGTGTGGTTGTTTGCAAGGTATTCATATAATGGCGGAACGCAGCAGAACCTACTAAGCCTTTGGTATACCAAGATATATGTTTACGCGCTACGCGCATGCCAGTTAGCTCACCATAAAATGCATACAAATCATGTAAATGCTCAAGCATAACGGTATGAATCTCTTCAACCGTGGGTGGCAGCATATGCGTGCCAGTTTGTAGGTAATGGTCAATCTCACGAAAAATCCAAGGCCGACCTTGTGCGGCGCGGCCTATCATCACAGAATCAGCGCCTGTGTAATCTAAAACGTACTTGGCTTTTTCTGGTGTGGTGATATCGCCGTTCGCAATCAGTGGAATATTGATCGCTTGCTTTACCGCTGCGATTGTGTCGTATTCAGCATCACCTTTGTAGGCACAGGTGCGGGTACGGCCATGCATAGCCAATGCTTGTATGCCAACATCTTCTGCCATTTTTGCAATCGTAATTGCGTTACGGTTATCTTTATCCCAGCCAGTGCGAATTTTAAGCGTCACTGGCACATCAACTGCATTAACCACAGCTTTTAATATTTGTGAAACCAATGGCTCATCTTTAAGCAGAGCAGAGCCAGCCATGACGTTACATATTTTTTTAGCAGGGCAGCCCATGTTGATGTCGATAATTTGCGCACCATTATCCACATTGTGTTGGGCTGCTTCTGCCATCATTTTTGGGTCAGCACCTGCAATTTGTACAGAAATAGGGGCAACTTCACCTTCATGATTGGCACGCCTAAGCGTTTTTTCGCTGCCGTAGAGTAGAGAGTTAGAGGTGACCATCTCTGAAATAGCGAGCCCTGCACCCATTTTTTTGCATAGTATGCGGAAAGGCCTATCGGTGACGCCAGCCATAGGGGCGACGACCAAATTGTTTTTTAAAACGAGACTGCCAATTTGCATGAAATTTATTTCGAGCAGGAAAGCTGCTTATTTTATACGCAATTGGGTTTCTAGGGAACTAAAATCGTGATGATTTTGGCGGAAATTCCAATATAAAGAATGTGCTAATAAGTTAGCAATTACAAGGATAGTAACGTTTTATTTTTTGCGTAAGCTGATATGAGTGTCGATCAATGTTTGTGCTTGATTTCTAAAACGGGTGCCACAACTGTCTTTGACCCACATGTGTAATAATCCGGAGAAAAATAAATGTGTATCCATCGCCAACTGGCTTGCGCTATGCGATTTGTCGACTAAGCCTTTATTTTGCGCTTGTTGATAAGCTTGTTCTAGCTTTCCTACTATATCTGAACAGTTGTTGAGTATTTGTTGTAATACGGTTGCAAACTCACCGACATACTCACATTTTGACATCATGATTTCATAAGTATCACGTGTTTCTTGATGGTCGTTGAGCTTTTGTATGGTACCTTGCAGAAAGTTTTTAATCACACTAAGAGGATCTACTGAGGCTTGGCTATTGTCTTTAGTAACTGACAGTAGACTGTCATCTAAGCCATCTATGAGTGGTAGAAACACTTGTTCACGCATCGCATGAAACAGTTCAGTTTTGTTTTTAAAGTGCCAATATACTGCGCCACGCGTCACGCCGGCACATGCGGCTATTTGTTCCAAGCTGGTTTTACTGACGCCTTTTGTCAAAAATACTTCACGTGCAGCATCTATAATTTGCTGGCGTGTAATCTCAGCTTGTTTTTTTGTTTTACGAACCATAATATTAAAAATACTTTCACAAATCTATTTACATACAGTTATGATTGTATATCATAATAAGAAACATACAACATTGTATGTTAGTTGCCTGTTGAATGAAAAGGAGGGAATAGTGTTCAGAGTAAATTACGGTGTTGGTCAAATTAAATACGTCTTGCTCAACATGGCTGTCGTCCTAACGCTGGTTTCTTGTGGGAGCAAGGATGATGCAGCGACAAAACCACCAACGATGCCGCCAATGCCCGTTAGTGTGTTAGAAGTGCAGCCGACAACAGTACCGATTAAAGCAGAGGCTGTTGCGCAGACTGAAGGTGCTAAAGAGGTGAAGATTAGACCTCGTGTTGGTGGCATTGTGTTAAAAAAAATGTTTGAAGAAGGCGAGGAAATTAAAGCTGGCCAGCCTATGTTTTTAATTGACCCCGTTCCTTATCAAATGGCGGCTTCCCAAGCACGTGCGCAACTTGCACAAAAAAAAGCGCGCCTAACACAAACAAAAAGAGAGTCAGGGCGCTTGAAAACGTTATTGGAAACGCAGTCTATTAGTCAGCGCGAATATGATAATGCAGTCTCTGACCATGCAATGGCGAATGCCAGTTTGCAAGAGTCAAGTGCTATCTTGCATGAGGCAGAGTTGAATTTGTCTTATGCCAAAGTGAAAGCGCCTGCAAATGGCATGGCTGGCAGGTTTTTATACTCAGAAGGGGCATTGGTGAGTGCGAACACTAGTTTGTTGACTACGATAGTACAAACTTCACCAATATGGGTGCGGTTTAGTTTGTCAGATTTTGAGCTGAAGCAGCTAGGCGGGATGTTAACCAGTCAAACAGTCAAAAATATTGCACTGATACTGCCTGATGGTACGGTTCACCCTGAACCAGGCCAGCTGAATTTTTCTGCTAGTAAGATAGACCCTGCACTAGGTACGCAGCAATTGCGAGCTGAGTTCAAAAATGCAGATAAAAAACTCATTCCAGGTCAGTTTGTTAGGGTCAGCATTACAACGGGTGAGCGAAATGGCGTGTTCTTAATACCGCAATCATCTGTGTTGACAGGCGAACAAGGCAAGTTTGTTTTTGTTGCAGAAAAAAATCAAGAAGGTAAAACAACGGCGAATGTTAGACCTATAGAGGTTGGTCATTGGCAAGGGCAAGACTGGATTGTATTGAGTGGCTTAAACCCTGCTGACAAAGTCATTGTCGATAATTTAATTAAGATTCGACCTGGCGCAGCAGTTGAACCTAAATCCAAAGGTGATCATGCTGCCAATATACAAGCTGAACCAGCTGCTAGCAAAGTCATGTAGCGGTAGGTGAATAGATGATGACTAAGTTTTTTATTACTAGGCCAATATTTGCCTCAGTTTTATCAATTATTATTGTGCTTGCAGGTTTGGCAGCTGCATTTCAATTGCCTGTTGCTCAGTATCCAGAAATTGCGCCTCCTACGGTGCAAATTACAGCAAGCTACCCTGGCGCCAGTGCAGATACGCTATCCAAAACAGTGGCGGCGCCTATAGAGGAGCAGCTCAGTGGTGTAGATAACTTGTTGTACTTTAATTCTAGTGCAGACTCTAGCGGTACATTAGTCATCACAGCGACTTTTGACATTGGTACAGACCCAGACCAAGCCACATTTAATGTGAGTAATCGCGTGAATATTGCAACGCCTCGACTGCCGGCTGAACTGCGCCGAAATGGCTTAATCGTACAAAAGAAATCGAATGACATTCTACTGGTTGTTATGTTGACTTCTGATGATGTAAAACATGACCGCTTGTACCTCAGTAATTATGCGACACTAAACGTCCTGGATGAGTTTAAGCGGGTGAAAGGCGTTGGCGATGCGCGGGTTTTTGGTGGGCAAGATTATACAATGCGTATTTGGTTGCGGCCTGATCGCATGGCACAGTTAGGGGTAAGCACGAGTGATATTGCTGCCGCCATAAACGCACAGAATAATCAATATGCCGCAGGGAAAATAGGGCAAGACCCAGCACCTTCAACTCAGCAATTAGTGTATACCGTCACTGCAAAAGGGCGATTAGTTGACCCTTCAGAATTCGGCAATATTATTATACGCGCTGACGGCCCAACGGTATTTTGTACCTCAAAGATGTTGCAAGAATTGAGTTGGGTGCGCAAAGCTATAACGTAAACTCTACTTTGGATGGGCAGCCTGGGGTGGCGGTTCCAATTTTTCTACAAAGTGGGCAAATGCTTTAGAAACAGCTAGGGACATTAAAGCAAAAACAGAAGCGCTTAAAGAAAACTTTCCAAAAGGAATGAAATATTCAATTCCATATGACACCAGTGATTTTGTTAAAGCCACAATCAAAGAAGTACTTAAAACCTTTGGTGAGGCATTACTATTAGTGGTGTTGGTGGTGTTTTTATTCTTGCAAAGTTGGCGAGCAACATTAATCCCCATTATTGCAGTACCCATTTCACTTATTGGTACATTTGCGGGCTATATATGTTTGGATTCTCAATCAACTTATTGACATTATTTGCCATGATTCTAGCCGTTGGTATTGTGGTCGATGATGCGATAGTTGTGCTTGAAAATACAGAAAGGCTAATGCAGGACGAGGGTCTAAATCCTTTTCAAGCAGCCATTAAATCGATAGGCCAAGTGTCTGCGGCTGTTGTTGCGATGACATTGGTGGTATGTGCTGTATTTGTGCCTGTTGCATTCCAAGGTGGGATTGCTGGAGAGCTGTACCGGCAGTTTGCGGTGACAGTGTCAATTGCTGTGGTGATCTCAGGGGTTGTGGCATTGACTTTAACCCCGGCGCTTTGCGCCATGATTTTGAAAAAAACGCATAAGAAAAACACTTTTTTTAAAGCTTTTAATAATGGTTTTAGTCGTTTAACGCGCTTCTATACAGGCATTGTTGATTTAACCTTACACCATAAAATTATTGGTGCAATAGCGTTTGCTGGTTTCATCGTTGCAATGGTGTTGCTATTCCGTACGGTGCCTACTAGCTTTGTCCCAGCAGAAGATCAAGGTTATGTTGTGACGATTATCGTGATGCCAGATGGTGCCACCTTGAATCGCACAAGCAAAACAACAGAAAATATTCGTGCCACTATTGCACAAGATCCTGCAGCGGCTTTTGAGTTTGCAGTGAACGGGTTTGAATTGTTAACTGGGGCTAATAAGACCAATGCTGCCACCATGTTTGTGCGACTGACAGATTGGAAAGAACGTTCTACCTCAGCAATGGATGTTGTCGGTAAGTTGTTTGGTATCGGAATGAGTCAACCGGATGGAATGGCTTTTGCTGTGAATCCACCTGCGATTCGTGGTTTGGGCTCTGCTGGTGGTTTCGAGGTTTATGTGCAAAGTCAGCGTGATACAGACCCTATTAAGCTGGCTGCTGTGATGAATAACTTGATGGAGGCGATGCGTGCGGAGCCAACACTGACTGGGATTAATAGCTTTTTTAGACCGACAGTTCCACAACTTAAAATAGAAGTGGATGAGGCGAAAGCCATTTCTCTAAATGTGAAAATTGAAGATATCTACACAACGCTACAAAGTACGATGGGGTCTTTTTATGTTAACGATTTCAATCGTAATGGGCGCACTTATCGTGTGCAATTACAAGCAGAACCCGAGTTTAGGATGAAGCCTGAAGACTTAGGTAAGGTATATGTGCGTAGTCAACCTACAGCAGAAAACCCTTCTGGCAATATGATTCAATTATCAGCATTAAGCAAAGTAAGCAATATTGTTGGTGCCGAACAGTTGGAGCGTTATAACGGCTTGTTATCCGCTAAAGTGTTTGGGAGTGGTGCCGCTGGCGTGAGCTCTGGCGATGCGATTGAAACGGTAGAGCGTATCGCAAAAGTGAGCTTACCAGAGGGCTATAAAATTGCTTGGACAGGCCAGGCTTATCAAGAGAAACGGACTGGAAATGCCGCACTATTTGCCTTTGGTTTTGCCATTATTATGGTGTTCTTGATTTTAGCGGCGCAATTTGAAACATGGGCTTTGCCGCTTGCGGTCATTATGGCGGTACCATTTGCTTTTAATGGTGCTTTTTTAGAGGGGTTATTGCGCGGCATGCCAAAAGATATTTTTTTCCCAATTGGGGT
>WASW01090522.1_pt1 | contig 29292 bp, 25 predicted proteins | sample 5698521 | NCBI WGS metagenome assembly WASW01 (sample SAMN11175560, study PRJNA528189) | sponge metagenome | isolation source: marine sponge | host: Leucetta | place: Antarctica: Western Antarctic Peninsula, King George Island | collected 2013-01
ACGGTTATTCATAATACACCCCGTTTTGTTAGTATGAGTATATTATACAGGATTCAATCTTGAGAAGGCAAGTATATAGGTCCCTGATTTTGAATGCCCACTATTGAGTCTTCCGCACATTCTTCAGACAGATATAACCTCCTTTTCTACTGCAATTCCCTACATTTCTGCCACCAAAGCATACACGGAAATATGGGCTAAGCGCTTTCGTACGGATAAGCGGATCAAGATTGGCATTGTGTATAAGGGTAATCCTGTACAGACAGAGGACAGTAAGCGATCTCTCGATGTTACTTTCTTTGAGTTCGTTGACAAATTTTCAAACCTCGATTTTTATTGTCTTCAACTTGATAAAACTCCGGCAGAGATACGATTTTTAAAAAAGAAAAATATCATTGACATTAGTACAGTGGATTTCGAAAATGTAGCAGCTGCGATCAGCAACCTGGATCTTGTCATCTCCGTATGTACGTCTATTGCTCATCTTGCCGGGGCATTAAATAAACCGGTTTGGATACCGCTCGCACATGTTGCGGACTGGAGATGGTTTAACGACCGTCATGACTCTCCTTGGTATCCGTCTGCGCGGTTATTCAGACAACCCACCAGTGGAGATTGGCCTTCAGTCGCCAAACTTGTCGAAGAGGCGTTGCGTAGTGCATTTTAAACTCGGCCGAATACGTTTGCGTGTGCTGAGGACAGAAATATTGTAAATTCTACTAGAATGAAGGTCGTGGTGTCCGTTATTCAGTTGCAGTTGTCGACATCGTCACAAACTCTTTTGCCGACGTTGAATGAATGTCAACAGATGAGGCAAACGTAGGTTTTCTCATCGATACCGATGAGGATATGATAAAGGATGATCACAATGTTTTTTGTTGACGGCATAATTTTCTTGGAATGCGCGAATCATCCTGTTGATTTTATCGATGACATTGTGAAATTCTGTCGGTTTGAGAATATGCGGAAGTTGGAAAAATTCAATGCCTTTAATCATTCTTGATTGATGGCTCTCAAAGGCGGTGACCATAAGACCATGATGGAGACAGCTAAAATATTTGCGGCGGCGCAGCCGAAGGCAGCGAAGGTACCGCTCTAATTCGGCGCCGCAATTTTCCTATTTTAATCTGATCAAACGTGTCTCATCAACTCGTGACAACTGTTCTGAATTTGCTAGTGTGCGCGGGTTTCACAATTTAGGAAAAGGGTGCGATCGAGGTGGTATATATTATTGATAGGTAAATAACAAAAATTCTATATCAGCGCTCACACTTTCTCCCGCATGGTCACAAACTCCTCCGCCGATGTCGGATGGATCCCGACGGTTGAGTCGAACTGGGCTTTGGTCGCGCCGCATTTAAGCGCAATAGCAATACCCTGGATAATCTCAGGTGCGTCAGCGCCCATCATGTGACAGCCAAGCACCACGTCGGTTTTCTGATCAACGATGATTTTCATCATTGAGCGTTCTTCATTGCCGGACAGGGTGTGTTTCATTGCCTTGAAGCTGGATATGTAAATATCGATTTCACCGCGTGCGCGGGCCTGCTCTTCGGTCACGCCAACCGTGCCAATCGGCGGCTGACTGAAGACGGCGGACGGAACGTTTTCATAAGCCATGGACACAGGCGTTCCGCCATACAGGGTTTTGGCAAAGGCCATACCTTCAGCGAGGGCAACCGGGGTCAGGTTCATGCGGTTAGTGACATCTCCAATGGCATATATATTGTCGATATTGGTTTTGGAGTACTCATCGACGATGATTGCACCGGAGCGGTCGAGCTCAATGCCGACGTTTTCAAGGCCAATACCCTTGGTGATCGGCGAACGGCCGGTGGCATACATGACAAGATCGGTGCAGAGCGGCGCGCCGTGATCAAAACTCATTGTGAAACTACCATCATCCTGCTTGGCAATATCCGTAACGTTGATGCCGCTATGAACAATGATCCCCTTTTTGCCAAGCTCTTCACGTAGTGCGTCTCTAACCGATTCATCAAACCCGCGGAGGATATTATCAGCCCTGATCACAATGTGAACGTCAGCCCCCAAGGCATTAAAAATGCCGGCGAATTCGACAGCAATGAAACCGCCGCCAACGACGACGATGCGCTTGGGTAATTCCGGCAGGTCGAGTGCTTCATTTGATGTGATGACGTGTTCGATGCCGGGAACGGGCGGCATGCTCGGCCAGCCGCCGGTGGCAACCAAAATGGTTTCGGCGGTGTAGGTTTTGCCATCAACATCAACAGTATGCTTATCGACAATTTTTCCGGTGCCAAACAATTCCGTGACGCCCGCATTTGACAGGATGTTATGGTAAATACCTTCCAGGCGGTCGAGTTCTTTGTCTTTGGCGGCGATCAGGCTTGGCCAGTCGAAAGCATTGTTGCCGGGCGTCCATCCATATCCGCGCGAGTCTTCAAAGTCTTCTGCAAAATGGGCACCATATATCAATAGTTTTTTCGGTACGCACCCACGCATGACACACGTGCCGCCAGTGCGCATGTTTTCAACAACGGCAACCCGTGCCCCCATGCCGGATGACATTCTCGACGCCCTGACGCCGCCGGAACCGGCGCCGATGCAAATCAGATCATAATCATAAGAAGCCATCTCAAATGTCCTTAAAGATAAAATTTGGTCATATGGTCCACACAAATAAGGGTGAATACCCTGTCTGGCTAGCCCCAGTAATACAAATAGAATTACAGCCAGCAGCACATGATGGCGGGGCTAATGGATACGGGCACGAAAATTACTTGAAGGATCTTCGCCTTCAAATCAATCCGCAAAACAGGTTCTAAGGTATTGGTTTCGAGCCCAACCAAGCATTTGTGATTAAATCTGCACGGCGTTTAGGTCGCGGGGTGTTGCAAAAAAAACACAATGTAACAAAAAAACATCAAAGCAGGTTGATTTAACTAGGCCTTCATCGGGAAATGGATAAGATGCGTTCCATCAGAGATCGGGTATTGCCCATGCTGCTTGCGGCGCAGGTAAAATCAAGTCTCAACAATCTAGGGGAAACCCCACCTAATAAGGTGTAAGGAGAGATTAAAGTGAATATCAAAACTGTACTCAAAACTTCAGTAGCTGCTGTTGCTCTCGTAGCCATCGCCGCTCCTGTTTCTGCTGCCGTCAACAACGGCAACAGAAATAGCCTGACCATGAGCGGTCAGATTGCGCGTTCATTGGTATACCAAGACAACGGCAAAGAATCCGAACTGTTCAACACTGACGGTGTTGATACCAGCACACGTCTGCGCTGGATTGCTTCCGGTGAAATGACCGAATCCATCACTGTTGGTGGTATTGTTGAAATGAACATGCCTACGTCCAACAACGGTTACACGCTGGCTGCTCCTAATGCAGGTGGCGACACCACGACTAGTGGTGCTTCTTGGGGCATGCGTAAAACTGAAATAACTTTCAAGCACAAAGCTGCTGGTAAACTGTCTATCGGTCAGGGTTCTGCTGCTGGTGATGGCGCGTCCACACAGTCTTTGGGCTCCTGGGGTCCTTCCATGGCTGCTAATGGTGAAGGTGGTAAAGGTGCTTCCTTGCTGAATAACGGCACAACGGACGCTCTTACAACTGTTTCTGCTGGCGATGCAAATGCGTCTTACGACCCAGGTCGTATTGATCGTATCCGTTATGATACACCTTCCTTTGGTGGTCTGTCGCTTGCTGTTTCCTATGGCGGCGGTACTCAACAGTCCGGTGTTGGCGCCAGCTATTCCGGTAAATTCGGTGGCATCCAGGTTTCTGCTGCTGCATTCTATCAGGCTTCTGATGGTGCAGGCGCTAGTGGCGTTGAAGACACCAAAGGTGGTTCTATTGCTGTTAAACACGATAGCGGTATTTCAGCTCACCTTGGTTATTCTGCAGAAAGCAAAGTTGGCAGCACCATCGAAGGTAAGGAAATACACGGTGGTATCGGTTACGCAGCAGCGTTGACCAACCTTGGTACAACCGGTTTTGCAGTTAACTACAGCCAGTCTGAAGATACGAACACCGAAGGCGACGAAGGCACGATCTTGGGTATTGCTGTAAACCAGAATATCTCTGCTGTTGGCACGGATCTGTTCCTTGCATACAGCGTAACGTCGTATGAAGATACTATTGCGACGAACTATGACGATTTCTCTGCTATTATGGCAGGAACTCGCCTGAACTTCTAATCGACGTTCAGTAAATCATACTATCAAGATTTGGGAACCGGAGCCTTAGGGCTCCGGTTTTCTTTTGCCTAAACTAAATGCCGTTAAAATATTAGTCGGTCAGCCGGATGGGGTTGGAGGCGAGAAGAGACCTTATTCTGATAGCGCTTGAAGCAGTGGGGCCAATTGTTTTTCGTAACGTTTCCACAATTGAACCGAACCATTGTAAATTGGTTTGCGAACTTGAGCGACGCTCGCCGTCTGGACAGCCCGGTCGGTTTTATGAAATTCTAAACAATCCTCGTTCCAATCTAGTCCGCAAAAATCAATCAATGCTCTTGACTCATTTTCCTGATCAGCAATCAGATTTTCATATTGAATATGAAATATAAAATCAGGTAGCACCGTGCTCCAATGGGCCATCAAGTTTTGATATAAATTATAATATCGCCCCAGTTCCTGTTGGTCATAGGCGTAATCAAGACCCCCTTCGACAAATTGTGTCTTGAATATGGAGAGGCATGTATCTTTGGGGTCACGGCAACAATGAATAATTTTGGCATTCGGTATCATGAGTTTAATCATGCCTATATGTTGAAAGTTGCCAGGCATCTTGTCTGTAATTAATTTCGATGATTGGGACAGTTTCCTAATTGATTTTATGTAATCTTCACCGGACCACAAGAATGTATCGGGGCCGGATTCACGGATAGTGTCCATCGTTTTAATATCATCAATCTCACCAAAATTGGTTTCGATTGTGTCTGCCAGATACCCGAGTTCTCCTGCGCCATAAATATCGGGGTGACTGGCCAATATCTGCTCGACTAGCGTCGTGCCTGAACGTGGCATACCGAGGACAAAGATTGGGGACGGATCAGGTGATCCCGCGCCCTGGAGCTGTTCAAAAAAATCTGGGACGAACAGTTTTTTCAAATTTTCGAATTGCTGTTTAACCTGGTCAATTGAAAATTGAATTTCTTTGCGCCGTGACGTATTCCCGAATTCAATATACGCGAAGGCTTTGTCATAACGTTGTAGATCTTCGAAAGATTTTCCAAGACCAAAGGCAAGGTTCATTTTCCCCAGTTCCGAAGTGTTTGGATCAGAGAACACCTGCTCCATAGACTGAATAATCTCATCGTGTTCGGTGTGTGTTTGTAGGCGCGCCAAATTTTGAAGCGCTGCAGTATAAACAGGATCGATTGCTAGAGCGCGTTTGTAACTGTTGTCAGCCTTTTGCATGAACCCCAACTGCTGGTAGGTATCTCCGATTAAGTTATGAACTCGAACGTCATCAGGTTTTATCTCGAGTGATTTCTGGTAACACGACAACGCCTCGTCGAGCCGTCCCAGCCTCTGCAGGGTGTAACCAATATTGCTGTATGAAATAGAATCCGGTCTAATCTCGACGGCGTCGTAATATTGAACGAGCGCTTCATCAAACCGGCTTTCGGCTTTAAGCACGTTGCCAAGATTGTTCAGGGCCTCAACGTATCTGGGATTGAGGGCGATAGCCTTGCCAAAGCTGGTTATCGCCTCCTCAAGGCGGCCTAACCCCTGATAAGCATAACCGAGATTATTATGAGATTCCGCTAGGCCCGGATCAATTTCGATCGCCTTAGTAATCAGATCAACGGAACTGTCGTTATCCCCTTCCTGATGGGCAATTATACCAAGGTGATGTAAGGCAACCGGATGGCCCGGAGACGAGGCCAAAATCTTTTGGTAAATGTGCCGGGCGTCAGACAAGCGACCGGCGGCGTGGTGCTGCAAGGCCAGATTTATATTTTGAAGAGGTGCTTGTTGCTCACGCGCGGGAGTCGTTGAGTATTCGGCTCTGCCTGTCGATCTTTTTTTGGCCAGTTTTTGCAGGCGCCTTTTCTCCGCCCTATTCATGCTGTTCTCATTTAAAGATTGGTCCTAAAACAATGGAAGATTATCCTTCGCGGATCTATCGCACCAATTGTTACACTTAAGCCGGTCACCTCAAGGCAGGTTAAGGGTCAGATGCTGTTATCTTTGGTCTTTTTCTGAGGGTTTTCCAGTTCATTATCTGAGCCGTACTCCTTCATCAAATCATCAAAAAGGCTTTTTGCTTTATCGGCTTGTTCCTCAAACCAAGGTTTGGATTTTTCAATTTTGTCATCGACCCAAGGTTTCGCTGTGTCATAAACAACACCGGCATCACATGCTGCGTATTGGCCGGAACAGACAGTCATACACGGCGCCCGCCTGATGTTATCGTTCTCATGTTCTATTGTACACTGCGCTTGGCATTGCTCAAAGGTTGCAGCGCATTGCGAAGATGTTTCTGCTGCCGTCTGAGCGAACACAGAACTGGACAGAAAGGTGCCGATTAACGCAACCAATAAACCACCTGATTTAACCAACCGCATTATTTTGTTTCCCAAATTATCTCAGTTGTTGAAAATTTTCATCATAAAGTATGATCAAACAAAAAGGCAAAAAGATGTTCAACTGATCGGTTGCCTTCAGATTGAATTCAGCAAACATTTGAAATTGTTTTGCCCTAAACATGCTGAACATTCAATCCCCGTATTTGCTAAAACTGGATGTCATATTTTAAGCTCGAATTTAGCCCGCGCAGCAATAATTAACCATTAAAACAATAATCCGGATATCTGAGTCTCGTGATTATTCAACTGTTACACTTTTTGCCAAATTCCGGGGCTGGTCGACATCGGTGCCTTTTATGACGGCCACGTGATAAGCCAGCAATTGTACGGGGATGGCATACAGGATGGGAGATACAAACGGATCGACTTTTGGCAGCGTGACGATTTCCGCACTTGGCTCCGTGATCCGAGCGGCGCCGTCCTGATCGGACAGAAAAATCAAACGCCCGCCACGGGCCATTACCTGTTCAACATTGGATACGGTTTTATCAAGCAGGGTGTCGCTGGGCGCGATCACGATGACCGGCATGTCTTCATCAACCAATGCGATGGGACCATGTTTCATTTCTCCGGCCGCATATCCTTCGGCATGGATGTAGGATATTTCCTTCAACTTCAGCGCGCCTTCCAGAGCCAGCGGGAAGTTTGATCCGCGGCCGAGGTAAAGAGCATCGCGCGACTCTGAAATATTCTGGGCAATGTCTTTGAGGCGTTGATCATGGTTGAGGATTTCTGCGGCGCGGGCAGGGACTTCCGTTAGCGCACCAATCAAGCGGCTTTGTTCATCATCATCAATAGCCCCTCTGGCACGGGCCATGGCGACACATAAACAGGCGAGAACGGTTAACTGAGTGGTAAAGGCTTTGGTTGATGCGACGCCAATTTCCGGTCCGGCGAGCGTGTGCAGGACAGCGTCCGATTCGCGCGCAATGGCGCTTTCGGGCATATTGACGATAGACAGGATATGCTGGTTTTGGGATTTGGCATAACGAAGCGCGGCGAGTGTATCGATGGTCTCCCCGCTTTGCGATACGAACAGGGCGGCACCACCCTCAGGCATTGGTGCCTCGCGGTAGCGAAATTCGGAAGCGATATCAATTTCGACCGAGATTCGGGCAATTTGTTCAAACCAGTATTTGGCTACCATACAGGCGTAATAGGCCGTGCCGCAGGCAATCAACGTCAGTTTGGAAACGGACGCTAAATCAAAACCGATGTCCGGCAATGATATTGTCCGCTCGGTCGGGTTTACAAACGCATGCAGGGTATCGCCAATCACTTGTGGCTGTTCGTATATTTCTTTCAGCATAAAGTGGCGATAACCACCTTTGCCTATGCCTGCGCCGGAAAGTTCGGTCAGGCGAAGTTCGCGGATAACACTGTTATTATCAGCGTCATATATTGTGGCGCCCTCAGAGGTCATTACCGCCCAATCACCATCTTCGAGGTAAATGATCTTTTTGGTTAACGGCGCCAGTGCAATGGCATCGGATCCAAGATACATTTCTCCATCGCCGACACCGATCGCAAGCGGGCTGCCCTGGCGGGCTGCGATCATCAAGTTTTCATCGCCGGAGAAAATAATACCAAGAGAAAAAGCGCCGCGCAGGCGCGCAAATGTTTTTCCGGATGCTTCGGTCGGGCTTAGCCCCGCGTCCATATTCAACTGGATCATATGAACGATAACTTCGCTGTCTGTATCTGAGGCGAGGTTGCAGCCGGAGGCCAGAACTTCACCTCGCAGTTCTTGGAAATTTTCGATTATTCCATTGTGAACGATGGCGACATTTGCACTGGCATGAGGGTGGGCGTTTTCTTCATTCGGTACGCCATGGGTTGCCCAGCGGGTATGACCGATACCGGTCTTTCCAGACAACGGCGAGATCTTAATAACTTTTTCGAGATTGTGAAGTTTGCCACCCGCCCGCCGACGTTCAACCTGGCCGCCAATTACGGTAGCGATACCGGCAGAATCATAACCGCGATATTCCAGCCGTTTCAAACCATCAATCAGCGCGCCGGTTACATCGTTTTTACCAATTATTCCGATAATGCCGCACATGCGTGAGGTCTCCGTTATTTTTTAAGAGCGTCTTTTTTCGCCTGGCGGTCGTTGCGAAAGCGCCCGGCCCATCCTGGTAACGATTTTTGCGGCGCCCGCGTTATCGCTAACGCATCACTGGATACGTCTTTGGTAATTGTGCTTCCTGCGCCAATAATGGCACCGTCGCCAATTTTTATCGGGGCGACAAGTGCGGTATTGGAGCCAATAAAAGCGCCGTCACCAATTACCGTCCGAGATTTAAGAAACCCGTCGTAATTGCATGTGATCGTACCGGCTCCGATGTTGGCCTTGGCCCCCACATCGGCATCGCCAATGTAAGACAGGTGATTTGCTTTGGCACCAGCCCCCAGTACGGCGTTCTTAACTTCGACAAAATTACCAACTTTGGCACCGTTGCCGATTTTCGCACCAGGCCGCAATCTGGCGTACGGGCCAATGATCGCGCCTTTTGACACCGCCGCACCCTCAAGATGAGAGAAGGCTTTTATTTCGGCGCCGTCAGCGATGGTTACGCCGGGACCAATTACAACGTTCGGGCCGATCACAACATCGCGCCCCATGACTGTATCAAAGGCAAAAAAGGTACTCCCGGGATCGATTAACGTCGCCCCGCCCGCCATTGCTTTTTCGCGCAAACGAATTTGCATCACACGTTCGGCGTCGGCCAGATCTGCGCGCGTATCAACACCGAGGAATTCATCAGGATCACCTTCGACCAATGCGCAATGTCTGCCGTCCTCTTTGGCAAGGCCAACGATATCGGTGAGATAATATTCGCTCTTGGCATTGTTGTTGTCGATCCGGTTGACCAGTGAATGGAGATGCTCGCCGTCAATCGCCATGATGCCGGAATTACAAAGATCAATATCCAATTGGGCCGGGCTTGCATCCCTGGCTTCGACAATAGCTTCAAGGTCCCCATCACTGCCAATAACTAGACGGCCGCGTTTCCCAGGGACGTCCGGGCGAAACCCCAATACAACAACCGCTGGGTTGTCGGCTTCCTGCCTGCGCGCAAGCATTTTGATGATGGTTTTACTGCTGATCAGTGGGTCGGCTCCAAATAAAACCAGTACGTCGCCAGTGCCCTGTTCTATTTGTGGCAAAGCGGCTTTTACGGCATCACCAGTCCCAAGTTGTTGCTCCTGAACGGCAACCGGTTGAGGTGCGACCGCTTGTTTAACATCGTCAGCGCCTTCGGATACGACAACAACACTGCGCATAACCCCCGCATCGATGAGGGCGGACAGGATATGATTGACCAGAGGTCGGCCGGCGATATTGTGGAGAACTTTTGGTAACGTAGACTTCATACGGGTGCCCAGGCCGGCAGCCAATATAATTGCGGTTGCGGAGGACGACGTTTGTGACTTGGTCATATGGGCCTGATTGGTTAAATAAGAGACGGAGGACGAATAGTCTGTGCGGCACTGAAACTGCCATATGGTGCTGCCTCCGCCAAGTCAAAGATTGTTTCTGATTCTTGCAAGGACGATTACGCAGATGAACACACCAAAGGCCGTTGTTTTTGATCTCGATGGAACATTAATCGATAGTGCCCCCGATCTTAAGGTCGCACTAAACCGGCTGCTGATAACCGAAGAGCGGCGGGCGTTGGCTCTTGAAGAAGTAATTTCCATGATTGGTGACGGTGTCCCTAAGCTGGTTGAGCGGGGATTCCGGGCAACAGGCGAGGTGCCGCCAAAAGATCTACTTGAAGAGAATGTTAAACGATTTGGCCGTGACTATGAAATTAATGCGACGGTGCATACAACATTGTTTCCAGGCGTTCGAAAGGCATTGGACGGGCTTCGGGCTCAAGGTGTTTTGATCGGTTTATGTACAAATAAACCAGTTCAGGCGACCCGTGAGATTTTGAATGAATTTAAAATCGTTGATTTTTTCGCTGCCATCGCGGGAGGTGATTCACTCGGCGGTGTCCGTAAACCTGATCCGCGGCATTTACAGCTGGTAATTGATACCCTTGGTGTATCGGCAGACGAGGCCGTCATGGTCGGGGATGGGGCAAATGACATTAACGTCGCTAAAAATGCGAGTGTCCGTTCCATCGCCGTTACCTTCGGTTATTGCCATGGTCCTGTCGCCGATCTAGGGGCGGATATAATGATCGACCACTTCGACCAGTTGTTGCCTGCGCTTGGCCTGTAAACCAGCGAAAAATCAACTCAATGTTCTGCGAACGGCATCTTTCCAGCCATCATATTTTTGCGTCCGCTGGGCGTCGGTCATATTGGGCGTAAACCGCTTCTCGAGGGCCCATTGGTCCGCAAATTCTTCCATATCCGGGTACAGCCCTGCCTGCATTCCAGCCAAGTAAGCCGCGCCGAGCGCTGTTGTTTCCAGAACATGAGGGCGGTCAACCGGGGCATTAAGCACGTCTGCCAGACATTGCATTGTCCAGTTAGAGTTGACCATACCGCCATCAACCCGAAGGACAGTTTGACCATCGGGTTTCCAGTCGCCTTTCATGGCTTCAAGCAGATCGCGGGTCTGATAACACACACTTTCCAACGCCGCGCGGGCAATCTCTTTTGGTCCTGTAGCACGGTTCAGTCCATACAGGGCTCCCCGGCAGTCGGCGTCCCAGTAGGGCGCCCCGAGGCCAACAAATGCGGGGACAAGATAAACATCCTGGTTAGGGTCTGCCTGTTCCGCCAGCGCACCTGAATCTGAGGCTTTCCCAATCACGCCAAGGCCATCGCGCAACCACTGCACCGCCGCACCGGCGATAAAGATGGACCCCTCGAGCGCATAGGTTGGCTTGCCATCCAATTGATAAGCAATTGTGGTCAGCAGCCGGTTGGTCGAGCGAACAGCCTGATCGCCGGTGTTCAGCAACGCAAAACAGCCCGTGCCATAGGTTGATTTCATCATCCCCGGTTTAAAACAGGCCTGTCCAATTGCTGCGGCATGTTGATCGCCAGCGATGCCGCAAATTTTTATCGGCGCGCCGAAAAGATCAGACTCAGTCTCGCCAAATTCGGCGGCACAATCCTTGACCTCTGGCAACATCGACCGAGGGATGTTGAACAAGGTCAAGAGTTGCTCGCTCCATGCTCCAATATTGATGTCATAGAGCATCGTTCGGCTGGCATTTGTTGCGTCAGTTGCATGCACTCGACCACCAGTCAATCGCCACATCAGAAAACTATCGACAGTTCCAAAGGCAAGTTTCCCTTGCTCAGCGGCAATTCGTGCGCCGTCCACATTATCCAGAATCCAGGCAACCTTTGAGCCTGAAAAATAGGGATCAAGCAGTAACCCCGTTGTTGTCGTGACCATGGTTTCGTGTCCGGCGTCTTTTAATGCGGCGCATGTATCCGCGGTGCGGCGGTCCTGCCAGACAATTGCCCGGTGAATAGGCTCCCCGGTTTCACGGTTCCAGACCAGAGTGGTTTCGCGCTGATTGGTAATACCGATGGCCAAGATGTCACTGGGTTTGACATTTGCCGCCGTAATCGCCGCTTGGCACGTTTTTAACGTTGTTTGCCATATGTCGTCAGGGTCGTGTTCAACCCAGCCGGAGTTCGGGAAATGCTGGTCAAACTCCATTTGGTCGGACGATACAGGGGAGATGTTTTCATCAAACAGGATCGCCCGCGTCGATGTTGTACCCTGATCAATCGCCAATATATATGATGCCATGGAATCCCCAATCACGTTTCCGGCCGGCTGTTATTCGACCATGGATGCGGCGTTCTCGTCCATCCATTTCGACAATTTTTTGATTTCATCCTGGGATAATCTCAATCCCAGTTTTGTTCTTCGCCAAAGAATGTCTTCTGCGGTTGTCGCCCATTCGTTCTTAATGAGATAGGTGACCTCAGATTGATAAAGGCCACCGCCAAAATGTTTACCAAGATCAGATTTTAAGACTTCTGGAACTCGGGTGCCGTATCCACGGGCAAGGCGGAACATAAGTTTTGGAGGGATGTCCGGGTGATCGTCACAAAGATTTTTAAATAAATGATCAAATTGCCCGGCGGGAAAGTCGCCGCCAGGAAGAGTGGTCCCTGCCGTCCAAGGTTTTCCAGGAATGGTGGTTCGTGTTGCAAGTTTTTCGAGAGCATCTTCTGCAAGACGGCGGAAGGTTGTGATTTTGCCGCCATAAATATTGAGCAAGGGGGGTTGGTCAGCGCTGCCATCGAGTTCCAATACATAATCCCGGGTCGCTTTTTGAGCTGAGGCGGCACCATCGTCATACAGCGGGCGTACGCCGGAATAGGTCCAGACGACCTCTTTCGGGTCAATCGTCTTAATGAAATACTCACTCGCCGCTTTGCATAGATAGGCGATTTCATCATCAGATGCGGCGACGTTAATTGGGTCGTCATCAAAATCTACATCGGTTGTACCGATCAGGGTAAAGTCCTGCTCATAAGGGATCGCGAAAATGATGCGTTTGTCGGCATTTTGGAATATATAGGCGCGGTCATGGTCAAATTGTTTGGGGACAACAATGTGGCTGCCCTTTACCAGGCGTACCTGAGAATTGGCATTTGATCCGATTCGCCTATTGAGAACATCGGCAACCCATGGCCCGGCTGCATTGATAAGCGATTTGGCCAACACAATCCGGCGTTTTCCGCTGCGCTCATCCAAAACTTCAATGTGCCAAAGGCCGTCTTTTCGAACGGCCTTTGTTACTTCGGTGCGGACATTGATTTCTACTCCGCGGTCTGCCGCATCCATGGCATTTAGTGCAACCAGCCGAGCATCATTAACCCAACAGTCAGAATACTCGAAACCCTTTTGCAGATGATCTTTCAGGGGAAGACCCGCTACATCGGTTTTCAAGTTTACGGAACAGGATCCGGGAAGTATTTTGCGCCCGCCGAGATTATCATAGAGGAAGAGCCCTATTCGGATCAGCCAGGCCGGGCGTAAGTCCTTAAGATGCGGCAATACAAAACGTAATGGCCAACTGATGTGCGGGGCCATTTCCAGTAATACTTCGCGTTCTTTTAAAGATTCTCGAACCAGTCGAAACTCGTAATGTTCGAGGTATCGAAGACCACCATGAATGAGCTTTGTTGACGACGATGAGGTTCCGCTGGCGAGGTCATTTTTTTCAAATAGGGCAACTGACAATCCGCGTCCTGCCGCGTCCCGTGCAATTCCACACCCATTGATACCCCCACCGATGATCACGATATCGAATACAGTATTATCCACCCGTTGGGGCTCCATTTTCGGTTTTGGGCGTAAATCCATAAAACGAAAGTTAAACGAAGAAAAACGAACTATCAATGAATATTTTTCAGAATCGGCTCCATCGGCACATTGGTGCCATTTTTTGCCGAAAACTGAGTGATAGTTGGAAGTGCAACAGGTATTTAGAGCAGCGGTTCGATGTTATCTTTATTAGGCCAATACCGGGAAATCGTGATGACCGGCGCAGACCATATTATACAAGTGTTTGATCTGAAACTGTATTCGGCAAGTGGGCATTACTGCGAGGTCTCCCGCGACGCAGATAATGTGATGCAATAAGACGCCGTAAGCAGCATCTATTTCCTCCAGAATCAGGGTGAAGTATCACAATGCCATCATAAATTGAGATATTCTCAAATGCTGCACAGTCAAAATTTATAAACCGAAAGCCGCAGCCGCAAATAGTCAGATGTCATCCGCAAATTCTACTTTAACATCGCCTTCTCGGCATATTTGTGCCAATTGTTTGGGTAATGGTTGGTCCGTCACGAGGGTATCAATTTGAGAAATATGGCCCATCCTGATCGGTGCGCGCCGCTCGTATTTCATGCTATCCGTAACCAGAATTGTATGGCGTGAATTTTCGATGATGGCTTGGGCAACCTTAACCTCACGATAATCGAAATCCAGAAGCGATCCATCCATATCAATGCCGGATACACCAATGATCGCAAAATCAACCTTAAACTGACGAATGAAATCACCCGCGGACTCACCGATCACGCCACCATCAGCGTGGCGTACAACGCCCCCTGCAACAATGACTTCGACACCAGGAGCACCTAATAAAATATTGACTACATTGATGTTGTTGGTAATGGCCAGTAAATTTTTCTTGTTCCTGAGTGCCGTTGCCACTTGTTCCGTCGTCGTGCCGATATTGATAAACAACGAACAATTATTAGGAATTAGTGAGGCGGCCTTGAGGCCAATGTGGCGTTTTTCGTTCGACGCGAGGACGCGCCGAGAATCATATCCAACGTTGGAGACGCGCGTCGTCAGGGTGGCGCCGCCATGAACCCGTTGCAACAGACCGGTCTCGCACAATTCGTTGAGATCTTTGCGAATGGTTTGCGGTGTCACGGAAAAATGTTGAGCCAGATCATCAACGACAACCCGGCCCAGATCATGTGCAAGGTCAATGATATCCGATTGCCGCGGCGATAAGGGTAAATTATTCGGGGTTTCTTTGTTAATAATCATAGTTACTTCATACCGCGTCTGATTTCGAATAGCCAGATCAGCAGATTTCTGCGTCAGATTCAAAGAAAATTTTCTTGATCATGCTTCGGTTATGGGGCCTGGCAAGGCGTACAACATTAATGGCAGATTTTTTATCGACATACGCGCATAATATAATTATTGCACCGTCAGTCCGGCCAGATCAATATTCAAAGGCGTAGCGGTAAGTGCCCGTTCTCACTTAACTATTTTGTTGTGGTGTGGCAATGGTGCTATAGGGTAACAGGCAGTACTTATTTTGGGGGGCATAAATACCCAGTTTGATTGATGTCGGTTGATATTAATGGCGAACCGGGTTCAGTAATCACCAAACAGGTAGTGCAACGTCTTGAATAATACATCACCAGAGAATATTGATCGATTGAAGGAACCTAAGCCCCGAGTTCTGATTGATGTTGAGTCACCTAGTTATAAAGCCGGATTTCATAAACGGCTATCCTTTAAACTGGCAAGAACCGGCGTCATTATCGCTTTTATTCTTGGTGTTGGAATCAGTACGGCAGAAGTTTATTTAGATTATTCCCGCAGGCAAATTGAATTTGTAGCGGAAGTTGATCGGGTTCTCAAAGTAAGCGCCCCGGCTGCCGAGCGGGCAGTGCACTTACTTGATGAAGAACTGGCACGTGAAGTCGTACAGGGGTTGATGGAATATGATTTTATCATCAATGCGCAAGTTGATGATGATAGTTCCATGATTTTAGCTCAGGAAGTCCAATCGCAGGTCGACAGTTCCACCCGCTGGATATCGCGCGTGATCATGGAAGATATCCGCGAGTTTTCCATATCTCTGACCTCTGTCAATTCGGATGATCTTGCTCCCGGAAAACTGACAATTGATATCGATATGGACCGGGCATTTGCGGCCTTTTATGTACGCTCATCCTTTTTGTTGTTCGCGGGCATGGTATTGCCGCTTATTCTGGTATTCCTTTATCTCGCTGTTTTTTATGTTTTGCTTACACAGCCTTTGACAAAACTTGCAAACTCTTTCAGTCAGATTGATCCTGACAATCCGGGGCGTCTGCGGTTGAGTATTGATAAGACTCATGCAGAAGATGAACTTGGCATGCTCGCCAAAGCGGGGAATGATTTTCTTGAAATTACAGAACATCATTTTCGCCAGCGAGAAACGGCAGAACAGAAACTAAAAGAAGCCCGCGATGAGCTTGAACGGCGAGTGGAAGTTCGTACCAAAGAATTACGCCGCGAAATTACAGAGCGCCGTTCGGCTGAACAGGCCCTACAGGAACTCAATGCATCGCTGGAACAAAAGGTTGAACTGCGTACCCATGATTTGAACAAGGCAAAGGAAACCGCCGAATTTGCCAGTCGATCAAAAAGCCAGTTTCTCGCCAATATGAGTCATGAGCTCAGAACGCCGCTGAACGCCATCATTGGGTTTTCATTGGTGATGAAAGATCAGATGATGGGCGGCTTGGAGAATGAGAAATACCTGGAATATTCCGCCGATATTCACGATTCATCCAACCACCTTCTTCGGGTTATCAGCGATATTCTAGATATTTCAAAAATTGAAGCTGGTGAACTTTCATTGGATGAGCAGGTTATCAATATGCCGGAAGCCGTTGAAAGTTGCCGCCTGCTATTGGCTGACTCCATTCGGCAGAAAAAACTCCAATTGAATACGAGTTATCTTGAATTTTTACCCAAGCTTCGCGGCGATTCAACCCGGGTCAAGCAGATTATAATCAATTTCCTTTCCAACGCGACAAAGTTCACACCGGATGGCGGACAGATATTTGTCAGCTGTACGCTCGATGATGACGGGCGGTTCGTCTTGCGGGTGAACGATTCAGGTATTGGAATTGCCGAGGAAGATATCTCCAAGGTGCTCGAACCATTTGGCCAGGTTGACGATATAATGACCAGAACCCATGAAGGAACAGGCCTTGGTCTGTCATTGTGCGTAAACCTGATTGATCAGCATAACGGGACCATGACGCTGGAAAGTAAACTCGGAATGGGCACAACGGTTACTGCGATTTTCCCGGCGTGGCGGGTCATGCATGCGGCAGATGAGATACTTTTGGAAACCTAATAATTTGAAATTGTATCATTTGGTGCGGCTATATTTGACTGATTTACAGTCACCTCAATAATATCAAAACCCAATAAAAAAATTGCGATAACTGCACAGGCGATGATTATTGGTGTTGGAGAGCGATGGCGTGCCTGTGCTGGACCTGCCTGTGCTGGACCTGCCTGTTGTGGTGCGAAGACTTCTTCATGCGGCGGATTAAGGTCATGATGGCGATTGGCACGGTAGGTCAATTCTATTTCCCGAAATCCTGACCCAAGGCGTCGATATTCAATAAGTAGCGGCAAAACAAATCCGACAACGAACAATATAATTGCGGCAAACCCTGTCCACGGGATGTGTTTGCTGGACGCAACCAAACCGGAATACCCTGTCGCGCAAAGTATACCAAGGCCATTGATAATACTATACCAGGGCAGAAGAGTTCTCCTTCAGGGTTTACGTAATAACAAAGTTTGCCATCCACGTATTGTAATCCGGCGCACCAATCTCAGTCCATAACTTCGGTGCGCCGCGAGCACGCGATTTCCATCGCGTTCAAGAAGTCCAGACAGGATCGCATACCCCGAGCCGGCTGCCAAATGACGGGTAAGGTCACCGGCCATACTCATCAATGGTCGAGCAAGAATATTGCATAAGATCAAATCATAAGGAGCCCCGCCTTGAACAGGGCGGGACCCGTATCCGGTCGCGCAGGTTGCCTTGATGTAGCGACCAACGCGGTTGCGTTCTGCATTTCGCGCGCAGACTCGAGCCGCTTCATCATCAATGTCACTGGCGACAATAGAAGCTTGCCATGTTTTTGCTGCCGCCAGCGATAAAATTCCCGATCCGCAGCCCATATCCAGAATGCGGGAAAAATTTTCCGTATGCTCAAGGCGTGCCATCAGGCGAAGGCAACCTTCCGTGCTAGCGTGTTCACCCGACCCGAATGCCGTTCCCGCGTCAAGCACCAGCGGGACGGTGCCAGCAGGCGGCCGGCCGCCGAAGTGCGAACCATGAATGAAAAACCGGTCAATACGTAGGGGCGGAAAATCAGACATGTTTTCTGCGACCCAATCTTGCGGTGGAACCAGGTCGAAGCGCGGTTTTGGCGTGTCAATATCAAGAATTTCAGCAAGGTTTCTAAGGCCAAGTTTTATTCGCCTCTCATCGGGTTCAGCGTCTGTAAAACCCTCTACCCGCCAACTTTTGTCAACCTCGTTCTCAAACGTCGTGACGGCTCCAGAAAATGAGGAGAAAAAATCTTCAAATGCAGAGCGGGTTTCTTTCGGCGCCTTGATTTCAATGCGCCAGAGAAAGGTAAGGGCCGTCATGTGGCTTCAACAAAACTATCGACTACTTTTTTGCTCCCAGCTTTCTCGAAAGCAATCTCCAATTTATTGCCATCAATTGACGTGATGCGGCCATAACCAAATTTTTGATGAAAAATACGGTCGCCTAATTTGAATGCACTGCTCTGTTCATCGCGATCTCTGGCCTTCCAGCTGTCGTCATCAAAACGTTGATGGGCGGGGCTAATGCGGCGCTGATTGCGTGGTGAGAAAGAAACTCCACCGCCAAAATCATCAAACCCACGTGTGCGTTCCTGACGGTCCGACCCAGATAGGCCTTGGGCGGTCTGCACTTCAACATGGTCGGGCGGCAACTCGTCAATAAAACGCGACGGGAATGAACTTTGCCATTTCCCGTAAATACGGCGGTTGGCAGCAAACAGAATTCTTGCCCGGCGTCCTGCACGTGTGATGCCGACATAGGCGAGCCGCCGCTCTTCTTCGAGTGCACTCGCACCACCTTCATCCAAGGCGCGCTGATGCGGGAACAGTCCTTCTTCCCAACCCGGCAAGAATACGGTCTCGAACTCAAGCCCCTTGGCCCCGTGCAGGGTCATTAAGGTGACCTTCTCCTCTGACGTACTTTCTTCGTTTTCCATCACCAGACTGACGTGTTCAAGGAATCCGCCCAGGTTTTCAAACTCCTCGAGCGCAACGATCATCTCTTTTAGGTTGTCGACACGGCCAGGGGCTTCCGGCGCTTTGCTGTCGCGCCACATGTCCATGTAACCAGATTCTTCCAGTATTGTACCGGCCAATTCTGCGTGATCCAGAGTCTCGATCTGGGTGCGCCAGCGGGAGAAATCGTTCATCAGGTTTGACAACGTCAACCGAACTTTAGGTTTGAACTCATCTGTCTCAACAAGTTGCAGGACGGCGCGGGTCAGTGGGATACGTTCAGCGCGGGCATATTGATGGATGGTCTGCATCGCCGCCGGCCCGATCCCGCGTTTTGGTAAATTAACAATGCGCTCGAATGCCAGATCATCGTCGGGCTGTGTCGTGACCCGGAGATAGGCAATTGCGTCGCGAATTTCCTGACGCTCATAAAACCGCGCCCCGCCAACAACCCGGTATGGTATACCTAGGGTGATCAGGCGTTCTTCAAACTCACGGGTCTGAAAACTTGCACGAATGAGAATCGCAATTTCGTTGAGTTTATTACCTTTGGATTGAAGAACGTCGATTTCATCGCCAACGGCGCGGGCTTCTTCTTCGCCGTCCCAGACCCCCTGCACTTGAACCTTGTCTCCTTCATTGATATCGGTCCAGAGAGTCTTGCCGAGCCGGCCTTCGTTATGAGAGATCAGGCCAGACGCTGTGGCTAGAATATGCGGGGTGGAACGGTAATTGCGCTCCAACCTTACGATCACAGCACCGGGGAAATCTTCTTCAAACCGCAGAATGTTACCGACTTCAGCGCCGCGCCAGGAATAGATCGACTGGTCATCGTCGCCAACGCAGCAGATGTTCTTGTGGGACTGGGCCAACAGACGCAGCCACAGGTATTGTGAGACGTTGGTATCCTGATATTCGTCAACAAGGATGTAACGAAATTGTTGCTGGAACTGGGCCAGAATTTCCGGTTTTTCCTTAAACAGTTTCAGGCACAATAGAAGCAGGTCGCCAAAATCAGCAGCGTTCAGGATTAAAAGCCGGCTTTGATACTCTGTATAGAGCGACAGAATACGCCCCTCGGCCTGGTCGGCACCTTCGGCGGCCGTCACCTTGTCCGGCGTCAGCCCCCGGTCTTTCCAGCGCTGAATAACGCTGGAGATCGCCCGCGGCGGCCAGCGTTTGTCGTCAAGATCGTGGATATCAACCAGCTGTTTAATCAGCCTGACCTGATCGTCGGTGTCGAGAATGGTGAAATTTGGTTTGAGCCCGGCAGCTTCGGCGTGATTGCGCAGCATCCGCGCCCCGATCGCATGAAAGGTTCCGACCCACCAACCTTCCACCGGCCGGTTAACCAGTGAGGCGACCCGGTCCTTCATTTCTCGCGCCGCTTTATTGGTGAACGTGACCGCGAGAACTTCCCATGGGCGGGCTTTACCCAACATTAAAATATGCGCCATTCGGGTGGTCAGAACGCGGGTTTTTCCGGTTCCGGCTCCAGCCAGAACCAACACAGGTCCATCAATGGCTTGAACCGCTTGGTCCTGCGTCTCGTTGAGCCCGGACAGATAGGCTGCAGGCGCTGCGGAGCTCATTGGGGCGGGTGTTGGGGCGGCTTCGATAAGGTCAAATGGGTCAGACATAAGTGCTTTATACCACGCCCTACGGGATGGGCCATCACGCGATGCGCGTAATCGCGGGAACAGGGACAAAATATGGAGATTTTATCCAAAATTTTGATTGGAATATGGCGGAGATAGCCGAATGCGATCGATCAATTGTCGCCAAATATTTGCGTTGGTTTATTGTCTATACTGATGGAATTTTTCCGGCGCCAATAGCTTTTCACACCATCGGGTCCCATATCGTCATAATACGGAACAAGCTCTTCTTCCGCCCGGCCCTTAACATAACTCATAATTGGAACCCCTGTGCCGCAAGAGGTTTGTACGAGGTCAATGGAAAGATCAAAGATTTGCCGACTTCCTGCAATTTCTGGAAAGTCCGTCAGCGCGGATGCCCACTCGGGATCACGCTCATGGATGATCTTGGCCTGTCCATAAACCCGGAGAATAAGCGCTTCACCTTCAAAGGCACAGAACATCAGCGTCATACGATTTACATCGACCAGATGGGCTGCAGTTTCGTTACCACTACCCGTTAAATTAAGCCAAATAATTCTGTTATCATCAACAATCCGAAGCGTATCCATTGCCTTGGGCGAAACGTTGACCCGGCCATCACGTCCGGCCGTTGCAACGAAGAATAACGGTTGTATTTCGATGAATTTGCATTGGGTCTTGTTCAGTTTGTTTGATTTTCCCATTTGCGATTTCTCCATTTTTTAGGTGGGTTCCGTCATTTTTTAGATGGGAACATAAAGAGAACAATTGTGCAAGTTTTTCTGTTTGGCAATCGCTGTTTTTAGTCTGGTGACGGTTTCAATAACGTCGCGAATTCAGGATTAAATTCGTTGAATATTGGCACCGCAGCAGCGCCGCGGGCGGACGCGGTGATGCCGATAGTGCCGGTTGTGACGCGATCAGCAAGTGGTCCCGTGCGACCTTTGACCTGATTGATCATCGGGTGAATGCGCGCGATCAGGGCGCTAACAACAGTGTGCGGCATGGTGCCGCCGATGATCGTTGCGTCCGGATCAAACACCGCTTCAATGGTGGTGATGGTTTGCGCCAGGTAGACCGATGCCTGATCGATCCACTTCAAAAGTGCCGGATCATTGGCGCCCATCAGGTCATCGATATGGGCGGGGGTTCGTTTGGCCGGATCGGTGATGCCGAGGTCTTCAAACAGTGCGTACAGCGACAGATATCGTTCCAGGCAACCTTTGTTGCCACAGTCACAGGCCCGGCCGCCTGGTAGGATTGGAATATGGCCAAGCTCACCAGCGATACCCTGGCGCCCTCTGTAGAGTTGCCCGTTCAGAAACAGTCCAGCTCCTAAACCCGTGCTGATAAACAGGTAAACAAAATTATTGAGATTACGCCCGACGCCGTACAGACGTTCCGATATGGCCGCTGCATTGGCATCGTTATCAAGATGAACCGACAGGCCGGTTCTTTTTTCTAGCTCCTGCTTAAGTGGATAATCATCCCAGCCCGGGCCCAAACCACCGGTGCCGCTGACACCGTAAGGGCCGGGCAAGGCGACGCCGATACCAAACAGACGATCTTTTGGCACGACGCTTTCTGCAATCAGATCATCGACAATGGAAACAAGCGCGCCGATCCCTGATTCCGGCACTTCATGGGCACCGGCGGTTTCAATAAACGCCACTTCATCACCGGCAAGATTGACTAGAACGGCGTAAGTGGCGCGCCGGATTAATTGAATGCCGATGGCATAACCACCGCTTGGATTTAGCGAATAGGGGCGGGCCGGTTGGCCGCGTTTGGCCTTGATCGGATCACCCGCCAGCAATAGGCCGGCGTGTTCCAGTTCGGCAACAAGATTGGAAATCGTCTGTGCTGATAGCGCGGTCAAGCGTGTCAGGTCTGCCCGTGTCAGACTAACGTGACGGCGCACCGCTTCAATGATAGCACGGCGATTATGGCCCTTGGCAAATTCAACGTTGGTACCTGCCGTTACCGGACTGAAAGTCGGAGGTTTTTCCATCAGAAAACAACTTTTCGAAAATAAAGGTTGATTTATTCAATCAAATTGAATTAATTAATAAGTATTATCGGTAAACTGTCACATTTCAGATAAATCTAAAAGTCAGAAATGATAAAAATTCAGTATATTTTGCGATATAATCGCTCAACAGGTAGGGATCAGGAGTTAAGTACATGGTTAAAATTTCAAAGATCATAGGAAGTGCGCTTATTGCCGCAGCGTTGTCCGCGTCGTCAGCACTTGCCGCGAATACCACTTTAAGCGCCTTGTTTATGGCGCAGGCGGCCTACAGTGAAAAAGATATCAACAATATGACGGCGGATTTCAAAAAGGCCAATCCAGGGGTTGATGTGAAACTGGAGTTTGTTCCCTACGAGGCATTGCACGATAAAATTGCGTTATCAAATAATTCGTCCAGCGGGTATGACGTGGTGCTGTATGATGTCGTATGGCCCGCTGAGTTTGCCAAATTTGGTTTCCTTGAGGATGTGAGCAACCGTATCAATGGCGCGACCCGTGACGGGATACTCGAAGGCGCATGGACGACGGTTCAATATGACGGAAAATACTATGGCATGCCGTGGATCGTCGATACCAAATACCTGTTTTATAATGAAAAGATGTTAAAAGCCGCTGGAATCACAAAAGCCCCGACGACCTGGAGTGAATTGCTCGAACAAGCGAAGATTGTCAAAGACAAAGGTATTGTTGAATACCCGTTGGTCTGGAACTGGTCACAGTCAGAAGCGGCGATCTGCGATTACGCAACGTTGCTGTCGGCAATGGGCGGTGAGTTTCTCGACGCCAACAAAAAACCGGCCTTTCACAAAGGCGGCGGGCTGGACGCGCTGGAATATATGGTCGATTCGATCAAAACCGGCCTGACCAACCCCAATTCACGTGAATATGGCGAAGAAGATGTCCGCCGTACATTCTCCAGTGGCCAGGCAGCCTTCGCGTTGAACTGGACCTACATGTATAATCTCGCCAATGATCCGAAAGAATCGAAAGTTGCAGGGTCCGTTCGGATTGCCCCCGCGCCAGGATCGAAAGGGCATAGCACGGAATCGGCGGTCAACGGTTCCATGGGTCTCGGCATTATGTCAAAAAGTAAACACAAGGAAGCAGCGTGGAAATACATTCAGTTCCTGACTTCAAAACCGGTTCAGAATGCCTATGCCAAACTCAGCCTGCCCGTTTGGAAAGCGTCCTATGATGACCCAATGGTTACCAAAGGTCAGGAAGAACTGGTGGCGGTTGCCAAGAAAAGTCTGGCGGCCATGTATCCTCGGCCAACAAAAGCCTCTTATCAGGAAATGTCGGCAGCTATTCAACTGGCATTGCAAAATTCACTATTGGGTAAGCAGTCTGCGAAGGATGCATTGCAGGAAGCCGCAAACACCGTTAGCGATCTCGACTAATAGTCTTGTTATTGGGGTTTTATGATGCGGTTTTCTAAGACCTCAACAGCGTGGTTCCTGCTGGCTCCGATGGTGATCATCATCATCGGGGTGGCGGGATACCCACTTCTCAAAACTATCTACTTTAGTTTCACAAGCGTCCATTTGGCGGCACCGGAAACAACGGATACCTGGGTCGGCTTGAACAATTACGTTCGGGCTGTGAAAAACAGTCAGTTTCAAGATGCCATCAACCAGACCACGTATTTTGTTGTCATTTCGGTCAGCGCAGAAATTATTCTGGGTGTTCTTGTCGCCTTGCTGCTGAACCAGAATTTTGCCGGGCGAACGGCGCTCAGGGCATTGTTGATTTTACCTCTGGCGCTTCCAACGGTGGTCAATGCAATGATGTGGCGGCTGATTTACAACCCAGATTTTGGCGCCCTAAATGCGCTTCTTAAACAAATCGGTATTATCGATGAATATCGCACCTGGCTTGGTGACCCGGAAATAGCCCTCTCGATGGTCGCGCTCGCCGACGTCTGGAAAAATTTCCCACTGGTCGCAATAATTGTTCTAGCGGCACTGCAAACCATTCCGAAAGATTTTTTTGAAGCGGCAAAACTGGACGGGGCAACTGCATGGCAGCGGTTTTGGAATATTACGTTGCCCGGCATAATCGCGCCACTCAGCGTTGCCCTTGTCCTCAGAACCATCGAGGCGTTTAAGGTTTTTGATATTATCTACATCATGACCCGGGGAGGCCCGGCCAATTCGACAAAAACGGTCAGTTTTTATGTCTATCAGGAAGCATTTGCTTATATGAAAGTCGGCGGCGTCGCGTCGTATGCTCTGATTGTCGTGATGATTAGTGCGGTTATGATCGCAGGTTACCTGACCCTCATTCGGCGGCAGGGACGCACAACATGAACCAGCGCATTTCCCTTGGACAAGTCTTTGTATATGTGAGCGCTGCCGTGCTTGCGATCATCCTGCTGGCGCCCGTTTTATGGTTATTTGTTATGTCGGTCAGTACATCAATAAACCTGATCAGCCTTCCTCTGCAATGGTTTCCAGATGTGATCGTATGGGACAATTACGCGTTGCTGTTTAATTACAGCGAAAATTCGCCTGCCGAAACGTTCCTTTATTCGCTTCGCAACAGTGTGATTGTTGCTGTCGTTGCCACATCTGTTTCCATCGCGGCCGCCATTCCCGCCGCCTACAGTTTATCGCGTTTTCCACATCAAAAGCGCGGGTGGGTTTTATATGCAATGATCGCAACATTTATGATGCCGCCGGTTGCAATTGTTCTACCGCTATACACAATCATGAGTTCGCTATCCTTGCTGAACAGCCATTTTGCACTGATTATCGTTTACTGCAGCATTCTGTTGCCGTTCACGACCTAGCTGCTGAAAAGCAACTTTGACTCAATTCCCATCGATCTTGACGAAGCGCCGATGATTGACGGAGCCAACCGATTGCAAATCATTTGGTATATCACCATGCCGCTGGCTAAACCGGCATTGGGGGCGGCCTTTCTGATGGCCTTTCTGATGGCGTGGGACGAGTTTTTTTACGCACTTCTTTTTACTAATGACATTCGGGCCAAAACTCTTCCCGTCGCGATTGCTGATTTTGCCGCCGGGCGGGTGGCCGATTATGGGTTGATTTCTGCGGCGGGCATACTGGCGACTGTACCGCCGGTTATCCTCGCCTTTTTTATGCAAAAAACGCTGGTGGCCGGATTGATCAACGGCGGAGTAAAGGGTTAGGGGGTTATTCGTGAACGTAGTGCCAACCGATGTGCCGCTGGATGCGCGCAAAGACAAATCCGAGATCATCACCATTGGCACCGTCAATGCGGATATTCTCATGGGTCCGCAGTCTCCATGGCCAACACCCGGTACGGAAACTGTTCTGCCGGATTCGGAGTTGCGCGAAGGTGGCGGGGCGGGAAATACCGCCATTGCTCTACGCGCACTCGGCGCCCGTCAACGCATGATTTGTAGCATAGGTAATGATGTTCTTGGAAACTGGTTGAGAGAAATTTTTGGTCCCCTCGCTGATGACTGGACGGTTGCTAATGTCAGCACCGCTCTGACGGTCGGACTAAACCACCCTGGTGGTGAGAGGACCTTTTTCAGCACCTCAGGACATTGTGCCGATTTTGACAAGGCCGCTGTTGAAAAAGTTCTGGCGGGCATTGATTTAGACGGTGTCATCGTCTTGTTCGTCGGCCCGTTTCTGACTCCAAAGTTGGTGCCAGCCGTCGGTGATCTGTTGGCTGACATTCGCCAACGCGGCGGCATCACGGCGCTTGATACCGCCTGGCCGACCGGGGGTTGGGGTGATGACGTTTGCGCCCGCGTATCTTCGTGGTTGGGACAGGTCGGCATTCTGCTGTTGAACGATGCGGAAACGGAAGGGTATCTCGGAGTGTCCCCAAGTGATGACGGTTTCGGCTCCGATGAAATCACGTCATTGATGCCGGATGGAGGCATTTTCGCCCTAAAACAAGGTCCGGCGGGCGCGCAGGCTACTCAGAACGGTGGCGCGCCGGTTGCCTTGAGTTCAGGGAAGATTGCCGTCGTCGATACTGTCGGTGCCGGCGATTGTTTTAATGCTGGGTTTTTATTGTCTTATTCGCGCGGCGGCGGTCTTGAAGAATGTCTGCGGGCTGGGATCAAAACGGCAGAGGTTGCCATTTCATCATCTCCCCGGACCTACGCCACCGCCGATACCATCAATCTTATATCGCATCTCAACTATTCAAGCTGAAATTCAAAAAATGACCAATCTATCCCTCAGGCGTGTTTCGAAATCATATGGTTCTCTCGATATTATCAAACCGCTGGATCTGGATATAAAAGCCGGTGAACTGGTGGTTTTTGTCGGACCGTCAGGGTGCGGGAAGTCGACGTTGCTGCGCCTGATCTCCGGATTAGAAGATCTGGACGGCGGCGAGCTTTGGATCGATGGAGAACGTGCCGATCAAATCCCACCAGCGAAACGAAACATCGCGATGGTGTTTCAATCCTACGCACTGTATCCGCACATGACGATCGCCGAAAACATCGGGTTCTCTCTAAAACTTGCGGGTATGCCGAAGCAACATATTGCAACTGCCGTACAAAAAATCGCTTCGATTTTGCATCTCGGCGATCTATTGCTGCGCAAGCCGGGGCAATTATCAGGTGGTCAGCGTCAGCGTGTTGCCATTGGGCGGGCGCTGGTGCGTGACCCAAAGATCATGCTGCTGGATGAACCGTTGTCCAACCTGGACGCGTCCCTTCGCGTTGAGATGCGCCTTGAGCTTGCCCGTTTGCACCGGGAACTAGGCGCAATCATGGTTTACGTGACCCATGATCAGATGGAAGCCTTGACTCTTGCGGACCGCGTCGTTGTTTTGAAAGACGGCGTGATTGAACAGGTCGGCACACCGATGGAACTTTACACCAAACCGCAAAATACTTTCGTTGCACAATTTGTTGGCTCACCCAAAATGAACCTGTTCCCGGACAGAGTTTGCGACGACGACGGAAATGTACATCTTGGTGAAGACGTTTTCATTCGAATGCCAAACACGCCCCCTGGCGGGAAGGCCAGTGTCGGATTACGCCCGGAACACTTGGGCATCGCTGCGGACGGATCCACCGGCCTCTTTGGCGAGGTCACTGCAATTGAACAGATGGGCTCCGATACGTTTGTCTATTTTAATGCTGAAACCAATACACCCGCGGTCGCCCGCCTACCGGGTATGTGCGCGATTAGGGTCGGGGACAAAATGAAATTTGCTGTCCGGCCAGAGAACTGTCACCTGTTTTCTGATAACGGGTGCCGAATAGCAAACGCCCCGTCAGTTTAATTGGCGCGTCTTACTCGCCATGTTCCTCGTGCCGCATTTCCAGCAAGGCACGGTTATATTCGGCAAGAACGTCTCGTTGATGGACACAGCCTTTGAAAATCATCGCCTCATAAGTATTGACGACGGCGATGTGTTCTTCGCCAACTTTGCGCATTAGGTCGAGAGCGGTTTCCAGGTCGTCCGAAGGGGTCAGCACAGGAGGGTGCAGCCGCGTGACGTCTTCCGCCTTGATCAGATCATCGACGTCGTGATCGAACGCCGACTCGCTAAGATCCGATAGTGTGATGGTGCCATAAAGTTCGCCTGAGCGTTTAACCACAAAAAGTTCCCCCCAGCTTGAGCGCTGAAGTTCCTGACGTAAATCCTGAAGGCAGGTGTCGCGAAAGATCGTCTCAACGTCGGAGGATACGACATCAGAAATATGGCGCGAACGCATAACTTCCGTCTCAAAACCTTCTTTGACATCAAGGCCCCGGCGTTGGAGTTGCAAGTTAAAGAACGACCGGCCGTAAAAATGGTGACTGATTTCAGAGGCGGCAACAACGGCCAGCATTACCCCCAATGTCAGTCCGTAATTGCTGGTCATCTCGAAAATAATCAGTGTTGTTGATATGGGCGCACCGAGCACAGCGGCAGATACCGCGCCCATTCCAACCATGGTATAGGCTATGGCACCTGATGAATAATCGGGAAATGCCTGGGTCGCCAATACGCCAAATGCACCGCCAACCATAGCGCCGATGACGAGCGCCGGGCTGAATACACCGCCGCCAAATCCAAACCCGATACTGATTGCTGTCGCCAGAATTTTTGCGAGCCCGATCGCGATCAATAATACGATCGAGAACTCAGTTAACAACGCTGATTCAGTCGTCCCATACCCAACGCCCATCACTTGTGGAAAATATAGCGCGATCAAACCGACACAAAATCCACCGATCATCGGTTTGATCCAGCCGGGGACGGGTATTTTTTGCGCCAGGTCCTGGGCCGCAAATACACTTCGCATAAAAATCACTGCAGCAATGCCGGAAACGATGCCCAATAGAATGAAGGCCGGGAATTCGGCGAACGATGTCAGAATGTCGGTCTCAATTGCGAAGGCCGGAAAATCCCCAAAGTATTCTCTTGAGAGTGCTGTTGCCGAGACACTGGCGATAACGATCGGCGCGAAGGCTTTGAGGGCGTAATGACCAACGACCACCTCGCTGGCGAACAACGCGCCTGCGATGGGCGTATTAAATGATGCGGCGAC
>WASW01024809.1_pt1 | contig 29196 bp, 27 predicted proteins | sample 5698521 | NCBI WGS metagenome assembly WASW01 (sample SAMN11175560, study PRJNA528189) | sponge metagenome | isolation source: marine sponge | host: Leucetta | place: Antarctica: Western Antarctic Peninsula, King George Island | collected 2013-01
GGTGTCATCAGTACAAATCATCGGTTTACCAACTTCTGGGCGGAACACTTCCATCTTTGAGTGAGAATAAGATTTAAAGCCCTCAATGAGCACCAAATCGACGGGTGACATCCGCGCGAGCATGGTTTCGATGTCAGGTTCAGGTTCGCCACGATTTTCGTGCAGCAACGCCCAGCGCGCAGCCCCCGTGATGACCACTTCGTGAGCACCGGCAACGCGATGCTCAAACGAGTCTTTACCCGGCTTGTCGATATCAAAATTATGATGCGTATGCTTGATCGTCGAGACTTTGAGGCCTTGCGAAATCAAGGCGGGAATGACCGCTTTAACAAGCGTCGTTTTACCGCTCCCGCTCCATCCTGCAAATCCAAATATTTTCATTATTAAGCGCCTCTGCCAGATAACGTCGACAAATCTAAATCCCAATAAGGATTATATTGTCTTAAACAACACATATTTCAACTCGCTGACGGCATATCGCTACTGGGCTTGCTGGCAACTTTCTTATCGTTTCTTTCTTTGTCTTCGCGCTTATCAACGGCTGCGATCTGACGAATACCTACAATCAGATAATCAGCACCCGTTACAATGGTCAGCAACGCAGCGCCCCATAGACCGTAAATACCAATTTCAGTCGTCGTTAAAGGGCCGAAATCAGGACCAACAGGACCGACAAGAAGAAAGCCCAACGCCAACATTTGCATGCCTGTTTTCCATTTGGCGAGCGCCGTGACGGGCATTGGGACCCGGACTTCAGCCAGAAATTCTCGCAAGCCCGAAACAAGAATTTCGCGACACAAAATTACTGCTGCTGGAATGACAAGTGTATCTTGAATACGTCCCACCCCAATCAGTAGCAAAAGCACAGACGCCACCAATAATTTGTCAGCGATCGGGTCTAAAAATCTGCCAAAAGCAGATTGCTGCGCCAAGGCGCGCGCAAGATAGCCGTCAAAAAAATCAGTCAAACAGGCAAATGTATAAAATGCGAATGCGACCCAATTCCCCAAGGGCGCGTCAAACCAAATAAGCGTCGCGATCATCACAGGGATCACAGCTATCCGGCCCATCGTCAAAAGGTTCGGGATTTTCGTCAGCATTCACTCAGCCTTATGTGTCCGCGAGCGTCAACATCGCTCCATCCGCTTTTAACAGGTTCCCAAGGGCGATGAAACAAGCAGTAAGGCTCAAACTCTAAATTTATAGGATATAACCCAAATTCTTCATGATTTAGTCATCAGGATGAAACCAATCGTAAATTTTCTTAGCCATTGCGCCACTGACACCGTCAACCTGTGCCAGGTCTTTGATTCCAGCATTTGCAACAGATTTCGCAGCCCCAAAATGATGCAACAGCGCCTTCTTCCGTTTGGCACCAATGCCCGGCACGTCGTCCAAAATAGATCGCTGTATTTGTTTGCCTCGCTTGGCACGGTGCGTATCAATTGCAAATCGATGCGCCTCATCTCGAATGCGTTGCAGGAAATAGAGGACCGGATCTTTGTGTCCTAACTGTATAGGTTCCGTTTTACCGGGTAAAAATATCTTCTCGCGCCCAGCATTCCGGTCAGGCCCCTTCGCAATTGCCGCCAGCGGGACATCTTCAATACCTAAAAGCTCAAACACATCCAACGCCGCTGACAATTGACCTTTGCCTCCATCGACAAGAACCAGGTCTGGCCATTGCCCCTTGGTGCGATCTGTATCTTCTTTTTGAGCGCGTGCAAACCGACGCTCAAGGACTTCGCGCATCATGTCGTAATCATCGCCAGCCGATGCTTCACCCGAACCAGCGCGCCTGATATTGTATTTACGGTAAGCGTTTTTCATAAAGCCCTCGGAACCAACGACAATCATGGCACCAATCGCGTTCGTACCAGACACATGGGAGTTATCATAAACTTCAATGCGCTCAGGCGGCCCATCCAGTTTCAAAGCCTTCGACAGGCCTTCAAGTAACCGTCGTTGCGACGCGCTTTCGGACATTCTGCGTGCAAGTGCATCTCGCGCATTCAAAATAGCCTGTGCCATCACACGCTTCTTTTCACCCCTGCTCGGGACGCGGACCTCAACCTTGCGCTCTGCCCTGACTTTTAGAGCTTCTTCTACGAGCGCATGGTTCGGGAGCGCGTGCGATGTCAAAATCATCTGTGCAGGTTTCGTTCGGGCATAAAACTGACCGATGAACGCTTCGAGGATTTCTTCTGGTGTATTTTCTTTCGCATGGCTCGGGAAATACGCACGGTTTCCATAGCTGCGCCCACCCCGAAAGAAAAAGACCTGGACGCAAGTTTGACCGCTATCGTGATAAAGTGCGATGACGTCAGCCTCGTCCAGACCCGCCGATACAGCTTCATGTTTCGATTGAACACGCGTTAAAGCTTGAATCCTGTCACGGTATTGCGCCGCCATTTCAAATTCGAGTGCATCGGATGCGCCCTGCATTTTTTTAGCCAATTTGCGCTGAATACGTTGACTATCACCTGTCAGAAATTCACGCGCCTCATCTACCAGGCTCAGGTAGTCAGGTTTGCTGACTCGTTCTACACAGGGACCACTGCACCGTTTTATCTGATACAACAGACACGGTCGGGTGCGGTTATTGAAGACACTGTCAGAGCATGTCCTGAGCAAAAATGCCCGCTGTAACAAACCAAGCGTATCGTTCACCGCCCAGACAGATGCAAAAGGGCCGAAATACTCACCTTTGCGACTTCGCGCCCCCCGGTACTTCACGATCTGCGGATAATCATGATCCCCGGTAATCAAAATCATCGGAAAAGTCTTATCATCTCGCAGTAAGATATTGTATCGCGGCGCATAACGCTTAATCAGGTCAGATTCCAAAAGCAGCGCTTCTGCTTCAGTTTCCGTTTTAACGATCTCAAGTTCAATCGTCTGTGCGATCATTCGCTGGATACGAATAGATTGTCGCTGAGGATTTGCGTAGCTGGTGACCCGTTTTCGTATATTCTTTGCTTTGCCAACATAGAGCACGTCTCCATGCTCGTTCAGCATACGATAAACACCTGGAGATGTTGGCAAATTTGGAAGCCTCGACTTGATCGCATCGGCGCCTTTTTCAGTCGGCATTTCCGACCTTGAAACGTCTAAGGCATCATTTTTTGAGGCATCATCCATCTATACTTAATCACCGATCAGAGCCGCGCGGTCAACCGACCAAAACGCATTTGGTATCATATTCACGTTAACCATAAACCTATCCACCATTTCTGTGGATAACCATGTTCATAAAATCGAGTACAGAGCAAAAACCCTATGATTCTATGGGACTTAGCTAAAATGCCCAAAATATAGGCAGCTTCCTAATGCATTGATTTTTATGTATTTTCTAGTCATGGCACAAAAAGCATTGAGTCTAAGTAATAAGATCAACTTACTGCCGTAACAAATCTGAAATTGTGCAAAACATGCAGCGTGTCGACAGTTTGAATAACAGATATCACCAATAAATCTCTATTTATTAACCACTTATAGCTCTGTATTAAATCGTTCAATTTCCACGCCAACACTCTGAGCGTTCTCAAATATATCAAGTTTCTCAACCCGAACTCGCGCGGACCGAACTCGAAGATCATTTAGACACATAGCAGCAATAGATTCTGCCATCGTTTCAACCAGCCCAACATGACCTTCATTAAAAATTTCCTGAACACCATTTACCAACTGCTCATAGCAAACGACATTCGCCAAATCATCGTCCAGGCCATATTCACCTTCACGAACAGCAATATCCAGATTCACGCGAACCCGTTGTGTCGTCTCCTGCTCATGAGCATGGATACCGATGAGGCCATCAAGCACAAGATCACGAACGAATACGTGTCGAACACGCTGACGCGCGTCGGCAATATTGAGAGGTTGTAAAACTTCTGTTGCCCTTGTGCTCACGGTTGTCACTCCTAATCTAAATCAAACAATTAACTATGGGTCATTCTCTGGGTGCTGATTCTGCTGTTTCGTGCGCCCAATTCAGATGCTGGCCTGCATCTACTGCGATCATCTGACCTGTCACAGACCCAGCGTCAAGAAGAAACGCGGCTGCAGAAGCGATCTCGGAAGGGTCGACAATCTTAGCCAACGGCGTTTGTCGCACTTGAATATCAAAATCTTTCTGGCTTTGTCGCGTACTCGGCAGCACGGGGCCCGGCCCGATAGCGTTAACACGTACTTTAGGGGCTAATGTCCGCGCCAGAACTTGTGTCTGATCCCAAAGCGCCATCTTGCTCAGGGTATAACTTGTGAAATGCCTGGACGGATTGAGGACGCGCTGATCAACAATATTGACGATCGCACCGTCATTTCCTTTGGGAAGTTGATTCAAAAGACCTTGGGCCAAGACAAATGGAGCACGTACATGGACAGCCATGTGCAAGTCCCATAACTCTTTGGTCCCAGTCTCCACATCATCGCGCACAAAAACCGATGCATTATTTACAATGGCTGAAAGTCCGCCGAATGCCTCAGCTGCTTTAATGCCAAGGCGAACAACTTCAGCTTCGTACTGCAGATCAGCTTTTAAGGTTATTGCTTGCCCACCATGAGCTTCAATGGCGGCAACAGTCGACAAGGCATCTTGATGTGAGCCGTTGTAATGAACGATGACATTCCAATTATCAGCTGCCAGTCGTTCGGCAATCGCGCGTCCAATACGCTTGCCCCCACCTGTAACGAGAACGTTCCGCATATCAATCCTTAGCTCAGAATCTCGTTAGATGGATGCCAAAATGCGGTCAACGCCATACCCCTGGGCACCAATATATGCGATGTATAAAGCGAAGAAGAAACAGGCATACCCGCGTGTCAGTTTCATTCTCCCAAGCAAAATCGGCATTAACATCACTGTGGCAACCAACATAATCCATATATCAAAATTCAGCACCTGGTCTGGCACAGGGATGTCGATAACGACGGCTACGATACCGCCAACAAGCATCATGTTGAAAATGTTTGATCCAATCACGTTGCCAATTGCGACGTCTGGATGGCCTCGGTAAGCCGCGACGACTGACGCTGCCAACTCCGGCAAAGATGTGCCAAACGCGAACAATGTTAATCCAATAACTTCTTCGCTTACACCAAATGAACGCGCAATTTCGGAGCCCCCAACGACCAGAATATCCGCGCCAAATGCCAAACCAAGAATACCCGCAATCGTAATAACAATCGCAAGTGGCATGCTTTTAGGGATACCCTTTTCGAGTTCCTCGAGTTCTTCTGCATGTTCCTTCATAACTTCAGGGTCAGATTTCTCCCGAAAATACGAAACGAGCAGGAATGCGCTAAATACGATCAGCAAGATGACACCAGCCATCATGTCCAATGTACCCTGAAGGCAGAGCCCAATAAACAGAACTGACCCGCCAGCCAATAACAATATGTCACGCTTAAGTGCGTCCGGTTTTGCGAGGATAGGGGTCACAAGACAAGCCACGCCTAGAATAAGCCAGACGTTCGCAATGTTTGATCCAACAATGTTACCAATCGCAAGCCCAGTCGACCCGCTTAACGCAGCCTGAAGGCTCACCATCAATTCTGGGGCAGATGTACCAAAGGCAATCACAGTCATACCGATGACCATGGGAGAAATACCCAACTTCTCAGCGATTATTACAGCGCCACGCACCATAGCTTCGGCGGCGATAACAAGAATGGCGAAGCCCGCGAGCACTTGCAGGTACATTATCATAAATTAGACCCCTCGATCCCTCCAGCGATCCGCTATGGGCTGGAATGAGGCTACAATAGCCTCGTAAACTTCGCGTTTAAAGGGGACAATCATCATTGGAATACGATTTAATGGTACCCAGTCCCATTTCTGGAACTCTGGCTCTCCATGAGCGCCTAAATCAATCTCTTTCTCATCTCCAACAAAACCATAAGCGAACCATCGTTGCGCTTGCCCAATGTTATTCTTAAAGCGTTTTCCCAAAATTTCTGGCGGGAAATCGTATGCAAGCCATCCATCAAGCTCAGATATCAGTTCGACAGATTGAATGCCTGTTTCTTCATAAAGTTCACGCCTGGCAGCGACCTCTGAGTCCTCACCAGCATCCAAACCACCCTGTGGCATTTGCCAGGCGAATTCATCCGACGCTGCCATTTCAATTCGACACCCCATGAAAACGTCACCATTCGCATTAAAAACGGCAGCACCGGCGCAAGGACGATATCCACTCGGTAATTCAATATATTTAGGCATTAAGAATTCTATCTATTGTACGGGTGGAGGCAGTGTTGCGACAGCAGACACAGGCACCAAAGCGACACCTTTGTCTTTGATCGTCTCAATCCAATCCAGAATGTTCTTGATCGACACTGGGTACGGCCGCGCCGTTGCTATGATAGACCCACGCTCTTTCGCCATCGCCTCAAGGCGATCGAGACTCGTACGAATTTGTTGAATCCTTGGAATTGCATCGACATACATTTCGCTCTCGGCATAGGCGATTTTGAGCTCTTTTGCGATAGGTAACGCCCCGTTACGCGAACGCACGCCACCAATTACAAACATCAAACCACGGTCATTTATGGTTTTAATCACCTGGCGCAATTGGCCATCTGCCTTCATAAATCGCGATCCCATCATCGTGACGAGGCCAACGTATCCGCCAGCACTGGCCATCACAGTATCGAGACGACGCTCATTCTCTGCCAATTGAATACGTGTATCTAACGCTAACGGCCCCGCATCCTCCAATGGGAATTTTTCACTTTCCATTGGCAGGGAAATATAGACTTCGTGGCCAGCTAAACGCGCTCTGAAGACCCAATCATCCAAATCCCGGGCATATGGGCTTAGAACAATACTTACCTCAGCAGGCAGTTTATTGATCGCACCCAATGATGCCTGGCGACTAAGTCCGACACCTTCAATCATCAGCGCGATTTTCGGTTCCGTAATACTTGGATCCAGCGGTCTCGCGTAGACCTGCCAAGGCTTGGAGCCATTTGAGCCAATCTTGGGAAGATTCCCAATCCCATCTTTTTCTTCAAGCAATGCGTTGATGGGCGCTTTAGAGAGGGCGCGACTTTGATCCGCAGCACTAGGTTGATCAGGAATTCGTCCCATTGCCGCACTTGCGACTGCGGGGATGACCATCCCACCGCCTGCCGAATTTGACCCGCCGACTGAATTCAAGTTGTTTAGAGAATTCATTGTTGCGGCTGATGTCCCTTCGTCGGACGCGGTAGGTGCAAATGAATTGGATTCTTGTTCAGTTGCCGCATCAGCAGGCGCGTCCTCGGTGGATGCTGGTTCATCCGTTGATTGCTCGCCAGAAGCGGCGCTGTTCAAACTAGAAAGGCTGGCGTTCAAGCTGCCTGGTATGGCGGGCATAGCTAAAGAAACAACGCCCGGGCGAGGTTCCTTCTCTGCGACAGCAGACTCAGAGTCGCCCGAGAAAATCCACCAACCTGAGCCGCCGAGAACGCTTAAAAACAAAACACCAAACCCGAAGGCCGCAAAGACGATAGCTTTCTTTCTGGAGTCCGCCTCTTCCTCGTCATCATCATCTTCGAAATCTTCGTCAAAATCGTCATCCACATCATCAAATGGATTAACGCCTGCCCCATCTTCGCCGACCATCTCGTGATCTTCATCATCGTCATCGTGTTCTTCGTCATCATGCTCGTCGTCATGGTTCTCAACATCAGTCTCAGGGTCGCCACCGCCATCATCGATAGCTGCCGCTGCCGATGATGCACTCACGGCCTCTTCTAGTTCGTCGTCAACGTCGTCCTCGAGGTCTTTGCCATCGATTTCCTCAATGTCGAAATCGTCTTCGTCAAAATCATCTTCTTCCTTTTTCTTTTTACCGAAGAGTTTTGGAAGTTTCACGACATCCTCCACAACCGGCTACTGATCCGGCGAACAGCGACTGAACAGGGCAATACATACATGGACGAATGCCCTTTTACTTACTTTGCAGTAGCGTTTTGGTTCATGATCGAAAGTCCACGGATCAAGTCCAATGCTCGGCTCAATTGATAATCTTGAGCTTTTGGATCTGCGTCATCAGATGCTTCTGCACCGTCTTTAGGTTCATCAGATGGTTTCGCATCTTTATCATCTTCGCTCTTGCCGGTATCCAACGCACCACGAAGGCTTGCTTCGCTTCTGCGCGGTCGACTCGACGTGATTTCTTCAAGCTTCGCCTGTTTTACAAGAATATCAGGTTCGACACCTTTGGCCTGGATCGAACGTCCGGAAGGTGTGTAGTAACGCGCTGTCGTCAAACGCATCGCGCCATTGCCGGACAAGGGCATGATTGTCTGCACGGATCCCTTACCAAACGATTTCGTCCCAAGGATCACGGCACGGCGATGGTCCTGAAGCGCACCTGCGACAATTTCGGACGCTGACGCTGAACCACTATTGATCAACACAACAACCGGTAAGCCTGATGCCAAGTCGCCTGTGCGCGCATTGAAGCGTTGCGTATCTTCTGGCTTGCGCGAACGTGTCGAAACAATTTCACCACGGTCCAAGAATGCATCGGATACGGCAATCGCCTGATCCAGCAATCCACCTGGATTGTTCCGAAGATCCAAAACAATACCCTGGAGCTCGTCGCCAACTTCGTCTTTAATTTTCTTGATCGCGCGCTCAAGGCCTTTGTCAGTCTGCTCGTTAAATGACGTGATGCGAACGTACCCAATCTTGCCTTCAACACGTGACCGTACAGACGTTATTTTAATCACCGAACGGGTAATCGTGACATCAAAGGGCTCGCGACCTTCGCGTACCAACGACAACCGAATATCACTGCCAACCTTACCGCGCATCCTGTCGACAGCTTGCGTCAGCGTAAGGCCCTGAACCGACTCGCCATCCAAATGTGTAATAACATCGCCAGATTCGATCCCCGCCCGGAACGCAGGCGTATCATCGATAGGCGAGATCACTTTAACAAAGCCCTGCTCCATCGTGACCTGAATACCCAGACCACCGAACTCGCCTCGCGTATTAACCTGCATATCCTTGAAGCTTTTTGCATTGAGAAAGCTTGAATGCGGGTCCATGGCAGCCAGCATGCCGGTGATGGCTGCTTCAATCATTTCCTCTTCGCTTGGCGGCTCAACATATTCGGCGCGAACGCGCTCAAACACATCACCAAAAAGAGCAAGGAGACGATACGTCTCCTCGTCATTCTTTTTCGCATCGACAGCAAATGCAGGCGTCGCCCACACAAATAAAGAAAGCAGTAACGTCGACGCTCCTAGCGTAGACAAAATCCGTTTAGTCATCCGTTTACCTCATTTTTTCGCGCAGCCAACCAAGGCAGCGGGTTTATTGGTTGGCCGTCGCGACGTAACTCAACATAAAGAATTGGCTGGCCGCTTCCGCTCTGCTCCATAATACCGACAGGTTCACCTGCAATAAGCTGACGCCCCTGTTCAACATCGATGCGGGTCATCCCCGCCAGTAAGCTATGATATCCCTCACCATGATCTATGATCAAGAGAAGCCCATAGCCTCTAAACTTACCAGCATATACTACAGTTCCATCATAAGTCGCGGTCACTTGTGCTCCCAAAGGCGTGACAACCGTCAATCCTTTGCGAGCAAGCCCACCATCGGTTTTTTCACCGTAACGACCAGAGATCTTCCCAACTGCGGGTAAACTAAGCGTTCCACGGGCCTTACTGATCGCTCGCAGTGTTCGCTTCACACCTTGAGATGTCGATTTTGTAGCGACTGATCCTGAATTTGATGGTTTTTTCTGGCTGCGCGCTTGTTCTTTTTTAATGCCCTGCAAAAGCTCTCGAAGCGTCTTTGCCTTGCCAGCAAGCGCAGCGATTCGCCGTTCCGCCAGAATAGCTTTCCTGTCTGCACGGCGTTTGAGCACTTTCTTACGAGACATCAAGGCGCCTAATCGGCGGCGTTCTCGGTCGAGCAATTCGCTGGTATCTCGCAGAGCCTGCTCGCGCTCGACGATTTCTGCACGTGCGCGAACAAGAAAATCCAATTCGTCACGAAGTACTGCGGCGTGGCGTTCAACTTCGCGCACTGCGGTTTTAAGAAGTATCGCCGTGCGTACCGTATCAGCAGGCTTTACGGGCTGCGCGATAAGGGCTTCGGGTGGGAATTGAGCAATCCGCTGCATTGCCGCCAAAACACGGCCAAACTTGGCGCGTCCTTTGCGAAGATCGCTGGTCTTCCGTTCAGTAAGCCGTGCCAACGCGACGAGCCTGGTTTGCAAGGCCACCACTTGTTCTTCATGGCCCTGCACGGCTTTGGCCGCACTGACTAAATTTGTCTGTAAACTGGCGATATCGCGCGCCATGATCTCGGCACGCGCACGTGCCTCATCTACAGTCGTTTTTTCCGCCCCAATCTGTTTTTCAATTTTCTTTAAGTCTTGATTGGCTTGGCCAGATTGTGACTGCGCCACACCAGATAAAGGCATACTCAAGCAAGCAAACGCGAAAAAGCTCGCGCTTAGATGACGCGCGCCCGATCTTATTCGCTTACTCAGCAGCAGCGGTTGCAGTAGCGTTCTCCTTAATCAAACTTCGGCCCGTCATTTCAGTTGGCTTGGGCAAGTTTAATAATCGTAAGATTGTCGGCGCAACGTCAGACAATCGCCCTTCATCCAGACCTGTCACGTAAGCTGGCGGATTGACCATAATAAACGGCACAAGGTTAAGGGTGTGTTGCGTATGCGCGCCACCATTCTCCGGGTCTGTCATTTGCTCGCAGTTTCCATGATCCGCGCAAACCAGCATCACACCGCCCGTTTCATTCACGGCTGCTTCCAAACGTGTCAAAGACGCGTCGATTGTTTCCGCCGCTTTGATTGCAGCATCAAGAATACCCGTGTGGCCGACCATGTCACCGTTTGCATAATTCACGATGATCAGGTCAAACGCACCGCCTGTAATCGCCCCCACAAGCTTGTCTGTGACTTCATGCGCAGACATTTCAGGCTGCATATCGTAGGTCGCAACCTTTGGCGACGGTATAAGGATGCGCTGTTCGCCAGGGAAAACGTCTTCACGTCCGCCATTCAGAAAGAATGTGACATGGGCATACTTCTCGGTCTCAGCAATCCGAAGCTGCGTCAGACCAGATTCCGAAGCGACCTGCCCCAAAATATTCAATAATTTTGTTGGCGGGAAAATCGCAGTCAAATAAGCCGCATGCGCGCTTGAATACTCAACCATACCCATTTGCGCCACGAATGATGTTTTACGGAGACGCTCAAATCCATCGAATTCAGGCGCGCAAAGTGCGGCCATAATTTCGCGCGCACGATCTGCGCGAAAGTTTGTCATCAAGACACCATCACCGTCCTGCATACCCTCGTATCCAATAATCGGTACAGGCAGCACAAACTCGTCCGTAAGCCCGTCTGCATAGGCAGCGTTTACCACTGCCTGAGCATTCTGGGCGGCTGCACCAGTGGCGTCCGTCATACATGAATAGGATTGCTGAACGCGTTCCCAGCGATTATCACGATCAAGAGCATAGTAACGCCCTGACACTGTCGCTATGGCGCAATCACCCAAATCAGCAATATCTGCTTCAAATTTTTGGATGTATCCGATCGCAGCCTTTGGCGGTGAATCACGCCCATCCAGGAACCCATGAATGCGAACAGGAATACCCGCAGCACACATAATCTTGGAGATGGCCACCATATGATCTTGATGTGAGTGCACGCCACCAGGAGATAGCAAGCCCAATAGATGACACACACCGCCACTTTGTTTTAAAGCCGCAATAAAATTTTTGACTGCCGCCTCGTCCTTCAGCGTATCATTTTTAACAGCGGCATTGATCTTGGGCAGTTCCTGCATCACAACTCGACCCGCACCCAGGTTCATATGGCCAACTTCGGAATTGCCCATTTGCCCTTCAGGCAAACCAACTTCCAAACCTGACGCATTAAGCCGAGACCGTGGATACTTCGTTAACAATGCATCCCACGTCGGCGTGTTCGCCAATGAGATAGCATTATCTGATGCATCCGCACGCTCACCCCAACCATCAAGGATGCAAAGAACGACGGGTTTGGGTCGATGTGTTGTCATACGCGTGCTCTAACTTATCCTGCGTCAGCAACCAAACCGGCAGCTTCAATAGCCGTCACGGCAGCTGTCTCATCATTATCAGAGATATCACCCGTAATGCCGACAGCGCCTAAAGTATTGCCGGACGCGTCTTTAACCAAAACACCACCTGGTACGGGGACCAATGACCCATCAGCCAGTTCATTCATCGCCTGGATGAAAAATGGCTCAGCCTTCGCACGCTCATAAAGGGCGCGTGATCCCAAACCCATGCAGAGCGCACCATTCGCCTTACCAATCGCGATCTCGGGGCGTAAGTTAGATGCACCGTCTTCGCGTTCAAGCGCCTTAAGATTGCCAGCCGCATCAAGTACCGCAACGGTCAATGGTTTTAGGCCGAGTTCACTGCCTTTGGCACGTGCATCCGTAACAATTTGTCGAGCCTGATCAAGGGTCAGATTACTCATAGAAATCTCCATTTATTAAATTCGTTTCATTGGCGCGGACATTACCACTGCACACTCCGAGGTTAAAGCCGAACATCGCTATTAATCCCGGTGATATGGATGTCCTGCCAGAATTGATTGGGCACGGTAGATTTGCTCAACAAGCATGCCGCGCACCAACATATGCGGCCAGGTTTGCGGCCCAAAGCACATGATCGAATTCGCACGATCACGAATCGACGGATCAAGGCCATCAGCACCGCCAATAATGAACGTACAATCGCGCATCCCAGTATCCTGAAGCGCACCCAGTTTCTCTGCAAATTGTCGGCTTTTCATCGCCTTGCCACGCTCATCCAATGCAAACACATGCGCCCCGTCCGGGATTTTGTCCGCAATCAATTCTGCTTCACGTCCCATAAGCTCGGGGCCAGACAAGGGACGTTTCTCCTCAACCTCAATAAGATCAAGGGATGGCCGCAACCGCTTCAAATATGCATTAAACAGATCTTGCTCCGGGCCGCGTTTCGCGCGCCCGACCGCGATAAGGCTTAACCGCACCTTGCTTTCCTCTTCTCAAACCACTTCGCTCAAGTCAGGCAGTGGTTCCCGCTTGAGGCGTCGAAGCTGTGTCACCGGCAATCATATCAGGAACATCCCAAAGTTTTTCCAGGGCATAAAAATCACGGACTTCAGGCCTGAACAAATGCACCAGCACGTCACCCGCGTCGATAAGCACCCAGTCACTTTGACCAGCACCCTCAATGGTAACTTCTTTAACGCCAGATTCTTTGAGTTTCTGAGACAAATTATTGGCCATAGCACCAACTTGTCTGGTGGATTGGCCTGAGGCAATAACCATAAAATCAGCAATCTCAGTCTTGCCAGCGAGATCGATGATGACAATATCAACCGCTTTGTCATCTTCGAGGGAGGTTTCCACCAATGCCCGGATTTTATCTCCAGGCAGGCGGGCTTTCGTTTTGCGTGGTATCTCGGTATTCCTTTTCATCAAATTATAAAGCGAGTCACAGGAATAGTTCCTGTATCACACTCCGTGTTAAGCAGCTCAATCATTGTGATTGCTCTGCGCTCGTATACGCGTCGCTGATTCTGGATGTTCGCGGATTTTTAACAACATCCAAGCTGGCACACGCGCATCCGCCAGACGCTTTGCTTGAGCTTGGGGCCACCGGTCCCGAGCAAATCGCCGGGCTGCCACACTAAAAGTAGCTCTTAAAGAATATCCCGGACGGCCAAATACTGCAACGGGGACAATATTAAATATTTCAGTCCAATTCCGCCATTTATGGAATTGCAGCAAATTGTCTGCCCCCATCAACCACACAAAGTTCGTATCCGGGAATTTACTCACCAGTGCAGGCAACGTATCGCATGTGTATCTAGTCCCTAAATCAACCTCGATATCGGTTGGAAAGATACGCGGATTAATATCTGAAACCTCATCCGCCTGTTCCAAGCGTACATCAAGGGTCTGCATCCCATCCGAAGACTTCAACGGGTTTTGTGGCGAGACCAACCACCACACCTGATCTAGATCAAGCATGCTGAGCGCGGCCTCACTGATGTGCAGATGGCCTTCATGAGCGGGGTTAAACGATCCGCCCAAAAGGCCAACTCTCAATCCAGATGCCATACGTGGTAACAATTACTCAGCCGCGTCTCTGCGAGCCGCAGGCATCGCACCTGTGATCGCATAAGCCAGCGCTTGAACAACTTGCTCAGGTTCACGAGCAACACCGTGCGCAGCACCGTCGACCTCTTTCAGAGCATGGTCAATTTCGGTCGGGTGCAATGTTATGTAGGGAATATCCATTGCTGCTGCATAGCCCGCATCAAACGCCGCGTTCCACTGTTTATATTTTTCACCGAAACGGATCACAGCAATATCTGCGCTTTTCAACAGGGTTTTCGTGCGAATCGCGTTCAGCTGCGCGCCTTTGCGATCATGCCAAAACTTATTGCTCTCGTCACCAAATACAGCCACGCCGCAATCATCAGAATCTTCGTGCACGGTGATCGGAGACACCAGTTCAACCGGCAGACCAGCTGCAGCAATACCGGCCGCAATCCGCTCGCGCCAATCTGTATGAATTTCTCCTGATAGGTAAACAGTCCAAACCTGTGCTTCGCTCATAATGTCGTCTCCTGTAATTTGAAATTTATGGTCGTGTCTGCCCGGTACCCCGGACGATGTATTTCATGGACGTAAGCTGCTCGACACCAACAGGGCCGCGGGCATGGAGTTTGCCTGTCGATATTCCGATCTCAGCACCCATGCCGAACTCGCCACCATCCGCAAATTGTGTCGATGCGTTGATCATGACAATCGCACTATCAACATTATTGACGAACGTTTCCGCTGTTGCCGCGTCATCGGTGATGATCGCCTCGGTATGGTCCGAGCCGTGTCTGCGGATAAAACTGATTGCGTCATTAATGCCATCAACCTGTTTCACCGACACAATGCTATCCAAATATTCAGTGTCCCAGTCTTCAGTGCTGGCGGCGTGAATGCGGCTGTCGAGCGCACAACTTTCTGCATCACCTCGGACTTCACATCCAGCAGCAACCAACCCATCAACAAGGCTAGCCAATTGCTGAGGTGCAATAGCTCGGTCAATCAGTAAATTTTCCATCGCGCCACAAATACCTGTGCGTCGCATCTTTGCGTTCACAACAATGTCCAGTGCCATCTGAGGATTTGCAGCCTCGTGAACATACGTATGGCACAAGCCTTCAAGATGCTTGAACAGAGGCACTTTGCTCTCATCTGAAACGCGCTGGATCAACGACTTGCCACCACGTGGCACGATCACATCAATATAATCTGTCATGCGGAGCATTTCGCCGACGGCAGCGCGGTCGGTCACCGGCACTAATTGGATGGCATGCTCTGGAAGGTTGGCGGCGCGAAGGCCATCGCTCAGGCATGACATAATCGCACGGCTCGAATGGAAGCTCTCGGACCCACCACGAAGAATTGCCGCGTTACCCGCCTTAAGGCAGAGCCCACCCGCATCCGCAGTCACGTTTGGACGGCTTTCATAAATCACGCCAATGACGCCGAGTGGCACTCGGACGCGCTCAATCTGCAGACCATTCGGACGATCCCATGCACTTTCGATAGAGCCAACAGGATCTGCCAATTCAGCAATGGCTTCGAGACCTGCAGCAACGCCTTCAATACGGTCTTCATCCAATTTCAGGCGATCCAGCATGGCACTCGTGAGGCCCTTTTCAGCCCCTGCTACCATGTCCTTTTCATTCTCAGTCATGATTTCAGATTTACGTGCGCGCAAGCTGACAGCCATTTCGCGGAGCGCGTTGTTCTTGGCGTCCGTCGACGCAACAGCCAAAGCGGTTGCAGCCTCTTTGGATTGTTCGCCGATCGACTGCATCATCGCAGCGATATTGCTGTGTCCGTCCATCACATATTCCTTTAAATCAGCACGAGGTCATCGCGGTGGATCATCTCGTCACGGCCACGATAGCCCAAAATCGTCTCAATTTCACCGGTCTTGTGGCCGACGATCTGTGCAGCTTCGTCTGCGGCATAGGCAATCAGGCCTCTGCCAATCTCACGGCCATCTGGGTCCAGGATGGCGACCGCGTCTCCTCGCTCAAATTGGCCATCGATGCGCGCGATACCTGCAGGTAGTAAGCTTTTACCGCTTTTCAATGCGTTGAGTGCACCGGCATCAACCGTGAGACGTCCTACAGGTTTTAATGACCCTGCGATCCATTCCTTGCGCGCTGTTCGTGGGTTCGCGTCCGGCACAAATACAGTACACCGCGCACCGTCCTGGATACGTTGCAGGGGATTCAGGTCTTTACCAAAGGCAATCATCCCAGTTGTTCCAGCACCCATGGCGATTTTCGCGGCTGCCAGTTTGGTCACCATGCCGCCCCGACTATCGCCAGAAAGCTGAACGCCGGCCATTGCCTCAACTTCAGGTGTGATCTGCCCACGTACTTCCGGTACGAACTTCGCTGCATTATCGATCTGAGGATTGCCGGTATAGAGACCATCGATATCAGACAGCATGACAAGCAAGTCTGCAGACACCATTGATGCCACGCGTGCGGCCAGACGATCATTATCACCAAACCGGATCTCGTCCGTAGCCACCGTATCGTTCTCATTAATCAACGGCACGGCACCCAGTTTCAATAGCTCGGTCAATGTGTTGCGGGCATTTATGTAACGGCGGCGATTTTCTGAATCGTCCAGCGTCAACAAGACTTGCGCAACAGTGAGCTCATGCGTGCCCAAAATTTCTTGATACGCGTGTGCCAAACGCACCATACCTGTCGCAGCGGAGGCTTGTTGCTCAGACAGCGTCAATTTACCAGATGCTAAACCTAAGTGACGGCGACCAACGGCAATAGCACCGGAAGATACAACCGCAACTTCTTTGCCCACGGCCCGGAGTGCCGCGATATCATCACCAAGCGTTTCCAGCCAACGACGATGGACTGCGCCCGTTTCCGGGTCTACCAGAAGCTGAGAGCCAATCTTGATAACAATACGTTTTGCGTTTTTGAAAGGGTTGGACTGTATCGTCACGGCTGGTACCCCTCGTCGGGGGTATCGCCCTCCATCTCACGCTTGCGGTCGTCGAGGATCTCCTGGTCGAGCGCAAAGGTTATATCGCGTACACCCATGCCAGCGACACCAGAAATTATGTGAACATGCTGTCCTGATACCTCAGCTAATTCGGCACGGCGCTCAGCGATAGTTTCCGGGTCCAGTGCGTCAATCTTATTCAAGGCAACAATGACATTCTTTTCAGCCAGACCACCACCGTAGGCGGCAAGTTCACCAACAACTGTCTTATAGGCCTGCGCGACATCTTCTTGTGTCCCGTCGACCAGATGCAGGAGCACGCGACAACGCTCGACGTGACCTAAGAATCGTGTTCCAAGGCCCGCGCCCTCACTGGCACCTTCAATCAAACCCGGAATATCAGCGAGCACGAATGTGCGTTCTTCTACACCCACAACGCCCAAGTTTGGATGCAACGTTGTGAACGGATAGTCGGCAATCTTTGGGTGTGCCTTGGAGACCGCCGACAGGAACGTTGATTTGCCCGCGTTTGGCAGACCAATCAATCCAGCGTCAGCAATAAGTTTAAGACGCAACCAAATCCACTGCTCGAGCCCCGGTAAACCAGGATTCGCACGGCGCGGTGCCTGGTTCGTTGCAGACTTGAAATGCGTGTTTCCAAAGCCGCCATTACCGCCTTTGAGAAAGATTATACGCTGCCCAGCAGTCGTCAGGTCAGCCAGTATCTCGTCTTTATCTTCATCCAGAATCTGCGTGCCAGGCGGTACTTTTATAACGAGCGGTTTGCCATTAGCGCCACTTCTGTTTTGACCCGCACCATCGGTCGCCCGAGGTGCCTTGAAATGTTGTTTGTAGCGAAAATCGATGAGTGTGTTGAGATCTGCCACGCATTCGATCACGAGATCGCCACCACGGCCACCACCGCCACCGTCAGGGCCACCAAACTCGACATACTTCTCGCGGCGAAAACTGATGCAGCCATTGCCGCCATCGCCACTTTTTACGTATACCTTGGCTTCGTCCAAAAACTTCATCGATCAAGTCGGTCCTAAACGGCATCGGCCACCTATTCCCGTCCCCTTTTTCCACACCATAAATTCCAATGGCGTTTTGACATAAAAACGGGGGAATGGTTAGGCCATTCCCCCGCTAAAAACCATTCTGCTGGTCAGCGAGGCTTAGCTCGCTGGCGGCAACACAGAAACGACGGTCTTACCGCCAGTTTTCTTATTGAACTTCACATTGCCCTCAGACGTTGCGAAGATCGTATGATCACGGCCGATACCGACGCCGTCACCAGGATGAACCTTGGTGCCACGCTGGCGAAGAATAATGTTACCAGGGATCACGCTCTCGCCGCCAAATTTCTTAACGCCAAGTCGACGTCCTGCGGAATCGCGACCGTTATTAGTACTACCGCCTGCCTTTTTATGTGCCATAAGGTCTTACTCCTCAGTTGTCTTTTTAGCAGCAGGCTTCTTAGCCGCAGGTGCTTCTTTAGGTGCATCGTCCTTAGGCTCAACCGTCTTTGGCGCTGCTTTCTTTGCTGCGGCCTTTGGCTTTGTGCCAGTAGGGCTGATTTCGACAATCCTCAACACAGTGATGTGCTGGCGATGTCCATTCTTGCGACGATGGTTTTGGCGACGCTGCTTTTTGAAGATAATGACTTTATCACTGCGTGCTTGATCGATCACTTCACCGAATACAGCAGCTTTCTCAATCGTTGGCGCACCAACGGTTGGAGCCTTACCTTCTTCACCAAGCATCAGCACATCGCCAATCTCAATAACGTCACCGACTTCGCCGGCTAATTTTTCGACAATAACTGTGTCATCTTTGGCAACCCGGTATTGTTTGCCACCGCTTTTTACTACTGCGAACATGATCGCCTCTAAACTCAAGTCAAAGGGGCCAATGCACACCTTGCGCACAGCCTCGCTCAGAAGTGGCGCAATATACTTGGCTCGAACCCTTTGTCAATGGCGCAAGCACGCCTTTATACAGCTTATTTCCACAACATCTTCCGGAATCGAAATATTCCCTGTTTTCACGTGTTTAGACAGGCATTTAAGGGCAATGATACCTATCCGGTGAAATCCTTGTATCAGTACCAATAATGTTCATGCGTAGTACCTTTAATTCAACATCAAGTTATATGCGATTCTGTTGTTAAATCTACTGAAGCATACCGTATGTACAGCCGTGTCACACAGCTGAATAATATTGACGCTATAAATCTTTCATGCAATTACCTATCTATTGATAGATTAGATGGCACTGAGGGTACAATGGAAAAAGACACAACGACGCGCCTACTTGATGCAGCGGAATATCGCATGCGACGTGGGGGGTATAATTCTGTGAGTTTTCGTGATCTCGCCAGTGACACGGAAATAAAGAGTTCCAGCGTTCATTATCATTATCCGAAGAAGGAAGACCTTGGGGTCGCCCTGATTGATCGATATGCCGAGCGTTTTTTCGATACCCTTATGGTCGCATCGAGCAAAGCCAAGACGCCCAAGGAAAAACTGTATGCGTTTCGCAAAGTTTACCGTGGTGCGCTCTATGAAGATAAAGCCGTTTGTTTGTGTGGACTCTTGGGTGCTGAGATGGCCGGATTACCATCCACCTTAGCAGAAGGTGTACAGTCATTCTTTAAAGCCAATATAAAGTGGGTGTCAGACGCCCTTCCGGACGACTTATCAAAAGCTGATAAATACAAAAGAGCCAGCACTCTGGTCGCCGCCCATCAAGGCGCGATGATGATGGCGAACAATAGTGACGATAATAAACTTTTTGATACCGTTACCGAGTTTTTAATTTCCAACACGCTTGGCGAAGATTAAATGACCGACAGACATATATATGACGCCGACGTTATTATTGTCGGCGCAGGTATATCAGGGTTGGCGACCGCGCTTCTTTTACATGAGCAGAGTGTATCGGTGTGTGTTCTTGAAGCAAATGACAGACCGGGCGGACGTGTCCACTCCGTGTTTTCCGACAAAGACCAAAACTACCTGGCGGACCTTGGCCCCACGTGGGTGTGGCCCAGGTATCAACCCGTCGTCGCGCATTGGCTCAACAAGCTCGGTCTCGAGCAATTCCCTCAATACGGACAAGGCAACGCGATACTCGACTATGGTCCAGGCACGACCCCGGATACGCGTTACCTGCCTGGTCAAGATGGCAGTGTCCGTATTAACGGTGGACCTCAGGCAATCATTGACCAGCTTGTCGCAGCGTTGCCGCAGAACACGGTCCGCTTCAATGCAATGGTTACGTCGATCACAACAACACCAGATAGCGTCGTTCTTGAGATTAATGATAAGCCGCAGACTACATTGCGGTCCCAGAGCTCAGTCATCGCCGTGCCGCCTCGGATCGCAGCCCAGAAGATTAAATGGCAACCTGATCTTCCGGCATCGCTAAAAGACGCACTTGATCAGACCCCCACATGGATGGCCTCGCATGCCAAAGTAGTTGCCCTCTATGATGAGCCGTTTTGGCGTAAGCAGGGCTTGTCCGGGCGGATCGCGAGTAACGCGGGCCCGATTGGAGAAGCGCATGATCATTGCGGACCAGAAGGTTCTCCGGCAGCGATCTTTGGCTTTATCGGCCTCTCCCACGTGGACCGTGCTCGTCTCGGCGATAATCTGAAGAAGCAAATTCATGATCAACTCCAGCGATGTTTTGGCGCAGACAGCCCTGCACCCAGGTCTATTCACATAGAAGATTGGGCAACATCGCCAAACGTCGCATCGCCACGAGATTTATCCGAACCGATGTCACATCCCAACGTCCGTCCGGGTGTTCTCCGCGATCCACATGCTGATGGGAGATTGTTCTTTGCTGGTGCCGAAACAGCCCAACAAAGCCCCGGTTTAATAGAAGGTGCTTTTGATGCCGCTGAGCGTGTGGCTAAAGATATAATGACGTCTCGCGCTGATCTACTGAACCGGATTGCCTGAGGCTAATCCACACACAAAGATATCCGAAAGATTTGTTTATTATATGTGGTAAAATTGCTTGTATATTATTTTACCTACTGATAGATAGATAAACAATTTGATTGAAGTAAATAATTAAATGCTCACAGAATTTAGAGGGCTAATTGATGGAACTAAACGCTGACTTTTCGAAACGAGTGGTTGTTCACGGTGATGAAACTGAATGGCTGGCCAGCCCCATGCCGGGCATTGACCGTCGGATGCTGGACCGCATTGGTGACGAAGTTGCCCGCGCCACAACCATCGTTCGTTATGCACCAGAGAGCAGCTTCTCTCCGCACGTTCACGATGGAGGGGAAGAGTTCATTGTCCTGGAAGGTGTCTTTCAGGACGAACATGGTGACTATCCGGCTGGCTCATATATTCGTAACCCGCCCACGTCCAGCCATACACCAAGTTCTGAGCCCGGATGCGTAATCTTTGTGAAGCTTTGGCAGTTTGATCTCGCCGACCGCACACCAGTTAAAATCGACATGAATAAAATGGGAAGCGTCATGAGTGCCGAACGCCCAGGCGTATCAATCATGCCGCTGTTCCAGGACAACCGGGAAACCATCCAGTTAGAAACATGGGATGCCGACGCCACAATTGAGATGGATACACCAGACGGCGCAGAATTTCTTGTTCTGGATGGACATTTTACAGAAAGCGATGACAAGCTACGAACCCAATCCTGGCTAAGATTGCCAATAGGCGGTCAGCTCAATGCAAAAGTTGGTTCCAACGGTGCAAAGGTATGGATCAAATCCCGCCATTTGCCGTTTGTCGAAGCCCCTAAGGTAGCTTAACGCAACTTTCCACAAATAAACTTTTGGGATGACGTGAACCAACGACGTCTGGGCGCCGGGGTGACGAGGTTATGATTCTTGCGCCTCGCCCGTCATTCCGGTGTAGGCCGGAATCCAGAATTATCAGTATACCTGGAGCGTTTTGCCGGGATTGCTCCACTCATCTTGACCTTCTTGCATGATGGTCCGCGCTAAATGTGTTGCGACGGAGAAAATGAGTTACCTTGGTCCCTCCCCTTTCTTGGTTTCCGCCTCAACATTGTATGCCAGGTAACTACGTTGGATAGAAATATGGTCCGCTACATGCTTGGCGTCGTGCCAAACGCCCCATATGAAAGACGACCCTCGTTGCGAAAGCCACGGCAAGCCTAAGAAATAAATGCCACGTTCAGCGGAAACACCACGTTGATGCTTCGGCCGGCCTTCATCATCAAATGCATCGACTTTCAACCAGCTAAAATCAGCTGTGAAACCCGTCGCCCAGATAACCGAGGTTATACCAGCCTCGGCCAGATTTAATTCACGAATAGGGTTCGTGATGTTGTCCGGGTCTGGGTCAATGATGCGCGCATCCGGTTCTTCTGGAAGCTCAATATCATTGCGGGCAACATACGCGTCGGCTTCGTCCAGCAACGACAGATAGTTTGCATCCCCTTCTGCAATGTTATCGCCAAGGTCCGACGCGAATTTGAGGACACCATCTTTATACGTAGTCGTCATACCAACGAGGTTCATTCCCCGCCCAGCAAGCCGCCTGAAATCTACCGTATGGCCACCATTGGCACCACTGACTGCAATCGTGACATGCGCTGTGTTTGAAGCGGCAGGCTCAGAATCCCATTTTCCAAGCACGCCCAGCCACCACACAAAATCCCGCCCCCGGTAGTGCCGGGGTGGACGGTCATGCGGGCCAACCGAGAGGTAAACTTGCCTTCCTGCCGCCAAAAGCTCGTCTGCGATCTGCGTTCCCGATGATCCTGCCCCAACAACTAAAACCGCGCCTTCAGGCAACTGCTCAGGATTGCGGTATGTATTGGAATGTGACTGTGTGACCTCTGCATCTTCTGGGATCACAGGCGGGATCACAGGACACTGAAAAGGACCGGTCGCAGCAACAACGTACGTCGCCTCGATGATGCCTTCTGAGGTCTCGACCCGAAACCCGGGTCGGCCAACATTCCGTTGCACGTCAATGACCTCGACGCCGCAGCGGATGGGGGCTGCAATCTTTTCCGCAGACACTTGATAGTACGCATAATCGTCTGGGTATTCACCGAACCGGATAGTATCACCTTCGGCACGTCTGGAAAAAGCGTATGAATGCGCTTCAGGCCTGTAACACCGTCCATGCCCGGCATCATGAGATCGAGGATGATCAACCCTAGATCATCGGCTTCTTTTGCCAGCCGAACGGCATCATGTAAGGTCTCGGCCTCTATGACGGTCACATCATCGGCAACCCTATTAACGAACGGCAATAATGCTTCACGCACCATCGCATGGTCGTCAGCAAGCAGAATTTGCATACAACCCCCTTAGAAATCAGCGCCTCCGGCAAGGCTCAATCAGAGAGCCTGACAGGCACCAACACTGGGTGCAAGTCGTTTTAATAAAGGGCTATGCGTGTTCCAACCATGTTAGGTTCAAGCGGAGATCTCTATTTCGAATGCTCGCCGTCGGAGTCATCAACCGGTTTCAAAAGTAGCTCCAGTTGTTCGTAGAGGTTGCGAAGAATAAGAGGCTTTCGTTGCAGATGGATGGGTCCACGGCCGGGCAGCGTTTTCAGCAGATCGCCGGCATCCAGGTCCCCCGTAACAATCACGATAGGAAGATCAGTATTTTCGGCGCGCAATTTTCCGATCAATTCTTCGCCATCCATTCGCGGCATGCGTAAATCGGTAATGACCAAATCCGCTGGCTCCTTGATGAATTGAGAAAGCGCCTCAAAACCGTCATTCGCCGTGTCCACCTCGTATCCGATGCGACGCAGATGCAGCGAAAGGGTTGATGCAGCAGTTTCTTCATCATCGACGATAAGGATGCGGCGGCCCACGGTCACCGACGACCTCTCAGTCGTGCTAACTGGGATCGCAGATGGCTCTTCATGAGATATCGAATCGTCAACTCTGAGCGGCAGGGAAATGGTGAACCGAGCCCCTGAAGCGGTATTCGCCGCCTTCATCACGCCGCCCATGGAATTGACGATGCCCATGCATATTGCTAATCCAAGACCGGTCCCCTTGCCGGGCTCCTTCGTCGTATAGAACGGGTCGAAAATCCGAGGCATGACGCGATCTGGAATACCCGGTCCCTGGTCCTCGATCGAAATCTCCACTGTTTGGTTTTCCAGATTAGGCGTGCACGACAACCTGATCTCCGGGATGTCATTGGCCGTCTCGACAGCGGAATCTTTCATCGCATCCCGGGCGTTTGTCAGAAGATTGATGATCACCTGTTCGAATTGCGAATGATGACCCAATGCATAACCACAATATATTGGGAGGTTTGCCTTCAGAGCGATACCTTCCGCCATGAATGGGTTTTTGAGCAGAGAGATTGTCTGTTTTAATGCCGGCCGCACTGCGAACAATGTGTGTTCCACATCGTCGATGCGGCTGAATACGCTCATATGCATAATGGTCTGAGCCATACGGCGGCACTGTTCGCTAACGGTCTTCAATGATTTATAGGCGCTCGTTATATCGACTTCACCCTCTTCAAATTCGATAATTTTGTTGTCCGCAATCATGTTCATGATATGCAGCGGCTGGCTGAGTTCATCCGCGATTCCCGCGCTCATACTGCCGATACTCGCCATTTTAGAGGCATGCAGCAATTGCGCCTCGGTCATCTTCCGCTCGGTGATATCCGTCGAGATTGCGGAAACCGCATAAGATTCATCGCCGATGTCATAAAGCGGAATTCGTGAGGTAAGAAAGGTCCGCGGCCCGTTCCTTAAAATGATCGTTTCTTCTTCCTCGATTGGGGTTTTAGACGTCAGGACGATACTGTCATTTTTCTTCAGCACCTCGGCGATCTTGCTACTAAAGAGTTCGTCGTCAGTTTTGCCGAGCGCGTCGTCGCCAACGTCGAACACCTCCTTAAATCGATTGTTCATCTTTAGATATCGACCGGCGGTATCCTTGACGTAAATGGCTGCCGGTGCGTTGTCGAGGACTGCGGTGGCACGTGCTTCCACTTCATGAAGTTCACGTTCGACAGATTTTCGATCCTCGATATTGATGGCTGTGCCCAAGTATCCGAGGAGGCTGCCGTCTGCAGCACAGTGCGGCGATGCGTTGATCTCCGCCCATATAAGGTTCCCGTCAGGGTGCGCGAACTGGAGCTCTGCGCGAAACGCGTCGGCGTCGGAAACAGTGGCATGCCACTGATCCTCAAAGTGGCCAATATCTTCGTGATGGACCGTCCGGTACCAGAGTGTGTTTTGAAGTGTCTCGGCGGATACACCTATGATTGTGGTGAATGCCTCATTGACGAACTGGCATACACCTTCAATATCAACATAAAACACGCCAGCCGGAGATGCCGCCGCCAACATTTGAAACCGTTGTTCGCTCTCGCGAGTCCGGTGCTCCGCCAGAACCTGATCGGTGATGTCGGCGCCGGTCCCACGGTACCCTTCGAACACGCCTTCGGAATCGAAGACCGGCAGCCCGCTCACCGACAGGTGAACAGCGCGGCCATCCGGATGGTGACGGAGATATATAAAGTTGCGGAAGGGTAACCGGTTAACTAGGGTATTCAAACGGTACTGGAATTCTTCCTCTGAGAGACCTGTGATCTCCGCTTTCCGCCAAGTTGTACCTAGACGTCCCAACGGCTCAATGCCCGTCACTTCCTGATAGCGTTCTGAAAGATAAGTGTACCGGAGATTTTTATCCATCTCCCAATACCAGTCGGATGTGGTCGAGGCGAAATCACGAAACCGGTTCTCGCTTTCTTTGAGCGCAAGGTGCATCGTCCGGCGTTCCGTGATGTCGTACGCCCATACAAAAAGAGCCTCCTCGCCGCGGTACTTGCCCAATCGGCGAGTTGCCAGGCACCACCATTCGGATCCATCCTTGCGCAGGCGCAGGTTTTCGGATTCTGCTACAAACTGTTCTGGGTTTTTGGGTTCAATAACTTCCTTATAGTCTTCGGGTACGACGTAAGATGCGGCGATATCGGCCGCCAGGAACTGTTCCTTCGAGTCCGCGCCGAACAAGTCGGCCGCACGCTGGTTCGTATAAATCCGTTTTTTCTGCTTGCGTGAAACGATGGTCACGCCAACAGGGCTACCATCGAGCACGGCCCGCAACCGAGCCTCGCTTTCCATAACATATTGTTCGGTTTGTTTCCGCTTGTCGATATCATGAACCCAAGAGATAACCATTTCCTCGCCGCGGAAGTTGATTACGTTGCCGTACATGAGACACCACCACTCGCTGCCATCGCGGCGGCGGCGGCGGGCCTCGACTCCCTTGGCGAGCACGGTGTCGGTCATACCCAGATGCATCGGGCGTTCCGCCGGGTTGGCGAAGCTCTCATCAACGGGAGAAGATAAGAGGTGTTCAGCTGATTCGGCGCCCATCATTTCGACTATCCGAGGATTAACGTAGAGACGTTTGTCCGAGACCCTGGAAGTGATCGAGATTCCAACAGGGCTGGAATCCAGGATTTCCCGCAACCGTGTTTCACTTCTCGCAACGCCTCTTCGGCTGACTTCCGCTCGTCGGTATTGTGATGCCAGGAGACAATCATTTTCTCGCCACGGATGTCGATCACCTTGATGTACATGAGGCACCACCACGCGCTGCCATCACGGCGGCGGCGGCGGACCTCGAATTCCATGGCACCCCCCGCACGGTTGATCAAGTCCGCGCGCTTCGGACGGTCCGTCGGATCGACGAAGCTCTCAGCAATGGGCGTAGCTAAGAAATGTTCGACCGACTCGGCGCCCATCAGTTCGGCCATCCGAGGATTGGCGTAGAGACGTTCGTCCGTATTCCAGGAAATGATCGTGATTCCAAAAGGGCTGGAGTCCAATATGTCCTGCAACTGTGTTTCACTCTCTCGCAACGCTTCTTCGGCCGACTTCTTCTCGCTGATATCCACGACCATGCCAGTGAAACGCCGTCGACCGTCAATTTCCACCTCACTCACGCCCAGATTGAGCGGCACCAGGGATCCGTCCTTGCGCCGTCCCATGACCTCAATGGTGCGTCCGATTATCTTGGACACACCTGTCTCGGCAAAATTAGCGAGATAGTCATCGTGACGATTGCGATCAGGTTCAGGCATCAGCATACTGATGTTTCTGCCAATTATTTCATCAGCTTCATACCCAAAGATATCACGTACCGCCGGATTAGCTTCCTCGACTATTCCCTTCTCGTCGATAGTCAAAATTCCCCAGATAATATTATCGACCATGGAGCGTAATCGTCGCTCACTTTCTTCTGAGACACGCCGGCTTTTCATTATATCGGTGACATCGAAATGCATGACGGCAGTGGTCAGCGCCCGTCGGCCGGACACTCTGTGCACCTCCATGCGGAACCAGTATTCAAATCCGGAGAGTAGACAGGGATAGGTGTGCTTAAAGGATTTTTGCTCACCGGTCAGGACAGCGCGTATCCCCGCAGTCGCATGGGAAGACTCGTCATTACTTTTGCCGTCGCTTTGAGCGTGTTTTAAATAATTCTGGCCGATCCACTGATATTCATCATCGCCGCCGTGTTCACGCGCGAAGGTCCGCCAGGCGTCATTGACGAAGGTGATATCCCCATCATGGTTGAGGAGCGCAACCGAGACAGGTATCGCGTTCTGGATCGCGGCCAGCAGGGTCGATTCTTGATCCTGGAGCCTGCGTCCTATCGTCTCGCGCGCAGGAACGTCAACGGACAATCCATGAAACGCTGCCTGAAATCTCTCTCGATCAGCTCCCCAGTGGTATATCTTCTTGCCGCGCTCGAGGGCCTGCACCAGGACTTCGGTTTGAACCGGTTTGGCCACAAAATCTGAGGCGCCGGCGCGCATGGCCTGAACCGCAGCGTCTAAATCAGCTTGCCCCGTCATTGCCACGCAGACGAAATGAGGATCCCAGTCTTTTACAGATGCAATGAAATCGAGCCCGCTAACGTCATCCAGATGCACGTTCACAAAAGCGATGCCGAAGTCCGGATTCTCGATATGCTGCCACGCCTGGGCAAGGTTCGTGGCGATTTCCACGCGGTGCCCAAGCTTGGTGATGGCATTCCCAAGAAGCGCAGCGTCAGTCTCATCGTCCTCAAAGATTAGAACGTTGGTGGTGCCGAGATCATTTTCCATATTCTTTACCGAAACAACGGATCCACCAAGACCGTTTTTATGAGCGGTGGCCAATACAATCTATACTAGAGGACAGCATCATATGATGCTCTACAAAATGCCATCAATTCAAACAAGTAAACGTATACGCCTATGTATCCGAAAGTATATTTTGTGTGACCTCGCCTTTCAGCGCTGTGTCAGGTACCAGCATGGGTACCTTTCGTGTATCGGGGTATACGTATGGGTCCGTTCAGGTATCCCTATACCAAGTTGAAGCCGGGACGTGACCGTGGCCTTTTAGGATTGTCGTTCATCGACTTCGACGGAGATGGGCGATATCCAATCCGGGTAAATTCAAATATGCCTGGACTGCAATGAATGCATCGTTGAGGGGGGACTGCCAATATGTTGAATGCTGTAACTCTCAAGAGCACCACCAACGATGTCTATCTCTCGGCCATGCACAGCGACGCTAACATCGATCATCTTGTCGCAGCGCTTAACGAAATATGGGATCGGTTCAACTTGAAGCGATCGACATGACCATGGCGAAATTTCTCACATTCGAAAATGATAACAAGATCAGTACACCGAAGGCAGTGCCGGATCAGGTGCTGAGCGGGTTTGCCCGAAGAGCCCTTTTCGCCTTCGGCTGTCTGAACGTGGCCCTAGGATTAATTGGCGCCATCTTACCGGTCATGCCGACGACGGTATTTCTAATCGCCGCCACTTGGGCTTTTTCAAAAAGCTCCACGCGGTTTCATCTTTGGATATGGAACCACCCCCTCTTTGGGTCGTCCGTAAGGGCGTGGTATGAAGATCGAGTCATACCATTTTGGGCCAAAATAGCTGCAATCACGATGATGTCGGCGAGTTTTCTTTATGTGACATTTGCAGTCGCTGAGAGTTGGGTACTGCCGCTCATACCCGGATCCGTCACAAAGAATTTTTTTGCAGCGATTTTTCTTTTTCCAGGCTTTTCTTTGTCCGGTTTGGCGGCAACATTTGCA
>WASW01027440.1_pt1 | contig 29143 bp, 27 predicted proteins | sample 5698521 | NCBI WGS metagenome assembly WASW01 (sample SAMN11175560, study PRJNA528189) | sponge metagenome | isolation source: marine sponge | host: Leucetta | place: Antarctica: Western Antarctic Peninsula, King George Island | collected 2013-01
ATAATCGCGAGATGATCCGCGCCCGTGCCTTCGCGGCGGACGATGTCTGAGAGTTGAATATTTGACCATGATGGCGCGGTGCCGCCGTAAAACAAGCCGTTAGGTTGAGTGTACTGTCCCTGTAATAAAATATCCTGTAAGCGTTGTTCACCATGCTGCTGCGCAAAAGAAGATAGGGCTGTTTCGGATTTCTCCCGCGCGTCGCCGACCCAGTCGCCGGGCAGGATCCACGGGTGAATTTTATCGTAATTGTCGTTCTCTTTAAGCGGCTTGCTGAAGTTTGCGAAGTTGCGGTTCAAATCGATATTATCTTCATTCGTACGGGTCATATGAGCAAACCCATACGGGTTAACGGCATGAATGAGAACAATGGCAACATCGTCCGGCATGGTGTTGATAAGGGCATCTTTGAGCAATGCGACCTGAACACCCGAGCCGGTCAACCCCTCTGTGCCGTGGGTCGCCGAGGTAACAAATAACACAGCTTTGGAATTTGCGCGTCCTAACCGGGCAACGTCCATGAACAGAGATTCGCCATCTGGACCGGTTGCGGAGGGGTGTTGGTATGACTGAACCGAGGTTTCTGTTTGATCGCAACTGCCAAGAAAAAGGGTTCGGGCTGATGAATAATCGGCGGCGAAAAAATTTGATATTGTCATCGTGCCTACTTCAGATACTTGCCGATTTCGGATCCCGGCAGGGCTTCGCTGGCGTAATCAAATGTGCCTTTTTCCTTAACCTCCACCGCGGCCCGCATAAACCCGCCAAGGGCAGCGCGGGCAAATGATCCACCAACACTGATCCGTTTGACTCCGGCAATTTCAAGCGCATCCACCGTAAACATTTGCCCGGTCAGGCCCATCACCACATTTACCGGTTTGGATACGGATTGGCAGACTGTTCTGATCGCTTCTAAGCTGGGCAGTGCGGGGGCATAGAGGACATCTGCGCCAGCCTCCTCAAATGCTTGCAACCGTTTTATTGTATCGTCTAAATCTGGTCGGCCGTGCAGGTAGTTCTCAGCCCGGGCTGTTAATAAAAACGGCAGCTCTCTAGCCGCTTCAACTGCCGCTGCTATGCGTTCCACAGTCAGGCCAAAATCATAGATACGATCATTTTGGTCACCAGATGCATCTTCAATCGAGCCACCGACCAAACCGGCAGCCGAGGCTAACCGGATTGTTTCGGCGCAGGATTCCGGCGTACGCCCGAACCCGTTTTCGAGATCAGCCGAGACGGGAAGGTCAGTTGCATCAACGATTTCTTTGGCGTTGTTCAGTATATCTGATTTGGAAATGGCGCCGGACGAATCATATTTGCCAACAGAAAACGCATAACCGGCGCTGGTTGTCGCCAACGCCTCAAATCCGAGCCCATCCAGCATCTGAGCCGTGCCGGCATTCCACGGATTTGGCATAACAAAAGCACCAGGGCGGGTGTGCAGGGTTTTGAACTGTTCGTATTTTAAAGTTTGGGTCATGAAATCGGTACTCTCAATTGAAGTCATCTTATTTCGTGACGTTAAGCGCTGGAACCGGTTGTGGCAACCGGGCCGCACTTGAGGGACTTGGGATTGTTCGCATGCCTTTATGGCTGGTAAATGAATGCCTTGAGGCGGGGTATCTTGTGCCATTAATGCCGCAAGATTGAAGTCAAATCAGATTTGGAAAACGCACATATGTAAGGAGGCGGCTAAATGACTGTCCAAGGTTGGAAAATTAATTACAAAACCACCATTCGATTCCAGTCGATATTTTCAGAAATACCCCTTAAAGTCGCTTGTTCGTGATCTCAAAATGATCACCTTAAATCAACTTGGGAGTTCCACATGAATCTGTTTTTTTGCCATCTTGATCGCCGCCGTGCCATGTTGGGTGTTTTTGGCGCAGCGATAGTTCTCGTTGCTGGTACCGGTTTTTTGCAGGCGGCAGATAAGATTACGGTCGGGGCTCTTCGATTTACATCTCATGCGGCAAGTTTTGTTGCGTTTGAACGTGGATATTTTAAGGACCAGGGACTGGACGTCAAATTTATATATTTCCAGGCGGCGCAACCGATGGCCGTTGCGATTGCATCCGGTGACGTCGATTTTGGTGTTACGGCGATTACGGGCGGTTTGATAAATCTGGCGGATAAAGGTGCGGTTAAGGTCATCGGCGGTGCCTTGAGTGAAGAAAAAGGAATTGATGGGTCCGCCATTCTGGTGTCCAAAGCTGCCTATGACAAAGGCCTGACATCGCCGTCTAAACTTGGCGGTCATTCTTTTGGGATCACGCAGACGGGTTCATCTTTTCATTACATGGCATCCCAGGTTGGCAAGAAAGAAGGGATTGCGGCGGGCGCAATTAGCGTGAAACCACTTCATAAAGTTGGCGCGATTATTGGTGCGTTAAAGTCCGGTCAAATTGACGCATGGGCAATTGTTCCTCATATTGCTAAGGGATTGGCTAAAAGTGGCGCCGTCAAAATCATTGGCTGGGTCAATGCCTATATCCCTGATTATCAAGTGACGACTGTGTTTACATCGCAGAAGATTGCCAACGAAAACCGTGATCTTGCGAAACGTTTTTTGGCGGCGTTTTCCAAAGGGGCATCTGATTTTAACGCAGCCCTTGTGGACAAAACGGCAGGTGATCATAAAGCGGAAGATATGATCAAGCTGATTCACAAATATGTCTACAATACGCGCCCTTATGAAAAAGCGGCTCCGTCCATCCGTAACGGTGCAATGCGGATCAATGAAGGCGCCGCACTCAATATGGGTAGCGTCAAAGATCAACTTGACTGGTTCAAGGCCGAAGGTTTGATTAAGAAGACCATTTCGATAGATACGCTGGTTGATACCAGTTTTGTAACTATCAAATAGGATGAGATAAAGGGGGACGTGTGATCAGTTCTCCATTTAACTCAGTTTTGACATGGACCTAACGCTTCAAAACATAAACCATAGTTATGATGATCTGGCGGTTTTGAATGATATCAATCTCGATATCAAACGTGGCCAGATCATTTGTATCGTTGGCCCATCCGGGTGTGGTAAGTCTACTTTGCTTAGGCTGATTGGTGGTCTTGAACAACCCAGCCATGGCGTGGTTCTTCAGCTTGGGGACCCGCCCGAAAATTCGCTCAATCCACTAACCTATATTTTCCAGGACTTTGCACTTCTTCCGTGGCGGTCGGTTGAGGGTAACATCAGTCTCGTATTGGAAGATCATAATTTAACCAGTAGTGACCAGGAACAGATTATCGCGGATGTACTTGAACGTACGAAACTGACTGACTTTCGGTCTGCGCTGCCGCGGCAATTGTCCGGCGGCATGAAGCAGCGGGTTGCAATCGCACGTGCGCTTAGCGTCAACCCAGCGGTTATGTTGATGGATGAACCACTGTCGGCCCTTGATAGCCAGACCCGGGAGCTGTTGATGGATGACCTGATTGAGTTGTGGACACGCGAAAACTTCACCAGTTGTTATGTCACTCATAACCTTCAAGAAGCCGTACGTCTTGGTCACCGGATTGTGGTGCTCTCCAGGCGGCCGGGGAAGATCAGAGAAATTGTTGAAATCGATATTCCACTTGAAGAACGCAATAACAATTTGGACAAATTGGAACAATACCAACACCATCTGTGGAGCCTGATGCGCGATGAAGCGTTAGCATCGGATAAGGAGCTTCTTAGTGCCTGATCAGGGGTCTCCAAAACCTATTCCGTTCCGGGGAGGGGGTTTTACGTATACCCACAAGGCGTACGTCAGTCCGGTGGTGTTTGCTCTCTTGATCATAATTTGGGAAACCGGTGCCCGCATGGGCTGGATTAGTCCATTGGTGTTGCCGTCACCGCTTGAAGCGTTTGAGGCGTTTAAGGAATTGGTTGTCTCTGGTTTATTATGGAAACACCTGGCGGCATCTCTGCAACGGCTAATTATTGGTTGGTCATGTGGTACGGCTCTGGGATTGATCGTCGGAATGACCATCGGGCTGTCTTCCTATGCACGTGCTGGACTCAGCCCGTTGATATCGGCGCTATTTCCAATTCCCAAAATCGCCTTATTACCGCTGTTTATAATCTGGTTTGGCATCGGTGAGGGATCAAAAACCGCAACAATTTTGTTTGGCACGTTCTTCCCGACCGTTATTGCCGTCTATAGCGGGGTTGATAATGTTGACCGAACTTTAATTCGTATGGGGCAGTCATTTGGTTTAAAACCGTTTTCGATCATACGGAAAATCATTCTACCGGGCGCACTGCCAACAATATTGTCGGGTTTTCGAATTTCCGCATCAATCGCGATCATTCTTTTGGTTGCAGCGGAGATGATCGGCGCTGAATTTGGTGTCGGGGCATATATTCTGCTCGCGGGAAGCCTGATGGCAACGGATCAACTGATTGCGGGCGTCGCGCTACTTTCAATGATGGGGATAAGTGTCGGCTGGTTGATTGGCAAGGCCGAGAGGTATTTGTTGCGCTGGCGATAGCGAATTACGTATACTAGTAGATCATCTGCTGGCGGTAGCATGCTCTATTTGATCAGCCGATCCAATGATCGTGCCAAGACGCTAAATTGAACAACGTCCATAGGTGCAAGGCATGATTGGCTTTACCTGACCTGTGTTCCCGAAACCGGTTTTCTACATACGACTTACTGAGAATTCCTTCTTTCAGGAGGGGAGAAGACAGGACTTTCTCTTCAGCTTGCCGCCCAAATTCGCCCTTTAGCCACTGCTCTACTGGGGCTGAGAATCCCATTTTTTTACGGTGTATGATTTCGTCCGGCAATAAGTCTTTAACTGCTTGTTTGAGTAGATGCTTTTTAGTTCCGCCTTTGACCTTGAACGCCTGCGGAATGTCCATTGTAAACTCGACCAGCTGATGGTCAAGAAACGGCACCCGCCCTTCAATTGATGTACTCATACTGATTTTGTCAACGCGCATAAGCAGTAATTCGGGAAGGCGCAACCGCAGCTCGCTAAACGCCATACGTGTCAGATGATCAGCGTTTGGGAACGGTCCGTCGAGGTCATTGAAGTATCCGTTAATAACGTCACCGCTTTGCCGTGATGTTATTCCCGTAAGATCAATGCCCGACCCGGCTAAATCATCATGAACACGAGAGCCCACCATGTCCGTGTTTCCGAGAAGGCGATCTTTGTGAATATTCCAAAATGCATTGGCCCCAGTGAAAAACAGTTCCTGGCCGGTGGCCGCACGGTGTAGCGCCTCAGCCACCTGACCGCCTTTGCCTCGCGTGGCTGGAGCCAGTGAACGTGCCGCTGCACCTAACAATGATTTAAGGGGCGCTGGCATTGATCTGTTGTACGGATCCCAGAATTTTTCAAACATATTCAGGTACGTCATCCAACTGTCATAACCGCAAAACTGTTCGTCAGCGCCTTCGCCAACCTGAACAACAGTGACGCCGTTGTCACGCGCCAATTTGGAGACAAAATAAAGCGGGATGCAAACCCAGTCAGCAATTGGCTCGTCTTGATGGTGCGTGAGGTTATCAAGATATCCCATCATATCAGTCTCATCGATCAGAACTTCATGATGGTTGGTCTTGAATTTATCAGCAATGAGCCGGGCGTATTCCAGTTCATTCAGATGGGTATGGTCTTTAAAGCCGACGGTGAATGTTTCAACAGGACGGTCAGTAAACTGGCTCATCAGGGCAACGTTTGCAGAAGAATCAATACCGCCAGACAGGAATACGCCAAAAGGCACATCTGACATCATGCGTTTTTCGATGGCGGCTTCCAGTCGCGAGCGGATCCCTTTAACATAGAAATCTTCGCGCGCTGCGTCAGACAGGCCTTTAAGTTCTGACGGATCGATGCCCTGGCCTGGCAAAGCGTTCCAGTATCGCCATGCCTTAATTTCTCCAGTGTCATCAACCTCCATAATATGAGCGGCCGGTAGTTTATAGATACTTTGAAACATGGTTAGAGGGGCTGGCGAAATCATAAAGCTGAGGTAATGATTTAGAGCATTACCATCAATCTGCCGGGGTACGGCTGGGTCACTGAGGATTGCTTTGATTTCAGAAGCAAACCGGAAAGTTCCATGAGCCCTTGTGAAATAGATAGGTTTGATACCAATCCGATCACGGGCAAGGGTAAGAATGCCTCGGTTGTTGTCCCAGACAGCAAACGCGAACATGCCTTCAAGGCGCTTAACCAGCTCTTCAATGCCCCATTCCTTATATCCATGAATGAGAACCTCGGTATCGGAGTGATCGGTTTTAAATTGGTGGCCGGCGGCAACCAATTCCGCCCTGATTTTAAGATGATTATAAATTTCACCATTAAATGTAATTTGAATTGCGCCTGTATTGTCACACATGGGCTGAGCAGCATCTGGGGACAGGTCGACAATGGCCAGCCGCCTGTGAGCGAGACCAATTCGTTGACTATCTGATGTCCAGATTCCATCGCCGTCAGGGCCACGGTGGGCCATTGCAGCGTTCATTTTATCAAGTGCGGGTTCAAGCGGGATATTGCTATCCAATGCCCCGACCGTTCTGAACAGGCCAGCTATTCCGCACATGAAATGTACCGTCGGTTTTGAGTGGCGGAAAAATGCATTACATGCTCAGTACTGTGAAATTTGCAGATCAGGTTTGGCGGAAATGTGCTGTTGTGTCCAGTGGCATGCAGTGAATTTTTTAACAATTTCCAGGATCAGCGCAGAGAGCCCTGCATGAGGTGGTCCGTTAGCCATCACTTATGGAAGCCGCAACTGATAATGATCGTCATACAAACGTGCCGGACAGGTCAAATTGATGTGAATAATCTAAGAAATACCCATAATTATACGTGCCTTGCTTAAATTAAACTACAGTCTGTAACATGATTTGACTGATATTGAATTTTTGGATTGAAATATCCTGAAATTGGGCGGAAAGTCCGTCGATCGTCAATTTTACGGGCGACGCTGAGTAAGGAATATTGGTTCGGTGTTTGGTATTGACGACGATAAAAACACACATAGAATTGGATTCCTTCTAATTCCCGACTTTTCCATGATCGGATTTGCATCGGGGGTTGAACCTCTGCGGATTGCGAACAGAGTAAACGGCAGTTCAATCTATTCGGGGTATACGTATTCGGTTGATGGTGAACCTGTTACGGCGTCGAATGGAATTCCTGTAATGGTTGACGCACCATTGTCCGAAGCAACGCGCCTGCATGCCATGTTTGTCTGTTCTGGCATTCAGGTGCGCAATCAAACTGTCAAACCTGTATTAACGGCGCTTCGGCGCATGGCTACTCACGGCACTGATGTTGGCGGTATTTGCACCGGGTCACAAATCCTTGCAACCGCAGGATTGCTGGATGACTATCGCTGTACCATTCATTGGGAAAACCTCGCAGCGTTCCGCGAAGATTATCCGGAACTGGATATTACGTCTGAGCTGTTCGAAATTGATAGAACCCGCTACACATGCGCCGGTGGGACGTCGGCGCTTGATATGATGTTGACGATGATTGGCCTGCAAGAAGGCATGCGTTTGGCAGCAAATGTCGCAGATACAATGTTACATCATCGCATAAGGGATGGGCATGAATCTCAACGCATGGAGTTACGCTCTCGCCTCGGGGTTGCTCATCCGAAACTATTGTCGGTGATAGAGCATATGGAAGAAAATCTTGAAGAGCCGCTGAGTTGTGCCGAGCTTGCGATCCGGGTCAAGTTGTCGACCCGTCAACTTGAGAGATTATTCAGCAAATACATGAACCATGCTCCAACGCGATACTATCTTGAACTACGTTTAAACCGAGCGCGATACCTTTTGCGCCAAACCAGTATGCCGGTATTGTCAGTAGCCCTTGCGGCCGGGTTCGTTTCTGCATCGCATTTTTCCAAATGTTATCGTGAACACTTTAAACGCACGCCTTCTGAAGAACGACGGCAATTTGAAAATACTTCAGGGAACGCGGCTTAAAGATTTCTCGATCCGTGGGAACATAATGCCTAATGTTACTCCCCGTACGATTGTAAATACGTGCATGGCCAACCATGCGCCATGATTGCCCCATAATGGCACCAATAATACGAGCGCGAAAATGTAGATGACGAGTGACAGGGCCATTCCATTGCGCATTTCGACCGTGTGTGTGGTGCCGATAAATATACCATCAAGCTGATAGCACCAAACCGCCACCACGGGCATGATTGCGACCCATGGCAGGTAGGTGCGGGCGGCTTCCCGGACCTCTTCCACTCCAGTCAATGCATCGATGACCAAAGGGCCAAAAATAAATAGAATGGCACTGATCAGAACTGATAATATCAAAGCCCATTTCGAAGACGCAAAGACGGCGGCACGATAGGTCAGTCGGTCTTTTGCCCCGTATGCTTCCCCTGCCAGCGCTTCAGCGGCATTAGCGAACCCATCAAGTGCAAAGGCGACGAATGTTAGAATGTTTAAGAGGACTGCATTAGCAGCCAAAATGATATCACCGCTTCTTGCAGCAAGTGAGGTGAAGATTGCGAAACTCGCCGTCAGGCACATAGAGCGTAAAAATATGTCTCGGTTTACCCGAAACATGGCAGCAAGGCGATGCGCGATTAATATACTTTCTAAGTGCCAGTGTCCGGATAGTTTTCGGGCGTTCCGCCTAACTAAAAAGAATCCCAATGCAACAGCACTGATTTCGGATATTAGGGTTGCAATTGCGACGCCCTCAACGCCCCACCCGAGCCCAATGACAAACCATATATCCAGTATGATATTGACGCCGTTCATGAAAATTTGGGTAATAAGAGCGGCGCGGGTGTTCTGTATGCCAAAAAACCAACCAAGCATTGCGAAATTCAACAAAGCTGCTGGCGCGCCCCAGATACGGATGGAAAAATACGCTTCCGACAAGACTCTGACCTCACTACTGGGGGCAATCAGGTCGAAGGCGAGTTTCGAGAAAGGGGATTGTATAATGATCATTATGAGCCCGATGCCGACGCTGATCAACGCGGCGCGTAATAACCAAGCTCTAACCTCGTTGCCATCGCCCGCACCAAACGCCTGGGCGGTTAATCCGGTCGTTCCCATGCGAAGAAAATTCATGGTGTTGTAGAGAATGCTGAAAATTAATGCTGCAACAGCAACGCTACCAAGATAATGGGCGCCGGGTAAATGCCCGACGACAGCCATGTCGACGGCACCCAATAGAGGTACGCTGACGTTCGAGATGATCACCGGCGTCGCGAACCGCCAGGTTTTGCGGTCCCATTCTGTAAATTTCATTGGATTATCTTGCGCTTTTTATCATGCGGGTTTCCGGTTGCGTCGGCGGAATATGTAACTGATGCCAGCCAAATAGACCAGAGATGCGAACACACCGAGGAGGATCGCCATATCAATGCCAATCGACAGTGCTGATAAATTGACGGTGATCAAATAGAATATGACCCCGCCAAGCCCGGTCGGAAAATTGCGTATGATAGTATGAGCATGTTGCCGTGAATAGGTAACATGGATAACCAGAAGGAAAGGCAGAAAGGTAATCGGAAAACCAATTAATAGGCCTGACCACCTTGGACCGATGGCATCCGAAAATGAGGTGATAGAGAGAACAATGATCGCAGCAAGCCCAGCGCGCAAACAAAGGTGCCAAACCGTTAACTGAACGCGCCGGGTTACGCGTTCTTCGGGGATGTGAGAAAACAGTCGGATCGACAGGGCAATGCAGATACCTGTAAATATCAACCCACTGACAAGCGTGAATGTTATGTGGCTAAGCCCGTAGGCCGCCACCAACTGACAAGCAATAGCAACTAGTGTTGCCGCCAGTGGTGCAAAGACGTGATCGCTGCGCGATGCCAGGTAATATACACCTGAAAAAACCAATGTGCTGGACAGCGCCGGGATCGCATACAGGGCACTTTCTGCGGCAAAACCCGGCCCCATTTCATGGCCAACAAAGAACAGCACCATAAGAGCGCCAAGCGGCATTCCGGATAGGACACCAGCCAGGCGCGTATCGACCCGTTCAGCAATTAGAGTTAATCCCATAACGAGCACGACTGTGCTCAGAAGTTTGCTGACAATAACGCTGATAACCATAAGATTTCCAAATTCAAAGAATAGAAACCATATAATGTCATTACAAGCGCACGGTCACCTAAGCCTTAACCACGGCGGCGGCGGCCTTTCCGCCCTTTCCGCCTCTCTGCCTCATCCGCAACCGGGATAGTGGCCGGGTCGGGAAGGGATACCACTTTTGTTAAATTTGGAGAGAGCGCGGTTTTATGGGGAATTGCCATGGCTTCAACAAAATGATCTTGAAACTTAGCTTCGACGGCAGTTTCAACTTTTTCGATTTTTTTCACCAATGTTTGGATATCATCCCGCGCTTTTTGATTGAGCAGGGCGATCCGTGCTCCGGTTCCGGCTGCATTACCCGCGGCATAAACCTTATCCAGGTCACAGTCAGGAATCATGCCAAGGACCATGGCATACTTGGTGTCGATATGACTGCCGAAAGCCCCCGCCAATACAATTTTGTCGACCGTATCGATTTCCATCTTGTCCATCAGCAAGCGCGCACCAGCATAAAGCGCAGCTTTAGCCAATTGTATTGCACGTACATCATTTTGATAGACGGCGATTTCCATATCGCCCATATGAAGGAGATATCGGAATGTGCGATCTGTTTCCTGAATGCGGTGGGTGCGTTCTTTCATCGCACCATTGATGACGCCATCTGTCGTGATTAAACCATTTAGGTACATTTCAGCGAGGATTTCGATAATGCCCGATCCGCAAATACCTGTTACGCCGGTTGCAGCAATTGCGTCGGCGAACGCGGGGTCATCTGACCATAGATCACAGCCAATGACCTTGAACCGTGGCTCGAGTGTATCGGGGGCTATGCGGACGCGTTCAATAGCGCCTGGCGCGGCGCGTTGGCCACAAGCGATTTGCGCCCCTTCAAAGGCTGGGCCGGTGGGAGATGAGGCTGCGAGCAGTCGGTGTTTGTTGCCGAGAATGATTTCGGCATTGGTGCCAACATCAACAATCAATGTCATTTCATCCGACAGATGCGGTTCTTCTGATAATAGCACGCCAGCGGTATCAGCACCAACATGTCCGGCGATACAGGGTAGAATGTAGATCCGCGCATCGGGACTGGTTTCAGTGATATCCAGTTCTGATGCCCAGAGGGTCATGCCAGTATTCGTGGCAAGCGCAAAAGGGGCACCGCCCAACTCAATCGGATCAATGCCGAGCAGAAGATGATGCATAACCGGGTTGCCGACAAATGTGGCGTTTAGAATTTCTTCCTTTTTAATGCCCGCTTCAATACGAACGCGTTTGATCAGATCGTTGATGCCGTCTCGAATTGTATTGGTGATGTCCGGTTGGCTTCCCGGGTTCATCATAATGTAGGACACCCGGCTCATCAGGTCCTCACCAAACCTTATCTGCGGATTCATGATGCCATCAGATGCAACGACGTCGCCACTGGCCAAATCACAAAGATGAACGGCTATCGTTGTCGTCCCAATATCGAACGCCAACCCAAAAGCACGATCTTGAAAGCCCGGCCAGACGGCCGTAATACGTTGTCCCCGGTGGACTGCAACCGTGACTTTCCAGTCCCCGTCACGCAGCGCCTTTTGTAATTCTCGTAGAGATTTGATGTCGATCTCGTCAAGATCATGAAGGTCCCATTGAGTTGCCAACGCAATGCGCAGGCGTTCAAGGTCACCCTCAGGTTTGTGCATATCGGGTTCTTCCACTTCCACATAATGGAGGCGAATCGCAGGGTCCATCTTGATATCTCGAACCTCAGCACGTTTACGCACGACCTGTTTATGGACCTGGCTTTCGGGAGGTACATCAATGACAACATTGCCAATTAACTGTGCATGGCAACTCAGGCGCCGTCCATCGATCAGTCCACGTCGTCCTTGGTATTTCTCTTCTGGCGCACTAAAAGCGGTCAGGCTATCTGGCCCGCTTTTGATGCCAAAATTTGCAAATTCCCCATCGCCGATATTAACCTGGCAGCGTCCACAGATACCGCGCCCCCCACAGACGGAATCGATATCGACACCCAGTTTGCGTGCACAATCCAAAATGGGGGTGCCTTTAGGAAACAGCCCTCGTTTGCCGGATGGTAGAAAGACGACTAATGGATCTTTACTCAATTTTTGATTCCTTATGCTCTGCGCCGGCGGCGACCTTCACGGCGGCCACCAGCACTTGCACCTTCTGCAACCGGGTCGCGATATTTAGCGATCCACTTTTTGCAGTTAGGGTCGTGTCCCATAAACACATCGGCACCTTTGATGGCCTGCATTTCTGGGTCATGCAAAGGATTGGTAATAGCTGATGTTAATCCAGCACCAATCGACATCGCCAGGAATGCGGCGTTCATGCCATGACGATTTGGCAATCCAAAACTAAAATTGGATGCGCCGCAGGTTGAGTTGACTTTCAACTCTTCGCGAAGCCGCCGAAGAATATGAGCGACTTGATTGCCGGCATCATTGATTGCGCCAACCGGCATTACCAGCGGGTCGATAATGACGTCTTCGCTTGGAATGCCATAATCGGCGGCTCTTTCCACAATTTTTTTAGCAACGGCAAAACGAACGTCTGGGTCTTCAGAAATGCCGGTTTCGTCATTGGAAATTCCTACAACCGCTGCGCCATATTTTTTAATCAATGGCAGCACGGTTTCCAAACGCTCTTCTTCTCCCGTGACTGAGTTGACCAATGCCTTTCCCTGGTAAACAGAAAGGCCGGACTCAAGTGCGGCAACAATTGACGAATCAATCGACAATGGGACGTCTGTCAGTCCCTGAACCAATTGAACACATTCCGCGAGAATTTTGGGCTCATCCGCCATTGGAATTCCTGCGTTGACGTCCAGCATGTGCGCGCCCGCCTGTACCTGCGTGAGTGCATCTGATTCTACCCGGCTGTAATCGCCTTCTGCCATTTCTGCAGCAAGAAGCTTGCGCCCCGTTGGATTGATGCGCTCGCCAATAATGACAAAGGGCTGATCGAAACCGATAACAACCTCTTTGCTGGCAGAACTGATAACCGTACGTGTCATTTTTCGTTTTCTCCAAAAGTCGCCATTTATTATCGGCGAAGTGTTAGTTTCTATCTGCTCAATAGCCCGTCAAAAGACTTCAGACTGTCTCCTGTGCGACAATCGCATCCTCATGGGCGGCCATCATGGGCGGCCAGAATTTCTGCTTTTTTCTCGGCGGCTTCAATCAAGGCGTTATCCCCAACGTCAGGTTCTCGTCTCCAAGGTTTGCGCCCCGCCAAAACACCTGATTGATGAACAATTTCCGAGACCAGTTCCTCTTGTCGATAAGCCATCACATGGACCCCGGAAATGCCGGGAATCTCCTTTATTTGCTGCAGCAATTCGATACAGATCTTCTTGCCTTCGAGTTTCTGGTCGTCAGCATCCTCCATGCGGTCAATGATATGGTCGGGGATATGCACGCCTGGAACATTATTTCTGATCCATTTTCCGGCGCGCGCTGACGCGAGAGGGCCTGCGCCAATAAGAATATAACATTTTTCATGAAGCCCCATGTCGGTCACGGGTTTCATATACTCTTTCAGCATATCAATGTCGTAGCAGTACTGGCTTTGGACGAACTGAGCACCGGCATCTATTTTCTTTTTCAAACGCACAGCGCGAAATTCATGAGGCGGTGCGAAAGGGTTAATCGCTGCGCCGAGGAAGAGTTTCGGCGGTTCGGTGATTTTACGGCCGGACAGAAACCGACCTTCATCACGCATGACACGAATGGTTTCCAGCAGCGACATGCAATCGAGGTCAAACACGGGTTTTGCACCGGGTTGGTCACCGGCCTGAACGCCATCGCCGGTCAGGCAAAGGATGTTATTCACACCGATTGCTGCCGCTCCTAAAACATCGCCTTGAATAGCGATGCGATTTCGGTCACGGCAACTAATTTGCATTATCGGTGCATAACCAACACGGGTTAACAATGCGCAAATTCCGACACTAGACATGTGGCAATTGGCCCCGGAACCGTCCGTCGCATTGATGCCGTCAACCCAGCCATCGAAAATACTGCCGCGGTCATAAACTTCATGAGGGTCTGATGAGTCGGGCGGGTTAAGTTCAGCCGTTACGGCAAACTCACCGCGGCGCAAAACCCGTTCCAGCCGGCTGCGTGATGTATGGCCGGGCAATTGTTGTAACTGGACCTCTGGGTTGTTGATGTCTTCATCAGGCTCGCGGGTCATTGTGATGAAGCCTCTTTTTCTTTATCTCTGATCGCGGCACTTTCCGCAGTAGCTCGAAGCCAGGCGGATGTGCCCTGCAGGCTTTGATCGACGGGGGCCTGTACGATTTCAATATTTGAACTTTTCCTCATGCGTTGGCTCCCTTGCCACGCTTGCACCCAAACACAGGGCATATCTGGTTCGACCTCGCAGTTTCCATTAGCCCGGACACCGCCGCATGGCCCGTTTCGAAGGGTCTTTGGACAATTCATTGGGCACGACATACCGGTCTGGGACAGCACACACTGTCCACACATTCGGCAATCAAATAATAGACCTTTGACGCGTTTTTCGATGAAAACCACGGGGCGTTCGACACGGCTATATCCAATAAAACTCCACAGCCAATGTAGGCGAAGCATTACTTCAGCGAATGTTTCATAAATCCACTCAAGCAAACGAGCGTTGCGAACTGACCATAGGCGAACTGAATATTTAGCACCTTTACGGCGAATTGGATTTACGCCAGCAGGAACATAGGCTGACTTCGTATTCGCCTTAGCCAATAGCGTGTCCTCCATTTTTTGCGATCGTCTCAAGTTGCTCGTCACTGTACTGAGCTTCCAGTTGTTCTGCAGCCACGTCAGCTTCCTTCTCAAGATCATTGCTGCACTCAACTGGAGACCCTTTGCGCCACTCCTCCAAATAGGCGTCACTTTCATGCGCCTTTGACCGCATGGCTGCGATATCGATGGCTTCGTGAAACCGCTGGGACAGTTGTCTTTTTGCGTTTTTGCGTCCTGCTTTTACAATGATTTGTGCAGGAATATCACGCCAGTAAACGGTGGTTATGTTTGCCACGTAGTGCCCTCACTTGAATGGGATTCTAGAAATGTACCTAAACCGCCGTATCCGGTTTTTCGTCGTTCATAAATCAAACCAAGACGGGTTGCCGCTGCCTCTGCCAATGCGTCGATTTTCGGGTCATCAATTTGAGCTAAATAGACTAAACGTTTGTAATTGCCGAAATACATATCCTGCAATTCAGAGTGTTTGTCGATACCCAGACCTTTGATTATCAACCGATCAAAAAAACGGGCGAGATAGTCGGTAAGATAAAACGTTCCAATCTCTTCTTCAGTCATTTTTTTAAATTGCGTGGGCCCAGAGAAAAACTCATAACAATGAGCCCCCGGAATACGGTCCACCCCCTCCTCGGCAAGCATTTTATCGAGCATTCCACCGGTGCCACAGTCACCGTACAACGCAAGAATATTCTCATAATCTCCGCTTGCCTTAGCTTCGGTAATTTTTTCTTTCATGGCAGGCGTGATTCGTTCTGGGTGGTTGTGCCAAATTGCAGGTAGGCACTGCACATCGAAACAGGTGCGCCCGCTGGCGTTGATCAATTGAGTGATTTCTTGACCAAGCGCCCCGCAGGCGATCAGTAAGGTCTGTTTTTGGACGGCCATTGCGGGCCTACCGTCTATTCCGCCGGCGCCTAGGTCAGGACGCCATCGCTGCTTGGGCCGACCCCTGCCGGCGTGACATGAAGTCTTTTGCTGTTTCAACGGCCATCGCCGCATCACGGCAGTAGGCGTCAGCACCGATACTTTCAGCAAAGGCTTCGTTCAAAGGAGCGCCGCCAACAAGGACCACGTAATCATTGCGCAGACCCTTTTCCTTCAAGGTGTCGATGACGACTTTCATGTAGGGCATTGTTGTCGTCAACAAGGCTGACATGCCAAGGATATCGGGCTGGTGTTCTTCAAGCGCAGCCAAATAGTCTTCAACTGGATTATTGATTCCGAGATCAATGACTTCAAATCCAGCTCCCTCCATCATCATACCCACAAGGTTTTTGCCGATATCATGAATATCACCTTTAACGGTGCCGATGACCATCTTGCCCATTTTAGGTGCACCGGTTTCAGCCAGCAGAGGGCGAAGAATAAACATGCCGGCTTTCATAGAGTTCGCCGCCATCAGAACTTCCGGAACAAACAAAATGCCGTCGCGGAAATCGATACCCACAATACGCATACCTTCAACCAATGCCTTGGTTAAGACCTCGTATGGAGTCCAGCCACGCCCGAGAAGAATGTTTGTGCCGTCGGTAATTTCGTCCGCAAGCCCGTCGTAAAGATCGTCGTGCATTTGTTCGACAAGTTCATCGTCGTTCAGTTCTGAGAGGATGATGTCGTCTTCTTGATCTTCGGCCATAACTAAACTCCTGGTTCGCAGCTTCCTGCATATTGTTCAGCCCAATATCGCGTTAAATTCGCGAATACTATAGTCCACGTAAATTTAATTTGCCTGTCAGTCTGTTCAACTGAGGACATTTTCTAATCCGCGCGCGACACTTATCCTGAAGGTGTTGAAAAACATACATTTTTTATGGTTTCCAGTTATATTTCTTCGTCCAAATAACCATATTATTTGGTTTTATTTTGCCCGAAGTTTCTCATTGCTAGGATCGTACGGGCTTTCTTCGATCACCGTGACGTCATGAAGCGTGCCCAAAATGTCCATTTTCAAATTGGTTCCGAGCTCTGAGAATTTCGGGTTCACCATACCAAGGGCGAGTGATTTATTTATCCTAAATCCGAAACCGCCACCGGTCGCACGGCCAACTGGTTTGCCGTCATGGAAAATAGGATTGTTGCCGAGCGCATCGGCATCCGTCGTTCCGTGGACCTCAAGCGTTACAAAAGTGTTGTCAAACCCGCGGTCTTTCCATTCCAGCAGAGCGTCGCGGCCAATGAAGTCGCCTTTATTAGGATGCACGAAACGGTGCAGTCCAGACTCATATGCCGCATATTCAATAGACAGTTCCGTGCCGACAAGGCGGTAAGACTTTTCAAGCCGCAGGCTGTCCATTGCCCGTATACCAAAGGGTTTGATGCCGAGATCCTGACCCGCGTTCATCAGCGTATCGAATATATGGTTTTGCATCTCCATCGGATGGTGGATTTCCCAGCCCAGTTCGCCAACAAAGTTTACGCGTGCGGCTGTGCATTCGGCAAAACCCACATCTATGGTTTGTGCCGATAACCATGGAAAAGCTTCGTTGGAAAAATCTGCGGTTGATACGCGTTGCATCAGTTCACGCGATTTTGGCCCTGCGAGAACAAGCACGCCCTGCTGAGTAGTAAGATAGTCAAACCGAACGCTGCCATCATCAGGTAATTTCTTTTTAAGATAGTCGTGATCGAACCGTTCCATAGCGCCCGCCGATACCATGAAGAAACTGTCATCGGTATTGCGGAGTATGGTGAACTCAGAACGTACGCCGCCGTGGATATTAAGCGCGTGGCAAAGGTTCATGCGGCCTGCTTTCTTAGGAATGCGGTTTGCCATTAAGGTATCTAACCAGGCTTCTGCACCGGACCCTGAAATTCTGCATTTGGCAAATGCCGTCATATCCAGAAGTCCGACATTCTCAGCAACGTTACGGCATTCATTACCAATGTGTTCAAACCAGTTTGACCGGCGGAAAGACCAGTCATCAACTTGGTCAACACCTTCAGGTGCAAACCAGTTGGGTCGCTCCCAGCCATACTTATGTCCAAACACTGCACCCAGCTCTTTCATTCGATCATAGCAGGGCGCTGTACGGAGAGGGCGAGCCGCTTCGCGTTCTTCATCCGGATAATGGACGACAAAGACATTTGCATAAGCTTCTTCATTTTTCTCACGCAAATAAGACTTTGAGCAAAAGTCGCCGTATCGTCTCGGCTCGACACCCAGCATATCAATCGTCGGCGCCCCATCGACAATCCATTCCGCCAATTGCCACCCCGCACCGCCCGCCGCCGTAATACCAAAACTATGACCTTCGTTAAGCCAGAAATTTTTGAGATCCCACGCCGGGCCAATGATTGGATTGCCGTCCGGCGTATAGCAAATGGCCCCATTATAGACTTCTTTGACGCCAACTTCGCCAAATGCCGGTACACGTTTGATTGCTGCCTCGATATGAGGTTCAAGGCGATCGAGATCTTCCTGAAACAATTCATATTCAGACTCGGCGCTAGGGCCATCAAGATAACAACACGGTGCTCCGTGCTCGTACGGTCCTAAAATAAATCCGCCAGCTTCTTCGCGCAGATACCAGGAACCATCAGATTCACGTAAAACCCCCATTTCTGGTAGGCCTTTTGCCTGGCGCGCCAAGATTTCCGGATGGGGTTCAGTAACAATAAATTGGTGCTGAACCGGGATCACGGGAATATCGAGGCCGACCATCTTGCCTGTCTGGCGGGCAAAATTTCCAGTCGCAGAAACAATATGTTCACAGGTGATATCGCCTTTATCAGTTTTGACGACCCATTCACCGCTTTCCGTCTGATGCATGCTGTTGACGGCAGTGTTTCGGTATATTTCCGCACCCATTTTACGGGCCTGACGCGCCAGTTCCTGCGTGAGGTCGGCAGGTTGAATATAACCATCGTCAGGGTGAACGATGCCGCCCAAGAGATCATCTGTTTCGCACATGGGCCACAGATCTTTAATTTCGTCCGGCGTGAGGAAATTACATTCAACCCCAATTGTCGCAGCAACGCCTGCATATTGATGGTATTCATCCATGCGGTCCTGGTTCATGGCGAGCCGAATATTTCCGACCTGTTTTAGACCGGCTGTTTGTTCGGCCTGTTCATCCAATTCGCGGTAGAGTTTGACCGAATATTTATGAACCTGACCGACGCTGTAGCTCATATTAAACAGTGGTAAAAGGCCTGCGGCATGCCAAGTTGAACCAGATGTCAATTCTTTGCGCTCAACAAGGACGACGTCAGTCCAGCCCTTTTTTGCCAGATGATAAAGTGTACTTACGCCGACAACACCACCACCAACTACTACTACGCGCGCGTGAGATTTCATGGTCTAAATTTCCTCGATAAACGCAATCAGGTAGAGATCGGTATAATCGCCGCCCGCAATGCCAAATTCTTTATGCTTGGTAGGGTTTTGCTAGGAATGCGGCTTGGTAAAGAGCGACATTCCGTATTCTGATTTCGCCACCTCATCTGTACGGTCTTCCTTTTTTATCATGCAATCGCATTATACAATGCATTCTTACCGCGTGATCCGACATCGGAATATTGCGCCGGAGGTTTTAGAATAGAAGAGTATGGTTTCAGAAATTCAAGTAACAGAGAATGAGCGTATTTCCCGGCGTCTGCTGCCTGATAGATTGTTTGCTGCGGTCGAGTTGTTGCGCGCCAATGGGTATCTAACCGTTAAAGATGTTTTGCCGCCGTCAGCACTTGATGAGGCACATCAGGTTTTGCGCAAAAAATGGCTAGAATTCCAGAACGGCAAACCGGCGTGGCGCGGTGGCGGCAAGATTATTGGGCATCTAGGAATGGTTGCTCCGATTGTTCCCGAAATAATTAATGTCGAAATTATTGGAGACCCCATAATCACCGCAATTTTGTCTGGTGTACTTGGGGAGAATGTGCGGATCACCGGAATTGGCGGGAATGTAAATTTGCCGGGAAGCAAGAGCCAAAGCTTCCACAGTGACCTTGATACGCCAGACCTGAATAAGGTGTTGGTCAATATTCCGCTCACAAATGTTGATGAATATAACGGAAGTATTGAGCTGATTCCAAACACTCACCTGTCAGAAGGTCAACCGAGTTGCAATCCCGTTCGTATCAATACAAACGTCGGAAGCGTTTTATTGCGTTATCCCCATCTTTTGCACCGGGGCAGGGAAAACCAATCCCCGCAACCCAGACACATGATTGGATATTGGGTGAAAAATTTGACAGCAGAACAACAAGTTAAAGAAAGTGTCTGTCTGGATCCATATTCATCTACTTTGTTTAAGGATAGCATCCTGCAATTTAAAAGCATGGGTAATAGTGGTGAACAGCCTGTTTTTACCCCCAACTATTTCGCTCCCACATTCGCTGGGTTGATTAAGGAAGTGATATATTGCGGCGCGCCGGAATTGTATGGATTTCTGGCCAACCGTTTTGGAAACCGAAAGAGTGAACAACGAGCGACGCACATGAGCAAAAAAGTGACGGAGCGGGATTAGTCTTGCCGATTTTGGAGAATAAACTGCCCTCAGTTTGATAGTTTCTGGAGGATTCTCATGAGTGCAACCGCACAACGTGCATCACGCCGTGGTCGTAGCGCCAGACGTGCTGCACGCGCTGAAAGCACAACCGTATCGCAACCCTATATTACGCGTAATATTCCCCTCACAGAACTGTGTTCTGAAGAGGGACTTGAGATCATTGAGGCGAATGCTGATACAATTTTGAAAGAAATCGGTATCGACTTTACGGATGATGACGAAGTCCTTGAATTGTGGAAAGACGCGGGCGCGGATGTTCAGGGAACGCGCGTTCGTTTCGAAAAAGGGATGCTTCAGGGGCTTTTGAAAACTGCGCCATCAGAATATACCCAACACGCCCGAAATCCGGCCCGGAATGTCGTAATTGGAGGTAAAAACCTTGTGATCGCGCCGGTTTATGGGCCTCCATTTGTGCGTGATCTTGATGGCGGTAGGCGGTACGGCACGATCGAAGATTTTCGAAATTTCGTCAAGCTGGCCTACATGGCACCTTCAATCCATCATTCTGGCGGTACGGTTTGCGAACCGGTTGATCTACCCGTAAACAAACGCCATTTTGATATGGTTTACACCCATATGCGGTATTCAGATAAACCTTTCATGGGGTCGGTAACCCACCCTGATAGGGCAACCGATACAATATCAATGTGTGAAATATTATTTGGTAAGGAGTTCGTCGATTCGAACACCGTATGCACCAGCTTGATCAATTGTAATTCACCAATGACCTTGGATGGAACCATGCTTGGGGCGCTCAAGAATTACTCGCGCGCCAATCAGGCAGTCATTGTCACGCCGTTTATCATGCAAGGTGCAATGTCGCCAGTTTCTAGTGTTGGTACGCTGGCTCAGGCTTTGGCTGAAGCAATGGCGGGGATGGGCGTTAGCCAACTTGTGCGGCCAGGTTCGCCGGTAATTTTCGGAATGTTCGCCGCGGCATTATCCATGCAATCGGGTGCGCCAACATTTGGCACACCCGAACCGACGATGGTAATTTCAGCTGCAGCCCAACTTGCACGGCGTTTGAACCTGCCATTCCGCTCCGGTGGTTCTCTTTGTGGATCAAAACTCCCGGATGCTCAGGCTGCATATGAAAGCGCTAATACGTTAACACCTGCAGTTCTTAGCGGCGTGAACTTCATGCTTCACGGCGCTGGGTGGCTCGAAGGTGGCCTGGTATCCTCTTATGAGAAGTTTGTCATGGATATCGACCAGCTTGGGATGATGGGAACCCTGTGCAAAGGATTTGACCTTTCTGAAAACGGTCAGGCTATGGATGCGATCCGGGAAGTTGGGCCAGGCCAGCACTTCCTCGGTTGTCAGCATACTCAGGACAACTTTGAAACCGCTTTCTACCGCTCAACCATTGCCGATAATAATTCGTTTGAACAATGGCATGCGGAAGGGAGTTTGCATGCGGTTGACCGGGCGTCGAAAATTTGCAAGGAAATGTTGGCGTCTTATGTCGCCCCTGAAATTGATCCCGCAATTGATGAAGCGCTACTTGAATTTATTGCCAAAAAGAAAGCAAGTTTCCCAGATTCCAACGTTTAAACCAATCAAGTCAGTGCTGTTGTGACAATACGTTTGTTTCTGAAGGCGTATGATGCCGCGTGGATATTGTATCAGCGCAATAAATCTGTTGATTGACTATACTGCGTAATATTTAGTGTCGCCGACTGCGGGCGCTCGTTTTTAACGATGAGTTGTAAAGATTGTTTGGGCGCGCCTTTTCGAAGACGCTACCCGTTCTCGCGTCGAGAAACGTAACTAAGAACGGTTTGACACCTTTCAATTCGATGACGGAATTCAGCATATGTATGACCAAATGGACACACTGATCGCAAACTTTAATGGCACGCGCGTTGATTTACGTAGTGATACGGTGACAAAACCCAACGAGGCGATGCGTCAGGCAATGGCAAGTGCTGAAGTTGGTGATGATGTTTATGGTGAAGACCCTAGCATTATTAGGTTGCAGACAATGGTTGCAGGTAAAATGGGTAAAGAAGCAGGATTATTTCTTCCATCATGCACGCAGTCAAATCTGGTATCGATGTTGTGTCATACGGCGCGCGGAGATGAGGTTATTCTGGGTCGTAGTTATCATATAAATAAATATGAAGCCGGTGGGTGTGCTGTACTGGGAGGCGCCTATCCATGCCCCATCGATGAAGAGCCCGACGGGTCGCTGGATCCGGAAAAAATTCGATCCTCAATCAAAGCAGATGATCCGCATTTTCCGATTAGCAAAATACTATCTCTTGAAAACACGACATCTGGGAAAGCAATTCCTCTTGATCGCATCGGTGCAGCCGTAACTGTTGCCCGTGACGCCGGAATGAGTACTCATCTCGATGGAGCAAGAATTTTCAACGCAGCTACAAAATTGAATGTTGCCGCCCACGTCGTTGCTGAACCATTTGATAGTGTCTCGGTTTGGGGCTGGGGGCGCCAGTTGGTGCGGTGCTGGTCGGCTCCAGAGATTTCATTGCTAAGGCGTTGCGGGCCCGTAAACTGGTCGGCGGCGGGATGCGGCAGGCTGGCATATTGGCTGCGGCAGGAATTTATGCTCTTGAAAATCACGTGGAGGATCTGGTCAAAGATCATGAGCGCGCAAGGGTTTTGACGAGTGAGCTCAGTTCTATTGCCCAACTGAAAATTAATCCGGACGAAACGCAAACAAATATGGTCTTCCTGCGTCCATCACCGGAAGATATAGGACCACTGCGGCGTCACCTAGCGGAGCAGGGGATAATTTTGTCGGGCGGTGAGGTTATTAGAGCCGTATTACACCGGGATATTGATGATCAGGGGTTAGCGCGCACTATTGATGCCATCAGTGGTTATTACACCTAACTCTCAAAAGCGCAGACTATGTTGTCGTTAGTCAGCATCCATATGTGAAAGCTTTTCGCATGTGCGTCGACATGATGACAATACCTGATCTGATTTGGGCCCTTGTCCGAGCGCCCTGGCGACGATGATACTACCGATCATCATCAACAATATTGACTCCGCAGTTTCATCCTTGTTCGCCGCTGGAGTTGTAACGAGACACTTCGATATAATTTTTACGAACCCACTGAAAATTCGGTTGTAGCGGTTACGTGCGGTGCCACCGATTTTTGAAATATCGCCTGATAATGCCGGTAAGGGGCAACCAACGCCGGGATTGTCACGATGTTCCGGACTGAGATAGTAGTGGAAAATATCACCGAGAAACGCCAACGGCGTTATGTCATTTTCAGTTGATGGGGTACCAATTTTTCGAGGCACAATGATATGATTGAACAAATCCAATTTTCCCGAGAAGTGAGCGTAAAATCCACCTCGTGTCAGGCCGGCAGCGTTCATAACCGCCTCGACACCGGTCGCACCATATCCTTGAGATTTAAACAGAGCTCCAGCAGCTTTGAGGATTTTGGTGCGGGTATGCAGTTTGTGTTGAGGTGTGTAACTCACGTCGAGAGAACTCCGTAATTGACTCAATTTACATAATATGATGTATATCATATTTAATATATGACATACATCATAAATTGATTGGAGACGGAAATGATTGTTCCTGTGACAAGCTTTTATGCTGGTGTCCTTGCGTTTATGTTATTGGTTTTGACAATCAGAGTTACGCGAAACCGGCGCCGTAAGAGAATCGGAATATTAAGTGGTGACGATCAGGAAATGGCACAAGCTATCCGGGTCCATGGAAACTTCATTGAATATGTACCGATTCTCCTGATCTTAATGACGGTATTGGAACTAAACGGTATTTCGCCCTATTTTCTGCATGCTATTGGTTTCATTTTGGTGATTTCCAGACTGTCTCACGCCATCGGTCTTAGCCGATCGACAAAGGGCGGGAAGTTGCGTGTCTATGGGATGTACGCGACCGCAATTATGTTGACGGCTGGCGGTGGTCTGGCCGTGGTCTGGCCCTTTATCGGCTAGCGTGGTGTCAGGACTTCAATGCGTTTCTGGAGTATCGCATGAGGGGAACTAACCCTCTAATTTGACTATATAAGGCCTTCAAAAAAATCTTGCGACCGTATTTTCTGGACGCAGGGTCAATAATATTTATAGCTGATTCACCATATCGATCTGAAATATATTGTTGGGCACTGGTTCTCTCTAAAATCATTAGTGCATTGTCGAAATAACCCAGAGACATGGAAATGAGGGCCAATTTTATAAGTGCTTCCGGTATGTCGCCAAGTGTTTCCGGGTCACGGAAATAAAGATAGTCACCATGCATGATTTGGCCTTTTGAATACGGTGGCGATTCGTTCGCTGAATGCGGATGAATGATATATCCCTGCCGCCGCCAATGAGCTGGATCAATCAGGTCCATGAGGATAAATCCATTGTCACACATATATTGATCTAACTGGTGCGCGCGCCTGTCCATGCCGTAACTCGAGAAATGAAACTTTCGATTTCGCGGCCAACATATTGTCCAGTAGTGTTGCTGACGAGCCAATCACCTCTCGTTCCGCACCCTCAATATCAATTTTTAGATAATCGATTGACGACAAGTTTGTTAGTTTAAGCGCATCTGAGATGGTTATTGTTTCGACTTCGATGTGGTTTTGGATATTAAAAAACTGCGTTTTGTCAAAGCGAACGCCGATACTCTCATTATGAACCAATAATGATGCTGACTGCGGGTCAAGAGGAACATTGAGAGTTCTTACGCCCCCTGTACCGCTGACGCCGAATGGCAAATATTCAGGCTTTAACCAGGGCTCTTGCGGTTTGGCGTCTAATTTTTTGAATTCTGACGGTTCCGGCTCAAAGCCGATTGCGTTAATCGCGAATGCCAGCGGCAATAAGTCTTTCTGAAATCCACCACGGGAGCCGATGTCAAAATAGTTAATCGGATGGTTGCGGGCAATGTTTCCAACCGAAAGATGTTCAAATAAATTCTAAAAAGTCATCTATCGAAAACCCCAACTGAAAACCCCAATTGAAAACCGGGCATCTATATTTGCATTATGAATTAGGTTCGTCTCATTAAGGTAATTCGAACTCGTGATCAATAGAGTAAAATATAGAATAAGATGAAAAAAATAAAAATATTGAATAAAACTGCAACGGGCACATTATTTCATGTTTAATTTTAGCAGTACAAATTCTGTGCCAAGTTATGTCTCTGTTCCTCCGTTCACTTGCATAAGGTGCCCATTGATAAACGCGCCGTCGTCCGATGAGAGTAGGGCGACACTTGCTGCGATTTCATCTGGGGTGCCGAGGCGCCGTAAGGGAACGCGCGCTTTCATGGCATTTATGTGGGCCGTCATCTCCGGGTCCTCATGATCAGACTGTATGGGGCCGGGGGAAATGATGTTGGTGGTTATGCCATGCGGCGCAAATTCTTTGGCGAGGGATTTGGTCAGTCCCCATATGCCGTGTTTGGAGACGCTGACATGCGCTCTCCCCGAATACCCATGAATGGCATTCATTCCGGCAAAGTTGACAATTCGCCCCCAACTATTGTCAATCATACCCGGCAGGCATAAACGGGAGAGCCAGAAAGCCTGACCTAGATTTACCGCCATAACACGGTTCCAGTCGTCTTCGTCGATATCGAGAAATGCGCCGCTTGGCCGTATTGCAGCGTTTGTTATAAGAACGTCGACACGGCCAAATATTTCTATTGCCTGTTCTGCAAGGCGCCGCGATCCATCGGGCGTGCCGACGTCCGCCATTACGACAAGAGCATTGTTGCCGAACATACGACACTCTTCGGCAACAATGTCGCATGCCGCTTGGTCTTGCGAGCCATTAATAACGACGTTAAAGCCGTCACGTGCCATTCGGAGCGCAATTGCGCGGCCGATGTTTTTTCCTGACCCTGTAACCAATGCCGTGCGTTTGGGGGTAACGTTCATGATGGTATTCCCGGCGATAAATGATGTCGGAATGTTATCTGCAAAAATGGGCGATGGCCAATATCGGAGAAAAAATGACGAACCTATGCAAGGATCATCCGTGGATGTTAGCGGGTGGTTCCTTCATTGGGCTGAGTGTTAACCTTGTGGTTAAAGTCATGAAGCGTGTTTGGGCGTTTCAAGCGGATATATTTGAGTGGCCCATATCCCTGCATCTTAAGTATTGATCGTTAATCTTACGGGGCAATGATCAGATCCCATCTGATCCGTCAGATATGTGATGTCCGTGACGTCTTTCATCACTTCGGAATCGACAAAAAAGTAATCAATTCGCCAACCAACATTCCGCGCACGGGCTTTAGAGATCACATGCCACCAGGAATAGACGACAGTTTCAGGATTACGATGGCGAAATACATCGATCCAATTATTTTTGATGACTTTACTGACCCAGGCGCGTTCTTCTGGCAGAAACCCGATAGATTTTTTATTGTCCTTGGGACGAGCCAAATCGATCTCTTCATGGGCACAATTGACATCACCAGCCCAAATTACCGTTTGTCCGTCTTTGCGCAGTTTATTGGTGTACTTAAGAAATTTGTCATAAAATTCTAACTTGCCCGCCCAGGCTTCAGGAGATTTTCCGCCATTTGGGAAATAGATACCAAGTATCGAGAATTTACCCACATCCAATTGAGATATGCGCCCTTCAGTATCTTTAAACCCGGACATGCCTGTCGAGTAGGAAACATCGTTCTCATGGGCTCGTTTGACCCAGATAGAGGTTCCGGAATAACCTTTTTTCTCAGCGCTATGATAATACTGAAGATAGTCAGGATGTTCCGTTAGAGCTTTACTTAACTGATCACGGTTGGCCTTTGTCTCTTGCAACATAAGGATATCGGGGGATTCGCTATTGAGAAGGGTTTCAAGCTCACCTTTGCGTTCGACCGCGCGAATTCCGTTTACGTTCCATGATATAATTTTCATAATGCCCCCAAGTTTAGATCTCTGCACCCAGTAATAGGTCGCGTGGGTACTTTAGAAAAATCGAGCCAGACGCGCCATCATAAAGTCATCGTTTCTGGCGCCATCAAAGAAACCACCGCTCGGAACATTAACCGACCACCGCGCTTCAATTTCAGCTTTCCAATGATCTGTTAGCCGGCGCTCGGCTTCAAATGAGAGGAACGTTTCCTGGGTCGTTTTGTCGATGATGGCGCCGGCCAAGATTGAACTATCCTGTTCATCGTTAAATGTCATTCGTGCACCAAAAAAACCGTCATTGTTGCCCAGAACAGCCGGCGCATTTTTATCGCGTCCGTCGTACAAATATTCAGCGAGAATACCAACGTCGGACTGACTATCGGCGATTTGGTAGAATGTGTATTCAAGACCAGCCACACTGGCGGCAAACCGGTCGCCATGCCCGCCGCGGCCAATTGCTTCCAGTTTCCAGAGCCAAGACCCCTTGGTTAACTGAGCGTCAAGACCGGTCTGGTCAATGATATCGTAGTGAGGTTGGAATACAGAAACGCCATCGGGCCGTGTTACCGACTTCATTACCGGCTCGCGGCTGGTGCCGTGAAACTGGCTTACGCCAATATCGATATCGCCAATGGTGTGTGACCACCGAAGAGCAAAATCAACGTGTTTGTTTTCTGAACTGGAATCGTAAGTTGCATCATCTTGTTGAATGGGTTTTGGTCCACGAAGGCGGGCCTCGTCATCGGCGAACGTACGTTCGCGAAACCCCGGTAAAACAAAAACCCCAAAACTTCCCCAATCAGAAAGGACATTAACGTTAAGTAGAGGTTGCCCCAGTTTATCTTCGCCATCAACGTTATCGACGGCGTCGGTTTGATTGATGATATCAACCAGGTGGCGGGACTCAGTCACGCCCCAAAACACTTTGCCGACACCAACGCTTGAGTCCCAACTATTGTCGAGGTGAACCCAAGATAATTCCCGTACATCAAAATGACTGCGGCGTTCGTCATTCACATCAAATCGTGCAAACGGCGTGAACGTTAAGACATCATCTCCATCATTCAATTCATATAAAAATTCGGGCTCCAGTACGACAGATGGTGAAATTGCGGAGTGCTCTTGTCCAATAAAGGACGAGCCTCCTGGAAACACTCGAATTTCAGTCGCGACGGAGCCACCAATTTCCAGTTCGCTGGAATGGGAAGAAGCGGCGTTGCCCGTAATGACAAGCAACGCCGCCAGGGTCAGGGCGCAGGGGTGCCGCCCTATTTTAAGTATCCGGCGAACGCCGAGATTGGGTTTCATATTAACCAGTATGTCCTATCTAACTCGTTTCAAGCGACTTGGTGAAAAATCGGAATCATTTACGCCAACCTGAAATTCGTAAGGTGAATACACTAACTCAGTAGCTTTTCCGGTCTGATGATTTTTCATGACCATCTTCAAGGGACGCCAGTATTTGTCCAGATATTGTTCGAAATTGGATTGCGTCAGCGTTTTCAAAAGTGTTTCTTTGCGATCAAAGAAGTCGACCTTCTGGATTCGGTATTCACCTTTGTCGACCCATACGACTTGGCGGGTATATCCCGACTTTTCGTATTTCGGAAAACGTTCAACAACAAAACACTCAAGGTCACCGCAGGTCTCGTCGCGAACCCATTTGTATTCGTATTTTCCAACCTCGAAGGAGACCAGGTCTTCGTAGGCAAATTCGGAGCCAACAAAAGGTCCAGACTTATTGGCGGAAGAAATTCGTTTAACCCGTTTGAGTGCCGGCAAAAACAGCCACTGATCATCAGGGTCGAGGATTTTAGTATAACTTAAAAATGCTGTTCCTTTGATGTCACGCGGATATTTAAATAGAGCTTCCTCAAAAAGCGACGGCCAATAATGCGGATTGTTTCTGTTTGTTTGCCGTGCGACCGGTGACAGCGCGCAAC
>WASW01081873.1_pt1 | contig 29124 bp, 28 predicted proteins | sample 5698521 | NCBI WGS metagenome assembly WASW01 (sample SAMN11175560, study PRJNA528189) | sponge metagenome | isolation source: marine sponge | host: Leucetta | place: Antarctica: Western Antarctic Peninsula, King George Island | collected 2013-01
CAGAGCCCCATGTCAATCCGCCACCCATTGCTTCCATCAATACCAAATCACCCCGTTTGATCCGACCATCTTTTACCGCCGTATCAAGGGCTAGTGGAATGGACGCTGCAGATGTGTTGGCGTGTTGGTCAACGGTTACCACGACACGCTCAGACGGCAGACCAAGCTTTTTCGCAGTGCTGTCGAGGATACGTTTATTCGCCTGGTGCGGAACCAGCCAGTCAATATCATCATATCCAAGACCATTGGCTTCCAGCGTCTCGTCGACAATATTCGCTAGATTGGTCACAGCATGGCGGAATACCTCTTTACCGTTCATACGAACATGACCTGTGGTTTGAGTCGAAGAAGGCCCCCCATCGACATAGAGCAGCTCATTCGTGGCCCCGTCAGAATGTAGATGTGTCGACAGAATTCCTCTGCCGCGGTTGTGTCCAAGCGATGCAGATGCAGCATCCGTATCGTCCGTGTCTGCAGCACGCAGTACAACAGCGCCCGCGCCATCACCAAAAAGAACGCAGGTTCCCCGGTCTTCCCAATCGAGAATTCTGGAAAAAGTTTCGGCACCTATCACAACAACTGTTTTTGCTTGTCCGGCTTTGATGAAATTGTCACCAATTGAGAGTGCATAAATAAACCCGGAGCATACGGCCTGGATATCAAAGGCTGCTCCGTTGGTCATACCGATCTTATTTTGAACTTTGGTCGCCGTTGCCGGAAAAGTTTGATCTGGCGTGGTCGTCGCAAGAATTAGAATATCAACCTCGCTGGCAGAAACACCCGCATGCTCAAGTGCTCTTTCTGCTGCATGTAAAGCCAGGTCAGAAGTCATTTGGTCTGGCGGCGCTATGTGACGTTGCCGAATGCCGGTGCGCGAAACAATCCACTCGTCTGTAGTATCAATCCGTTTGGATAATTCCTCATTGGTCAAAATTTGATCTGGCAAATAAGAACCACATCCCAAAATTATTGAACGCTTAATCATCGGGCCGCCTGTTCCGGGCTATTTTCTCGCGTTTCTTCGGAAATTTCCGCCGGTTCACCTTCATGCAGGCGTGCATAATCGGTCTTGATGCTGTCATTGACCGCTGTTGTGATCAGGTCAACAGTGACACCGATGGCTGTGGAGAAACCAAGTCCATCCATTCCGCCATGGCTTTTTACACAAATGCCGTTGAGGCCGAGTAACATCGCACCATTATAGCGGCGTGGATCCATTCGTCTTTTTAGTCGATTGAGAGCCGGTTTTGCCAACAATGCGCCGATTGACGAAATGAATGATGATGTCAGAGAGTCTTTCAAAAACGTGCCAAATAATTTGGCCGTACCTTCTGCCGTTTTGAGAGCAATATTCCCGGTGAATCCATCGGTTACGATGACATCCACTGTACCAGCTGCGATGTCGTCACCTTCAATAAACCCATGAAATTTTATTGGAAGATCGGTCTCCTGAAGGATTGTCGCGGCCTCTTTTACCGACTGTTTACCTTTTAAGTCTTCTGATCCAACATTGAGAATTCCAACAGATGGGTATTCAATGCCTTGGACCTGCCGGACGAATACCTCGCCCATTACGGCAAATTGAATCAGGTTTTCGGCATCACAATCAATATTTGCCCCTAAATCGAGCATCAGACTTCGCCCGGATTTTGTTGGAAAGTAAGACGCTAATGCAGGACGGTCGATGCCGGGCAAGGTTCTTAAAACGAACTTGGCCATTGCCATGAGCGCACCGGTATTTCCAGCAGATACAATGCCGTCTGCTTCGCCGTCTTTAACCGCATTGATGGCAAGTCGCATCGAAGAGTTGCGGCCACTGCGCAGTGCTTGTGCGGCTTTATCAGCATTTTTGACGGCGTCTGGTGTATGACGAACTTCAGTTATGGCAGCTAGTTTTGGATGCTGCTTTAATAAAGGTGTCAGCCTGGGTTCATCACCAAACAGCAAAAAATGCGTGTCAGGATGAGCCTCAAGAGACATCTCCATGCCCTCGATAACCATACCCGGCGCGTTGTCACCGCCCATGGCGTCAACGGACAATATTAACCGCTCAGACAAAGGTGGTTCCCCAGCTGTTGTTATATGTCAAAAGGCTCAAAGGCCTTTATAAGCATATGAGATACGGTTGAACAGCGCCGTTATGCTGCGTCTTCAGCCTCAATGACGTCGCGGCCATCGTATGAGCCGCATGCGTCACAAATATGATGTGGGCGCTTCAGTTCGCCGCAATTGGCACATTCGCCAAACACTGAAGGTTTCAGAGCGTCATGCGCACGGCGCATGTTACGCTTTGATTTCGAAATTTTCTTTTTTGGAACTGCCATTTTTTCAAGACCTCAATTCTACACCCTCGATGAAAGGGAGCGGTTATTTAACGACTAAAAAGGATAAGAGCAAGCCGAATAGCACGTCGGTGTCAGTTAATTTTATTTGGTTTTGAGATTTTTCAACACAGCGAAAGGATTTTCCCTCGTTTCCGCCGTTTCGAGCGTTAATCCAGGTCCGTCAACGTCTCTCAATTTAGGGAATGGATCTATTTCAATTGCCAGATTTTGGGCAATAAGTTCGCCAAAATCAACAGTAGCATCAATTATTGGATCGATTATATCATCATTTCCCGAATCAATCTCACTTTCGATCTTCAGCGTTTCGGTTATCGTATCTAATATGACAACAAAATCCGTCTCAATTTCTGATATGACGGGCTCCAGAGTGATGACGCATGGTTGCGAAAGTTTCGCCGAAAGGTGTCCAGAAACATAAATTCGAAGAGAGTCGCCCTGCCCTTTTCGATTTAATTTTAGATGTGCGCGTAGAAAATTCAGATCCAAAAGGCCAAACCGCTTCGCTAAATCCGAGCATTCATCGTGCGTTGCATCGATTTTATGATCTGATTTTCCGATTTTTATTGAGTCTGCCGGGATAGGTCGAGAAAATTCCGGGGTAGCCATAGATTCTGTGATGGTTTTATTATTCATAGTGCGTCCAATATGGATGATAATGGGTCAAATTGTAACTGACCCTTGAGAATTTCTCTAATATCCTGTTTGGCTAGGGTTCGATCGACCCGCCGAATATAATGTACAGTTTTCAATACCTGATCGTCAGTTGGGGTGGACTTGCGGTATAAATTACGATTGAGGGCGGCAGACAGTTGCGTATCTTCTTTTTCGAAAATTCCCTCATCGTACGCCGAAACACGGCCATAGAACGCTTTTACCATCCCCTTGATTCGATGACTGACACCAATGTCGCCTAGGCCTAATTCACGTAAACTCTGGTCCATATCCGCAAACATAAGATCAAATACCACTTGAGAAATGTCTTTCGTCTGATCTGGGTCGTTTTTCATGCGTCGGAAAAGTAAATAGGCATGAATAAGGATCATGTCAAATCGCCCGTCAGGTGTATCGGGCACACCAAGCCGTTCATAGAATGAAGGTTGCCGCGCTTGTTTGACAACTTCCGCATATAGAGCGTGGGCGATTTCGTCTCGTTGCGAACTTTTGAATAGATTGAACACCGCGAATATTCCTGAAGCTGGCGATTTTGTGTTATGTTAATCTTACGAAGCGACAACATACGCCGCGCAACGGAATTGACAACCCGCTTCGGCGGAGTCATTTTCCGGCCCATAATAGTGCAACGCGGGCGCCTTGTAGCAAAATCTATTAAAGCTTAAATACTCACAACTAGAGAATCATAATGCCAACTTTTCCAACAAAAAATATCCTTTCCACAACAGTTGCTGTTGTCCTTCTCGCCGGTTCCTTGATGAGTTGTACGCCGCGTGTGAATACGAGAGGAAATTTGCCCGATTCCGAGTTGGTTGCTGAACTTGTCGCCGGTGAAATTACAAAGGAAGAAGTTGCCGAATTGTTAGGCTCTCCTTCTACAATTGGCTCATTTGGCAACGAGGCGTGGTTTTATATTAGTGAACAGACGGAAACTTTGGCTTGGTTCGAACCCAAAGTGAAAGAAAGAAATGTCCTTGTTCTTGAATTCGACAAAGAAGGAGTTTTAATCGAAAAAATTCAAGTCGGCCTCGACTCATCGAATAAAGTTATCCCAATTGATCGAACGACGCCCACGCATGGTAATAAAATGACGGTGATCGAACAAATGGTCGGGGATTTTCGAAGGTTCACCGGTGCGGAATAACGCCAGCATAATTTAAATTGAAAATTTTATAAAAAAAGGGCCCCGGAGAAAAACTCCGGGGCCCTTTTTTATTAGATGTAATATTCTCTAAGCCAGCAGAGCCAACATAAGAATTGCAACGATGTTGATGATCTTGATCATCGGGTTAATCGCTGGACCTGCGGTATCCTTGTAAGGATCCCCAACGGTATCACCTGTAATAGCGGCATGATGGGCGTCTGAGCCCTTTCCGCCGTGATTACCATCTTCGATGTATTTTTTAGCATTATCCCATGCACCGCCACCTGCAGTCATCGATAGCGCCACAAACAGACCTGTTACAATGGTTCCCATCAGCATGGCACCAATCGTTGTCCACGCAGCTGTTTGGTCAGCAATGGCGTTGATAACGACATAAACGACCCCAGGCGCTAGGATCGGTAACAAAGATGGAAGGATCATTTCTTTGATCGCGGCTTTGGTCAGCAGATCAACACATTTGCTGTATTCTGGCTTCCCTGTGCCGTCCATGATGCCCTTGATTTCTTTGAACTGGCGGCGGACTTCAACCACAACAGCGCCGGCAGCCCGGCCAACAGCCATCATGCACATGGAACCGAACAGATACGGCAACATGCCACCGATGAACAGGCCGACCACCACAAACGGATCCTGAAGCGTGAAGGTCACTTTCAGGTTCGGATAGTAGTGGGTCAGGTCTTCAGCGAAGGCACCGAACAGAACCAGAGCAGCAAGACCGGCAGAACCGATTGCATAACCTTTGGTTACAGCTTTGGTTGTATTACCAACGGCGTCCAACGCATCTGTCGTTTTACGAACGTCTTCCGGCAGATCAGCCATTTCGGCAATTCCGCCAGCATTATCCGTTACCGGACCAAACGCATCAAGCGCTACAACCATACCAGCCAATGCAAGCATTGTTGTCGCTGCCATGGCGATCCCGAACAGGCCAGCCTGCAAGAAGGCAATTAGGATGCCAGCACAAATCACAATAACCGGAAGCGCTGTTGCTTCCATTGACAGTGCAATACCCTGAATGATGTTGGTGGCGTGACCTGTTTCACAGGCTGCGGCAACACTCTTCACCGGGCGATATTCAGTGCCCGTATAGTATTCGGTAATCCAGATGATCAGGCCCGTGACAATCAAACCAACGACAGCACAAATAAACAGCTGAGTGCCATCAATGCTGCGGCCAGCCATGTCATATTCAGTATGCCAACCGACATACTGAGAAATGATCCCGCCAATAAGAATGGCGGAAACGACGGCTGTTGCGAGGAAGCCTTTATACAGAGCACCCATGACGGAGTTGCTGGCGCCCAATTTAACAAAAAAAGTGCCGACAACAGAGGCCAGAATACAAACCGCGCCGATTAACAGAGGCAGCAACATCATGCTTTCCTGAGCAGCACCCGTGAAGTAAATGGCGCCAAGCAGCATGGTGGCAACGATGGTTACCGCATAGGTTTCAAACAGATCAGCGGCCATGCCGGCACAATCACCGACGTTGTCACCAACGTTATCCGCGATAACCGCAGCGTTGCGGGGATCATCTTCCGGAATGCCGGCCTCAATTTTGCCAACGAGGTCAGCACCAACATCCGCACCTTTGGTGAAGATACCGCCGCCGAGACGGGCAAAAATTGAAATCAGAGAAGCACCAAAACCAAGCGCAATCAAAGCTTCCAGTATATGGCGCATACCTTCGGAGGTGGACGTATCAACCGCACCACGTAGATAAATGTAATATCCACCGACGCCGAGAAGAGCCAAGCCAACAACCAGCATACCGGTTACGGCGCCAGCTTTGAACGCAACGTCCAATCCGCCAGCTAATCCTTTGCTGCGGGCCGCTTCTGTGGTGCGCACGTTTGCGCGGACGGAGACGTTCATGCCAATGTAGCCTGCAACACCGGATAGAATTGCACCAATGAAGTAGCCAACAGCGACCAACATGCCGAGTTTCCAACCGAGCAGAATGCCGATGACAACGCCAACAGCGGCAATTGCGGTATACTGACGGTTAAGATACGCAGCAGCGCCTTCCTGAATAGCAGCAGAGATTTCCTGCATGCGTTCATTTCCGGTCGGTGCAGCTAATACTGAGCGAACAGCCCATGCGCCATACAGAAGTGCAATTGCACCACAAACAAGTACCAATAGGTATAGATCCATCCTCAAGCCCCTTTTGTTTTGGATGTAAATGGCAGAAGTGAGAAATTGATGTCTTACGTCTGCCTTTTCAGATTGCCATAAGCGTTTTTGATTTTATTGCCTGGCGATTAAAGTTGAAATTCAAGTACAGAATTTTGCGGAAAATGCCAGAAACCACCCCATAAAGCAATCACGTCTTCGAATGACCACGTGATGCAATTTGACAGGCGTGTTTTTCACAAATAGTAATTAATTTTTTTTATTTAATATCAAATGGTTAGTTTGCTTTGGTGTCTATTACTGATTGGACAAGAATGTCATCAATCATTCCCTTTTCAAGGTGCCGTGCAGCGATTTCTCTTAGCCGGGCTTTCAAAATGATAACATCGACTCGTTCCTGCTGCTTGATCAATCGCGGCATGAATGCGTGCAGGTCAGTGATAAAGACATTGCTGATTTTGGGAAGGCGCCGTTGAATTTTAATAGCGTTTTCAGTGCTTCTGGTTTCGAGCTTGATCTGAAGCTGGATTTTTGCTGCGACCTCCGAGTCCTTAAAAATCGGAATCAAAATCGGTTCCATCTGAATAAATATTACTTTTTCATCTTCTGGCTGTTGCTCCTCAACATCAACTGTCTCTTCTTCCGCGAACGGCCCGACCTTCAGAAATTTCAGCACGCCAACCGCTCCGCCCGTAAGGATCAGGAGCACAGCGACAACCATCATCAGTTTTTTCATCATAACCCCATGCCAGATTACTTTAATCGAAGTCGTATTGTTGCGAGTTTATTGGGGCAAGGAAAGCAATAGAGCAATACTGCCCAAATTGATACAAATGTACAAAGTATAACATTGATATTGCTTTGTATTATACACCAAGAAATGTTGATTAAAAATGGCGATACCCTGAATTTCCGCTCAATTCAAATTGATTTCCGTCTTGGTCGACGATACGAACATGAGAAACACCATCATGGTTTTCAATAGTACCGATCAGGGTCAAGTTGAGTTTAAGCTGACGTGAGACGGCTTGAATTTCTTCACGGCAGGAGGGTGGTGCTGTGAACAATAGCTCGTAATCATCTCCTCCACATAAGACGGTGTTCATTGCCTCCTGTTTTTGGTCGACAATATGTTGGCCAGGACCGGAAAGCGGAACCAGCGAAGTATCGATAACCGCTGAAACGTTTGAGGTCTCGGCTAAATGCATCATGTCAGCGACCAGACCATCTGAAATGTCCATAGCACTTGTCGCTATTCCCAATAATTTTGGCCCAAGCGTCAGACGGGGTTGCGGGCAACGGTAACGGTCAATTAGGTATTGGTCACCTTCGTTCGTTTCAGTGGCAGCGGATAGAATTGTCAATCCCAGCGCGGCGTCACCAATTGTACCGCTAACATATAAATCGTCACCTGGTTCAGCACCGGAGCGCTTAAGCGCTTTGCCATGATTAACTTCGCCAAATGCTGAAATGGTAAGTGTCAAAGGTCCCTTGGTCGCGACGGTATCGCCGCCAATTAAAGTGACCCCCCACTCCGTCTGCGCTGATTTTAGGCCACCGGCAAATTGTGATATCCAGTGGTCATCGATTGTTTTTGGCCAAGCGACAGCAAATGTATACGCTCGGGGTTTGGCACCCATTGCGGCAAGGTCGGATAAATTGACCCCTAACGCCTTTCGGGCGATGGTTTGAGGAGGATCAGAAGGGAAAAAATGAACACCAGCAATAAGACAATCAGAGGTAATGACCAATTGGTTATTCGCTCTAACGTTTAAAAGTGCGGCATCATCAGTAAGGCCGAGTGCCCCGGGCTCTCCTATTGCGAGAGGGGCGAAGTGTTTGGCAATGATATCAAACTCTTCCATTGGAAATTATATCATTTTTCCGAACGAATTAACTTCGCCAAATTTTGAAGAACACCGTTAGCGAATTTTGCTTCTTTTTCATCAAAAAATGTATGCGCTAAATCTCCGTATTCACTTAAAACTGTGTTGCGTGGAACATTTGGCATATGAAGCAACTCATATGTACCCGTGCGCAGTAAACTTCGCATCAGCGCGCTCAGACGCTCCAACGTCCACTCGCCCTCCAGAACGTCGTCAATGTGCTTATCGATCTGATCGGTCTTCTGGTCAACACCATCCACTAGGGATTGCAGAAAATCCGGATCGGGATTGGGTAAGCGAGCTTTACCTCCTTCACCCGGCGCGGAATCAGGATCGCGTAAAGTGACCGAACGCCAACGTTTATCAATAAATCCTTTAACGACCTGTTTTGAATCAGCGCCAGTCAAATTGATTTCATATAAGGCCTGAATGGCTGCCAAACGTGCAGCACTGGCTTTATGCCCCGCGCGCCCTACTTTTCGCCGGGAAGAAGCGTCTTTGTTGGTATTCATGACAGCACCAGTCGAAAGTGTTTCTGCAGCTCAATCATACGAATACAGGCTGCAGCGGCTTTTCCGCCAACATTTTTGTCACCTGAAGAATCTGCCCGTATGCCCGCTTGTTCACCAGTTTCACAAGTCAGCAACCCAAATCCAAACGCAATAGAATGATCCATTGTTAAATCCATCAATGTGCGGCTTGCTTCTCTACAAATATGGTCATAATGGTCCGTTTCCCCGCGTATAACGCACCCTAATGCTATGAAGCCAGCATAGTCGACTTGCGCAGTGCCCGTTTCCATTGCTTTTATTGCAAAATTGACCGCTGCAGGAAGTTCGAATACGCCTGGAACTTCAATTCGGTCAAAAGCGAACCCTTTAGGCTCCAGAACCTGAGCGGCCCCCTTCACCAGTTCATCGGCAAAGTTTTCGTAAAATCGTGCCTCAACGATCAGGACACGTGGTTGATTTGACATTTTTGGGCCTTTTTCTATTGAACAGTCAGCAAAGCTGGAATCATCCTAACGGTATGGCACGTTGATCAACAACTTGAATACCATAACCATCCAATCCGACGATATTGTGTTGAGTATTTGAGAGCAAAATCATGTCTTTGATTCCAAGGTCGCGTAAAATTTGAGCCCCCGCACCGTAATTGCGTAAGTCGCCGCTTGCAGATGGCGGCATTACAGGGGCATCTGCAACCCCCAGCTTGATTTTCACTCGATCAGACAGACTGTATTTTTGAGGTTCACGAACAAGCACAAGAACCCCTCGCCCTTGGTTTGAGATCATGTCGAGCGCAGCGCCAAGTTCCCCGCTTTTACCAGATGAATTGTCAAACAGAACATCATTAAGGATATTCAATGCGTGCATGCGAACCAAAACGGGCTCATCACCGGAAATATCGCCTTTTACCAAGGCGATATGCTCTGCGTAGGCCACCTGATCCGTATAAACAATCATAGTAAATTGACCGCCATGTTGACTGTCGAGTGTGGTTTCAATTGTCCTCTCGACGGTTCGGTCATGTTTAAGGCGGTAGGCGATCAAATCAGCAATTGTTCCAATTTTTAAATCATGTTTTTGCGCAAATGTGACTAAATCCGGAATCCGGGCCATAGTGCCATCTTCATTCATAATTTCACATATCACGCTGGACGGATTGAGGCCGGCTAGCCGAGCTACATCAACGGTCGCTTCTGTGTGTCCAGCACGAACCAAAACGCCGCCAGGGCGGGCCTCCAACGGAAACACATGACCTGGGCTTGCGATGTCACTGGCACCTTTTGTCGGGTCGATTGCTACCGCAATGGTGCGGGCCCGGTCAGACGCCGATATACCAGTTGTCACCCCTACTGCGGCCTCTATTGAGACCGTAAATGCGGTTTGGTGACGCGATCCGTTGCGCTGGGTCATCAACGGTAGATCTAATGCCCGTAATCGTTCCGGCGTCATGGTCAGGCATATCAATCCTCGCCCATACTTAGCCATGAAGTTAATAGCATCAGGCGTCGCCATTTGTGACGGAATGACAAGGTCACCCTCATTTTCACGCTCTTCATCGTCAACCAGAATGAACATCCGGCCATTGCGAGCGTCTTCAATAATCTCATCAATGCTGGCGAGGGAACTTGAATGCGGCAAATCTTTATTCCTTATCAAGAAGACGGGCAACATAGCGCGCCAGCATATCAATTTCCAGATTGACCTGATCGCCGGGTTGCAGTTTCCCAAGCGTGGTTACCTGACTAGTGTGAGGAATAATATTGGTGCCAAAATTATCCCCGTCTACGTCGTTAACAGTAAGTGATACGCCATCAATCGTGATTGACCCTTTGGCAGCAATAAATTTTGAAATTGCCTTTGGTGCAGCAAATGTCAAACGTATCGAAGCGCCTTCATAATGGTGCCCGACAAGGGTTCCAACACCGTCGACGTGACCGGAAACGATATGTCCGCCAAGTTCGTCACCAATTTTGAGCGCCCGTTCAAAATTAACGTGGGTGTCAGTTTTCCAGTTTCCAAGAGTGGTTTTCGAGAGTGTTTCCTGCGATACACTGACAGCAAACCAGTCTGCGCCAACACCAATAACCGTAAGACAGGCTCCTGAGCAACAAATTGAAGCCCCAGTATCAATCGTTGACGTATCGAATGATGTTGTAAATTCAAATCGGGAATCGCCGTCAGCATGTACTGATCGAACATGACCCAGATCTGTAATAATTCCAGTAAACATAGCTTTGTCTGAGCGTAATTTTAAACTTACGCATCCCTGTCGCGGTCAAGAATATATAAATTATCGGCACCCATACCGTAGTTTGAGTGCTGGGTAAATGCCGGCGATTGAACAAGATGATTTATCCCTGTTTGACCCAATGATGGGTACCCCTCGCTGCCAATCACTTTTGGGGCCGAAAACCAGTAAATTCGATCAATCAAATCGGCTTTCAGAAAGCTTGCAGCCACGGTTCCGCCACCTTCCAATAAAACTCTGGTCATGCCTCGTTTGGCTAAGTCTGCTGCTACGTGTGTCACTGAAATATGTCCTGCAGGATCAATATTTGAGTCAATAACCGTAACGCCAAATTTTTCCAAATTAGTTCGCTCGTTTTGTGCCGGTGACCGCGTATAGATTATAGTCGGGTTTGTTTTTGCTGTCGCTACAAGTTTGCTTGTAACCGGCAACCTCAGTTTTCTGCTTAGAACGATTCTGACTGGCGTACGGTTTTCCATGCCGGGAAGTCGGCAGGTTAACGACGGGTCGTCATTAAGCGCGGTATGGCTGCCAACGATGATTGCGTCATATTGGGCGCGCAGCAGATGACCGTAGCGACGCGCTGCTATACCGGTAATCCATTTACTGTCTCCTGTTTGGGTCGCAATACGTCCGTCCAAGGTCGCGGCTATTTTCCAGGAAAAGATTGGCCGATGATGGTTTGTTTTGGAAATAAACCCAGTATTTAAGCGAGTTGCCTCTTTTTCCATGACGCCATAAACGATGTCAATTCCCGCATTCTTTAGGCGTTCAATTCCGGCACCTGACGTTCTGGGGTCAGGGTCTTCAATCGCGACAACCACCCTTTTGACTCCGGCATTAACCAACGCGACAGAGCATGGCCCTGTTTGCCCCTCATGATTGCAAGGCTCTAAAGTAATATAGGCGACTGCGTCTTTTGCTAAGTGGCCTGCTTGGCGAATTGCTTCTGTTTCTGCATGAGGACGACCACCAGGTTGAGTCCAGCCGCGGCCAACAATGCGACCATTCAAATCCTCACGCACTAGAATACACCCAACGGCCGGGTTGGGAGACACACGCCCAAGGCCACGCCTGGCGAGCGCCAGTGCGTGTCCCATGTATATGTTGTGGTCAAGGATGGCCGTTTTAATTACTCACTCAATTCTTCCACGAAGGCCTCAAAATCCTTGGCCTCGCGGAAGTTTCTGTAAACAGATGCAAAGCGAACATATCCGACTTGATCTAACTCTTTCAGATTTTCCATGACCATTTCTCCAATAGCTTTGGTCGGAATTTCGCTTTCTCCAGACGTTTCCAGTTGCCGCTGAATTGAATTTACAATGCGCTCAATTCGATCCTCGCCGACGGGACGCTTCGACAAGGCAGTTCTGAGAGACCTGAACAATTTATCGCGATCAAATGGCGCCCGTTCATTGCCGCGTTTTACCACAGTTAGTTCGCGCAATTGTACACGTTCAAAGGTCGTCCAACGTGCCCCACATTCTGGACACGAACGCCGTCGACGAATGGCGGTGTTATCTTCGGTTGGCCGCGAATCTTTTACCTGTGTGTCAGCATGACCACAAAATGGGCAGCGCATCTGTATCGGTCCTCCCTAAATCATCCCAAAAACGGTTATGTTTCCCGATTGGTCTCGGCGTTTGCTCTTATGTTGCAGAATAAACTGGAAAACGTTCACATAGCGAACGGACTTTTCCCATGGCCGCATTTTCTGCAACACTGTTATCATCGTGATTGGCCGCAAGTTCATCCAGAACATCACCAATCAGATTTCCAATATCTTTGAATTCTTCGTTACCAAATCCGCGGGTCGTTCCCGCCGGAGTTCCAAGACGAATCCCAGATGTGACCATCGGCTTTTCCGGATCAAACGGAATGCCGTTCTTATTGCAAGTCATCCCTGCCCGATCCAAACTTTCTTCTGCCGCATTGCCCTTAAGTCCTTTGGGGCGCAGGTCTACCAACACGACGTGGGTGTCTGTGCCATCAGAAACAATATCAAATCCACGTTGTTTAAGGGTATCGGACAACAATTTCGCATTGGATACGACCTGTTCAGAGTAGGTTTTGAATTCTGGCGCTAGGGCCTCGCCAAAAGCCACGGCTTTTGCTGCAATCACGTGCATCAATGGCCCACCTTGTAGGCCTGGAAAGACTGCCGAATTGATCTTTTTACCGATCTCAAGGTTATTGCTCAGAATCATGCCGCCGCGCGGCCCCCTCAGGGTTTTGTGTGTTGTCGTCGTAACGATATCTGCATGCGGCAGAGGCGACGGATGTATGCCTGTCGCAACAAGGCCTGCAAAATGAGCCATGTCTACCATAAGTAAGGCACCAACACTGTCCGCTATTGCGCGAAAGCGGGCAAAATCCAGTGTCCTAGGGTAAGCCGATCCACCGCAGATTATCAGCTTTGGCTGATGCTCTTTGGCGAGCTGTTCAACTTCTTCAAAATTAACCAGGTGGTCATTTGGGTTAACCCCGTATTGGATTGCATTAAACCATTTTCCCGACTGAGCTGGAGGCGCACCGTGGGTCAGGTGACCGCCAGCGGCCAATGACATGCCAAGGATTGTATCTCCAGGTTTGACCAGAGCCATCATTACAGCGCCGTTGGCTTGGGCCCCCGAGTGAGGTTGAACATTGACATATTCGCAATTAAAAAGTTGTTTGGCGCGCATAATTGCAAGCTCTTCGGCGACGTCGACGTATTCACAACCACCATAATAACGTCGATGCGGGTATCCTTCCGCGTACTTGTTTGTCATCACGCCGCCTTGGGCTTCCATGACAGCGCGCGATACGATGTTTTCTGAAGCAATCAGTTCGATCTGAGTTTGCTGGCGTTCCAATTCGTTCTGAATGGATGAAAAAACTTTGTTGTCACGTTCAACAAGGGGTTGATTAAAAAAATCGTTGAGGCTTGCTGAAGCATAAGAATGTGCAGATTTAGGCATTATATTTTTACCTTTAATTATATATGGTTAGGTTGGGTTTGTAAGTTTTTGGACACGTTGATCATGGCGCCCACCTTCGAACTTTGTATTCAAAAATACGTTCAGACAGTCCCGTGCGACTTCCGTGCCGATCAGCCGCGCGCCCAGGCACAATACATTTGCGTCATTGTGTTCCCGGCATAAACGCGCGCTAAGAGAATCATGAATGGTGGCTGCTCGAATATTTGGGTGCCGGTTGGCGGCAATGGAAATTCCGATCCCAGAGCCACAAATCAACACACCGCGTGAAGCCTTGCCATCGTCAATTGCATTTGCCAATGCATAACCGAAGTCAGGATAGTCAACGGATTCAGTTGAATTGGTGCCGAGATCCAGGATCTCATACCCAGCACTATTTAAATCGGCCTTCAGCAGGGATTTTAGCTCAAGCCCACCGTGGTCACAGGCGATCGCAATGATTTCCATCAGCAGCGCTTCCTAAAATAATAATCGAACCCAACACCAAAAAAATACTGGCTGGAAATTTGTAACTTTCCACGCGGGGACACCATATCTCGACAACTCCAGCCAATCAAACACAAGAACTTGCCAAATGGCTTTTTATTAGTTTTTTCCAGTCGTTCTATTAATTCATTTGTTGAACAAAAAATGGCAGAAATTGGCCTTTTCTATAGTTGTCGTACGATGGAACTGCCCCTATGATGCGTCTAAATAAATATTGATAAAATCAATTCAGGGGAGGAATAATGAGCGACGAGCCAGAAAAAACTGTTGCACACGCAGAATTGCTTCGTATGACAACCGACATAGTATCCGCTTTTTTGGACGGGAACTCCCTTGGCCAGGAAGGTGTGTCGCCCCTGATATATGGTACTTATGCCGCTCTGGAAAAAGATCAGGGTACAATCACACTTTGCAATGCCAAACCGGCAATTTCAGTGCGCCGTTCTGTGACTCCAGATTTTTTGATCTGTCTGGAAGACGGTCGAAAGCTGAAGATGTTGAAACGCTACCTTCGTACGTCTTATGGCCTGTCTCCTGAAGACTATCGTGCAAAATGGAATTTACCGTCGGATTATCCTATGGTTGCGCCAAATTACGCCAAGCGCCGGTCTGAGTTTGCAAAAAAAATCGGTTTGGGGCGAAAACCATCCTGACGTTAGCCTAAGTATTCCGAGTATTTTTTAGCAATAACATAACGCAGTTTTCGCGTAGCTAACCGCTTGAGCGCCTCTTGTCCATATTTTGGCGCACCTACCATTACAACTTCGATACCGGTTCTCGGGTCGATGGCTGTAACGCGCACGGACTTTCCAACCTGATGGAACTCAAACAAAATCTCTCGTAAATACACATCTTCAGGTTTCATATTAAAGAAAGTGTATTACATATTTCGTCGGTATTGCCCACCCGCCTCAAAAAGGGCGTTCGTAATCTGTCCTAATGAACACACTCTTACGGCTTCAATCAATAAGGCGAAAACGTTTTCCCCCGACGTTGCTGTTTGTTTTAAGCGTTGCAACATGGCATCGGACAGAGAAGCATTCTGTTTTTGAAAACGTCTTAACCGTTTGATTTGGTTTTTCTTTTCATCGTCACCGGATCGTTGTAGTTCCGGCGTAAATGAAGCGTCACTTGAGTTGGGGTTGAGAAAAGTATTTACCCCGATAATTGGCAGAGAACCGTCGTGTTTCATTGTTTCATAATGAAGCGATTCTTCCTGGATGCGTGATCGTTGATAGCCGGTTTCCATAGCCCCCAAAACGCCGCCGCGCTCACTGATACGCTCAAATTCTTTTAATACAGACTCTTCTACCAGATCGGTCATTTCATCAATGATAAAAGCGCCTTGATTGGGGTTTTCATTTTTGGATAATCCCCACTCACGGCTAATGATTAATTGAATAGCAAGCGCCCGGCGCAGACTTTCTGACGTCGGCGTGGTAAATGCTTCGTCATGAGCGTTGGTGTGCAAGCTGTTGCAGTTATCATAGACCGCGATCAACGCCTGCAATGTTGTTCGAATGTCATTAAAGTCCATTTCCTGCGCATGCAGTGAGCGCCCAGAGGTCTGGATATGATACTTGAGCTTCTGCGCTCGTTCATTGGCACCATATTTAAACCGCATTGTGGTCGCCCAGATCCGCCGCGCAACACGGCCCATTACTGTGTATTCCGGGTCCATACCATTGGAGAAGAAAAAAGATAAGTTAGGAGCGAAATCATCGATATTCATACCGCGGGCAAGGTAGGCTTCGACAAAAGTGAAACCATTGGCCAAGGTGAAGGCCAGTTGCGAAATTGGATTAGCACCCGCTTCGGCGATATGATACCCGGATATCGATACGGAATAAAAATTCCGAACCCGGTGCTGGACAAAATATTCCTGAATATCAGCCATCATCTTAAGCGCAAATTCTGTCGAGAAAATGCAGGTGTTTTGCCCTTGGTCTTCTTTTAGGATGTCGGCCTGTACGGTTCCGCGAACATTCTCGAGCACCCATTCGCGGGTTTTTTCCATCTCTTCGTCAGTCGGCTCGCGGTCATTTTCGTCGCGAAATTTTTCTAATTGCTGCTCCATGGCTGTATTCAGAAACATGGCGAGGATCGTCGGCGCCGGGCCATTGATCGTCATTGAAACGGAGGTCGTCGGGCTACACAGATCAAATCCATCGTAGAGCGCTTTCATGTCATCAAGGGTAGCGACCGAGACGCCAGAGTTGCCAACTTTCCCATAGATATCTGGACGTTCGTGCGGATCGAAGCCATACAACGTCACTGAATCAAAGGCTGTTGACAGTCTCTTCGCCGGCGAATGTTCGGACAAATATTTAAACCGTTTGTTTGTTCGAAAGGGATCACCCTCCCCTGCAAACATTCTGGTCGGGTCTTCTCCCTCACGTTTGAAGGCAAAAACGCCAGCTGTGTAAGGGAAACTTCCGGGTAAATTTTCTTTTAATAGCCACTTCAAAAGTTCGCCATGATCTTCAAATTTTGGCAGAGATACACGCGGAATGACGTTTCCCGAAAGCGTCTTCGATTTGAGTGTGGTGCGGATTTCGCGGTCGCGAATTTTAACCACATACTCATCGCCTGAATAACTCTCCACCACCTTAGGCCAGATTTCGATCAATTTCTTGGCGCGTGGATCCATGGCGTCTTCGCGCTCGGAAATCAATGAATCGAGGGAGAGGTGTTCGCTTCCTGACGCCGTGAGCATACGTTTACTTTCAATCAATTGCTGGCGTTCACGGGCGAGGACAGACTGGGCCTCCGTGGTATCATGATATCCGCGCACACAATCGGCAATTTCGGCGAGATAACGCTGGTTTTCCGGCGGTACTATTGCGTCCCCTGGTTCTGATTGTTTGCTCTCGAGCGTGCTGAGTGTATTCTCAAAACTGGCCAAGCCTTTGATTTTAAACTGACTGATCAATTCCTGATATAGTGCACTTACGCCGGTATCGGCAAAGCGCGAGGCAATGGCACCAAATACAGGCATATCATCGGGCGTTGAGGTGAAATTCTCGCGATTGCGCTGAACTTGTTTTCGAACATCACGTAGGGCATCCAAAGCGCCCTTACGGTCAAGTTTGTTGATGCAGACCACATCCGCAAAATCGAGCATATCGATTTTTTCAAGTTGGCTGGCTGCCCCAAACTCTGGTGTCATGACATAGAGTGAGAGGTCAACGTGTTCTGCAATCGCCGTATCGCCCTGCCCAATACCGGGCGTCTCGACAATTATCAGGTCGTAGTTGGATGCTTTACAAGCGGCGATGACTTCCGGGATCGCGGACGGAACTTCAGAACCTGACCCGCGCGTTGCAATCGAGCGCATGTAGATATTTTCACCGGATATTGCATTCATGCGAATGCGGTCCCCGAGCAGCGCGCCACCGGTTTTTTTTCGCGACGGATCAATTGCGATGATCGCAATACGAGGTTCGTTCGAGTACAAACGGAAACGGCGGACCAATTCATCCGTCAACGATGATTTACCGGCGCCGCCCGTTCCAGTGATGCCAAGAACCGGTACGGAATTTCGTTTCCGCGCTAGGGCAGCCAGTTCCTTTTTCTGTTTTGCGGGCAGTTTCCCTTGCTCCAGAGCTGTGATGATCCGAGCAAGTTCAGCGGTGTTACCATTTTTCAAGCCGTTGATATCGGTCGGTAATTCTTTTGTCAGATCGCGATCAGCATCTTCAACCATTTGCCAGATCATGCCCTGCAGGCCCATAGATTGCCCATCATGTGGAGAGAAAATGCGCGAAATGCCATAGTTGTGCAGATCATCGATTTCATCACGAACGATCACTCCACCACCACCGCCAAATATCTTAATGTCCGGACGACCCCGTTCACGTAGTAAATCCATCATATATTTGAAATATTCGACATGACCGCCCTGGTACGAGCTGACGGCGATAGCATTTGCATCTTCCTCAATCGCGGCAGTAACAACGTCGTCAACAGATCGGTTGTGCCCAAGATGAATGACTTCCGCACCGGCAGATTGTAAAATTCGCCGCATGATGTTGATCGATGCGTCATGACCGTCGAACAGGCTGGCCGCGGTTATAAACCGTACCGGATATTTCGCCTTATAAGCGGCTTTACGAACAGTATTTGCTGACTGGCCGTCGTCGGGCATGGGATATTCCTCTTTATATTACGCAACCAATGGGACAGGTAATCATAACGCGTTCAACGCATTTCGCCGAGTCCTGGATAAGTTAATTCTCTACTTTACGTTTACGTAAACGTAAAGATGTTTTGACCAATTGTAAATATCATGGTGTAACATCGATCTCACCGTTCATAATTTGTGTCTGAAGCAGTTTACATTGACATTTATCTCTGGTCTTGGTTGTTTCGCCATCCGGTGAAGTGTTGTCAAACCTCCACATTTTGCCGATCAGGACATTAAAAATATTGAAAGGTATGGTTATGGTAAACTCACGTCACCCTGAAACGCTTGTTGTACACGGTGGAACGCATCGCAAGGATGCGTCAACCAACGCGGTTGCGGTGCCCATATATCAAACAACGGCCTACTTATTTGACAGTTCTGAACACGCTGAAAATTTGTTTGCTCTTAAAGAATTGGGTAATATTTATTCGCGGATTATGAATCCGACCAACGATGCATTGGAGCAACGCCTCGCCGCGCTTGAAGGTGGTGTGGCAGCATTAGCCGTTGCATCGGGGCAATCGGCCTCAACCTTTGCAATCCTTAATCTCTGCAAAACTGGCGACAATTTTGTCTGTTCAACCGATATTTATGGTGGCACCTGGAATCTATTCGCCAATACCTTAAAAGACCTTGGCATTGAGTGTCGATTTGTTGACCCAGTCGATCCGGAAAATTTCCGCAAGGCGACTGATGATAAGACTCGTTGCTATTACGCCGAGACGTTGCCAAACCCAAAACTAAATGTGTTTCCGATCAAGGATGTGTCGGATATTGGCCGCGAAATTGGCGTGCCGCTGATAATGGATAATACGGCCGCTCCGATAATTTGCCGACCGCTCGATCATGGCGCGGCCATCGTGATCTATTCAACGACCAAATATATTGGCGGGCACGGGACTTCAATTGGCGGAATCTTGGTTGACGGCGGTAAATTTGACTGGGAAGCCGGCGGCAACCGGTTTCCAACTCTTAACCAGCCCGACCCTAGTTATCATGGCGCAGTATGGACAGAAGCGGTCAAACCACTCGGCCCAATTGCGTATATTTTACGCGCCCGGGTAATTTTACTTCGGGATATGGGCGCGTCGATGAGCCCATTTAACGCATTCCAGTTTATTCAAGGCATGGAAACATTGCCGCTCCGAATGCGTGCACATTGTGACAATGCCGACAAAGTTGCAGATTTTCTAGCCGGTCACGATAAAATATCCAGTATAATCCACCCTTCCGCCCAAACTGGCGAATTGCGAACCCGCGCGGACACCTATCTGATGGGCGGTTATGGCGCAATGGTTGGGTTTGAACTCATCGGTGGACGAGAGGCCGGGCAGAAATTTATTGATGCTCTGGAGATGTTTTATCATGTCGCTAATATTGGCGATGTACGTAGTTTGGCGATACATCCGGCGTCGACGACACACTCGCAATTGTCGGAGGACGATCAGCGTGCGTCAGGCGTTACGCCTGGTTATGTCAGGTTGTGCATTGGTATCGAGCACATTGATGATATCCTTGCAGACCTATCCCAGGCGTTAAGTAAGGTATAATCCCATGGGTAATAGTTTCGCCGTTTCCCCTTCGTTCCCGTCAACCCGTTTGCGCCGCAATAGAGTCCAACCCTGGGCCCGGCGGATGGTCGCCGAAACCCGTTTATCAGTGGATGATTTAATCTGGCCTGTATTTGTTGTTGAGGGAAATGGTCAACGGCAACCGATCGCATCGATGCCAGGCGTTGACCGATTGAGTATCGATATTCTGACGGAAGAGGTTTTAAAGGCACGTGATTTGGGGATACCTGCGGTCGCGCTATTCCCCTATATTGAGCCGACATTAAAAACACCGGACGGCCGTGAGGCGGTAAATCCTGATAATATCGTTTGCCGCGCAGTACAGGCCATAAAATCAAAAGCTCCCGACATTGGGGTCATATGTGACGTGGCGCTGGATGAATTTAATTCGGATGGACATGATGGAATCGTAAAGGACGATGTTATCCTGAATGACGAAACCATAGAAGTGCTCTGTCAACAATCTATCGTTCAAGCGGATGCTGGGTGTGATGTTATTGCGCCTTCCGATATGATGGATGGGCGTATTGGTGCCATCCGGGCAGCTCTGGATAGCAATGGGCATCAGGATGTTAGTATTATGTCGTATGCGGCAAAGTATGCATCTGGTTATTACGGTCCTTTTCGTGATGCGGTTGGATCAAGCGGGGCACTGACGGGCGATAAAAAAACCTACCAAATGGACTGCGCCAACACGAATGAGGCGCTTCGAGAGGTCGCCATGGATATTTCAGAAGGCGCGGATTTCGTTATGGTCAAACCCGGCCTACCTTATTTGGATATCGTACATCGTGTTAAGGAAACTTTTGGCGTGCCGACGTTTGTTTATAATGTCAGTGGTGAATACGCGATGCTAAAAGCGGCAGCGGCACAGGGATGGCTTGATTACGATCAAGTTATGATGGAAGCGTTGCGATCATTTAAACGGGCCGGTGCAGATGGTATTTTCACATATGCCGCACGAGACGCTGCGGCAATACTTAACCAAGCTTAACCTGCATTAATCAGGGTGGGCCAGATCAAGCATCTGATCAATGTCCAAAACAACCATCAGGCTGGACTCAAGGCGATAAACACCCATTGAAAATTCACGCCATTTTGGGTCCAAAGTGGCCGGATTTTTTTCATACGACTCGTTTGATAAACCGACGACATCGCCAATTCGATCGACCAATAGTGTGTATAGATCATGCCCATGTTCGACCGTGACCCCCATATTACCGGTCCCTTTAACTTCGTCGGTATTCTCCAGGCCAAGCAGAACACGAACATCAATCACAGTTACAATCCGTCCCCGTAGATTAATTGACCCTTTCACTTCTGGCGGTGCCAAAGGAATTGAAGCAATACTGTCTGGGGTCAGGATATCTTGAACTTTTAGGACAGGTATCCCGAACATCTGATCGCCAACATAAAAAGAGACAAAATCTTCAAGATACTTACCGGGATGAGTTGCCGTCAGGTCATGGGAATCTGTGTTCGCTACTGCGTTATTCATCGGTGCAAGTACTCCAACGCGTCAATATTTTGATCAATTTCCGCACTGGGATAATCCCAGTCTTTCATTCTTAGCCGCTTTCTACGCCCAGATACACCCACTTTAAACAAAAACCATATTTCAATAGTGTTTCGTTATATTTCAAAATGTTATCCAGCGAGCCAACGTTGAATGTATTGGATCTGATCGTCGGCCATCAAAGCGGGAGCATGGCCGACGTTGGCGAACTGGTGAAGTATTGGTTGCGGTCCGCACGTTCGTGCCTGAACCGCGATTTCAATTGGCAATACATCAGAGTTTTCACCTCTCAGCATGAGCGTCGGGCACGTGATGCTGTGCCATATGTCCCAGAGATCAATATCTTGATTTATGACGTCACCAAACGCATCGGCGATCATTGGGTCATAGGTGAGGGTCCATTCACCAGATGTATCTGCGCGCGCGCTGTGAACAGCGAGATGGGCCCACTGCTGATCGGTTAACGGACCAAACGCGGCGTGAACATCGCGTAAATACAGTTCAACCTCAATAATGGAAGAAAATTTTGCAGATTTCCCAAGATAGCGAGAAATTCGCCTTAATGCCTCACTCGGAATTAACGGTCCAATATCATTAATAACCAATTTTTGTATCGGAGAGTCGGGTAATGCGGCGAGAAACATCCCCAGAATTCCTCCCATGGATGTTCCTAGCCAGTCTATTTTGCCAACTTTCAAATGTTGAAGAAGGGAAATGATATCCGAAATATATTGAGGATATGAATAGTTGGATGAGCATTTCAGCCAGTCACTTTCTCCGCGCCCGGCGATATCTACACAAATGACTCTATACTCTTTATCAAAAACATCAGCAATCACGTCAAAGTCTCTGGAATTGCGTGTTAATCCGTGAACACAGACTAATACATTTGGATTGTTGCAGTTTCCCCAATCCATGTAAGCAATTTTATGAGGACCGGCGGGACCAGCGGCTTCAAAACTACGTTCTGTTCCCATTGATCAATGCTCACTCATATGATGCAGTCATTGCGTAGAGTTTTAATGTCGTCGTCGCTGGTATCCAGCAATTCTCTCAGTATTTCGTCAGTATGTTGGCCAAGGGTTGGGGGAGATCGCCGATAAGTCGGTGGTGTTTCCGACATGCGCAGTGGGCTGCCGATTAATTCTATGGGGCGGTCCCCGGCGACAGGGTGAGGCATCTGCAAGCGCATATCGCGCGCCTTGACCTGAGGATCATCAAATACCTGCTCTAGTGTGTTGATTGGGCCGCAACTTACATTGAGAGGCTCAAGTCCCTTGACCCAATATTCGGAGGTTTTGCCTGCGATCACATCCCGCAATATTGAAATCAGAGCATCACGATTTCGAACTCTTGCGCCATTGGTCGCAAATCGTTCGTCTTCCAGAAGGTGGTTCATTTCCGCAAAGCCGCAAAATCTTTCAAATTGGCCGTCGTTACCAACCGCCAAAATAATATCTCCGTCTGCTGTCGAAAAAGACTGATAAGGAACGATATTTGGATGCGCGTTACCCAATCTGGGTGGGTTATGCCCCGTCGCAAGATAGTTTGCTCCCATGATCGAAAGCATTGCCGCTGTTGTATCGAGCATGCCAATATCTATGAATTGTCCCTGCCCCGTCACTTCCCGGTGGCGCAATGCTGCGTTGATGGCAACTCCTGCGTACATCCCAGCCATGAGATCTGATATGGGAATGCCCGCTTTTTGTGGATCCCCTTCAGGGTCTCCGGTAACACTCATAAACCCGCCCATGGCCTGAATGAGTACATCATATCCCGGGCGCGGTGCGTAGGGGCCTGTGTGCCCAAACCCGGTAATCGAGCAGTATACCAGGCTGGGGAAGGCGTCTTTTAGATCGTCATACGCGAGCCCATATTTTGCCAGCCCTCCCGCCTTGAAATTTTCAGTAAGAACATCACATTTGGCGATCAATTGGCGCGCAATTTCTTGCCCTCGTATCTGGGTTAAGTCGAGTGTAATTGAACGTTTATTGCGGTTTGTTGAGCAGAAATAGGCGCTTTCATCCGTATCATTACCGTGCTCATCTTGAATAAAAGGAGGTGCAAATCGCCGGGTGTCATCGCCGACGCCAGGTCGTTCAATTTTAATCACGTCAGCCCCCATATCACCCAGCATTTGTGTGCAAGATGGTCCAGCGAGAATACGGGTTAAATCAAATACACGTAATCCTTGAAGGGCGCCTGTGGTCATAATTGGGATTCCTGATCGGGGGGAAGTATAATGATGAAGTATAGGGTGCCTTATAAGTCATTGCCGATATCTGCGCAATTACCAGTCACAATTACCAGTCACAATTACCAGTCACAATTACCATCGTCCAAATTATACACCCTTAAAATTCAACCAATCGATTAACGGGTTGATCTCGCTTTTTGCCCAATTTGCAGCTAAACGAATTGATGGAAAATTCTAATCAACCGCGTCACGATAAGAACTGGGGCCAGAAACGAATTCTAGTGGTTTCGTTTATTGGACTGCCTGCATTATTCGTTGTTATGGGGTTGGCAGGATATTTCTGGCTGCTGACATCATTACCAAAAACATCTGGAACTGTTCAGATTGCGGGTATTTCGTCTTCGGTTTCCATTCAGCGTGATGAAAACGGGATCCCCCATATTACTGCAAAAACCGACGATGATGCATATTTTGCCCTTGGATATGTTCACGCTCAGGATCGGTTTTGGCAAATGGAAATGATGCGCCGTTACGGCGCGGGCAGATTGTCTGAAGTTATGGGCGATGGGACGGTTGGGATTGATCGCTGGATGCGTACGCTGGGCCTGTACAGGCTCGCTCAATCTCAGATCAGTGAGATGGAACAACCTGTTCGCCGATCAATGGAGGCCTATGCCCGAGGGGTAAACGACTGGCTGTCAGGCAAATCAGGATTACTTGGCTTAGAGTTTGCTGGTTTTTGGTACACGCCGGAGCCATGGAAGTTGGCAGACTCGCTCGTTTGGGGAAAAATAATGGCAACGCGCCTTGGGGGAAATTTCAGAGATGAAATTCTTCGTACTCAAATTGCCAAACGTATTGCCCCAGGTCGTGTTGGGGAAATGTGGCCCGCGTATCCATCTGATGCTCCGGTAACGGGCGCTGGTGCGGCATCTCAATGGAGCGAAGGCCTTTTGAATGATCTCATCACCCTCGCCCCCAATGTTATGGGTAAGCCGACCGGAGCGTCAAATTTTTGGGCAATTGGACCAACATTAACCGATACGAACGATGCAATCCTCGCGAATGACCCTCATCTCGGGTTTTCTGCTCCAATTATGTGGTACTTGGCGGATATCGTAACGCCAACCTTAAATATCAGAGGGGCAACCGTTCCTGGGGTTCCCTTTCATATTCTTGGTGCTAACGCTTCCATCGCTTGGGGAATAACGTCAACCCAGGCGGACAACGAGGATTTGTTTGTAGAAAAATTGTCAGGAAAAGACCGTTTGCGATACGTCGCCCTGGGAAATGACACAGAATTTAATGTTCACCAAGAGACCATCCGCGTCAAAGGCCAGATGGACCAAGATATCAACATTCGGCTCTCGCGCCACGGGCCAATAATATCAGATCTGCGCAATGATACCCGTTTACTTGGCGATGACGATCATGTTGTCGCCCTGGCTGCTACCTATTTGTTCGGTGCCGACCAAACCACTGCCGCATTCTACCAGTTAAACCGAGCGACAACCTGGCAGGAATTTCAAAGTGGATTGCGCAAGATCCAGGGGCCTGTAATGAATTTTGTTTATGCCGATGTTGCTGGGAATATTGGTTATCAGACCGCGGGACAAGTGCCGGTCAGGCGTAACGGAAGCGGTATTGTACCTAGCCCCGGGTGGCTGGGGAACACAGCTTGGGTGGGTTACGTCCCTTTCGATAGTTTGCCATCCGATTACAATCCCGTTTCCTCAAAAATCATTAATGCCAACAATCGTGTAATTGGTGATGGCGACCGCTATTTTATATCCCATGATTGGGCGGCGCGATATCGCGCTGACCGAATTGAGCATGGCTTAAAAGACGCTTCAAAAAAAACTATTCTGCAAACGCAAGAACTACAAAATGACGGGCTGTCCTTAATGGCCAAGGACATATTGCCAATACTGATAAAAGCCGTGAGGCCAGGCAACAAATCCGTCAATTCAATTTTGAAACTATTAAAAAACTGGAATGGGGTCATGGCGCGCAACAGAAGCGAGCCGCTGATCTTTTCAACCTGGGTGCTGGAACTTAATAAGTTGATATATGCCGATGAGCTTGGAAATTTAACGTCCAGGTACCTTAAATTGCGCCCCCGGTTTCTAAAGTCTGTGCTTTCACGGCGACAAATGTGGTGTGATGATGTTAATACGCAAGACATTGAGGGCTGTAATCAGCTTATAAACGCTGCCCTGGATCGTGCACTTGATACCTTAAGTGAAAAGTATGGGTCAGATCGTCGAAAGTGGGCGTGGGGAGCTGCCCATATGGCTGTTTTTAAGCATAATGTATTCACGCGAATCCCATTGTTGAACCGCTTGGCAGATATTAAAATTGCGTCCGATGGCGGTAATTTTACGGTCAACCGCGGAGCGACGCGGCCAAATGATAAAACCGCACCATTTTCACATATTCATGGCCCCGGATTTCGAGCTGTTTATGATCTGGGAAATTTGCACAATTCTCGTTTTGTCATTGCCACTGGTCAATCTGGCAACCCGCTTTCAGAGCATTATTCAGATTTTGTCACCCGCTGGCGAGATGGAAAATACGTGAAATTTCGAAATGATATCAGGGATGGAGATGTACAAGGTCTTGATAAACTCGTACTCGTACCAAAATCCACCAATCGTGCAAATAATGATAAAGAAGACATAAAATGATCGCTCTTTTGGCTTGCACCCTCAGTAAAATCAAGAAAGACCTGATATGCCCGTTACGATAGATGACATCCGAACCGCCTCCGAAGCACTGAAGGGGCATGTATTGCGTACGTCTTCATTAATTTCCGAAGTGATATCGGAAGTTGTTGGAACAGACGTCGTAGTAAAAATGGAAAACCTTCAGGTCACAGGGTCATTTAAGTCGCGTGGAGCCTTTATAAAACTTAGTCATTTGACAGATCATGAAAAATTAACCGGCGTAGTTGCTGTATCAGCTGGGAACCATGCCCAAGGGGTGGCCTATCATGCCGCCAAACTTAATATTCCGGCGACCATCTTTATGCCGGAGGGAACGCCCTTTACCAAAGTTGGACGAACAGAAGCGCTAGGTGCCAAAGTTGTTTTACGCGGAAAGACGCTGGCGGAGGCTTGGGAGGCAGCAGAGCACGTTGTTGAGACAGAAGGAAAATCATTTGTTCATCCCTTCGACGACCCTGACATAATTGCCGGTCAAGGCACGGTGGGTTTGGAAATGCTCGAAGATGACCCAACGCTTGATGTAATTATCGTTCCTATCGGTGGCGGCGGATTGATTTCCGGGTGCGCAATCGCGGCCAAGGCATTAAAACCTGAAATTGAAATCATTGGTGTGCAATCCTCGCTCTACCCCGCCATGGAGCGGATCGTATCAGGAAAACCGCTTCCCAGTGATGTTGGGGCAACGATAGCAGAAGGCATTGCTGTCAAGTCACCCGGAAACTTGACCAGAAAAATCGTATTAAACCTGGTGTCGGACATTCTTCTGGTTGATGAGATTGCTATTGAAAAGGCGATACAATTGTATTTGGAGGGGCCTCGTATTGTTGTTGAAGGGGCTGCTGCTGCCCCTCTCGCGGCGTTAATGGAAAATAGCGACCGGTTCTCTGGAAAGCGGGTTGGTCTGGTCGTTAGTGGCGGTAACATCGATTCCAGAATGTTGTCATCCGTTCTCATGCGCGGACTTGTACGAGAAGGCCGACTTGTCAGCCTAAGGATAAAACTGCCTGATATTCCGGGTGTTTTGGCCAAGGTATCAGGGCTAATTGGTGATAGTGGCGGGAATATTATTGAGGTTTATCATCAACGCCTGAATTATGATGTACCGATCAAAGAAGCGGATCTCGATGTCGTTGTAGAGACGTTGGACCGAAATCATGTCGACGCAATATTAGCGGCACTGGAAACGGGTGGATTTCCTGTCAGACTACTGGATTCTGACGACGGACGAAAACGTTGATTAACGCTGCCAGATGAAAAGCTTGGTTTGCCGGGCATCGCCTACTTCGACGACATCATCTGGATTAACATTTTCAACGATAAATGAGTTGCTAATAAACCTGCTGCCAGGGCGCATTTCATGTTCGACTTTGTCGTATATTCTGCTCATGGGTTCCGGTGACAAAAAACAATAAACGATATCGTAGTCCTGTAGGTTTGCGTCCCACATACTCTGAAAATGGATCGACACATTACGATATCCCATGAGGCGGACGCGTAAATTTGATATTAAATAAGGTATTGGCGCGGTTTCAATTCCGCTAAATTGAATATTTGGGTGTCGGCGCGCAAGATAAGTTAAAATGCCCCCTACCCCACAACCGATATCGGCGAAGGTTTTCGTCTCAACCGTGATCAGTTTGTCCAATACTGCTGTGGTCGACTGATTGGTTAAATAGAGTGGCACACGATCTCCGGCGGCGTTCCAGAAGACAACCAACAATGCCAAAAAACAGATAAGGTATATCCAGGGCGGGATGTTAAATTGAAGTGATGCAGCCAGCGCATAAGGGAATACAATGAGAATCGGTATCCACCATTTTGCCAACCCTAATGAAAAACCGATGACAGCGGCAATAATACCGGCCCCTCCACAGAATAGAAACATGGAGGGACGTGCGCCGGATAGATGAATATACACCGCTCCTGCAAGCGATGTTATTACGCCTGATATGAGGAGCGATGTCAGTGCCACTAGAATTGGTGTGCGGGTTTCAAACAGTGTGTTATGGGCGTTTTTGTTAGGTTTCATGATGAATTAATATTGGAAGTATTCATAAGAATACATCTGTTTTTGAAATTCACGGTTAATTCAGTAAATTTATTCTAGCTCATCGAGCGTAACACATTAATATATCTAAATACTTGTGAAGGACATAAAACTTGCTCGCCGAGGAACATAACGATAGCGTCTGGAACTATTATAATCACAGCGCCATTTGGCTTGACTTCAAACGTGTACTTATTGAGGGATTTTTGGAACTCTAAATGTTTTTTATCGTCGGTATTCTAATTGTTTTAGGTTGTGTGTTTGGAGGCTATTCCGTCCATGGGGACTTGGGTGTGCTGTGGCAGCCAATCGAGTTTGTTATTATTTGGGGGGGGGGAATGGGTGCTTTTCTTATCGCCAATCCAAAAAAGGTGTAACTGCCCAGGTAGCTGATTGCCGGGGGTTGTGTGGGCAAATTTTGCAGGTTTGATGTGCTTGATGCGTATGTTTTGATGT
>WASW01077859.1_pt1 | contig 28913 bp, 30 predicted proteins | sample 5698521 | NCBI WGS metagenome assembly WASW01 (sample SAMN11175560, study PRJNA528189) | sponge metagenome | isolation source: marine sponge | host: Leucetta | place: Antarctica: Western Antarctic Peninsula, King George Island | collected 2013-01
TTTTTAAAAAAATGGGGAAAGAGGTGTGCGCCCCGTTACAAAAAGGCCCCCGCCATAAAAGAGCAGGGTCAGTCCTGTTACAATTTTGACTAAATCCAGCAAAATTTATTAATCCCTTGAGAAAGAAAACACAAACAGGATGGCATCATAACATCATCGTTATATTGGGAAAAGAATGCAGTTTGTTATTTGATGATTGTTTTGGGATAACCCGTGCGCGCTAGCTTTTCTTGAGCCAGTTTTGCTTTTTCCTTATTTTGGAAAACACCAAGTTGAACAAGATAAGTTTTGGTTTTGCCTTTAGACACAACATGGGTCAAGGGTGAAAAACCTTTTGCCTGTAATTTTTTCATTGCGACTTCGGCGTTTTTCTTTGAAGAGAAAGCTCCGGTTTGCACAAAAAATCGAGTGCTGATTGGAGATACGGTTTTTATTTTTGCTTTAGGCTTAATGGTAGATTTTGTTGTCTTTTTCTGAGATTGGGAAGAAGTTTTTGGCTTTCGAGTGGATGGTGACTTTTCCTTCATCTTTATTTCTGCAGGGGCTACAATATTTTTGAGTTTGGGAAGAGGAATGTTTGAACTCCCATCTTCGACAATCGGTACCTGTTTCGCAAGTTTGTCTTCAGCAGATTCTATCTGCTTACTGACTGGAACGGGCGCTTCGAGTGTTTTTAGTCCATTTACTTGCAGGTATACCAGAGCTAGCAGACCAAAACCTAACATGGATATTGAAAAAACACGGGAGTTTTTTGAACGGATTTTCTTTTCTGCTTTCATCTCCGCTTCTATTTCAGCATTTTCAATTAGATCATTGATGTGCTTGTTATATTTTTTGGTCTCTTCTGGGAGGTGTTCGATTTCCGTAACAGGTGATTGCTCTTTCGTGTCCATCATGATTGGGCTTGCCCCTGATAGTTTTAGTTGAAAATTCATTGTTTTAAATATAGTAGTGTTAGAATATGATCTTGATATAAATTGCATCAATTCTATTGGTATCACTAGAAAATATATCTGATAAACCCTTAAATGTCAATAAGATATGGCAGAGATTGACCTGACAGTAGACCTTGGGAAACTGGTTTTCGACAATCCGGTAATAGCGGCTTCAGGTACTTTTGGCTATGGACTTGAGTACACGGATTTTTTGAACTTGAACGACCTGGGTGGTTTTTCCACGAAGGGGCTTTCGATCAAGCCAAAAATTGGGAACCCGGTTCCCCGTGTTATTGAAACTGCTTCAGGAATGCTCAATGCTATTGGACTGGAGAATATTGGCCTACAGGCTTTTTTGTCGGACAAACTACCGCAACTGAAAAATTATAAAACACGAATCATTGTAAATTTTTTCGGGGACACCGTTCAGCAATATGTGGAAATGGCTTCAGCCTTATCCAAAGAAGAACGGATTGATGCGCTGGAAATGAATGTCTCTTGTCCTAATGTTGAGAAAGGCGGATTGCAGTTTAGCTCCGACCCTGTGGTGTTGCGACAAGTAGTGGAAGCGACTCGCAAGGCAACCGACAAATTTTTGATCGTTAAGTTGTCTCCGAATGTAACAGATATAACTGTACTGGCGAAGGCTGCCGAAGATGCAGGTGCAGATGCTCTCTCGGTTTGCAATACTTTCGTGGGAATGAAACTCGACCTCGAAACGGGAAAACCCTATCTGGCAAACCGGACAGGGGGGCTTTCGGGGCCGGCCATCAAGCCGCTGGCTCTGAATCTTGTCTATCAGACGGTACGGGCTGTAAAGATTCCTGTCATCGGGATAGGTGGAATAGCAAACAGCGAAGATGCTCTAGAATTTTTAAAGGTAGGAGCTAAAGCCGTGCAGATTGGTACTGCAAACTTTATTGACCCGACAGTGACAGTGAAAGTTGTGCAGGGAATTTGCGACTGGTGTCGACAAAATCAGATTGCAAAATTAGCAGATTTGAAAATATTAGACTAGGAATCAACCTTTATAGACTCGCGGAACCCGTTTGCCAATATTGCATAGAATCTCGTAAGGAATGGTATCGCTTTTCTTCGCTAACTCTTCTACTGAAATTTCTTCCTCACCCTGTTTGCCAAAAATAACCACTTCGTCTCCCATCTGAACATCGGGAACTTCGGTGACATCAATGAGTATCATGTCCATGCAAATGGTTCCGACCTGAGGAGTCCGCTTGCCTTTAACCAAAACTTCCATGTTGTTCGAAAGGTTTCTAGGCAATCCGTCTGCGTAGCCTATGGGGAGAGTGGCAATGAGGCTGTCTTTTTGAGTGTGGTATTTTCTGGAATAGCTAAGGGGCTGACCTTTTTGTACGGATTTCAGGAGTATGATTTTGCTTTTCCACTGCATGACCGGTTGAAAATTTTGCAGGTTTTCTTTTTGACAAATTTCTTGCACGACAGAATTCAAAATAGGCGAGGGTAAGGCTCCGTATAGGATAAGTCCCGGTCTTACCATTTTCGACCGGCTCTCAGGAAACCGGAATAAGGCGGAAGTATTAGCCAGATGGGTAAGAGGTGGCATTGCTGCTCCTGCCTTTTGCAAATCAATAAGTGTTTTCTGGAATAATTCAATTTGTTGCGTGGTGATCGATGTGTCTTCATCGTCTGCGGAGGAAAAGTGGGTCGATAAAGCCTCTAACTTTAAGGTCGGCAAGTTGCTGATGGTTTCAACCAGTGGCAACAGATTTTCAGGAAGAACGCCGAGTCGGTTCATTCCCGTATCCACTTTGATATGCACGTTCACGGTTTTCCCCTGCTTCTCTGCTTCTTTCGCAAGTGCCTGAGCTAAATGGGGAGCGCAGAGAATGGTTGCAAGGTCATGGCGAACTAAATCCGCTACTTCATCGGGAAAGATGCTTCCAAGAATGAGGATGGGATCGGTGATACCATTTTCTCTCAGTTCGATTCCTTCTTCGATGATGCCCACGCCGAGATAGTTCACTCCTGAATCAACGGCGGCTTGTGCGCAGGCGATGGCACCGTGTCCGTAAGCATCGGCTTTGATAACAGCCATGATGCCGGAACCTGGACCAGTAGTCGGTTCTGTGATCGTTTTCAGGTTTTGAAGGTTATGTTTAAATGCCTTCAAATTTATTTCAGCAAATGTCGCTCGATGGTGAGCCATAGATAGAAGGTGGGGTGATGATTATTTTTTCGTGAAAAAAACTATTCTTTTATCAGGAACTTATTCAAATCATTTCCGAGCCGATCGATGACTTTACTGTGATAAGAGTTTACATTATAGGTTTTTTGCTTGATGAAATCGGTGGCTTCCACTGAATGAATCCATTTTTGGGTATCGATTTTTTCTCCATCAAATGCCTGATGAGATTCGTTAAATTTCAAAGTCCTGTACGAGTTCTACCTGTGCTGGATAACCGACCGCTTCTTTTTACAACGGGACCGGCAGTGCGGACAGCACGACAGCACATATTATCTTCATCTTTGGCTTTTTTGCGGACCTGGTAAGCGCGGTCGCTATAAAAATTATAGGCCATCGCATTGATCCCGGTTTCTTCCTGGCACCAATAGTTCGAGCCACAACCTTCAGGGAACTTGAAATCGATATGGACGATGTCTCCATTGAAATCTGAGTTCTTACTTTCGTGGTCATAAAGGTTCCTGCATTCTTGGCTTTTGGGAAGTCGCCAGTCTTCGTGTCCTGCAAATTTTTGTTCGTTCAGCCATGCAGTAAAATTATTGGCACCTTTCCACGCACACCATTTTTTACGTATTTGGTAGCTGTCTTCTTTTGTCCACATCAGGTTGTAGCGGGTGTCCGATATTGTGCCGTCTTCGTTATCTTTAAATCGTTCTTCGTTTGACATGATGGATTAATTTAGCTTGGAATGTTGTAGTATAATTTACGGGTTTGAAATCAATATCCCTTATAATAATATCAGGCTTTTATAAGGGCAAAGGTTTTTTATTAATTTTTTCCGGGTTTGACCTGGTTTGATGGATGGAACGTTATGGCAAAAATTGAGATTCAAAGTTTTTTTTACGACTTGCTTCACTGTAAAAATAAGATACTGGCAGCTTTTGATAAATGGGATGAAAAATATGATGAAGATGAGCGCGGTGCTCTGGTCGCCGGAATGCGCGAATGTGAAGACGCAGAGCTAATAAACATGTTGATGAACATTCAAAAACTCGCGGCCGGGTACGAGCAAATTAAAGAGTTAATGGATAAAGCAGAGCAAGACGAAGTCGATGCCGCTATGGAAGAAGATGACCCCGATGATGAAGAATTCTAATCGCCAGTATGATTCTGCCCACCGCTAATGGGTTTATTGGATGTTGAGCGGGTTTCCTGTTGCAGGGTTGATGATGATTCGGGTGAGAATTTTGTGACCCCCGATCCACAGGGAATGATCTTTTGCCGATTCCAAGCTGAAGATGAATTTTGATTCGAGTCCGTTGATCCGTGAAAAGTTCTGGAACGTTTTTCCATCGAACAAGCTCAATCCATTGTTGGTGCCAATCCATAATTTTCCAGCCCGGTCTTCTTCGATGGCGAGAATGAAATTTCCTGGCAATCCTTCTTGAGTGGTAAAGTTCCTGAACGTAAAATTATTCGTGTCGAGCAGGCTCAGTCCTCCGCCCCAAGTTCCAATCCATAACCGGTTTTGTTTGTCGAGATACATGGATACAATATAGTTGGGTTTGTAATCTGCGGTCTGAACATTTGGAATGGCAGGTGAGGCTTGGATGGCGTGATGTTGCCCCTGGAACAACGACATAATGGCTTTATTGTTCTGTTTTACCTTTTCATAAGATGCCCCGAGTCCATTTGTATGGTTGAAAGATTTCCACTCCCCTTTGTGATAAGTGGAAATACCCGATTCGGTACCAAACCAGACGCGTCCCGACTTTTCTATTTCGACTGCATAGACCCAATTGTCGATCAAGCCGCCGTTGGAGTTTTCTACCGTTAGGCTTTTCCATGAACTTTTTTGATTGGAATCCCATTTTGAAAAGTTTGCTCCACTCCAGGTTGCCAGCCAGATATTTTCATTTTTGAATTGGATGTCATAAATGAAAGCGTCGTTTAATCCATCAGGGGTATTTTGGTTTTCCCAATTAGATCCATTGAAGTGACTTAGTCCACCGCCATAGGTGCCTATCCAGGGCAAGTTCTTTTTGTCGATGGCGATTGAGAAAATGCCATTGCTCAGCAGTTTGTTGGTATTGTCATAAACTTCGATTTCTTCTTGACCCTGAGTGTCATAGCGAAGCAGTCCGTTACTGGTGCCGATCCATAGATATTTCCCATTTTCTTTGAGAACTTTTATGTTCCGGGTATTTATAGTAAAAGTTTCTTTCTTTAAAATATGAGGGTAGGGTTCCCCAGAAGTTTTTTTTGCAACCTGGCTTTCAAAGGCAAAAGCGTTGCCATATTGCAGAAAGAGAGCCATAAGGATGCAGGCTATCCATCTTACTTGTTGCGACAGGCAGTGAAGTTTTGTTAGCATGATCGTTTTCTCAGGTCTCGAATAAGATTAAAAACTATACAACATTCATTCTGTGTTTGTCATTCCTTTGGGGATGTTGCGATTGCGACAAGCAAAGCAAGGTCTCCGAAGCAGATCAGATGGTTTTGATTCCCGCTGGGGAATTCATTATGGGAACCAATAAAATTGATACAGAGGATACGCATAAAAAAATTGGCACGGTGAAGCCTCTTTATCTGGACCAACACCCCGAACGAAAAATTTTTATCGATGCATATTATATTGACCGATATGAAGTGACAAATGCGAAATACAGCCATTTTTTGGAAGTGAATCAATTCACCGATCTTCCGGCTCATTGGCAAGACGGAATCTTTCCCGAAGGGCAGGGGGACCACCCGGTAACACAGGTGACTTGGTGGGAAGCGTGGTCTTATTGTCAATCGAACGGCAAACAATTACCGACAGAAGAACAATGGGAAAAAGCAGCTCGCGGGCAGGATGGGTTGCCCTTTCCCTGGGGTAATAAATTTATTAAGGGAAAGGCCAATGTGGGAATTGAAGGGGATAGGAAAACAATGCCAATTACAGCGTATCCAGAAGATGCCAGTCCTTATAAAGTAATGGGTTTATCGGGTAATGTTATGGAATGGACTTTGGACTGGTACCTGCCTTATCCCGGAAACACGAGAAAAGAATTTCGTTTTGGAAAAGTGTTTAAAGTTTTAAGGGGGAATGGCTTTCAGAAGGCGGGGCATTATTTTCTGGAGGCTTACCGCTATTCATTTTCCAGGACCGAGGCAAACCCGAATGATTTTTTTGAAAATGTCGGTTTTCGATGCTCCTCCAGGTTGTGATCCCATATTATGCTGGACCCGAATCACCCCTTGGCTGGAAAGGCTTTGACTTTTCAGATCAAGGTTATAAAAATATCCCATTAATTTTTTTGAAAGGACGATCCATGGTAAAGAAAAATTCTGTTGTTAGCTTGAGTTATTGCCTTAAAAATTCGAATGGAGAAGAGTTGGATCGAGCTGATAAGGATAAGCCGTTTGCTTATTTGCAGGGCAATGGACAAATGGTTCCGGGATTGGAAAAAGAACTTGAAGGATTGGTGGTTGGAGACAAAAAGGATGTCACGGTTTCTCCTGCTGAAGGTTACGGTGATTTAAACCCGCAGTTAAGGATGGAAGTTGATCGAGCAAATTTTCCGAAAGAAGCTGATATCCAGCCTGAGATGCAATTTGAAGGTCAGGGAGATGGAGGCACTCGAACCGTTTTTACTGTTAAGGCTGTGGTAGGGGATAAAGTTCGTGTGGATGGCAACCATCCTCTGGCAGGCGAGACTTTGCATTTCTCCGTTGAGATTACTGGGGTTCGCGATGCCACTCAGGAAGAATTGACCCATGGCCATGCGCATGGCGAAGGCGGAGAGCATCATCACTAGCGCACCCCTTTATGTTGTAGCTTGTTTTAAATAAGGTGCGTTTTTATTATTCCTGCTCGCCACACTCCCTATGGGAGTTCGCAATGACATTCGGAGTGGCTGGTTTGATATCACTTTACTTAGATTCTTAGATATATTGTCTTAACTATTTGAAATATAAGTATAAAATATGAATCAGTTATTAAATCTCAGGGTAGTGACCGTTCTTTTTTTGGGGTTCTCCTCAGGGCTTCCATTGGCCTTGTCTGGAGGCACTTTGCAGGCGTGGTTGACGGTTGAGGACGTGGACATTAAGACGATAGGGATGTTCAGTCTGGTAGGGCTTCCCTATACACTGAAATTTCTTTGGTCGCCTTTGATGGACCGATTTGTCGTCCCGATTTTTGGGCGGCGCAGAGGATGGATAGCTTTATCACAACTGGCTTTGATCGGTCTCATCCTGGGGATGAGTGTGACATCACCGCAGAATGGACTCTGGTTTCTCGCATTACTCGCCTTTTGCCTTACTTTTGTTTCTGCATCGCAGGATGTGGCGATAGATGCTTATCGTACCGAGGTACTCCGAGAACGGGAGCGCGGGATGGGGGCCGCAGTCTCTGTCACGGGTTACCGGGTAGCGATGCTGGTGTCAGGCGCTCTGGCTTTGATTTTGTCTGAGTATCTAGGATGGCGTGCCACATATATGCTCATGGCTTTGATCATGTCCATAGGAGTGGTGGCGGTTTGGCTAGGCCCGGAACCTGAATATCCCGGTACTCCCCCTGCCTCAATGAAAGATGCTGTGGAAGGTCCTTTTAAGGAATTTTTTTCGCGTACCGGTGTTTGGTCCCTCTTGGCATTAATTATTCTTTATAAATTGGGAGATGCTTTTGCTGGCAGTCTGACCACCACGTTTCTGATTCGAGGCATGAGTTTTTCTGTGGGGGAAGTGGGCGCTATCAATAAAGGAATGGGTCTGGCTTCCACCATTATTGGGGCTCTTTTTGGCGGTGTGCTAATGGTGCGGTTAGGTCTGTTCAAGTCACTCTTAATTTTCGGAATATTACAGGCGGTATCGAATCTTTCATTTATGGTTTTAGCTGTGGTCGGAAAAAGTTATCCACTGATGATTTTTACCATCGCCTTTGAAAATCTAGCGGGAGGAATGGGAACGGCAGCCTTTGTCGCATTTTTGATGGTGTTATGCAACCACAGTTATACGGCGACTCAGTTTGCCTTGCTCTCGGCCTTGGCTTCATTGGGCAGGGTATTTGTCGGGCCCTTATCAGGTGTGCTGGTAGATGGAATGGGTTGGGCTGTCTTTTTCTTCACCACCTTTCTGTTTGCTCTGCCAGGACTGGTTTTACTGTGGATTATGAAAGAGGTAGTGAGGGGAACAGAAACAGCCAAGGAATCATGACGGGATTTATCTACCTGCATGGTTTCGCATCGGGACCAAACTCTAATAAAGCGCGTGTTTTTAAAAACCGTTTCGATGAGCTGAATATTCCCCTTCATGTCCCGGATTTACAGGAGGATGATTTTGAAAACTTGACCTTATCCCGCCAGATAAAGTTAGTTCAGACGATAATAGATGCAGAGAAACATAAAAGTTTTGCATTGATTGGAAGCAGTATGGGTGGATATTTGGCCAGTCTCTTGGCGCAAAATAGAGAATCGGTAAAAGCACTCTATCTCATGGCTCCTGGGTTTAATTTCCTGAATCGCTGGAGAAAGAAACTAAAGGAGAAATTGCCTGAAACGACCTTAATTCCAGTATTTCATTACCGTTACAATAAAGAGGTTTTTTTAAACACCCATTTGTTTCGAGACGCAGAAACATGGGAATCGCTTCCGTTGGAACGAAATATTCCCACTCTTATTGTTCATGGTTTGCACGATGAGACAGTGGATATACAGGAGTCGAGAAACTTTGTTAGCAAGCACCCTTGGTGCGAGTTGCGGGAACTGGATAGCGACCACGGTCTGCTGTCTTCAGTCGACTGGATCGTGGAAGATTGCATTCGGTTTTTAAAAAATCAGAGCTTGTTATGGGTTAAGTGAATAGCGAATCGCTCCCCATCCACCTGTTTTTCGCAGTAGGGCCAATGGAATGCTCCTGCTAAAAGGGAAGGATTCAGACTCCTAAAGAATCTTTTGGAATCCAGCCTTTTTGTTTTGAGTTGAGTTGCACCTCAATCCAGCCTTGGCGCTCATCGGTGATATTGACAAGCGCACCTTCGTGCAACTCAAACAGGGTGATATTAGAGGCATCGAGACCCGATTTAACCGAAACCGTTTTTGCCAGCACAACACCTGTTTTAGAGTTGGATTCAAGATGCAGTTTAACGCCGATTGCAACAAAGGCAAGCAAGAGTAAGAGGGAAATTAAATTTCGAGCTAACCTCAAGAAGTCTGTGCGAAAATAAAACCATGCTGTCAAGATCAACCAAAAAACCAGATTAATGGCAAACGCAAAATTGATATTTTCGTTCAGACTCAGATCGTTGACCCAAAAAAATAAAGTAGCGAGTGTGTCGGGTGGCGGAGGCGTTATTTTGTCGCGCGTTTGTTGAATCGCAAAGCTCAAGTTTGCTTGCAGGTTCTCATCGCGCGGGATCAGCTTTTGCGCACGAATATAATTCAGAATGGCTGGCCCGGTTTTACCAAGTCGAATATAAGTGTTTCCCAGGTTGTAGTACAGGTGGCCGTTGTTGAGTCCTCTTCCCATGAGAGATTCATAAGAATCTGCTGCTTGCTGATAATTATTGCTTGCATACAAGTCGTTGGCACGAGCGACTTCGTTTATAAAATCCTCCGCATGAACCCGAGGAGTGTGACAAAGCAGAATAAAAAAGAAGATGAGAACTTTTTTGCTCACGACTTTTTCTCCAGAGTTTTAATAAGGTCATGCGATTCATTCAGCAATTCAAGATTGTTTCCAGAGGAAACGGGGGTATATTGCAGGGCCTCGCATCTTTCCAAAAGTTTTCGGGTATTATTGGCTGTGTTGGTCTGATAATCCGATTCTTTTAGTTTGTGTTCTACTTCTGTGGCGGTAATGGCTTTACCCCGCATATTCAACTTATCGCCTATGTACTCGCGGAGTATTTCCGAGAGTTCACTTACAAATTCCTTAGATTCAGAATTCTGAGAGTGTGCTAGATTCTCCAGTTTTTGCGAGGCTGTTTTGTAGGCTTTTTGGTTTCTGTAGAAAGCCACATCGGTGGTCAAACGTTTTTGTTGGCGGATAAAAAATGCAGCCATTACGAATAGCAGAGCTGGGGAGACGAATCCGATTAAAGTAGAAGTCCCGATCTTGCTATTAACATTTTGAAAGTCATTCAATTGCGTATGTATAGGCAGTATATCTTCTGCGAGAATTTCTATTTCTGGTTTTGTAAGGGTATTGTTGATTGAATTGGATTGAACATGGTTTAAAGTTTCCTTGGCAGAAGAGGGGTGAACAGTCAAGCTGATGGGGCGGGTTTTAACCTGCCGATAATCTTTTGCTTCAGGGTCAAAGTAGGCAAGAGTGAGTGCGGGTAAGGTCACGGTTCCTGATTGTAAGGGGACCAAAGCAAATTTGAAAATTTTCTGTCCCATTATCTGGTTTGCTGCCACGGTTTGCTTAAACTCCGGTTGGTCGGGGTAAATTTTGAACTGGCGGTTCAGGTCGGGTTCAGGAAAGGTGACTCCGCGAATATTGCCTTTGCCTGAAACGGTGATCGTGAGGGTGGTGGTGTCTCCCACCTCAAGATCGTGTTTCCCCAAGTTTGCATGGATATTAAACTGGCCGATGGTATTTTTAAAATCCGGGGGCTTGCCTTTTTCGGGTAATGCTAAAATTTCTACAGATAGGGGTTTAGAGTGCAAGACCTTATGTTCGGCGCGGATTCCCTGACCAAAAAATGAGTCGTTTAAAAATCCTCTGCTATTGGACCGAGTACGATTATAGATGTCCATATCCAGCATAGCAGAGGGGATTTCCGCTTTACCCGGTTTAATGGGAAAGAGCGCTACAGATATTTCCTGGACCTGGTATTCGATTCCGTTGATCACACTTTGATATTTTTTTGCCTTACCCAAGTTTTCTTTTTGAAAATGCAATGCTCCAAAAGGCATACTCAGATCAAGTTTTTTTGCCTCGACTCGATGAAATAATTTAAATGAATAAATCAATTGTTCACCGACATAGGCTGTTTTTTTCGATACGTTCGTTTCAACAAATACCGATTTGTCTACAGATTGAGTTTGAACCGTAGGTTTTTGCACCACAACGGTAATAGGCTGGGTAGCATAGATTTTACTGTTGGCTCTTATGCGAGCTGATCCAATTTTAAATTGGCCGGTATTCATAGGTGTTAAACGGTATTTATGAGTGATGGAAACACTGCGCTTAAAATTTACGATCTGCATCGAAGAGGAGGTTCCCGAAGATGTTATGCGGAAATCAGGTAAAGAGGGCAATTCCGGGGGTGGCGTATTTTGCGTTCCTTGAATGGTGATAGATAATTGCAGGCTGTCTTCCAACGTGATCTGGTCTCTATCGACCGTGGCCAGAACCTGAATGTCTTCGGCGAAGGCGGGTGAACTCACTCCCACGCAAAGGAGAACAAATGATAATACGGCCTTGTTAAAAAATGGATTCATTAAATTACCAATTGTTGCCTTGATAGGATTGTCCGGCTTTTGCTTTTTCAGCTTGCATGCGGCTGATCTTTTTTAAATCTTCAGAAAGGCTTCCTAGTAACTGCTCTGCCTCTTCCTGACTTAATTCTTTTGCTTGTGCAGATTCGTTCTGATTATTTTCCTGCGGTTGTTTTTCTCCCGCTTGTGGCTCTTCTTTCTCGGACTCTTGATCTTCTTCTTTATTCGTAGAGTCATTTTCCGAAGGCTCGTCTTTTTCTGCATCGGATGAATCTTTTTTGTCAGATTTTTGTTTCTGCTCTTCCTTCTTTTTTAATTGCTCGCGGACAAACTCCAGATTGAATTTGGCATCCATGTCGGCGGGGTCCAGGGTAAGTACTTTTTTATACGCCACCTCGGCTTCTTGCAACTTTCCCATTTTGAAGAGTGCATTGCCGGAGTTATATAGTGAATTCTTTTTGAGTTGCGAATCAGAATTTTCCAATGTTGCATGTGTATAGTCTTGCAGTGCCTCCTGGAATTTTTCCTGTTTGTAGTAAGAGCTTCCCAGATTGTAGTCGAGGCGCAGGTCGTCAGGCCGACTCGAACGGGCTTGGGAAAAGTTTTTTTCTGCTTCGGGGAAAAGGCCTTCCTGATATTGGTTCAGGCCTTCCTGGATTTTTGTGTCTGCCGGGTCGGCAGACACAGGGGAGTTTGTCAGTAAAACAAAAAGGCCAACAACGAGAACCCGTCTGACTCGAAGTTTGCGAAACATAAAGTTTAGTATGTGAAAGAGATTCCCGCCGAAGCGGGAATCTAACTGTAAATTGGATTGAAAAACTGTGGTTATCTTCTATCTCCCATGAGCCTTAGGAGCATCAGGAAGAGGTTGATGAAATCGAGGTAAAGAGTGAGCGCCCCACGAATGGCTTCTTTGGTGTCTTCATCGGTTCCTTCGTTACCAAGGATATTCATCTCTTTAATTTTCTGCGTGTCGTAAGCGGTTAATCCGACAAAGATCAGAACGCCTGCATAGGTAATGATCATGTGCATCATCGAGCTTTGCATGAACATATTTACTAGAGAAGCAATGATAATTCCAACAAGACCCATGAACAAAAAGCTACCCCAGGAAGTCAGGTCTTTCTTGGTGGTGTATCCATAGAAACTCATTGCCCCAAAGGTGCCTGCTGTGACCATAAATGTTGAGGTGATGGAAGCGGCGGTGTAAACCACGAATAATGTGGAGAATGTTATCCCCGTTAAACCAGCATAAAGAAAAAATACCCCGGTGGCTTTACTAACGCTCATTTGCATGACCCTGGATGCAAGCCAGAATACCAGCCCAATTTGGGTAATGATGAGAACAATCGGGAGAATAGGATTGCCCATGATGATATTAAATAATGTCGGTGTGTTGGCAACATAATAGGCCATAAAACCAGTAATGCCGAGTCCGGTTGCCATCCAGTTATAGACACGCACCATAAACCGTTGCTGTTCAGCAGCCACGGCATCCATGCTCATGGTTCGAGGGGAGTTTTGCATTATTTTTTTCCTTTCAATACGTTAAATCATCAAAAAGGTTTTTTAAACCTTTTTCAAATACTACTTCATTGGATAAAACTTCCACTTTGTTTTGTCAAGGTCTTGTGCGAAAGTTACTACCCTGTATTCTATCAAAATCCAGAAGATAAATGCAGGACATTTTCAGGAATCCAATTCTGGTTTTCTTGCAGACAATCTGCTTTCATAAAGTAAGAATAGCAAGGCAGGAAAAATGAACCATTGAAAACGCTCCTGCCAAATTTTTCTACGTTCGGATTTAAATTCTTTCTTTTCCATGTTCTGGTTTATCTGGTCGAGATAAATGGTTTTCAGGTCGATATCTCCAGTTACTGAGCGCACATAACTTCCACCTGTCTGCAAAGAAATTTGTTGCAAGGTCGCTTCGTCCAGTTTTGTGAGAATGACTTCTCCATCTTCGTTTTTCAAAAAACCTCCTGCCTGGTTTGGATTAGGCAAGGGAGCGCCAATGTCTCGTCCGATTCCAATGGTGTAAACCTTAACGCCAGCATTTTCGGCTTCTTTTGCCGCTTCCAGTGCCTGCCCCGTCTGGTCTTCACCATCTGTGATCAATAGGATGGCTTTAGATTTTTTCTCCTCTGTGCGAAAGGCCTTTATGGATGTTCTCAAAGCATCACCCAGAGCCGTCCCCTGTACGGGTATCAGATCGGTATCGATGGCATTGAGAAAAATGCGTGCTGCGGTGTAGTCCAAAGTAAGTGGGCATTGCACAAAAGAGGTACCCGCGAACGCTACTAGTCCGACTCGGTCTCCTTGTAACATTTCCAGCAAGTCAGAGATTTTACGTTTGGCTCTTTCAAGCCGATTCGGTTTTATATCCTCGGCAAGCATACTGCGGGATACATCCAGTGCAATAATGATATCCACACCCTCTTGCTTGACATCTTCCCATTGATAACCCCATTGCGGTCGAGTGAGTGAGAGCAAAAGAAAAAAGATAGCGAAGCTGGTGCATATTGCTCTGGTTTTTTGCTGTTTTCTGAAATTTGGAGTCACCAGTTTCGAGAATAAGTTCTCACCGCAAAAACGAACGATGAGCTCGTGTTTCCTGCGATTTCCCCATGCGAGAAAAAATAAGAGCGGAACCAGAATCCACAACAAATGTAAATTGGAAGGATCACCAAATTTCATATCACGGAATCCTCCTCAATACGGTATTGGATAATGCAATTTCCAAAAGCAGAAGCAGGACTCCAGAAACAAGAAAATAGTGAAACAGGTCTATGTATTCGGAATGATCGAGAACCTTGACTTCAGACTTCTCCATTTGATCGATTTGCTTGTAAATTTCTTTTAACGATTCGAGATCGGTGGCGCGGAAATATTGGCCTCCTGTCAACTCTGATATTTGTTTTAACGTGTCTTCATCAATATCCACCTTTTGATATACATACCGTTTTCCAAAAATAGAATTTACTAAAAAAGGCGCTTCCCCATGTGTTCCCACGGCAATAGTATGAATTTTAATGCCAAATGCTTTCGCCGTTTGCGCAGCTTGCAACGGTGCAAGATTGCCTGCATTGTTGCGTCCATCGGTCAAAAGGATGATGAGTTTTGATTCCGATTCGAGATCCTTCAAGCGTTTGACCGCGATACCGATTGCAGAACCGATGGCTGTCGCATCTCCTGCCATCCCTATTTCCAGCTTGCTGAGGAAAGATTGCAGGATGCCCTGATCCAAAGTGAGTGGGCATTGGGTGTAGGCCTCGGAGCCAAAAACAATCATGCCCATGCGATCATTGGGACGATTTTCGATAAATTCTGCTACCACATCTTTGACCATTGCCAGACGCGTGTCGCGTTTTTCGTCTTTGATAAAATCAAGAGCTTTCATACTTCCCGATGTGTCCAGAGCCAGCATGATGTCGACCCCCACAGATAAAATCTCTGTACTCTTATGACCTTCCTGCGGACGGGCGAGAGCAAACACGAGAAGTGATACTGCAAGTAACCGAAGAATCAAGGGAAGGGCAGATAAAATATCAACCCGTGTCGAGTGCACCTTTTGTAAAATCGCAATGGATGAATAATGGATCGTTACAGGGTTCCTTGTTTTGAATGCAAGATACGGCACTATGAGAAAAAACAGGAGCAGCCAGGGGTCTTCAAAACGAAAAAAGTTCATAATTTTTCCGGTGATTCGGTCACAGGTGATACCTGAACAGGCGATGCTTCTTTAATGAATCGAATTACAGAGTCAATGGGGTCGTCATGCGCTTGGGCTTTAGCAAATTTAACCTTGTCTATTTCTACTAGAAGGGTTCTTGTCTGTAGTTTTTGACTTTCATTCAAGCCAGAGAAATTTTTGAAATGGGTGGTGATCTCTTCCGTAGTCCATTCTTGCGCTGGAAAGTCGTAGCGGTTTTCAAGGTACCTGCGAAATATTTCTGAGAGCTCAAAAAAATGATTACGGATGCGGCCCAGTTTCATCCATCCACGGGTTTGTAGTTCACTCAATTCTTTCATGGCCCTTTCTTCGGCAGTGAGTGCGAAATCGGATTTTGATTTGGGAGTTGATTTATTCTGCCACTTTTTCCATAGCAAATAACCTAAAACCAAAAGACATAAAATCGCCAGAATCTTCCAAATATAATGTGTCCAAGGTGCTTTGATATTGGCAATCGGTTTGATATCTTTAATGTCCAAAGCGTTGTCTTCAAGTTGCAAAAGCGATTGCACTTCAAAGTTGACTTCAGGGGACATGATTTTTCCTCGCACGATTTGTTTGTTCGGATCAGGAGCATCAAACCAGACAGGAATAGAGGGGAGTGTCACAGGTCCGATTTTATCAACTCGCAATTTGAACCAGAACTCTTGCGTGGTCTGCTTGTTAATTTTTTTTGGGTTTTTCCTTCCGTGTTCAACATTTTCCAATCCTTCAGGTATTACATATTCAGGCATATGCAGAACAATATCAGGGTCATGCGTTACTGTGATCGAATAGGTAACAATATCTCCCAACGTAGGTTGACTAATGTCAACTTGCGCATCTATCGATAGAGGTTCGGCACACCAGGAAACAAAGGGATTTGTTAAGGTGAAAATAAATACCAGCAATAAAACAGGTGCTGGGTTTGGAAATATTTTAGACATAATCTATTTTTCTTTTGCGATACAGATGTCAATGAGGGGTTGTAGTTCAGTCGCTTTGTCAGCATTGGCAGCTTCTGAACGAAACAACCAGACCAATGCTTCTTTGCAATTACCGAGTTTCAGATAAAGTCTGCCAGCAGTGGCAGCGGCTTTGGCTCTGTCGGTCGCATTACTTTCTCCCAAGGCCCATATTTGAATGTATTGATCCAGAGCCTGTTCGTTTAACCTCACCTGTTGCAGTCGTTCACCCGCTTTCTCTAGTTCTGTAGCACGGGTGTTGGTTCGGGTTTCTTTGAAACTTTTTTCCTGTTGGGTGGGTGTTGATTTCTTGGTGATGAATTTTGTAAAAAATGCAACGAAGGCGAAAACGGTGATGCCTGTTAAAATATAGACAACCGTTTTTAGCTTTCTGCTGACTCCGTCTTCGGGTATTTTTGAATCACTCATATCAATGTTTCTTTTCCCTGAATTTGAAATATTTTATGATGGGATCTGTTAAAGATTTATGGGTAAAAATTTCTATAGTATCGATTCCGATTGAGCTGAAAAAAGTTTTTCGTTTCTGACGTTTTTTAATGCAAATTTTTCTATGTTCCTTGACCATTTCAGGGTCACTGGTGTTCACTAGTAATGTTTTTCCTGTTTCGGAATCTTTAAGATGAACTATCCCCACATCGGGTAGGGTTTCTTCGTGCGGGTCAATTATATTGATCGCGATGAGGTCGAACCTTTGGCGGGCGAGTTTTAACTGGGGTTCAAAATTTTCATCTTGAAAATCGGAGATCAGGAAAGTGGTGGCTTTCTTTTTCTGTATTTTAAGCAGGTATTCCAAAGGCAGTGACAGGCTGGTGCCTTTGCCTTCGGGTTTGAAGCTTAAAATAGTACGAATGATATTCCAGATATGTCCTTTTCCTTTTTTGGGGGGAATGTGATGCTCTATTTTATCTGAGAAAATTATGAGTCCGATCTTGTCATTATTTTTTATAGCTGCAAATGCGAGAATCGATGCAACTTCTGCCGCAATTTCGTTTTTCATTTTTTGTTCGGAACCAAATCTCCCGGAAGAGCTAACATCCACCAAAAGCATTAAGGTGAGTTCCCGTTCCTCAATGAATTCTTTGATGAAGGGTTGGTTCATGCGTGCGGTTACATTCCAGTCGATCAATCGCACATCATCCCCCGGCTGATATTCACGAACTTCGCTGAATTCCATTCCACGGCCTTTGAACGCAGATACATATTCCCCTGCCATGATGTCGTTCACCATATAATTGGTTTTTACCTGGATGGCTTTTATGCGTTGCAACAATTCCGGTGATAGCTGGTTTTCTTGCTCTGGCGGAGGGGCCGGGAGGCGGAACCAGTCTCGAACATTCTTTGTCAGTGTTTGAAGCATATGAGGTTCAGGGGACTTCGATAGTATCGAAAAGGGATTTCAAAATGTCATCGGCGCTTACATTTTCTGCTTCTGCCTCATAGGTAAGGATGATGCGGTGTCGAAGCACATCCATACCGATGCTCTTTATATCATGTGGTACAACATATCCACGTTGCTGTAAAAAGGCATAAGCTTTAGCCGCCCGGTTAAGAAAGATTGAAGCACGCGGCGATGCACCGAATTGAATCATCCCTGCATAGGATGAAAGTTGATTTGCTTTCGGGTCGCGTGTGGCGGTGACCAGATTGATAATATAGTCTTGCAGGTTTTCATCAATATAAATCTCATCAATAACCTTGCGGGCTTTCAGAATATCTGCTGGGTCAACCACGGGTTGAACTTTGTATGGCTCGTTGTTGGTAGACATGCGTTGCATGATCAACTTTTCCTCTTCTTTGGAGGGATAGTCGATATGGAGCTTTAGCATAAAGCGATCGATCTGGGCTTCGGGTAAAGGGTAGGTGCCTTCCTGTTCTATCGGATTTTGTGTGGCGATGACCATAAAGGGGTCTCCCAACGGAAAAGTCTTGCCAGCTATGGTTATCTGGCGTTCCTGCATGGCTTCCAGCAAGGCACTTTGAACTTTTGCCGGAGCACGATTGATTTCGTCTGCCAGGATAATGTTGGCAAACAAAGGGCCTTTCTTAATGTCGAATTCACCTGTTTTGGGCTGATATATCTGGGTTCCCAAAAGATCCGCAGGAAGTAAATCTGGGGTGAACTGAATGCGTTTGAAATCGGCCCTAACCGATTGCGCCAGAGTTTTAACGGAGGTCGTTTTGGCAAGCCCTGGAACCCCTTCCAGAAGAACATGCTCTCCGGTGAGCAATCCTAATACCAGTCTTTCGGTAAGATATTTTTGCCCTACCATGACCTGGTTGAGTTCATGGAGAAGAGGAGAGATAAATCCGCTCGCCTGATTGACCCGATCTGTGATTTCGTCGATTTTTTGAACCATACCTGTTACCTTAATTTTTATGAATGGGCGTTATAAAGAGAAACGAGAAGAAAAAAATATTGTATAAAAATATAATAAATTGAGTCAGAAAAAAATTAATTTTTTTTAATTTGTTTACCCCAACAGTCCCAAAAAGTATTAAAATATCCCGCTAATCAGTGCGTTCAGGGTGGCGAGGTATCCTGTGAAAGGAGATTATATGATTGAAAGTATCAAAATTAAAGGTTTACTTTCCTTTGGTTGGGAAGATTGCGAATTCAAGTTAAAGCCTTTGAATGTGTTAATTGGAGCAAATGGTTCTGGGAAATCAAACTTGATTGAAGTGATAAAAATTCTTCAGTCAATTCCTAAAGGTGATTTGACCCCATTTAGAAAAGGCGGGCCGAATGAATGGATACATAAGCAAAAAGACTCGGATAAAGTAGCTGAAATTGAAGTGATTGTTAGGGTTCCAGGACAGGATCATCCTTTGCGTTACAAGATAGCTTTTCGCCCCCAAGATCCTTTTATGGAAATTGAAGAGGAGATATTGGCAACCACAGAAAGGAAACCCGGTCAGACAGAGCCTTACATATTTTTTAACATTAAATATGGAACGGGATATATTAACACAAAGACTGAGGGAGAGCGCCACTTGGTTCGAGAATCTTTTAATCCTCAACAGTCTGTGTTGTTACAACGTTCTGATCCAGATCAATATTTTGAAGTTTATTCGGTTGGTGAAATATTTAAGAAAATCAATATATATCAGGATTGGATATTCGGTGGTTCCAATCCTCTTCGAACCTCACAAGAGTCTTCTTTGAGCAACCATACTTTGGATGCTGATTTTAATAATTTTTGCATGGTTTTAAATTATTATAAAAGAGATGTGCCTACTAAAAGGCGTATTCTAAAATATTTGCGAGAAGTTTATGATGGTATCCAAGATTTTGAAATTTCTGTTGATAGTAGCAGCTTAAGAGTTTTACTTCAAGAAGATGATTACTTTTATCCCGCAGTACGTTTGTCAGATGGTACGTTACGATGGCTTTGTTTGCTCGTGATCCTGTTAAATCCAAACCCTCCCTCATTGATCTGTGTTGAAGAGCCAGAAATAGGTTTGCATCCAGATATTGTGCCTGTTCTTGCCGACTTATTGAAGGAAGCCTCAAAAAATACTTGCTTGATTGTAACGACCCATTCCGAAGTGTTGGTGGATGCTTTGTCCGATACGCCAGAATCGGTGATTGTGGTTGAAAAGGAAAAAGGTGCAACTGTTTTTAAAAGACAAAGCTCAGAGGACCTTGCCGAATGGCTTAAGGAAAGCACTTTGGGGCAACTATGGAGAAGCGGGGAGATTGGAGGGAACCGCTGGTGAAAAAAACAAGGATTTATGTCGAAGGTGGCGGGGATACAAATTTCACCGTAACTAAATGCCGCAAAGGATTTTCTAAATTTTTTGAAAAAATTGTTCCTGCGGGAATGAGACCCAAAATAATTGCTTGCGGTGGTCGCCAAAATACGTATGAGAATTTTGTTCTAGCTCATTCAAAATACATTGGTGAAAATGTTATTCTTCTTGTTGACAGTGAAGGCCCTGTAACGGAAAAATCCGTTTGGGAGCACTTAAAGAAGCACGATAATTGGGATTCGGTTGGTTTAGCTGATTCTGCCCAACTTATGGTTCAATCTATGGAATCTTGGTTTTTAGCTGACAAAGATTCTCTTCAGCAGTTTTATGGGCAAGGTTTTTCTTTAAATTCACTTCCAGCAAGAGAAAACATTGACGAGATCAGTAAGGACGATGTGAAGAAGGGCTTGGACGATGCATCGAGGAATACATTAAAAGGAAAATACCATAAGACTCGGCACGGATTTAATATTTTGGCTTCAATCGATCCGACTAAATTGAATGACATAAAAGTCTCCAAACACGCTCGTAGATTATTTTTCCACCTTAGACAATTAACTACAGAACTCTAAATAAAGCATATAAATTTAGCAGGTCGAAAGATATTGCCCCGATTGCAGTAACTAAATAGGGCAATTCGGGGTTTGGCGGGCAAAAAAATGATTTTAGGCTTTACATGAGCCACAACTTAAATAGAATAGAAGGCTTAACCCATTTTACCAGATAGATTAGCACGGAGTGTGGCAATGCTTGATGATGAAGTCAAAGATATAGACAATATTATAGATCAAGGTCTGAATTCTGAAAACAACGACCTCGATCTAAGAGAAAAAGAGCTGGATGATGATGACCTGATTAAGATCATGGAGTCAGACAAGCTCAAGGGTGTTACCGCTATTTTTTTGGAGTTCAATGATATTACCGATAGAGGACTGAACGCCCTTCTCGAATGCGAAAACATGAAGTTTTTGACAGCCTTAAACCTGTTTAAAAATAAGGTGACGGATGAAGGGGTCAAAGCGTTGGCAAAGTCTAAAACAATGCTCAATTTGTCTGAGTTGATTTTAAGTGATAACGAGGTCGGAGCAGAGGGAGCCAAAGCTGTTGCTGAGTCGAACTTGCTAGGAAACCTAGTGTCGCTTTGGCTTGGAGACAAGCTGGGTGATGAGGGAGTCAAGGCTCTGGCAGAATCAGAATCTTTAACTCGCTTGACACAACTTTCTTTATATAGAAATAATATTGGCAATGAAGGGGCGATTGCCATTGCGAATTCTAAAAACCTGGCAAAACTGGAAGAGCTAAACCTCAACTGGAATTTTATTGAAGCAGAGGGCCTTGATGCTCTGGCAAATTCAGATACTTTGAAAAGCTTGACCCAACTGACTCTGACCTATAATCCTTTGGGATTGCGAGGAGCTGAGGTTATCGCAAACGCAGAGAATTTTAAAAATGTTACGTTAATGGATCTCTATGAAACTGACATCGGTAATCTCGGCGGCAAAACTCTGGCTGGCTCTAAGAACTTACCGAACATGAAAACGCTGGTTTTGATTCATAATGATATTACCGAGGGAGTTGAGGCATTATTTAAGAATAATAAAAACTTCCCTAATTTAGAAAATATTTATTTTAACAAGCCTAAAGAAACTGAATAATAATCGGATTGGTTCACTAAGAAGGGGTTTCCGGTTTGGGCCGGGAACCCCTTCTGTTTTTTGAACGCTAGGAATATTTAGCTATGTTTACAGGTGAAAAACCAGATTTACTAGATTTAGTGCTTTTTCGAGAAGACAGTATTTATGTTGTCGGAAAAGATGGTGTGCCGCAACATTGGGATGGAGAGGAATGGCTTCCGGTTCGAACAGAGAATACCAATCCCTTAATGGGAATCTGGGGTCCTCATGAAAACTGTATCTATGCAGTTGGGATAGGTGGGGTGGTTCTTTTTTATAATGGTAAAGAATGGAAGCAAGTCGATACTGGAAGTTACGACTCGCTGAACTCTGCGTTTGGTTTCGATGAAAACAGTATTTTCCTTTATGGTGTTGGTGGTCGCATGATCTATTGGGATGGTGAAAAGTGGGACTATCGTGAGCCAAATACCATCCACGATCTCTTTGGCATGTGGGGTGAAGATCTTAGTCATATATACACAGTGGGAGGCGAAGGCGTTTTCCGTTTTTACAATGGAACCGAGTTTCAGCGTAAAGATGAGTTGACCGAGGAGACCATTTCGCTTTTTGGTGTATGGGGTACGCGAACCGACAATGTTTATATTTGTGGTTCGCATGGAACTCTTTTGCATTTTAATGGTGAAGAATGGCAGACCATGGAATCGGGTACGGAAGAATATCTTCTCAGTATTTGGGGAACTTCCGATGAAAATATTTTTGCTGTAGGAGACAACTCTACAATTCTGCATTACGATGGCAAAGCGTGGTCGCGTGTAGAGCCTCTAAAGGAAGAATATTTTACAAAGGTAAGAGGGTTAGGAGAAGATTCGGTCTATGTGGCAGGAGAAAACGGCACAGTGCTTCGATATGATGGAACTAAATGGAACGATATGTCTCTATAAATTTTTATTACCCCTGGAGTTTTTATGTCTGAATTGACGAGCAACCATCTCCTTTCAATTTTTGGATTGGATGAGAATAATATTTTTGTAGGCGGAGCCGATGGAACGATGTTGCATTATGATGGCAGTGCATGGTCGTCAATGGAAACCCATGGTCGTTGGACATTTAAGAATATCTGGGGCAGTGCGCCGGACAACGTTTTCGCTGTAGTTACCGATGGCAGAATTCTCCATTACGATGGAAAAATCTGGACTCCTATGGAAACCGAAAAACTGCCACCTATGACAGGTATTTTTGGTCTGGCATCCGATGAAATCTATGCTTGTTCCCGGCTCGGCAAAATTCTTCGATACGACGGCAGTAGTTGGAAATACATGGCAACTGGAACCGATACCGATGTGACAAGGCTTTGGGGATGTAAAGAAAGTGGAATGCTGGCTGTTGGATTCGATGGGTTGGTATTGAAGCAGGATGGTGAAAAATGGCATAGGATGACCTTCAACTCAAACGCGGAATTTTACGGTGTTTATGGTTTTGCTCCTGATAATGTTTATTTGGTCGGTTCTGAGGGAGCTATTTTTCACTACAATGGTGCCGAGTTCACTGAAATGCCTTCGCAGACGATGGAGTTTTTTCTTGATGTCTGGGGGCCTTCAGAAGAAATGGTTTTTGCTGTAGGCGATGAAGGCATGATCCTTTACCTGGATGGCGATCAATGGACGCGAATCGAATCCAATACTAAAGAATATTTTTCCTCTATATGGGGAAGCTCCGATGAAAATATTTATGCGGTGGGCGACAATGGCTTGATCCAACATTGGAATGGAGAAGACTGGAAACCCGTTGAAGGATGAGTGTTCTATAATTCCCCCTTGCTCCGTCGAGCAAGCCCCCCCAAAAACGGCTTGACACCGGTTACTAAAAGGACACAGGATTCCTGTGCTTTTTTATTACTGAATTTTGTTGTCAAAAATTATTTGTTTCTGAGTGTTATTTAAAAATGTTCAAACCCTCTTTAGAAGAATTTAAAAAACTGTCGAAGTCAGGCAACCTGATCCCTGTCTATAAAGAGATTCTGGCCGACTTGGATACACCCGTCTCCGCTTATATGAAGATCAGCGACGGCGAATATTCTTTTCTTCTGGAAAGTGTTGAAGGTGGAGAAAAATGGGCACGCTATTGTTTCCTGGGGTGCGATCCTGCTGTTGTTGTGACCAGCAAAGGTCGTAATATAACGATCAGTGAAAATGGAAAATTACAAGAGAAACAAGTTGAATCTGGAACTCCTCTGGTCGCAATAAAGGAAATATTGGCTCGCTACAATCCGGTGACTGTTCCCGGTCTGCCCCGCTTCTCAGGCGGTGCAGTGGGTTTCATCAGCTATGACATGGTTAGGTTTTTTGAAGACCTTCCAGAGGATACGGTAGATGATCTTAACGTGCCAGACTCTCAGTTCATAATCACGGATACGATGCTGGTGTTTGACAATGTTTCGCAAACCATCAAAATAGTATCCAATGCCTTTGTTGAAGAAGAAAATCTGGAAGTCGTATATGAGCAGACCCTGAAAAAGATCGCGCTTCTAGAAGCAAAGCTGAAAATACCGCTGAAAGTTTCGATCCCGCAGAGTAAAGAAGATGCTGATTTGAAATTCGAATCGAATTTTGAAAAGGAAAAGTTTAAAGGGGCGGTGGATAAGGTTAAACAATATATTATGGAAGGTGATGCCATTCAGGTTGTGCTTTCGCAGCGTTTAAACTTTGCGATTAAAAAGGATGCTTTTGATATTTATCGGGCTTTGAGAACGATCAATCCTTCTCCATATATGTATTTTCTGAAGTTTGGGGATATGGAGGTAGTCGGTTCATCGCCGGAGATTCTGGTGCGATTGGAAGAAGAAAAAGTCGAAGTGCGACCCATTGCCGGAACTCGAAAGCGCGGTAAAAACGAAGAAGAAGATTTAGAATTGGAAAAAGACCTGTTGCAGGATGAAAAAGAACTGGCCGAACATATTATGTTGGTAGACCTAGGTCGCAACGATCTAGGACGGGTCGCTAAAATCAGCACTGTAGAGGTTAACGAAAGTTTTTCTGTCGAGCGTTACTCTCATGTCATGCATATTGTCTCGAATGTTCGCGGGATATTGAAAGAAGGGTTGGACTGTTTTGATGTTCTGGAGGCGACCTTTCCAGCTGGCACCGTTTCGGGTGCTCCTAAAATTCGTGCTATGGAAATAATTGATGAGTTGGAGCCGACCAGGCGTGGGCTTTATGCCGGGACGGTTGGCTATATCGGATTTTCAGGAAATATGGATACCGCCATCGCCATTCGAACTCTCATCGTTAAAGATCAAATAGCTTATCTGGGTGTTGGGGCAGGCATTGTTGCCGACTCGATTCCTGAAAGTGAATTCGAAGAAACGATGAACAAGGGCCGCGCTTTACTCAAGGCGGTAGAAGTGGCAGAGAAAGGCTGGGTCGCATGATTTTGATGATCGATAATTACGACTCGTTTACCTACAACCTCGTGCAATACATGGGGGAGTTGGGAGCCGATATTCGAGTAAAACGCAACGACCAGATTTCTATTAGTGAGATAGAGTCTTTGAATCCAAAAAAAATTGTCATCTCTCCGGGGCCTTGCACACCTGACAAGGCGGGGGTCTCAGTTGCGGTGATCCAGCACTTTGCCGGAAAAGTTCCATTGCTGGGTGTTTGCCTGGGGCATCAGTCGGTTGGGGCTGCTTTTGGGGGAGAAATTATCAAAGCAGGCAAACTGATGCATGGAAAAACCTCCGAGGTTCGCCATGATGGAAAAACATTGTTTAAAGATATTCCTAATCCGTTTACTGCTACGCGTTACCATTCTCTCGTGCTGAGCCGAAAAACGCTGCCGGACTGTTTTGAGATTTCTGCGGAGAGCGATGATAATGAAATAATGGGAATACGCCATAAGGAACTGCCCGTTGAAGGGGTGCAGTTTCACCCGGAATCTATTTTGACTCCTAACGGAAAAGATCTTTTGAAAAATTTTATCGAGAATAGTTGAGCATGTCTTTTCAGAAATTTCTTCATATTACAGCATCAGGGAAAGATATGTCTGAAGAAGAAATGATGGGTGCTATGACCGAGGTTATGGATGGAAAGGTCGGCGATACACAACTTGCGGCTTTTTTAACCGCTTTGCATTTTAAAAATGTAACTGTTCCCGAAATCGTTGGTGCCGCCAGAGTAATGCGTGACAAAGCCGAAAAGGTGAATGCCAAAGATTCGGTGGATACTTGTGGAACCGGGGGGGATGGTGCTGATACGTTCAATATTTCCACAGCGGTTGCGTTTGTGGTAGCAGGTGCAGGTGTGCGGGTTGCAAAACACGGTAACCGTGCGGTTTCGAGTCGGTCAGGCAGTGCCGATGTTTTGAAATGTCTGGGAGTCAATATCAATGCTTCTTTACCCACTGTAGAACGATGTATTGAGGAAGTGGGCATCGGTTTTCTTTTCGCACCTTTAATGCATAAGGCAATGAAACACGCCGCAGCAGTGAGAAAGGAATTGGGATTTAGAACCATTTTTAATCTCTTGGGTCCACTTACCAATCCTGCAAATGCCCAAGCTCAAGTATTAGGCGTATTCGATTCTAAGTGGGTGACCCCGCTTGCGGAAGTTTTGCGAGACTTGGGAAGTCGCCACGCTTTAGTGGTGCATGGTTTCGATGGATTAGATGAGATAACATTGACGGGCAAAACCCAGATCGCTGAACTGAAAAATGGAAAGGTGAATAGTTTTTCTCTTGATCCAGAAGAATTTGGTTATTCGCTTTGCTCTGCTGCAGATTTAAAAGGAGCCGAACCTGAAACAAATGCGGAATTGATGCGTGAAATTTTAAAAGGCAGCCCAGGGCCGAAAACAGATATTGTTGTTTTGAACGCTGCTGCGGCAATTTATGTGGGTGGCAAAGCCGACTCAATTGAAAAAGGAATTCCAGTCGCGACAAACTCGATTGAATCTGGTGCAGCGTTGAAAAAGATTGAAGAGTTATGTCGGGTGTCGAATTCATAAGATGTCGAATATTCTGGATAAAATATTTGCGGATAAAAGCAAAGAACTCCCCGATACGAAACGTCAATCGCCTCTGCCGGAAATCAAACAACGGATTAAGGATCAACAGCCCGTTTTGGATGTCTTCAAGTCCTTGGAAAAAGGAAAGACTTCCAGAATTATTGCAGAGATAAAACCGAAAACTCCTTTTAAAGGGGAGTTGCGTAATGACTTTGATGCAAAAACCATTGCAAGAGATTATGTGGAGAATGGTGCGGCGACTCTTTCAATTTTAACGGAGAGCAATTACTTTGGCAGTAGCATTGAAGTTTTACCAGAGGTTCGCAAGGTTGCACCTATTCCGCTTTTAAGGAAAGATTTTATTTTCGATGAATATCAGATTTTTGAATCACGTGCTTATGGTGCCGACCTGTTTTTGTTGATAGCAACCTGGCTCGACCAGAGCTTGATGGCTGATTTGCTTTGCCAGGGCAAAGAATTGGGAATGCCCGCCCTCATTGAAATTCATAATGAATGGGATATGGAAAAAGCGTTTGTGGCGAACGCTGAACTGATCGGTATCAATAACCGTGATTTGACCAATGGTAAAACCGATCTGGGAATCACACGGCGATTGGCTCCCTTGGCATTGCAGGAAAAGGGAAAGGTGCTGGTTTGCGAAAGCGGTATTCAGGGTCGTGAAGAAATTGAGGAATTTGAAGGCTTGGGGGTGCATGCTTTTTTGATTGGTGAAAGCCTGATGATTGCAGAAGATATCCCTGGAAAATTGAAGGAGCTTTTGGGCCATGGTAGCGAGTGATAAACAGGTAAAAGTTAAAGTCTGTGGCATGACCTGCTTGAAAGATACTCAGGTCGCTGTGGAAGAGGGGGTAGACGCAGTGGGTTTTATTTTCTATAAAAAAAGTCCACGCTCAGTTACCATGAAAACAGCTCGTGAAATTATTTTAGAACTACCGCCGTTTGTCGATACCGTTGGTGTTTTTGTTGATGAAACCGCAGAGCAGATAAACAAAATCGCAGACTATTGCAACCTCGATATAATTCAATTGCATGGCGATGAGTCGCCTGCATTTTGCAAAAAAATACGGCGTCGGGTGATTAAGGCTTTTAAAGTTAAAGATATGCAGTCAGTGAAAAAACTTTCCGGTTTTCAGGTCAGTGGATTTCTTCTGGATACGTTTTCAGAAAACCTGCATGGAGGAACAGGGAAAGTGTTTGACTGGAATTTGGCACTTCCGGCTAAAAAGTTTGGGCCGGTTATTATGGCAGGAGGTTTGACGCCAAATAATGTTCGGCAAGCCGTTCAACAGGTACGCCCCTATGGAGTGGATGTTTGTTCTGGGGTGGAAAGTCAACCTGGAGTTAAAGATCATAAAAAGGTTCGGGCTTTTTTAAAAAATGCAAAGGCGGGGAGAAAAATATGAACAAACATAATTTGCCTGATGCCAAGGGGCATTATGGAAAGTTTGGCGGCAAATATGTGATAGAAACTCTGATGCCGGCATTGCAAGAGTTGCAAACTCTTTATGAAGAGGCTCAGAAAGACCCGAAGTTCAAAGAGAGCCTGAATTATTATTTGAAGCATTATGTTGGGCGACCGACTGCATTGTATTTTGCCGAGCGACTCACCAAGCATTTGGGCGGTGCAAAAATTTATTTAAAGCGGGAAGACCTCACCCACACCGGCGCACATAAAATCAATAACACCATTGGCAGTGCCTTGCTGACCCAGCGAATGGGGAAGAAACGGGTGATCGCAGAAACAGGTGCAGGTCAGCATGGAGTAGCAACAGCTACGGCCGCTTCTTTATTCGGTCTCGAATGCGATGTATTCATGGGGGAAGAAGACATGAAACGGCAGTCGCTCAATGTTTTCAGAATGCGATTGCTGGGAGCCAATGTGATTCCCGTCACCAGTGGCACGCGAACGCTTAAAGATGCAACCAGCGAAGCCATTCGTAACTGGATCACCACTGTGGAGACCACGCATTATATTATCGGCTCGGTGGTGGGGCCACATCCTTATCCGATGATCGTCCGCGATTTTCAGAAAATCATCGGTGAAGAATCGACACGGCAAATAATGGAAATGGAAGGACGACTGCCAGACACTTGCGTGGCCTGTGTTGGTGGCGGTAGTAATTCGATGGGACTGTTTTATCCCTTTCTGGAAAATAAAGAGGTGAAGTTGGTTGGAGTTGAAGCGGCAGGACTTGGGCTTGATACCGACAAACACGGGGCTTCTCTCGCTAAAGGATCGGCGGGTGGGGTTTCTGGCCTGGAGATTGGGAGAGGGGCGGGGA
>WASW01062936.1_pt1 | contig 28786 bp, 22 predicted proteins | sample 5698521 | NCBI WGS metagenome assembly WASW01 (sample SAMN11175560, study PRJNA528189) | sponge metagenome | isolation source: marine sponge | host: Leucetta | place: Antarctica: Western Antarctic Peninsula, King George Island | collected 2013-01
GGAAATTTTCCCTGCAGGAGCGACGAGGAGAAAAAAATGACCCGCCCCAACCGCCTCTTTCGCCTGTGACCGGAATCCGAGAAGCCGGCACTCAAGTTTATTCTATGGAAAATTTAGATGATTATCAGGCGTTTCTTTCGGAAGTCTCTCAGGCGGCTCAAGTTCAAGATATTCCGGTCAATGCCGCAACTTCGGAATACGCCCCTGGTCAATTTGAAGTGAATTTGCATCACCAACCGAACCCTTTAGCGGCTTGCGATCATGCCATTTTGTTGAAACGAATCATCAAAAATGTGGCGCGAAAACATGAGATGGAAGCGACATTTATGGCCAAACCTTACATGGATTTGTCTGGCAACGGAACCCACATCCACCTCAGTTTATTAGACCAACAAGGGAATAATGTTTTTAAAGAAGAAGGCATCCCAAAAAGCAGTGGGCTTCCGAAAAGTGAGATCTTGCAACACGCTCTCGGCGGCTTGCTCGATGCCATGCACGAAACCATGGCCATCTTTGCTCCCAATGCCAATTCTTTTAAACGATTTCAGCGCAATAATTATGTGCCCATGGGCCCCAATTGGGGTTGGAACAACCGCACCACCGCGCTTCGGATTCCCGCAGGATCAGCCAATGCCACTCGCATCGAACATCGGGTTGCGGGAGCGGATGCCAATCCTTACTTGCTGATGGCCGCTCTCTTGGCCGGAATCGACTATGGTATCCGTCATCAGATAAAACCTTATAATTATGTCACTGGCAACGGTTATGAACAATATCCGCCCAGTCTTCCCAACAATTGGAAAGATGCGCTCGCGGCTCTGGAGCAGGGTAAAATCTTGCCCGATTACCTAGGGAAGGAATATTGTAAAATGTACATTGCCTGCAAGACTGAAGAAATGGAAACGTTTCAGCGGCATATTTCCAGGCTGGAATATGAATGGTATTTAAGTTCGGTTTGAATTTCATCAGTGATGTCTTGAAAACACTATTTCCCAAAAACTTAGCATGACACGCTTGGAACACGAAAATTCCTATTATGCGGCCACGGCCAATCTCACCCTCAATTACCCTGTTTTGGCAGAAGAAAAAAACTGCGATGTCTGTGTGGTTGGAGGAGGCATCACCGGCACTTCAGCCGCCTTGCATCTCAGGCAAAAAGGGTACAGTGTTGCTCTTTTGGAAGCGGAGCGAATCGGCTGGGGAGCTTCGGGGAGATCCGGCGGGCAGTTCATTTTTGGTTATAGCTGTTCTCAAGAGGTTTTAGAAAAAAATATCGGAAAAGCAGATGCTCAAAAATTATGGGATCTTTCAATTGAAAGCATCGGCCTCGTCAATCAATTGATTGACGATCATCAGATTGATTGTGACCGCGTGCAGGGCCAAATCAATGTGGCTCTCAAGCCTAGGCAACACAAAGAATTGATTGCCTGGAAAACACAATTGGAAGATGATTATGGTTACGAAGGGCTTCGCCTGTACGAAGGCAATGACTTGAAATCCCTCCTCAACTCAGAGCGTTATTTGGCGGGGTTGTTTGATCCTCAAAGCGGACATTTGCATCCTTTAAATTATACGCTGGGTTTGATGCGAGCTGCTGAGAAAGCCGGAGCCATGATTTTTGAGGGTTCGCGGGTCACCAAAATCGAAAACACCGACAATCCGATTGTTCACACAGCAAGAGGAAAGCTGACATGCAAATACGTGATCTTGGCAGGGAATGCTTATCTGGGGGATCTGGTGGAAAAACTGGAAAGTCGGATCATGCCCGTCGGAACCTACATTGGGGCCAGCGAGCCACTCGGCCAAGAAATGGCGGCTTCTTTGATTTCCAATAATATGGCGGTTTCTGATATCAATTTTGTGCTGGATTACTATCGGCTTTCCAAAGATTATCGCCTGTTATTTGGCGGTCGCGTGAGTTACTCAAAGATCGACCCCTGGAATCTTGCTGAAACGATGAGAAGGCGAATGGTGGCAGTTTTTCCTCAATTAAAAGATGTAAAAATGGCTTATGCGTGGGGAGGGTATGTCGGGATCACCATGAACAGAGCGCCTCATTTTGGAAGATTGCGAAAGAATGTCTATTTTGCTCAAGGGTTTTCCGGCCACGGCATCGCTCTCACCGGTTTGGCAGGAAAATTGATGGCAGACGCGGTTGCAGGGACTGCCGAAAAATTTGATCTTTTTGAAAAAATTACGCATTACCCTTTTCCTGGTGGAAAATATTTGAGAACCCCAGGATTGGTGCTGGCGATGGCTTATTTCCGGTTACGGGATTTGCTCTAATCTCCCTTGTATTTTCTAATGGTGCTTCCATGAAATTAAAATTGAAACAACTTTTGTTGATGGGAATCATCCTCATCGTGGTCGTCAGCATTGGAAGCAAATTCTTTGGTAAAAACACCTTTATCAGTCCCAATAAATTAAAGATCGCAGATGTGCGCCCCTTTGTAGAAAATCTCCCCAGTGCTGCTTTCATCGCGCCTCCTGCACCTGGTACGATGGAGATTGTTGGGATTCAACAAAAAGACGATGTGGCAGTAATCTATGTGAGGCACCATGAGAGCGTAGATCGTCGCATAGTCACCACTCCGATTGAAATCGTCCGTCTTGATTCGGGGCGATGGTACTCCTCACAAATCAGTCAATTTATTTTAGAGTGATTGGCTTTCATGAACCTTGTATTCCTGAAACCGAAAGGCGAGCCGTCAGGAGCATTTAAAAAAAATTTGTGTTTTTATGCCATTGGGACTATTGAATTTCTAGTTAAAACCAAGGCCAACATTAAACCTGATGATAACCATCGAGAAGAGGAGAGAAAATGAAGCGTATTATCAAAGCCGGTATCGCCATTGCCATCGCAACAACCGTCACTGCCACACAAGCTGATGCGGCGTGTGAATACTCAAAGCGGTGGGGAAAAGGCGATGAAATTGGTTCGGCAAACCATGTCACACCAACCAGTGTCTTGAAAGCATCTCAGCTGATCAAGACTGGCAAAACTTATTCATTGGGGATTACCATTGATAGCAGCACACCGGCTTTTCCACCACGCGGCATGTCACTCCAGGTTGTGCAACCCAACCAACAGCAAGGGGCGATTCGGTTCCCCAACGGAGCAACTTATAATGATGATCTTTGGCAAGGTTGGTTCGGGATCGGCCCCCAGATTGACGGATTGGGGCATCTTGGCCATAAAAATATGTATTATAATTGTAATGAAGCCAAAGATTTTGCCTCTCTGACAGGCTTAACAAAACTCAGTGTTGATAAGATTCCACCGCTTGTGGCACGGGGGATTGTGCTTGATATGGCCGGGCATTACGGGGTTAAAGCGATGGATGCTGGTCAATTCATTACAGTTGCCGATGTTGAAGCCGTTGCTAAAAAACAAGGAACTCCGATTCAAACAGGGGATGTGGTCTTGTTTCACACCGGTTGGACGGACACTTACCTCAAAACTGAGCCTAAAAAATGGGTCAGTGGCGAGCCTGGTCAATCAGAAGAAGTGGCCGAATATCTTGCGGAAAAGAATGTCATTGCGGTCGGTTCCGACACCTGGGGACTCGATCCAGTTCCTCCGCAAATTGGGACACGCCCCTTCCAAGGACATATCATTCTCCTCAAAGAAAATGGGATCTATATTCTGGAAACTATGAATACTGGCCCTCTGGTCCGTGATAAAGCATTTGAATTCCTCTTTGTCCTTGGTCAGGCTAAGATCAAAGGCACGGTACAAATGATCATCAACCCTGTCGCCATCCGCTAAATTGCTATCCATTTCAAGCGCGCATTATCAGGGCGCGCTTCCTGGCTCTAAACATCATTCTTTTCTTCATTTAAAACTGAACAACCAGCGCCCGAAATCGAAAAATTCGACAACGGACAAAAGCCCTATCCCCAGTAGCCTATCAGGGAAAAATGAAAATGAGGTCAGATGAAAAAGGTGATTCATTATTTTGATTATAAAAGCCCTTATGCGTACCTAGCCCAAGAAGAAACTTACCAACTTCAGGCTGAGCTTGATGGTGAGGTGGAGTGGCGGCCTTATACACTCGACATTCCTCAATTTCTAGGTGCGGCTGAACTCGATTCATCAGGACAGGACACTATCCAAATGCGGAATCCCCATCAATGGCGCAGAGTTAAATATATCTATACGGATTGCCGGAGAGAGGCCACCCGCCGAGGCTTGATTCTGAGAGGGCCCCGAAAAATTTTCGATAGCTCGATTGCGCATATCGGATTCATTTATGCAAAACGCCATGGCGATTTTCGAAAATTCCATGACACGCTCTATGAACGATTCTGGAAGCGAGAATTTGAATTGGAAAACCCCAACGCCGTTGCCAATTTGCTGGAAGAAATGGGGTTTTCATCTTCAAAATTCACGGATTTTCTAGCTGGGGAAGGGCGGCTGGAACTGAAAAAAATTCAGAATGAAGCCGAAGCAAAAGGTGTTTTTGGAGTTCCTAGTTATCTCGTTGGCGATGAGCTTTTCTGGGGAGCGGAGCGGATTGCGCAAGTGCGTCAGCTTTTGGGATGAGAGAAATGCGCGGCTCCCTGTCAAATTTGATACTTTTGTGATAAATTTGTGAGACATTATTTTTTTCATATCCGTTATTTTATGGCTCATTGAAAACCAGTGCGCCGTCAAAATAAACGAACTGCTACCCGGGGTCTTGATTTGACGATCAAACCCGCTATCCATTTTCCAAAGAGGTACATTATGTTTGTTCGGATAAAAAAAGATTGGGAATTGCCCGAATCTCAAGCCACCCCGGAATCACTATTTTTTCAGCGTAGAACCTTATTGAAAGCCGCCGGATTCACCCTAGCGGCTGGCTTACTCCCTTATTCTTCCTTTGGAGCGACGGCAGGATTTCCTTCCAATCTGAATCCCAAATACCCTGTCGGGGAGTTGCAGATGACCAAAGAAGATTTGATCACGAATTATAATAATTTTTACGAATTTTCTTTTGACAAAAAAGATATTGCCGCACAAGCGAAAAAATTCAAATCGGAGCCTTGGACTTTAGAAATCAGTGGGATGGTTCATAAACCACAAACATTTGATGTCAATCAATTGGTCAGGCAACTAGGCATTGAACAACGCGTTTATCGCTTCCGCTGTGTGGAAGCCTGGGCGATGGTCGTTCCCTGGGATGGCTTCCCTCTTCAAAAGCTGGTGGACTTGGTGCAACCAACCAAGCAGGCAAAATATCTCAGATTTGCGTCTTTTCTCGACAAAGAAATGGCCCCTGGGCAGGCGCGATCACCTCAATATCCCTGGCCCTACAATGAAGGATTGACTCTCGCAGAAGCGGCTCATGAATTGCCGTTGATGGTCACAGGGGTTTATGGAAAGCCTCTGCCTAGCCAAAATGGCGCGCCCCTGCGCTTGATTGTCCCTTGGAAATATGGTTTCAAGAGCATCAAATCCATTACAAAAATTGAATTCACCGATAAAATGCCGAACACCCTTTGGAATGATTTGGCACCGAATGAATATGGCTTTTATGCTAATGTGAATCCAGCAGTCGATCACCCTCGTTGGTCTCAAAAAAGAGAGCGCATTGTCGGAACCTGGTTTAAAAAACAGGATACCTTCAAATTCAATGGATATGGCGAACAGGTCGCGGATTTATACAAAGGTTTGGACTTAAAGAAGTGGTATTGAGGAATGAAAATCATCGCAACTTTATTGAAATCCAAACGCTTTATTTTATTATTGCTTTCACTGCCTGCGTTCCTGATTACCTTAGGCGGATTGATGGGGGGCTTTGATGCCAATCCTATCGAATTTCTTCAACTAGAAACTGGTGAGGTCGCCTTGAGAATCTTGTTGGTGGCCCTCTGGATTTCACCTCTCAAAGTCCTCTTCCCTCAATCAAAAATTCTGAAAATTCTCACTGGCCATCGCCGTTGGATTGGGGTGGCTTGTTTTGTCTATGCTCTCTTCCATTTGTCAATCTATTTGCTCGATTCCGGCACTTTGGAAATCATGTTGGAAAACTTCACGCGTTATTTCATCATCAGCGGAAGCCTTGCTTTCCTCATTCTCCTCGCCTTGGCCGTCACCAGTACCAATTGGATGGTGAAAAAGTTGGGAGGGAAAAAATGGAAAAACCTGCATCGCTTGGTTTATGTGGCCACCTTTCTCGTTTTTCTCCACATGATCGCCAAAGAAAAAAGCAATATCTTCGTCACGCTTCTTTATTTTATTCCACTTGTCCTGGCGGAAGGCTACCGACTCTATCACTCCTGGCAAACCCATCAAAAGAAACTTTCGACCTCATGAATTTAAGACAAATCGAAGAAATTGCCCTCAATGCTTGGCCATCTATCCAGCAAATATTCTTTGATGGTTGGATCTTGAGATTCTCAAAAGGTTACACCAAAAGAGCCAATTCGATCAATGCGCTCTATGCGGGTGAATCCAACCTCGCAGAGAAAGTGAAGGCATGTGAGCAAATTTATCAGGAACAGGGGTTGCCTCCTATTTTCCGACTCACGTCCTTTAACCATCCAGAAGAACTCGATCAGCTTCTTCAAAATTTGAACTACCACCTGCTCGATCCCACCAGCGTGCAATACCTCGATTTAGAGCAAATCAAACCGGAAACGCCTCGTGGGTTTGAGGTTTGGGAGGATTGCCAATTGGAAAAATGGCTCCAGATTTTTACCCGATTCAGTGGAAAATCAGAAGCACTCAATCCTCTCCATCAAGCATTGCTCGAACACATCCCTTCTCAAAAAATTCTGATGGTGCTACGGCATCAAGAGCAAATCGTCTCCTGCGGATTGGGAGTCAAGGAACGCGACCATTTCGGCCTTTTTGACATGGTCACCAATCCGGCTGATCGCCAGCAGGGATTTGGCAAAAAAACCGTATCTGGCATGCTTGATTGGGGCAAAAAAAATGGTGCTCGCCACGCCTACCTCCAAGTCGTCAAAGCGAACACTCCTGCCATCCGGCTCTATGCCCATTTCGGCTATCAGGAAATCTATCACTATTGGTATCGAGTCCAGTAAACTAACTTTAAATTTTGAAAGTAATTTATCAGAGAGAGCCTTTATTTTTTTGCAACTGTATTGCAATTTATGTCCAATTCAAAACGGATCTGAATCCACAACAAACCTGAAATTGAGGAGAACAATGGAAAAAATCGGCTCTGAAGTTGACCATCAAAAAGCAGCGTTTGTCCACCCCTCTACCTGCATGTATGGCAAAATCCATTTAGAGGAAGCTGTCTCTATCTGGCCACAAGTGGTGATGCGTGCAGAAAATTATGAGATCACCATCGGTTCCCATTCAAATATCCAAGATTTTGTAATGATCCATGTCGGAGAAACGACAGGAACCCAGATCGGTTCTCATTGCAGTATCACGCATCATTGTGTGATTCATGGGGCCACCATTGGAGACAATTGCCTCATTGGGATTGGTGCAAAAGTGACTGATGGCTGTGTGGTCGGAGAAAACTCAATTGTCGCCGGAGGGAGCTTTCTCAAAGAAGGAACCATCATTCCGCCAAATTCCATTGTCGTTGGCACTCCCGGAAAGGCCATTCGCACTCAAAATAATTGGATCGCCAACCGTTACAATGCCTGGATTTATCAGAGAAATGCGCTCAGTTTTGCCAATGGTTTTTACCGCCTTTGGGACGATCAGGAATTTCAAAAAGAAGCAAAACTCAAAATGGAACAATTGCAAAAGAAATTTTTACAGAAGGAACATCAAGATTTGTCCAGAGGGACATGAAATATCAACAGAGTTTTGCTTTTTTTCCACATTTTGATAAAGTGCTCTCTGATTTTTTCATCGTCTCGTTAGCATTCAAAAAACCGCCTTCAGCCAACCTATGAAATCAATCGCTAAATCTGTGCAGTTAAATCTGTTTACCTGGGATGACGAGAGAATGGGAGAAGGGTATGACGGATTGGAGCGGTTGGATTTTAAACGTGCTCGAAACGCCTTTGAAGGAATCATCGAGAACATAGAGGATCATCAAAAGGCTCAGCAGGGATTGACACTTTGCGAGGATTGGGAGCTAGTTCTCGACAAGGCAGAACGCTTGGATCCGATCAATGCCAGTGAATTCCTTTGGAAAGCGATTACTGACTATGATTTTGGCACCACTTCTTTGCCGATGACCTTAAAGAAAGCCCTCTTGAAAAAGCTAGCTGCGGATGTTCAGCAAATCAGTAGTAATTTACTTAGTGATTCAGGCCTTTGTCTGGGACAGGTTTTCCTGGAATATGGCAATACACTCTGGCACCCCGAAGAAAAAATTCAGGCAAAAATCAATTATATCAAAGCCCTCCTGATCGCTCCTTCCGAAATCGCCTCCCTGTTGACCAAAGATGAAGAAATAGCCGATTTGATAGAAGATGCAGGGCCTTACCTAGCTCCCATCTATGAATGGATGAATCATGGCATGCCCGCTCTGGAAATACCAAAGATTCGAGGAGAGAATCCTGAGCATATTGATGCCTTGGAAATCTATGATAAGCTCATTCAAATCAATGAAATGAAAGGCAAAGGGGATCACCAAATGGTCACCTTCCGAAAAGAGTTAAAACTCCAGGCTCCGAAGATCTTTGCCGCATACATGAAAAATCAAAATGGCGTGAATAGTAAATTTTCATAAACATAGTTTATTTTTTTAAAAGAAGTGACCAACGAGAAATGGATCATTTATTGGGAAAAATTAGGGAGGCAAATATAAACAATGAAAGCGGAAGGAAAAACGATGATTCATGGAGAATGTGATCCGAAATTCCAATCAGTTGCGGATCAGTTTGAAAAGAATTTTGCGGAAAAAGGGGAAGTAGGAGCAAGCCTCAGTTTGACTCTTGAAGGGGAGACTGTCGTCGATTTATGGGGTGGGATGGCGGATCCTGAAACAGAAACACCGTGGGAAAAAGATACCGTCAGCATTGTCTATTCATGTACAAAAGGCGCGACCGCCTTGTGTGCCCATCTCCTGGTCGAGCGCGGGCAACTAGAGTTGGATGCGCCGGTGATTCAATACTGGCCAGAGTTTGGCAAGCATGGCAAAGAAGCGATTACCGTCGCAATGATGCTCAATCATTCGGCAGGGTTGCCCACCTTTCGTGAACCCCTGAAAAAAGATGCGTATTACGATTGGGATTATATGATCCACCGGCTTGAAGAGGAAGCTCCTTTTTGGGAGCCTGGCACCCGCAATGGCTACCACATGACCAACTTCGGATGGACCGTCGGGGAGCTAGTGCGCCGTGCCTCAGGGAAATCACTCGGTCGTTTTTTTCAAGACGAAGTCGCAGATCCACTTCAAATCGACTTTTGGATCGGTCTTCCAAAAGAAATTGAACCACGCGTCGCACCGATTTTGTTTCCTCCTCTGGAGAAAATGCCAAATACAGCCTTCGCTCAGGCACTCAGAGAAAATCGCAGTTCCATTCCAGCGCTGGCTTTTTTTAATTGCGGAGGCCATCGAGGAAAACACAACACTCGCCAAGCTCATGCGGCGGAACTCGGCGCTGGTGGTGGCATTACCAATGCTCGTGCTCAAGCAAAAATGTACGCGCCATTAGCCAATGAGGGGCATGCCCAAGGGGTTTCGCTTCTCAAGCCTGAAACAATTCTACGAATGAGCCAAGTCTCGATGGCGACTCAGCAGGATGCCACTCTTTTGATTCCAACCAGGTTTGCCTTGGGATTCATGAAATCGATGGACAACCGGAAGCGAGCTTATGGTGAAATTGAAAGCGTCATTTTGAGCGAACAAGCGTTCGGTCATGTTGGCGCTGGAGGCAGTATTGGCTTTGCGGATCCCGATTGCCGCATGAGTTTTTCTTATACCATGAATCAGATGGGGCATGGGATTCTGCTCAACCCACGAGGGCAATCCGTGATTGACGCAGCGTACGATTCCCTAGGATATCGATCCAATGCCAGCGGTGTTTGGAGTCGGTGAAGAATCTAAAAAGTATTTTTTGAGAGGAGTGAAAGAACCCTGGGGCGATGGCCCCAAGGGCAAAACAGCAGAACGCTAAAAAATTATCCTTCTAACGCTTTAAACAGTTCAGGATACTGCATGGAGAGGTCTTCTTTGCTGAGATTGATCGCCAAAGATTCTCCTTTGGTCGTGGTGACATTGTAGCGTTTTGCTTCAGTGGAAGCATCTGCCAATTCAACACGCTTGTCCTTGATTTCTACCAAAACAATGGAATTACTGGTTGGTAGGCTTGTCAACTCTTTTTTGCTGTGATAGCTTCCAGAACAACCCCCGAAGCCACCTGCAAATGCAATCCCCGCACTGACGAAGAATGCTCCTAGAGTTGCTAGCAACAGTTTTTTCATAAAACCTCCTTTGAAGTGGTGATCAAAATACTTTTTTAGTTATAAATGATTTTTTTGAAGAAACCAAATGTTTTTTGGATAAAAACCTCCAGGATAAAAAAATATGGAACCGACCAAGCGGATCTCTTTCTTCAATGGGAGCTTTTCTCTTTCTAGCGGATTGGTGGCCATTGTTTATACGGTTCTTTCAACAGCTTCATTTGTTGTATTACATGGCATCGTTCGAGGACTTTCCTCCTCAGTCCCTCCCATCGAAATCGCATTTTTCGGCTTCTTTTTTGCTGGATTGACTTATTTACCGTGGTTGTGGCGTTCTGGAATTCGCACTTTAACCACGCAGCGTTTCGGCACTCATTTCCTTCGCAGCCTTTTCAATGCCGGTGCGGTAATCACCTGGTTTACAGCCCTCTCTCTGGTGCCTCTCGCCGAAGCGACAGCCGTGCATATGTCAAGCCCTGTTTTTGTGACTATCGGCGCATTTTTTTTTCTCAGAGAAAAAGTGAACCCGCGGCGGTGGCTCGCAATTGGAATTGGAGTGATCGGAACCCTCGTGATCGTCCGTCCGGGCTTGGTTTCGGTCAATCTGGGCATTGTTTTTGTCCTGATTTCCGCCGTGAGTTCTGCCGGATCCTGGTTGATTGCTAAATCTTTATCCAATACGGATGACAGCGCTTCATCTGTATTTTATCTCACCTGGTGGATCGCGTTGATTATCCTCGTGCCCGCCCTCTTTGTCTGGCAGTGGCCTACCTTGGAAGAATTCCTCTGGTTTCCCTTGATCGGCGCCATGATCAGCTTGGCGCACTTCACCGCAATGAAAGGGTACAAACTTGCCGATGCCAGCGCCCTTGAACCTTTTCGCTTCGTCCGTCTTCTCTTTGCTACCGCAATCGGGTTTTTCATATTCGGAGAAATCCCTGGCATTTGGAGCTGGATCGGAGGAACGATGATTTGTAGTGCGATGATCCTGGCCGCCAAAAAAGAAACGTCCCGCCCTCCCAGCGCTCACCTTTCCGATCCTAGTGATTGATTAAATTTTGCAGAAAATTTACCCGCCCCTAATCCCTCCCAGGAGGAGACGTTTTAAAACATCTTTCAAACCCATTTATTGAGATGGCTTTGCAGCGGCTTGGAGAGTTCTCAATTTGCGAGTCGTGCGGGCGAGATCAATCAGCAGGGGTTCCAATTGTTGTCGATACTCATCTTTCAATAGTTCGGCTTTGCGGTTGCGGAGCAGTAGGATTGATCGTTCATAATCGAGCATTTGGGCCATCAATTGGCGTGCAGTTTCCGTATTTTTACCTGTCGAGATTGCAGAGGGTAAGGAAGATTTGAGCAGATCGAGATAGGCAATTTGCGCCAACCGACCATCGTTTTTGGTAGGATCCGGGTCTGTGCTGAAGAGCGCATCGCCATTGTCATCCAGCGTCGGGTGTTCCGTTGGTAGGCGGTTTTGGTCGCTGTACCATTTTTCTGTTGTTGTTCGTGCATATTGAAACGCTTCCCAGAGCGAGAGGCGCGTATTTTTATCCCGATCCCCAGCGTGATTGATCAAAGATTCAATAAAAAAAGGCGCAAAGATCGTGTCATACTTCTCAGCCCGACTCCGGGTCGCAGAAATCAGAATCCGCCCAGGAGCCGACAGAGCGGCGCTGAAAAGATAACTGGCACTGGTCGTGTTGACCACAATTAAGTTTTGCTCTGAAAATTCTGCCAGCAGCTTCGCAAATCCCTGACCAGTGATATCCGGCCCCACAATATTGAATTTGGCTTCCCCGCCATCGCTAGTGCCATGACCGACAATAAAGAAAATAATCTGATCCCCTGGTTGAACTTTACTTCTCAGCATTTGCATTGTTTCAACAATCACTTCCTGCCGACAAGCCCCTGAAATCCGAGGCTCCGCAGGATCACCATCTCCCAGGAGAAGCGTGATCTGATCCGTGGGATAGCTATATTCTTCCGTTAGGGTGTCATAAAGTTTCAGGGTCCATTCTCGAAAATGCTCTTCATATCTTTTTTCTGCTGACGCTCCTCCTAGCATCACCACATATTTTTGCGTCGAGGAACTCTGGCGGAAATAATTTTGTTGTTGCGCGACCGATTGCCCGGCAAACAACAATGCCGCCAACAAAGACAAACTGAAGCATTTGAAACGGCTCATGACATTCCTTTCCAACGCCGAAGCCCCCACTCCAAACCAATCAAGCCAATCAACAAAAAGAGAACAATCGGCATATCCCAAAGATCGACTTTTTCTTCTACAGAATAAGCATTCGGGATCTGTTTGATATCGTCCACCAACTGTTCACTGTTTGCGCTCGTATAAAATTTTCCTTGGCTGGCCTCGGCAATTTTTCTGAGCAACGCAGCATCCATCCCAGGATTCGTATATTCGAGGTTGGAAGCCGCCACTAAAAACTGAGTCGAGGCATTTTGAACATCTCTTTCCGCAGTCGTTGATGAAACCTCCAATTTGAAAACACCTTCCTCCTGAACAGTGAAACTACCTTTATAAATCCCTTCTTCCTCAAGCGCCCATTTCAATTGAATATCCTGAATCGCACCAGTCGGATTCGCTATTTTCAACCAGACCGTCGCATCATTGACCGGCGCATAAGTTTTATCTGTGACACGGGCCCGCACAACGACCTGCTCCCCGACACTATAAGCATCCCGCTCAAGGGTCAATTCAAGCCGAGACGGAGAAGTAGTGCTCAACCAGCGAATGACCTGTCGCCAAAATCGTTCGTGAGAAAGATCCTCATGCGGCATCAACATCTGCCAGCGCCACGTACTCGCGGTCATAATCGCCATCGTCCGCCCGCGACCATAACGCTCATAAGCGATCACTGGCAGAAGTTTTCCCTGATACTCAAGAGAAGGATGGGTGGCTAAGACAGTCGCGCCGGGCTTGGCCGCACCAGTGACATTGACCCCCTGAAGCGCTGGCATCTCACGCCACAATCTGCCATTCGCTTTTTCATCAAATCCCATCCGCAACAACGCCGATTCCCGACCTGCCGGTGTCAGCGCGAGTCGGAATTTCTCACCAGTGGGATGATCCCCCTTGCGCATTCCTCCTTGAAGTTCCGATGGGATCTGGGCTTTGCTCAACAAGGTGATCGGCAATATGTCCGCAATCGGTGTCCCGATGAAATTTTCCTCAAAGGCGGTTGAACCTCCAAGTGCCAAAAACCCACCCCCTCGTTGAGAGACAAACTTTTGAGTCATGGCCAACTGTTCTTTGCTAAAAAATTCTTTTGAAATATCACCAAAAATCACGGCTTCGTATTGATACAATTCTTCCTCACTGAGCGGATAACCTTTTTCCAATTCGGTGGAAGCCTTGATTCCCTGACGAAGAAATTTATGAGGCCCGGTTTGAAGATACGTGACCAGACGCAAGGATTTATCCCTTTGAATGGCACGTCGAAGAAATTTATACTCGTGGCGCGGATGCCCTTCAATATAGAGGATATTGCTTTGTTTTTGCCGATTGTTGACAAGGAAGGTGCGCCGATTGTTCCTCTCAATGATTTCACCCTCTTTTTCAGGAATACGGAGCGTATAGACCAAATTCCCTTCCTGCTCCGGTGTCAGTTTGAGATTGTAGCGTGCAATAGTGCCACTTTTTCCGAGCTTGACCGTTTTGGAAACAACCACTTGATCCCCTTCTTCGACCAGCAAATCTATTTCACGATGCTCATATCCCTGGTTGCGCACCATCACATTCACATCAAAAATTGTCCCTTCCATGATCGTCTTCACCGTATTGATTCGGGTGATTTCAAGATCTTTGTCAATCTTTTCCTGCCCCACTCCCACCGGAAAAATCGGAATGTTTAAGGAATTGAGCATTTCTGCTGTCTGGATCGGGTCTTGATCGCTATTGTCTCCGCCATCCGTTATCAAAATCAAACCCGCCACCGGAAACCCTTTCAGTTCCTCGATAACCTGCGCAAGGTTTGCGGAAAGAGCAGTCCGAGAACCTGTAAAAGTCAAATCTTGAGGGTCGGAAATACGATGCGTGTCTTTGTCAAAACCAAACATCCGTAACCGAAAATTCTCTTGAAGCTCTGCCATGAGGCCATTCTCACCATAGAGCAACTCCGTCACCACTTTTCCACGAGATTGTTTTCCCTCCATGTCTCGAATGGTCATGCTCCGAGAATTATCGACAACAATCGCAAGGTAGCTTTCTTGAGGAAGGGTATTCAAAGTGGTCAATTGCGGTTGCAGTAAAATGAAGCCGAGGAGGAGCAACACCAGCGCTCTCAAGCCGATGAGCAATGCCTTCATCAGGCGGGAAATCGAGACGGTGGTTTGGCGGTAAAGCAACCAGATCGCCGCAATGATCAGCACAATCCCCACCATGATGGTCGCAGCATTCACCACGATTCCAAAGGAAATTTTCCCTTCCGATAACTGCACAAAATTGTGCCCTGTCAGAAACTCAAACAACGCTGTCATTTTCGGATCACCCTCCCCTCACTATCCTGAGAGAGGACACGATAGTATTCTTCAACCAAATTCTGGTAAGCGGTCGGAATTTCCTCTTCACGCACCGAGAAGAGTTTCTTTTTAAGCTGATTCATTTCAGACCTTGCCCGCAAATCAGATTCTAAATCTCGGACAGGATCGATCAATTTTTTCCACAGATCCGGTTGATTCAAAAAATCCTCAATCTCTTTTTGAGCCAAATCCCGGTGAATTGAGCGAGCATCCATCGCCCAACGCTCTCCTCGCGCCCACGGTTGTAACAACCCACGAGCGGATTGCCGAGCACGCTGGAAATTATCGCGAGCGCGCCTGAGATCTCTTCCCCAAGCTTGTGCGCTTCCCTGCGACCCTCCTTGTTGATTCTGACCAAACTGTTGATCTTGCCCCTGCTGTGATTGACTTTGCCCCTGGCCTTGCTGATTGCTTTGTTGTTGACTTTGCCCCTGGCCTTGCCGCCGTTGGCCATTTTGTGCTTGCCCTTGTTGAAGCTGAGAAAGCGCTTGTTGCTGAGCTTGGTTGCCACGCCGCAAAGCTTCCACTTGCTTTTGCAGATTTTCCAATTCACGTCGTAAATTGCTGGCAGTCTCTGCCGCTTGTTGAATCTGTTCCTCTTTGGATTGAGGCACCACGCCCCCCAGGTTTTGCAGTTTTTTACTAAGGCGAGCAATCGCTTGTTCGATTTTTTCTTCAATTTCCAAAGACGGAGTCAGCAGTCCTTCTTTCAACATTTCCCGACTTTGATCCACGCGTTCTTTGATTTGTTCATTTCTCAGGGAACGTAGAGCACTGAGCGCCCGGTTGGCGAGCCCCGGTTGTTTCTGCTGTCCTCGGACAACAACGGTTCTCAGCACTTTTTCTGTTTCTCTCAAATCACGCTGAAGCGTTTCCTTACCATCAATTACATTCTGCATTTCTTGAGAAGATTCTGGGTTGGCTTGGGAAAATTTCTTTTTTTGCTCATTTGGTGTTTCTTGCGAGGGTTGGGTTTCCAATTGAGCAACACCCGTTTTTTGGCTGTTTTGCAAGCCTTTTGCTGGTTGGCCTCCTGGAGAAATATCGGCTTCCTGCTGTCTTTTGAGCTTTTGCAGATTTTGTTGGATTTGTTTTTCTTGCTCCGTCAATGCTCGCGCTTTTTTGCTCAAAACGTCCACAAGGTTGGAGAGCGAGCCGACCTCCTGGCGCCCCATTTCTTTTTCCTGATTACGAAGATTTTCTAATGCTTTTCGGCTTTCAGTGGCCGCCTTGCCGGTTTTCTGCCGGAGAAGACTGCGGGAGGCTTCCTGCATCTGTTGGACAGCTTGGTTCAATGACTGCTGACGACCGGACATTTGCCCGCCCTTCCGTTGTTGGGCAAGTCGAGACATTTGTTGAGAAAGTTCCTCCGCTCGATTTTGCAATTCCTCTTGTTCGCGACGCAACTCTTCCAAACGTCTCTGTTTTTGCTCCGCCGTCATCTGATTTTGTTGCCGGGTTAAATCCGTTTGCGCGCGATTCAGCCGTTCTTGCCGTCTGGCGAGTTCCTGCAATTTGGCCAGAGGATCGTCTGTTTCTGATTCTGCCTCAGTTTGAGCTTGTGGTTGCAATTCATAGCGATTTTCCAGCTGTCCCATTTCCATTGAAAACAGTTCCAGGAGATCTTCACGTTCTCGTTGCTCTCTCGAATTTCCTGCCTGCCCTCCTTGGTTTCGTGCCATTTGCAATTGGGTTTTACGGCTTTTGGATTCTGCTTTCAAAATCGCTTTCAAGGCTTCCTGTTCTGGAGCAAGCGCCTCTTTCAATTCCTCGGAATGCAGTTTTTCAGCCGCGATTTCCATCTGCTCCAGCGCCTCTTTCATATTTTTGACAGCATCGTCATAACTGTCATCAGAAAATGAGAGCCGCTCCGCTAAACGCCGAAATGACATTTGAGCACGTTGCAAAACTTTCACCTGAGCTTCCGCGACCACTTGCGTATCTTCCTTGAGTTTTGCATCTTCAAACACCTTCTCTCGTTTCAATAATTTCCAGGTGGCGGTGATGATCTGCTTTTGATTTTTTGCCAATGCGCTCGACTGCTGAGAGCCACCTCGCCCTCCGCCACCCCTCCCTTGACCAGTTGCACGGCGGAACTCTCTTTCGGTGGAAATCACTTCGAGAAAATAAATGTCTGAAAACACCTCTACTGGGCCGTGAATCCCGTTGTTATCTGCTGTTGTCAGATAATAAGAAACAAAATCTCCTGGCCGCACTTCTAAATCTTCCAAGTAGATGATCGCTTCTCCTTCGACAGTCAGATCTAACGGTTGACTCGATTCTTTCAGAAAAGAAATTTGTTGCTCTTCTCCTCCGGAAACACTGTAATTTAAAACAAAATGGCTGATACCATAATCATCTTGGGCGGTTGCAATAATCGCGGCTTCTTCCAATGATGACACCTTGCGATCATTGCCTGGTTTGAGCAGTTTCAGTTCTGGTGGGGAATCCGGGATTGAACGAATAAAATACTCATGCGGATTTTCGTTTTCCAATTGCTCATTGTCAATTACTTTAATCTGATACATAGCATCTTTCGAGACAACAAACGAGCTGCTCACACGGTTTCCGGCAGGAACTAATGCCAGCACCGTCCCGTCCCCTAATGCCAAAGTTGCTTTATCAATAGATTTATTAAAAATTGCACTCAGTTTAATTTTAGTACCCTCTGGTGCAACAATATCGCCCCCGCTCTCTTCCGTTTTGTTTTCCAGCCCAGTGTGCTTGGGATAAACGTATTCCACTTCAATTTGCTCAATCCGAGGCATGTCAAAAACAGTGACCTGGTATTTTCTGGAGCGATCCGAACCGATGTCCACATAATATGTAAAATCTTTGCTCACTGATGAAAAATATTGCACATAAATCTGGTTACTGCCTTCAGGAATCATGAGCGATTCATCCCAGTTCACCCGGTCATTTTGCAGATACAACCTCACTTGCTCAGGAACCTCGTTTTCAACCGTGGCGATCAGCGTCACATCCGCTCCACGCCGCATGCGGATATCCCCCGGTTTTACAATCAATTTGGCTGGTAGCATTCTCATATTCAGTTCTGGCCAAGGCCAGAGGATTTGCTTGCCAGCACGAGAAAAATCGACAGAATTCCAAAGAGCCAGCGTCAGAAAACAAAACAGTACAACCGCCGTACCCACTGCGGGCCAGGCGGCACGGGTCGTCGCCACTTGTTGAATATTTTGATCTTGCAGATGTTCCCAAGCATCTTCCCACAAACGTTCTATCAGTTGCGGTGACACTCCCCCCTTTTCCTTTTTTTCAAACTCCATCGAGGTCAGGAGCCGTTGTTCTAAATCAGGGAGGCGATCCTCCACATAATGCGCCAATTGCTGCTGATCCTTGTTCAATTCACGAATCCCTCGAAGATGCCACCAGCTCAAACCCAACACACCCATCAAAAAAAGACCGAGTAATGTGATCCGGTCTGCTAGCGCAAACTGAAAGAACATCTCAAGTAAACCAATCACGAGGAACAAAGAGATGATTCCCGCCAAGCCCCAGCCCAACTGCCATAAAATACAAAATGCCTTTCTACGACGTTGCACATTCTGAATTTTTTCACGCAGAATTTCAATGGTAGATAACGACATACACGCCTCGATTCTTAAAAGTTTACCGATAAGTCCGATTGGCTAACAAAGTTTCTCCTAAACCTAGTACAACCACCACGAGGAGTAACCACCACCAAAAACGTTGGGTTTTTTCTATCTCCATGTTGTGAGTTTGCACCTGAGCTTGCCAAGAAGGTTTGGATTTCGTTTCCGGATTGACCACCCTGTCACGGATTTCTGAGGGAGCCATCGGAGTGAGATCCGATTCTTCTGCCGAGACATTGATCGCTAAATAATCTTGAAAATCTTTCGCCGAGATATTGTAAAATCCGGGGGTATCGGTGGTTCTGTAAAAATGACGTTCCCCCGGTTTCAGCGTCAATTCGGTTTTGCTTCCTCCTGGTTCAATCACATGCACGATGGTTCTTGAGGGAACAGGCAGTGGCACGATTTCGCCAATGGCATACGATTGTTTTTTCTCTTCCTTTTGAGCGAGATAATTCAGAGTTTCATGCACCAATGGTAAGTAGAATACTTGCAGTGAAAGATTGTTCCAAACCACATCGAGAGGAGACGTAAAAAACAAAACACGCCCCCGGCCTACCGTGTGTTCTAAAAGAGCGGGTTCGCCGGTATCAAACCGCATCAGGACTTCACTCCCTGTCTTGGGAGTCACCCTGCGATACCTCCAGAATTGGGCACTACTGAAATCACCGCTTTTATTCGCCAATAACGCTTGGAAAATAGGATGGCGACGGTTGACTTCCCCAATCCGCAAAGGAGGATCGGCAACCTTTTGAGATTTTTCCAAAATAGCAGGAGACAATTTGTCGAAAAGCTGATGAAAAATCTGATCATCCGCCGGATTTCCAAATGAAAACCACACACTCCCGCCTCTCTCCACAAAAGATTCGATCTCCCTGATCTTCGCCGGATTGAGTTCCCTGACATTCAGATTGAAGAAAACAATCACTTGATATTGATCCAATGGGGTCGGCAGGGTCTGCCTCGCTGGCACGATGTCCAATTCAAAAGTCGTTGCGCTTTGTTTGCCCAAGGCCAAGCGAAACCAATAACTCTCGTCTCTCTCCCGTTCCGCATTCGGATTGCCATTGATTCCGAGCACCTTCACTGGTGTCGGAGCATTGACCGTGAAATAAAAAGTATTGTCCGGCTCGAACTGCTGATCCTCGACAATCACTTCCCCTAAAAAGAGGCTTTGTTTTTTGAAAGTTGCACGAAATTCGACCACCGCTTCTGATTTATCCGTCAGATCCACCATTTTCGTTTCTACGATTTTTTGATCAATTTTGAGTGAAACTTTTGCTTGCGAAACATGCTGACTTCCCAAATTTCGGATGCGCCCCAGAATGGGATAGGTTTCCTGATCGGGGCTCAACTGGGCGGGTGATTTGACATCAGTCACCGCAAGATTGGTGGTTGCTTCCTCTCCAACTTTAACACTCTTGAACTGAATACCAGGGCTAAACTGCCACGCATTGTCCGTTTTTTCAAAAGCCCGCCGTTGGTAATCGGAAATGAGATAAACTATTTTGTCCTGATAACGGGCGGAACGCAGAATTTGATCGGCCAACCGGAGTGCCGGGAGATACTGGGTGGAGCGATAGTTGGGGGGTGTCAAGTTCTTTAAAAAATCTTCCAATTCTGCCCGTTTGCTCGTCAACCCTTTCACCTGACCAATCCTATCGGAAAATGTCACAATCGCGGCTTCATCTCCGTTTTGAAGGGATCGCAAAGTTTGTCTTGACGCGGCCTTTGCTTGAGCAAAATGTTCGCCGTATTGCATACTCATGGAAGTGTCCAACAAAATCACCACCGATTGCGGAGCGATTCCGACGATTTCCGAAAAACTTCCCTCCATGAAAGGCCGCGCAAAAGCAATTGCCAGTAAAACCACAATCAACGCTCGCACCAACAACAGCACCCATTGCTGGACTTGTTGAAAAAGGACTGTTTTCTTGGAGGTCTTTTTCAAAAATCGAATGGTGCTAAAAACCACCTTTGTGGCTTTTCCGCGGCGAATCATGTGAATCCCCAACGGAATCCCCACTCCCAGCAGTCCTAGCAAAAACCAAGGCGATAGAAATGACATAAACTGTCCTCTTAAAAACTTTTGCTCCGTTTGGTCAGATAAGATGATAAGGCCACATCCAGTGGTTCCGAAGTATTCAAACGCTGGTAATCAATCCCATTGAGACGGCATTTTTTCTGACAGAAACTACAGAATTTTTCAAACGCTTCCAGGTAGGTTTCCCGCATCGCCTTGGGAAAGGTCATCAGCGTCTCACGGCTCTCGCTATCTTCAAATTCAGTCAATTGCTCGAAAGGAAACGTCAACTCGGCATGGTCCATTACATGAAAAACAATCACATCATTTCCTTTGAATCGCAGGTGCTGCAATGCCTGGATGATGGCTTCTTCCTCAGCCAGCAAATCGCTGATCAGAATGATCAAACTCTTGCGCTTCAAACTGAACGCCAGCTCGGTCACTGGACGCGTCAGATTGGTTTGATCCCCCAATTGCAAGTTTGCCAAAACCCGCAGAATTTGCATCAAATGCCCTCGCCGATAGCGAGCAGGAAGGTGTTCTCGGATTTTATCATCAAAGGTAATCAAACCCACTGCATCCTTTTGGCCCATCATGAAATAGGCCAATGCTGACGCGAGGGTTCTGCCATATTCCAGTTTTGAAACCGCTCCCGATTGATACCCCATCGAAGCACTGCAATCCAACAAAATATGGCAACGGACATTGGTCTCGTCCTCATATTGTTTGATGTAATATTTCTCAGATCGCGCAAAAAGTTTCCAGTCGATGTGCCGGATATCGTCACCGGGATTGTAAGGCCGATAGTCATTGAATTCGACACTGAACCCCCGATACGGACTTTTGTGCAATCCCGTCAAAAACCCTTCCACTGCGGTTTTGGCGCGAAGTTCCAGATTCGAGATACTGGCCAAAACTGAGGGATTCAGAAAACTGAGTTCTGCTGTCATGGCGCGCCTTTTTTATAAGCCAGAGGTTGGTTCCGGGATCACTTCCAAAAGTTTGTTGATCACATGTTCTGTGTCAATTCGTTCCGCTTCGGCATGAAAATTTAAAAGAATCCGATGCCGCATGATCGGATGAGCGAGGGCGCGGATATCGCTAAAAGACACATTGTAGCGTCCGTGAAGCAGTGCTCTTACTTTTCCAGCAAGAATCAGGTTTTGAGACGCACGCAAGCCCGCGCCCCAATTGATCCATTCTTTGATAAAATCAGGCGCATTCGGATTGCTCGGCCGCGTTGCGTTAGACAACCGGACCGCATACCGGATGACTGCTTCCGCCGCGGGAACCTGACGAGCAATTCGTTGAAAATCAAGAATGTCCTGCCCTGTGAGAAGATTTTCTACCGAATTGTCGATGAGCTGGGTGGTATTCTTGACCACCTTGATTTCATCTTCTTCGGGGAGGTAGCCGATCAAGATTTTGAACATAAAACGATCCAGCTGCGCTTCTGGCAAAGGATACGTTCCTTCCAACTCAATCGGGTTTTGTGTCGCAAGCACAAAGAAAGGCGGATCCAGCTGATAGGTCGTTCCGGCGGCGGTGACCTGTCTTTCTTCCATCGCTTCCAAGAGAGCGGATTGCGTTTTTGGAGGAGTCCGGTTGATTTCATCAGCCAGTAAAATATTGGCAAAAATCGGCCCTTTCATAAACTTCAAAACTCGCTGGCCGGTGGTTGGATTTTCTTCGACTATTTCGGTTCCGACCACATCGGCAGGCATCAAATCTGGGGTAAATTGGATGCGGCTAAATTCTAGCTGGAGAATATCCGCGATTGTTTTGATCAGCAATGTTTTCGCCAAACCAGGAACTCCGGTAATCAAACAATGCCCCCCGCCAAACAAGGCAATCAAGACTTCCTCAATCACATGATCCTGGCCCACGATCACTTTTTTCAATTCATGGATCATCTTCTCTCGCCCTTCTTTCATGCGGGCCACCAGAGCCAGATCATCCGAATTTTCTGCCTGTCCTTGAATTTCTTCGAGAATATTTCCCATCTCCGCTCCTTTCAATGCGTCATTGCGTAAATCAAATAATTGATCCCTAACTGATACGCCATATTGGCATATTTTGTCGAATACTCTGGGGAATACGTGTGTTCCCAACCATCCCCAATGTCTGAGTTCCAATTGATCAAAACCATCACCCGGCCATCATCATCCAAAATCGCTTGATTGACCGCATGGTCCACGTCGGATTCCGGTTCATTAGAATAACTGTTCCGAATCGAAGGAATCATCTGGGGGCCATCAATGTCATAAAAAGAATGAAAAATCGGATGATCCTGATCTAGCTCCACCACTGGCCGCTCCGGGAAAACTCTTGAAAACGCCTGATAAAACGTTTGCCATTCAAAAGTTCCCCAAAAATCATCAATAAAAAGAAACCCTCCCCGCAAAAGATATTCACGAAGATTCAGGGTGTCTTTTTCACTAAAATCAGGCCCACCAAAACGCCCCATTTCCAGCATATAGAGAAAAGGGTGTTCAAAAATTCGCTCATCGTCCAACGTCAGAACCGCCGGTTCCGCATTGATATGAATATTGGTTAAGCGTGTCACAGCTCGCAGGAAATTGATGTCGGCATCAGGAAAGTCAACAGACCAACTCGACCAACTCCCCCAACCATCATTGTTGAAGTGCTCGGCATTGTCATATTTAACCCGAATGAAGGTATATTCATCTCCTGCCGCACCGATTTTGACTGTCGAAACTTGAGCATCAGCCAATCCAGCCCAACTGAAAAAGACCATTGCCCAAACAAAAATTTTCATGTCACGCATCTTAAAAAACCCCAATGGCTCAAGGCATAGATAATATAATTGATTCCGAGTTTGGTAAATTGAACTGACCCACCCCTGCCCCTCCCAGGAGGGGATTTCTATCGGATCGAAGGTATGTTCCGAATCATCGCCCGTTCGTACACAGGCTCAACGCATTCCCCTCCTGGGAGGGGCAGGGGTGGGTCGCCCGTTCTTACACATGACCCACCCCTCTCAAGGTTCTAACGATTCCAGGAGAATGGTTTGTGCCCGTTCATAGGTGGGAGCCATTTCCAACGCCGCGAGAATGGTTTCTTTAGCTTCGGCTTTTTTCCCTCCTTGTAAAAATGCGTCCGCCAAATCAGTCCGCGCTTTCACCGGATCGGTTTCTTCCAAAGTTACCAAAATTTTATATGCTCGAATCGCCGCTTTATAGTGCTTTTTTTCCAACGAGATCTCCGCCAGGTTTTTGTGAGTTTCTCGATGATAAGGATCGATGGCGAGAGCACGCCCGAAATAGTAGGCGGCACGCTGATAATTTTTGCGTTGACGCGCCGCTTGAGCAAGGGTGTAGACTGCTTCAAAAGCGTTTTGTTGAAAGACAACCCATTTTTCTAACTCACGAAACCGCGCCTTTTCCTTTCCCTGATCTTTGTAAAGATCTGCCAATATTTGATAAGGGCTAGGAAACGCGCCATATTCAGGAAGCAGATTCCGAGCAATCTTCAAATGCGTAATCGCTGGTTTGTAATCTTTCTTTTTATAAAGAATCACGCCGAGCTGAAAGTGAGCGAGGAAATCGCGGGGTTGCTTTTTGAGACGATGGCGCATGATTTCAGCAACGGGTTCCTGGTCAGGGCGTTTCATCAATTCCTCCAGAGAATTGCGCCGCATCCCATGTCCATGCCCTTCTCCCTTTTCTTCTGAATCTTCTTGATGCACGTAAACATTGAGCTTCTTCACTCGTCTGTCAATCCAGGAAAAAAAACCTTCTTCAAAGGCTTCCAACGATTTTTTAAAAATCGTTTGGAAAATCGTTTCCATTTTCTGAACCTGAGCGTATTGAAGAATTAAGGCTCGCAAGGCGGCAAACCCATACTGATCAACAATATGCTCAACCACCAAGGAGGATTGAAAATAAGCAAAACTGAGATCATCCATCGTTTTTGCTTTGGAAAAGCCAGCATTCAATTGAGTCATCCGCAAGAATCTATTATTCTGAACACCTTTCACCAAATCAAGGCTCTGTTTCCGTCCCCACTCTGGCCGGCCATGAGGTTCCTCAAAAACAGAAATTCCTTCTGAGAGCCACCGAGGCATCCGGTTATCAGTCATCTGGAGGGTGATCACATGGGTAAATTCATGCCAAATGATTTCCTGCCAATTCGTCAATCCAGACGATTTCAAAGCAATCGGGGATGCCAGCGTGATGACGTTTCCAAAACAAACCCCCACTAAAGGGCCAATGTCCGGAAGCCCCAGGGTGCGAACCGCGAAATCTTCTTTTTTGTGAAAGACCTCAATCAAAATAGGGGCTTTGGGAGTGAATTGATATTTGGCGGTGAGGGTCTTCCAGGCTTCTGTCAACAAGGGTTCCAATTGAGGCCAGAGGACATCGGCATCCGTTTGGTGCATCCGAACCGTGAAATGCTCCGTCTGCCGAGTTTCAAAATCCACCAGTTCGTCCAGCACTCTCAGCATGTTTTTGCTCCAGACATTGAACGGATCTTTCTCAAAACTGTATTCGAGATGCACGCGTCCTTCTTCCTCTTCTCCCAAACGGAGGAGATTCATCCCAAGTACCGTAAATCCGTTCCAATGTTGGGGATCGGCTTTCACCGCCTGACGTGCCAAGGCCACCGCTTCTTTAAAGCGGTATTTTCTGCCAAGCACCTCTGCGACACGGGTATAAAACCAGCCATTCCCAGGACTGAACCGCTCCACCTGTTTTCGGATTATTTCATAATTTTCATAATCTTCTTTGAGATACGCGATGGCCGCACGCAAGGTTTGCGCTTTCAAAGATTCAGGATTGATTTCCAGACTCCTGGCCAGATAGATTTCCGCCTGCTCAAAACGATCATCTTCAATCGCAACTTCTGCCAGAGTTTCAAACACCAAAACAGAAGATTCATTGATGAGCAATGTCTCCTCCAAAATTTCCTCAGCCTTGCTGCTTCCCAACGCTTTCGCAATGCCCACTCGTGCCGGGACATGATTTTGATTTTGATAAAGCACCCGCGAAAATGATTCCTGAGCTTCCGCTTTATTGTATTTTTCAAGAAACAATTCGCCCCAAAGCACGTACCCTTCCAGATTGGCAGGATCGACTCGAATTGCTTCCCGAAACAAGCGATTGGCATCATGAAAACTTTCCAATTCCCAGCCAGCAACGCCGACTAAAGCAATTTCTTCTCCTTCAAAAACCAACCCTTCATTGTACTGAGCGATCACTCGTTCAAAGTAGGGGTTTGCCTGCTCACGGCGTCCACGCAATCGCAGCAGTTTGCCATATTGGACTTGGCTCCGAATGGTGGGAGCCGCGCCTTCGACTACTTTTTTTAGAACCTCCAGCGCTTCATCAGACCGCCCCACGAGAATCAGCACTTCCGCAAGCTGGGTTGAAATCCGTCCCTCAGCTGGCGATTCTTTCAAGGCTTCTCGACAAATTCTTTCGGCTTGGGCATATTTCCCCGTCATCACCCAGATGCGACTCGCCCCGACAATTCCGGCAACACGATCAACCCCATCCGCTTGCTGATAAAAAGCGAGGGCGTCAGCATAGCGTCCTTTCAGAAAATGCTCTTGTGCCTGGCGCAACGGCGATTCTTGCGCCATCAGTATTTGAGGAAAAAGAATGAATCCGATCAGGAGGAAAGAAAATTGGGGAAGTGAACCGCGCATTGCCTGCCATTTTGAAAAGGGGAACGATGATCCTGAGGCAACTGGCAGTGGCTTGTTTTTTATACAAACTGTCAGTCAATTCAGAAATTCACAATATCTGGCGGGAATTGGCTTTCAGGGACAGGATTGTCCGAAGAACCCTGTTCAAAGGATTTCCCTCTGCCGAAAGCTTTAAAATGGTAGCATATAGTGAGGATTGCTGTCCAGAGTCCGGTCTGTTTATTCCTGAAAAATCAGTTTTTCCGCAGCAATATCACTGGAAATAAACAGTCCTTTTTTAGCCAAAATGTAAGTTTCTGATTGCCTTTATCTGTCACACGCTATAGTAGAATCGAAACGCCGATTTTTTTAACACTGACGAGAAGAAACAGCTTCCATGACCAGCTCGCACAAAATAACGATTCCGCTCCCAGACGATTGGCATCTCCATCTTCGGGATGGTGAGATTCTCAAGAAAGTCTTGCCTTATTCTGAAACAAATTTCGGGCGGGCGATCATTATGCCGAATCTCAATCCGCCCGTCGTCACGCATGAGCAAGCAACCGCCTACAAAACAAGAATTCTGACGGCTTGCCAAAGCACGGAATTTGAACCCTTAATGACGCTCTACCTCACAGAGCAGACCGATCCTCACAATTTAAGGATTGGTTTCCAGCAAGGAGCGGTCGTTGCTTGCAAACTTTACCCAGCAGGGGCGACCACCAACTCCGCTTCAGGCGTGAAACAAATCTCAGCCGTTTATCCGGTTCTTGAAACAATGGAAGCATTGGGAATGCCGTTGCTGGTTCATGGAGAAGTGACTGATCCCCATGTCGATATTTTTGATCGCGAAGCCGTCTTTATCGAGCAAACGTTAGCACCTTTGCTGAAGCGATTTCCAAAACTGAAATTGGTGCTTGAGCATGTCACCACCTTAGAAGGGGTCAATTTTGTCAAATCCCAAACCTCAGGAATGGCGGCGACTGTGACCCCCCACCATTTAGTGATCAATCGCAACGCTATTTTTGCGGGAGGGCTTCGGCCACATTACTACTGTTTGCCTATCGCCAAGCGTGAAATTCATCGAGAAGCGCTGGTTGAAGCAGTCGTTTCAGGAGACGCTCGCTTCTTTTTAGGAACCGATTCTGCGCCTCATTCAGATAGCAACAAAGAAATGGCCTGCGGTTGTGCAGGAATTTTTAACGTTCCGGTCTGCCTCTCTGTTTTGGCCCATGTCTTTGAGAATGCGGGAGCTTTGCATCAATTGGCGGGGTTTACTTCGTTGCATGGAGCATCATTTTATGGGCGAGAAGTCAACCGCCGCCAGCTCTCACTCGTGAAAAAAGAGACGCCGTTGCCGCTTCCCGATCAACTAAAAATAAAGGATGAAACGGTTACGGTCTTCGATCCAGGTTTTCCGCTCTACTGGGATTTAGCAGGATTGTAAGGGAATCCACCATTTCTTATTGAATAAATATAGAATCAATGTTGCCCCGAACAAAGAAGCAATAACAACCGTTCCCCAGATAAATTCCAAATTATTAGTAAAGAACCAGGTTGCTGTAAAAATCAAAGGAAATTCCACTCCTAGATACATGGCAGAAAATACGAATAAAACGGGCATGGTTCGACCAGAACCTTCAAAAGCTCCACTAATTGAGTAAATTGCACAAAAGAGTATTGTTGTCATTGACATATACTGCAAGTAAGTCACTCCTGTTGCTATTGTTTGAGGCTCTAACGAAAATAATTCCATAATTTGATTTGAAAAGAATGTCACAAAAAGACACACTCCTCCCATAATGAGCATACAAATCCCCGTAAATACGGGTATATTTTTTTGTATCGTATCAAGATCCTTACGGCCTATACAATGTCCAACTGTTACTGAGGCCCCCAATCCGATCCCGAAGTTTGCCATAAACAGAGTTCTAATAATTCGCACCCCAATGCCATACCCATCGCTAATGACCTTCGGGTAGTTGGCAACAATGGCCGTTAAAATTGTTTGTTCAAGATTGTATAGCAGCATGACTCCCCCCAGTGGAAGTCCAATCATGATGTATTTTCGATACAAATCGCCATTCCAGTAAAGATTTTCAAGAGTGAATACTTTAATTTGCATACGATTTTTTACTAAGCATCTGAAGGCAAAAAAGGCCGCAATAATCTGGGCGATGATAGATGCCCAAGCCGCACCAGCTATGCCCATTTCTGGCGCACCAACAAGGCCAAATATGAGCACTGGACTAAGAATGGCGTTACACATTATCGCAATCAGGGAAATCCACAAGGTTTTGCTTTCCTCACCTATGGTTCTCAACGCTGTCATTAACGTGGAATATCCAGGAAGGATTAACAATGAAATCCAGATAATGCTAGCATATTCCCACACATAAGAAGCGATGACTTGATCTTCAACATAAGTGTTTAAGGCAAGCAACATTGAACCGAAAAACATGACAGCCAGTATCACTCCCAGTAATATTTTCATTACAATTGCTTGAAATATAACTTCACTGATTTTTGACTTATCCGCGGATCCCACTGCCTGCGAAAAAACAGAGACTGTGCCAACACCAACAATCTCATTTAAAGATAAGACGAGGAAAAATATCGATGCGGCAATAGTG
>WASW01019250.1_pt1 | contig 28535 bp, 27 predicted proteins | sample 5698521 | NCBI WGS metagenome assembly WASW01 (sample SAMN11175560, study PRJNA528189) | sponge metagenome | isolation source: marine sponge | host: Leucetta | place: Antarctica: Western Antarctic Peninsula, King George Island | collected 2013-01
TGAGTACGCTAAGCACGAATGCCTAGCGCGTTTGTCTCAACCACAAACACCCACACTTATCAGTCATTCTGGTTGTTAAAGAGCGTATTCTAGAAATTAATTTCAGGAATTTTTTTGGTTGCGGGAACAGGATTTGAACCTGTGACCTTCGGGTTATGAGCCCGACGAGCTGCCAAACTGCTCCATCCCGCGTCCGTGTCGACATATGTAACGCCGAAAGATGAGACTATAGCAAGTTTGGGCATGCCTGTCAACGATTCCCTCACTTTTTATATAGACAGAAAGCCGCCTTAAAAATAAGAATGGCCGTCTTTCCATAAGCGGTTAGGCGGCTATTTTAAACATTAAAGTGCTAAATGTTTATTTGCCGATAGACCCAAATACTTTTTTAAGCAAACTACTCGCTTGTCCTAACGGATCTTTACGAATAGCGGCCTCTTCTTTTGCGATCATAAAGTACAGCCCATCTAGCGCTTTATTCGTCACATATTGCGCTATATTGGCATCTTCTTTATCAATCACGCCAAATTGACTCCCTACTTCTGCATACTTATTGTAGGTTTGAGCGAGTTGTACCTTAGCTGTTGCGTTTTGTACAATGGGCAAGAACTTTTCTGACATTTGGCTTGATGTGATTTTTTTAAAGTATTGTGTCGCCGCATCGTCAGGTCCAATCAAAATGGCCTTAGCATCAGCTAGGCTCATTTGCTTAATAGCGCTTATTAGCAAAGTTTTAGCTTCTGGTGTAGCGGCTTCTGCGGCACGATTCATCTTAAGTATTAAATCATCTGACTGCTCTCCCATACCTAAAAACTTCATCCCTTTTTTAATTTTCTTCAATGAATCAGGCAAAGGGATTTTGATTTCATTATTACCAAAAAAACCATTCATTATCCCTAAACTACCCACTGCTTTAGCAACGCCCTGATTCAGTGCTGCTTTTAAACCGCTGCTAGCTTCATCATGACTTAATGCATCTACACCTGAGCCAGTATCTTTAGAGACACTTTTGGTAACTTGGTCTTTGATTGATTTTAAATCTATGTCTTTAAAATCTAATGCATTCGCCTGACAACCTAGCGTTGCTAGTGCCGCTAGCAATATCATTTTTTTCATCACTTTTCCTTGAGTATTCATTAAACACGCTTAAAGTTTACACGTTTTTATTTCAACATAACTTTTACCGCTCTAAATTTAAAAAGCGCGTACACCCTTTAAGTATTTATTTTCACATTATTTATATTAAACAATAAAAAAGCCTCACTGAAACACAGCAAGGCTTTTAAAAGTTAGCAAATAACTAAACTAACAAAGCATTGACTCTAGCAACAAAGCTAGCGGGATCATCTAACTGTCCACCTTCTGCAAGCAAGGCTTGATCAAACAACACGTGCGCATAATCAGCAAACTTAGCATCATCTTTTTCTGCTTTCAAACGTTCCATCAATCGATGACTTGGGTTTACTTCTAAAATGGGTTTAGACTCTGGCGCATCTTGGCCTGAAGCTTTTAGAATACGTGCTAAATTACCTGAAAGATCATGCTCACCTGCCACCAAACAAGCTGGAGAGTCAGTAAGGCGATGGGTCACTCGTACTTCTTTGACAGTCTCTCCTAACGTAGCAGTGATACGTTCGACTAGGTCTTTTGATTCATCTTCAACTTTCTTTTGTGCTTCTTTCTCCGATGCGTCTTCAAGCTTACCTAGGTCTAAATCACCTTTTGCAATTGATTGTAGTTTTTTGCCATCAAACTCAGTTAAACCGCCTAATAGCCACTCATCCACTTTATCACTCATTAGCAAAACTTCGATGCCTTTTTTACGGAAAATTTCTAGATGTGGTGAATGCTGTGCTGCGGCAAAACTATCGGCAGTAATGTAATAAATGGCTGCTTGCTCTGATTTCATACGGCCAATATAGTCGGCAAATGAAACGTCTTGCACATCGGTATCTGCGTGTGTAGAAGCAAAGCGCATTAAGCCAGCAATTTTATCTTTATTGGCCGCATCTTCGCCTGGGCCTTCTTTCAGCACACGACCAAACTCAGTCCAAAATTTAGCATAATCTTCAGGCTTGTTTTTCGCCATGGTCTCTAGCATGCTTAATACTTTTTTAACTGACCCGTTTTTAATCGCTTCAACATCCCTGCTATCTTGCAAGGTCTCACGAGAAACATTTAACGGCAAATCAGCCGAATCAATCACACCGCGTACAAAACGCAAATATTGTGGCATGAGTTTTTCTGCGTCTTCCATGATAAACACGCGCTTCACATACAGCTTAATGCCTTGCCTACGCTCGCGATCGTATAAATCAAATGGTGCTTTTGATGGCACATACAATAAAGAAATATATTCTTGCTTACCTTCTACTCGGCTATGCGTATAGCTAAGCGGGTTTTCAAAGTCATGAGATACATGCTTATAAAATTCTTGGTACTCTTCTTCGCTTATGTCACTTTTCCCGCGCGCCCATAATGCAGATGCGGTATTCACAGTTTCATCTTCATCGGTTAGCACTTGCTCACCGTCAACCATGTCTGATTTTTTCATGAGGATTGGCAATGTAATATGATCTGAGTATTTACGAACGACTGTTTTTAATTTCCAATCATTCAAATACTCGCCTTCACTTTTACGTAAATGTAAAATCACATCTGTACCGCGTGATGCTTTTTCAACCGTATCAAGCGTAAACTCGCCCTCACCTGTCGACTCCCACTGTACAGCCTCTTTACTGCCAGCACGTCTTGTAATTAAAGTCACTTTTTCTGCCAATATAAATGCTGAATAAAAGCCAACACCAAACTGGCCAATTAAATTAGCATCCTTTACCTGATCGCCAGATAGCGCGCTAAAAAATTCTTTAGTGCCCGATTTTGCGATCGTACCGATGTTACTAATGACTTCATCACGATCCATCCCAATACCGTTATCAGATACTGTCACTGTGCGTGCTTCTTTATCAAAAGCAATACGGATACTTAAGTCACTATTATCTTCGTACAAACTGCCATCTGCCAGCGCTTCAAATCGCAATTTATCAGCGGCATCGGAAGCGTTCGATATTAACTCACGCAATACTATTTCTTTATTAGAATATAAAGAATGAATCATTAGTTGTAATAGCTGCTTAACTTCTGCCTGAAACTCTAACTTTTCTGATTTCTTTTTCGCCATATCATTCCTTTTGTACGTTCTATAAATACGTTAAACTTAAGCTAGTACGTTGGGTTAAAAAAAGTAATTTCAAGCATATTCATCAAACAATTTGTGAGAAAAAATGGCAACTATTGATATTGTTGAGATAAATAAAGAAACTTTTCAGGTTGCTGTTATTGCTAATAGCGAAACAACGCATGAAGTGAGCGTGCAAACAGCTTACGCCAGAAAGCTATCTGCAGGCAAAGTGAGCACAGCTGAGTTAATCAAAAAATCTTTTGAGTTTTTGCTAGCGCGTGAATCAAACACCAGCATATTAAGAAAATTCGATTTAACAGTTATCGGACACTACTTCCCAGAATACGAGCAAGAAATTAGCAAGTATTTTTGATTCTCCCTATAAAACTTAAGTGTGTTGTGTGCCTGCACACAACATATTCGTTAAGAAAATAATTAAAATGAAAAAGAAATCTATGATTCAACCCGAAACGTTATTAGCTGCAATCGATTTAGGCTCTAATAGTTTTCGCTTAGAAATTGGCCGATATGATGGCGGGCAAGTTCAGCGTGTCGATTACTTTAAAGAGCCAGTAAGACAAGGCGCTGGTTTAGATAGCGACCGTAACTTGGATCACGAAGCGATTGAACGCGGCCTTACCTGTCTTGCGCGCTTTGGCGAATCAATTAAAAACTTTCCTAAAAAACACGTGCGCGCAGTCGCGACACAAACACTACGTGAGGCAAAGAATAGAGATGTCTTTTTAAAGCAAGCGCGAAAAGTACTGGGCTATGACATCCAAGTTATTTCAGGTGTTGAAGAAGCTAGATTAATATACCAAGGCGTTTCACGTTTTTTACCGCAAACGGATGAACGTCGTTTGGTGATTGATATTGGTGGGCGGTCTACTGAATTTATTTTAGGCCAACAACTCACAGCGTACAAAACGGAATCACTAAGAGTAGGTTCAGTCACATGGTCGCTCAAACATTTTCCTAAAGGTGAAATGAGTGAAAAAAAGTTTGATCGTGCTGAAATTGCGGCAAAATCATTTCTTGACGCGATTGCTGGCGCTTATCAACAAAAACACTGGGATATTGCTTATGGGGCATCTAGTACTGTTAGCGCTATCGCCGATATTTTAGGTGAAGTCGGTTACGAAGAGGCGCGCATTACAAAAAAAGGTTTGCATTGGCTACGAGACGAACTCATCAAAGCAAAAAATGCAGCCAATATCAAGCTGCCTAGCCTGAGAGAAGATCGTAAACCGGTAATAGCGGGAGGCTTAAGTGTATTGCTCGCTATATTCGATTTGTTAAAAATCAATGAAATGCATGTCGCGAACGGTGCGCTACGCCATGGCTTGCTTTATGACATGATCACTGAAGACAGTGACGATTTAATTAATATGCGTGAAGATTCAGTTCAATTGCTGGCAAACCGTTTTTTAAGTAATGCACAGCACGCCACTAACGTAAGAGATACCGCACTGTTTCTATTTAACCGCTTTTTACAGCAAGGTTTAGATAATGATGATGAAGTTGAAGACCATAGAGATATGCTGGCTTGGGCTGCGACACTGCATGAAATAGGATTTGCCATCTCTCACACTGAAGTACATCGACATGGCGCCTATATACTGGACCATACAGAATTGATGGGGTTCTCTCAAGTGGAGTTACATCGCTTGAGTCAGCTAGTGCTTGGTCATTATGGTAAATTAAAAAAGTTAGATTTTGATTTGGATGATGTCGGATTTGTTGCACAACTATTATGCTTAAGGCTTGCCGTTATTTTTTGTCATTCACGCAACACGCCCGTGTTGAAAGATATTGACTTAAGCTTGCGTGATAAAACATTCAAATTGAAAGTGTCAGAAAGCTGGGTGCAAAAACATCCACAAACCGCTTATTTATTAGAAGAACAAGTGACCTCTTGGCAGAAAACAGACTGGACTTTAGCGATAAAGGTTTCTAGCTAATAAACTAACTTTAATCTTAACCATTATGCTGGCTCATTAAAGACGCTTGTGCAGATACCGTTTTGTACTGAGCACCACACTCAAACTAATTAGCCACAAGCGCATATTGACCACCTTCTTTCAATTGCCAGGCATCGACATTGTCATCTAAATATGGCTTAAGATAATTATTCACAATCTGATCTTGCATGTCTGCATCATTAATCGGCCAAGCCAGCTCTACTCGACGAATCATGTTTCTACTCATCCAGTCTGCGCTCGACAGCCACAAATTCACTTTACCACCAATATTAAAATAAAAAATACGTGAGTGTTCTAATAGTCGTCCTACAATTGATCGCACACGAATTCTGCCATTTAATACTGGCAAATCAACCGGTAAAATACAGGCGCTACGTACAATCAAATCAATCTCGACGCCGCGCTTAGCAGCATTAATCAATGCATGCACCAATCGTTCGTCTGTCAGCGAATTCATTTTTAATATCAAATGTGCCCCACCGCCTTTTAATACTGCATTTTGCGCTTTTTTAATATTTCTTAGCATCGCTGCTTGCAAGGTAAACGGTGCGACCAACAGTTGACGCATACGCGGCAATGGCAACTCACTTGTTAAATGCCTAAACACCGCATCCATTTCACGAGTGGTTGCTGCATTAGCAGTCAGCATCGATATATCCGTATAGAGCTTAGCTGTTTTTGGGTTGTAATTACCTGTAGAAAGATGTCCATAGCGTTTAATCAATTTGCCTTCACGCCGCATAATTAGCAGCATTTTGGCATGCGTTTTTAAGCCAACAATGCCGTAAACAACCTGCGCCCCTATTGATTCTAAAGCTTCAGCCCAGTTAATATTGGCTTCTTCATCGAACCTAGCTTTAAGCTCAACGACAACTAACACTTCTTTGCCACGTGCAACAGCTTCTTGTAATAATCTTAAAATACGAGAATCTGTACCTGCACGATAAATCGTTTGGCGAATCGCCAATACATTTTCATCTTTTACCGCCTCTTCCAACATTTGAATGACAACCTCGAAGCTTTCAAATGGCTGGTGAATAAGAATGTCTTTCACTTTAACTTGTTGCAAAATTGATTGATGCCTAATTAAAGATTTAGGCCATTGCGGATGATATTCATCAAACTTCAAATGCTCACCAGTTGCCATATCGGGTAACTGAATTAAACGTTCTAAATTAACAGGTCATCAACACGATATAACGCAGCTTTTGGCAAATTAAACTGCTCTAATAAAAAGCTTGCCAATTCTTCATCACAATCAGAAGTCACTTCCAATCGCACTGCTTCAGCATAAGGCCGATAAGTCAACTCTTCCCTAAGTGCCGTTCGCAAATTCTCAACATCATCTTCATCAAGATCCATTTCTGAGTTTCTAGTAACGCGAAATTGTGAAAAATTTAATATTCGCGCACCATTAAAGAGATCATTCAAATTAGCACGAATAGTGCTCGTTAATGAAACGAAGCATTGTTGTTGATTTCTACTTGTCTTAGGTAGCTGCACGATTCTTGGCACCACTCGAGGCACCCGTACAATGGCAATACTTTGCGCTTTAGAATTTGTATTCTCTAACTCAACAATAAAATTCAGCGATTTATTAGCCACTTGTGGAAAAGGATGTGTTGGGTCTAAAGCGATAGGCACCAGCAACGGTTTGACTTCACGTTTAAAGTATTCTGCAACCCATTTTACTTGGCTAGGTTTTCGCACACTGCCAGACACCAAATGCACCCCTTCTTTAGCTAGCGCGGGCATTAAGTCTTGATTGAAAAGCTGGTACTGTTTTGCTACAAGCGCTTGTGCTTTATTCGACACCTTCTTAAAACTATCGACAGTAATCTTTCCGCGTCGATCGTTTTCAATCTCAGCTTGTAATTGCGACCACATACGCACTTCAAAGAACTCATCTAGATTAGATGCCACAATACATAAAAAACGTAACCGCTCCAGCAATGGAAAGTCTTTCCGTTGCGCCAGCGCCAGCACGCGTTCATTAAAACTTAAAATGCTAATGTCGCGGTCTAATAGTTTTATTTTTTTAGTTGCCATTGATTCATTTTATGCCAAAAATCAATCAAAATGATGACGAATTTATTATTGTCTTCTGTGCGTCACTATTGGCAGTCTTTATTATTCACACTGTCGGCTTGATAAAATTAAAACTGAAAACAGTCAAATTAATTAGCTATATTTAGCCACTAATCGATTAATGGCTAGTTGTGCCGCTGCAAAACCAAATGGCGCAGTCACGCACACACTAGATCCATAGCCCGCACAGTTTAGACCAGTAATCGCCGCATCTTCCGGTACTTCACCAGCTGCACCTGCATCAGGTCGACTAGGTTTAATAACCGACTCATTGGAATACACGCATTGAATATCAAATTTTTCTGACTTTTTGCTGTTGCTCGCTTTAGGAAAACCATGGTCACGCCGCAATTGATTGCGCACCTTAGCTAGTAATCGGTCTCCTGTCACCGCTGATAAATCTGCAATTTGCATACGCGTAGGGTCTAAACGGCCACCAGCACTCCCTGCCATGATAAAAACTAATTGTTTGGCTTTGCAAAAAGCTGCCAGCGCAATTTTAGCTTTTGCATCATCGATGCAATCTACAATCACATCGCAATCGAAACTCAGCAAGTTAGCTATATTCTCAGGCGTTATAAAATCTTCAATGACTTGCACTGTACAACTTGCGTTAATGCTTAAAATACGCGCACGCATTGCACTGACTTTAGCTTTACCAAATGCACCATCAACGGCATGTAACTGTCGATTGACATTTGATTCTGCAATATTATCTAAATCTATTAGCGTAAGTGTGCCAACCGCATGACGGGCCAGCGCCTCTGCTGCCCAACTGCCGACACCGCCAATACCAATCACAACCACGTGTGCAGTCCGTAATTGCGCTAAACCTTGCTCACCATATAAACGCTTAACACCACCAAAGCGACGCTCAAAATCAACTTGACCAGTCATTTCTCTAAAATAACAAAAGCAGTTGCTAGGTTTTTTTCATCGCTAATACTGATGTGCATATGCTTAATATTTTTAGTTTTTACAAACTCACGTAACGCTGCCGCCAACTCAAGCTCTGGCTTACCTAATGCATCATGAGAAACAGCAATATTTTGAAAAGTAGCAGGCTCACGCAGACCAGTACCAAGCGCTTTCGAAAATGCCTCTTTTGCGGCAAAGCGCTTAGCTAAAAACCTTGATTTAATATTAGAGGCTTGATAACTCTTAAATTCACTTTCCGCCAAAATGCGTTTAGCAAAGTCATCGCCAAATTGGTCTATAGATGACTGTATACGCGCAACTTCAACAATGTCCGTACCGATGCCATATATCATTTTATTGCAGCATCTCTAATCAATGTTTTCATTTCACGTACCGCATTATCCCAACCTACAAACAGCGCATGCGCAACAATCGCATGTCCAATATTCAATTCTTCAATACCTGTTAATGCGGCCACCTTATGTACATTATGATTATTCAAGCCGTGCCCTGCATTCACCACCAACCCTAATTGAAGCGCATGCGTTAGCGCTTTTTGAATACGCTTTAATTCTTCCAGTTGCGCTACATCATCAGCCGCATCAGCAAAGGTGCCTGTATGTAGCTCTATAACCGGCACCCCCGTTTTATACGCCGCATCAATTTGTTCAATGTCAGGTGAAATAAATAATGAAACGCGCACACCAGCATCCATTAATTTTTTAGTTGCAGCAGTCACTTTATCAAAATGCGCGATCACATCTAAACCACCTTCTGTTGTTCGCTCTTCACGACGTTCAGGCACAAGGCATACATCTTGTGGTGCAACTTCTAGCGCAATAGCGATCATTTCATCAGTGACTGCACATTCCAAGTTCATTTTAGTCTGTAGCAACGGGCGCAAAGCAAAAATATCCGCATCTTGCATATGGCGACGATCTTCACGCAAATGCAAGGTAATGCTATCTGCACCAGATTGCTCCGCTCGCAATGCCGCTTGGATAACACTCGGATATTTAGTACCGCGCGCCTCACGTAAAGTCGCTACGTGATCAATGTTTACGCCTAGTTTAATCATGCTATCCCTTGTAAATCGAGTAGTAATTGTCTTGTGTGTAACGGCTTTTCACCTAAATAATGTGTGAGCAAGTAGCGCATCAGTTGTTTACTTTGTTGCTTAGTTTGTGCGCTTGCATAGTTATTTCTGGCCATATCTAACAAACTCTGCCCGTGCAATTGTACGCCATTTTTTGTAACTGATAACTCGCAAGCACCATATTCTGCCTCGTAACAATATATTTTACCTTCTAATATTGGCGCATCGTTTTCATCGATGGTTAATGGCACTGCATAGCCCATTTCTTGCAAAAGCTGCAGCTCGAAGCGGCGTAAGCATATTGCTAAATCTTCACCTTGTGACAGCGCTTTTAATGCCGTTTGATAAAAATCAAATAGTTGCTCATGCGCATCTTCTTTGGGCAATAAACGCAGTAGTAATTCATTTAAGTAAAACCCACACATTAATGCCTCACCTTGCAACATCACTAAACCATCAGCCCATTCTAAGCCATGCAATGTTTTCAGCTCATTTTTACCCGACCAAGTCGCTGCTAGCATCTGAAAAGACTGTAATTGACCACGCATCGCTGAACGCGGCCTACGTGCGCCTTTTGCCACAACAGCAATGCGACCATGCTGTTTTGAAAAGAGCTCCACAACCAAGCTAGTTTCTTTAAACGCATAGGTATGCAGAATATAAACCGCTTGGTTTTCTTGCTTGTATTGGTTAGTTTTCACGATTTATGTCTTAGCGCTTATGTTTAACGACTTAGATTTAAAGGCTTTGGTTTAAAGGCTTTGATTTAAAAGGTTCTGATTTAAAGACTTGGCTTTCAAAGCTACGACTGCCGATCAAGTTCTGCTAAACTTTGCAAAAGTTCATCATGGGCTTTTTCGATTAATAAAGGCACTAGCATCTCATCTTTTGAAAATAAGATCATGCCAAAATGGACACCCATTTCTGCACTTTCCGGCGTAAACTTACCGAAGCCATATCTTGAATTACGGATAAGTTGCCAGATGCCTTTAGGTTCTAAATATTCAGGCTTAGCAAAATAACGCTCCACATCTTCAGTTGCAACAGTTTCAAGTGCATAGTCATCTTGGTCTGCCAATATCACCCAACCCATTCCGCCTTCTTTATCTGTATTTTTTAACTGATATAAATACCATAAAGCATCTTCACAAACCAAATTAAAGACATTGTTAATATCACCAGTTTTACGGTTTATTGCATAATAAACACCTTGGTCATCTAAGGTGATAGGCTTGCCTTGCGCTGGCGTATTAAACACACGATTTGACATTGTATATTTATATCACTAATTTAAGGTAAGCTGATTAAATGCTCTAATTAATATAGCCGTAAATTTTATTTTGTAGGCTTAATAGCCAAGACTTTTTAGTGCTCTAGCATCATCTGCCCAGCCACCCTTCACTTTCACCCAGGTCTCTAAGTAAACCTTACTACCAAAAAGCCTTTCCATATCTTGCCTAGCTTCAGTAGAAATTTGCTTTAGCTTCACGCCACGCTTACCAATAATCATAGGCTTTTGACTATCTTTATCAACAATAATGACAGCAAAAATACGCCTTACTTTTTTAACCACTTCAAATTTTTCAATTTCGACAGTAATTGAATAGGGTATTTCATCTCCGAGCAATCGGAATATTTTTTCACGAATCATTTCGGCCGCTAAAAAACGTTCATTTTTATCGGTTATCTCATCGTCTTCATAGACAGCAGCTTGTTCTGGTAAATGTGCACGTGTTGCTGCTAGCAAATCATCTAAATGAAGATTCTTTTTTGCACTAACAGGCACAATACTTGCAAACGGGTGTAACAAATCAAAATCTTGAATCAAAGGCAATAGATTGCTTTTATCACCCATTAGATCAGCTTTATTCACAACCAATAATACTGGTTTATTTTTAGGCAACAAGCTCAACACTTTTTTATCTGCATCCCCTAAACCCATCGGTTCAATCACAAACAACACAACATCAACTTCTGTTAATACTTGCGTGACTGTTTTGTTTAAACCTTTATTCAGCGCATTGAGATGTTTTTGCTGAAAACCTGGTGTATCGACAAATAAATATTGCGTATCTTCTGTGGTATGAATACCAAGCAAGCGGTGACGTGTCGTCTGTGCTTTGCGTGAAGTAATCGCCAGTTTCATACCAAGAATATGATTTAATAAGGTCGACTTACCAACATTAGGACGCCCTACAATTGCAACTGTGCCACATCTAAAATTTTCCATTATTTCTTTATTTTGTCCAAAACTAATTCTGCAGCATGTTGCTCTGCGTTGCGGCGACTAGCGCCTTCTCCTGAGGTGACTATATTGAGCTTTTTGATATGGCATTCAACCGTAAAACTTTGCGCATGCGCCTCACCTTCAATTAAAACCACTTTGTAATCAGGTAACTCAATTTTTTTACTTTGCAAATACTCTTGAAGCTGAGACTTAGGGTCTTTATCTATCGACTTAGGGTCAATCGTTGTTAAGGTTTTTTCATACAATCGAAGCACTAATGCTTCTGCGGCAACAAAACCGCCATCCAAGTACGTAGCGCCAATAATCGCTTCCAACGCATCAGAAAGAATGGATGGTCGCCGCCATCCAGCACTTTTCAACTCACCTTCGCCTAATTTAAGATGGTCACCTAATGCTAAGGTAAGCGCGATTTCAAACAAACTAGATTCTTTGACTAATTGCGCACGCAGACGACTTAAATCACCTTCTGGCAAATGTTGAAACCGTTTATAAAGCTGATGTGCGACAATAAAATTAAGTACACCATCCCCTAAAAACTCAAGCCGTTCGTTATTGATAGCTGCATAGCTGCGATGCGTCAGTGCCTGCACCAATAATTCAGGTTTAACAAACTGATAGTCAAGACGCCTTTGTAGGCTATCTAATGACATTGATGCTAGTTTTCGGTCGATGCTTCAAAATCCATCAAAGCGCTTAAATTAAAGGCTAAAGGCTTAACAACTTGATACTCAATACTGAGAACACGCTCGCCACTTTCGCCCTTGCCGATGATCAAGTCGCTACTATCAACAACCGTCACATAACTCACATTGGCAGCTTTATCGAAGTTTGTCATGATTTCTTTCTTACTCATGCGAGCAAAATTCGAGTCCTCACCGATTCTTTTTATCACTTTTTCCACTGAAGCATGTTCTAAATAGACTGGTACAATTTTAATGCCAGCCAACAATATAGAAAGCGCTATTACTAGCGTAAACACCAACCCTAAAAATGTCATCCCATCTTGTTTTTTCATTAATATTTCCTTTGAAACTTAATATTTTGAATCAACATTTAGAAACTTTAGTATATTGAACTGCCAATTCTGCCAAAATTATCAAAATTAAACCATATGAAAAATGCTTTTCCTACTAAGTTGGCATCTGGCACAAAACCCCAAACACGCCCATCAGAACTATTATCACGGTTGTCACCCATTGCAAAATAATGCCCCTCTGGCACCACAATGCTTCCTCCATTTAAGAACTTCTGCCCAATTTCATTAGCATTATATCGGCTTGGAATATCATCATGAATCAAGATGTCATGTTTAATATTACCTAACTTTTCTCTTAGCTGGTTAGCACTAACCACATTGCCCTGTATTTTGTAAGAATAGTCTCCAACTGCTTGGATATCCACTTTTTTACCATTAACAATTAAACGCTTATCTACGAATTGGATTTCATCTCCGGGCAAACCAACCACGCGCTTAATATAGTCTATTGAAGGATTGGGCGGGAAATGGAATACCGCCACATCACCACGCGCTGGCTCATTTATTTCAAAAAACATCTTATTAATAACAGGCACACGCAACCCATACGTGTATTTATTGACCAATATATAGTCACCTGCTAACAACGTTGGCATCATTGAACCAGAGGGAATTTTAAATGGCTCTGCTACAAAAGAACGAATAACAAACACCAACAAAATGACTGGAAAAAAGCTTTTTGCATATTCTACGATAACGGGTTCATCTGCAGCGCTAGCTCGCTTTTTTTGAAAAAACAAATAGTCAACTAGCCAGATCACCCCTGTTAACAACAGAATTAAAACCATAAAAAGTGGAAAACTAATAATGCTGTTATAAATACCAACTAAACCTAAGGCGATTAAGCCGAAAAATAACCACTGCATTATTTATCCTCCACTCTTAGAATAGCCAAAAATGCTTCTTGCGGAATTTCTACATTACCCACTTGTTTCATCCGTTTTTTACCTTCTTTTTGCTTTTCAAGCAGTTTTCGCTTACGTGATACATCACCACCATAACATTTAGCCAATACATTTTTACGCATTGCTTTAACAGTCTCTCTGGCAATAATATTTGCACCGATAGCCGCCTGAATCGCTACATCAAACATTTGGCGTGGAATTAACTCACGCATTTTTGATACCACTTCCCTGCCGCGATAAAGACTGTTATTACGGTGCGAAATCAAACTCAGTGAATCAACACGCTCACCGTTCACCATAATATCAAGTTTCACTAGATCTGCGGCGCGAAACGCTAAAAATTCATAATCCATAGAGGCATAACCGCGTGATACCGATTTTAAACGATCAAAGAAATCCAATACAACCTCATTTAACGGCATCTCGTAACTAAGCATTACTTGCCGCCCCATATACTGCATGTTCTTTTGTATACCACGTTTATTATTACATAGGGTCATCACCGGGCCGACGTAATCTTGCGGCATCAACAAGTTTACGTTGATAATCGGCTCTCGAATCTCTTCAATATGTGAAGGCTCTGGTAATCGCGATGGGTTTTCAATTTCCTTTACTGTGCCATCTTTTAGCAACAACTCGTAAATAACGGTAGGCGCAGTCGTGATTAAATCCATATCATACTCACGCTCTAAACGCTCTTGGACAATGTCCATATGCAGTAAGCCTAAAAAACCACACCTAAAGCCAAACCCTAAGGCGGTAGAGTTTTCTGGCTCAAATATCAAGCTTGCATCATTAAGGCTAAGCTTCTCAAGCGAAGTACGCAAAGCTTCAAACTGGCTAGATTCAACCGGGTAGAGCCCTGCAAAGACTTGTGGCTTCACTTCTTTAAAACCATCTAAGGCTTCTTTTGCTGGGTTGTCAACAAGTGTGACAGTGTCGCCCACTTTAGCCGCTGCCAGCTCTTTAATGCCCGCAATGACAAAACCAACCTCACCTGCCGAAAGCGAAGCTTTTTGTGAAGACTTAGGCGTAAAGACACCCACTTGCTCACACAAATGCTGTGTGCCAGTGGCCATCATACGAAACTTGTCCTTTGGTTTTATCTGGCCATCAATCACGCGCACCAACATCACCACACCAACATAGTTATCGAACCACGCATCAATCACTAGTGCTTTTAATGGCCCGTTCACATCACCTTTGGGTGATGGTACTTTAGTGATAACGGCTTCGATCACATCACGCACGCCTAATCCAGTTTTTGCTGAACAATGCACGGCATCACTTGCATCAATACCAATCACATCTTCAACTTCTTGCATCACACGTTCTGGCTCAGCCGATGGTAAATCAATTTTATTAAGCACTGTTGTCACCTCAACACCTAAATCAATCGCGGTGTAACAGTTAGCAACGCTTTGTGCTTCGACGCCTTGGCTTGCATCAACAACCAGCAACGCCCCTTCGCAAGCGGAAAGTGACCGGCTAACTTCATAACTAAAATCGACATGACCAGGGGTGTCAATTAAATTTAATTGATACACCTCACCATCATCCGCTTTGTAATCAAGCGAAGCGGTTTGCGCTTTAATTGTAATACCGCGCTCACGCTCAATATCCATACTATCCAGCACTTGCGCTTCCATTTCACGGTCTTGTAGGCCGCCGCACAGATGAATAATACGATCTGCCAAAGTGGATTTACCATGGTCAATATGCGCGATAATGGAGAAATTGCGAATGTTTTTCATTCAATATTTATGAAGTTAAATCAGCAGTTAATTAAAAAAGAAAGGCGCATAATGCGCCTTTCTTAAACAACGAGCATTTTACAACAAATGCAATATTGCCATCTATTTATTTACTTTAATGGGTACATAGAGTGTATTCCCACCACGCTGCACTAATACGGCAACTGTCTTGCCAGCCGCAACAGCATTGATTTGCTTATTAAATTGGCTTACGCTCTGTGTTTCGCTATTGTTTAAACCAAGAATCACATCGCCACGACGAATACCTGCTAATGCTGCCGCACCATCGCTTTCAATCACCAACAACCCGTTTTTTCCATTCAGTTTTTGCTTTTGCTTGGCCGTTAACGCTTGCAGTACTAAACCAACTTTATTGGCTTTTTCTTTCACAGGCGCTTTATTGGTTTGTGCAATATCAATCCCCTCAGATGGCATTTCACCAACACTTAATCTAAGATTTTTAGCTTTACCTTTACGCAGAATATCAACAGCAACAGATTTACCTGGTTTCGTTGCGCCAACCACACGCGGCAAATCAGCTGACCGGTTAATAACGATATTATTAAATTTAGTAATCACATCGCCAGCTTCTAAACCACCTTTTTCTGCAGGGCCATTTTTTTCAACGCCTGCAATGAGCGCACCATTGGTATCTTTCATGCCAAACGATTCAGCCAATTCTTTTGTAATCTCTTGAATGGCAACGCCTAACCAACCACGTGTAATTTTTCCGGTTGCTTTCAATTGATCTGATATATTAATCGCTACGTCGATAGGAATGCTGAATGACAAACCCATTGAGCCGCCACTGCGACTGTAAATTTGTGAGTTAATACCAACAACTTCACCATCCAAATTAAACAATGGTCCACCTGAATTGCCTGGATTAATAGCCACATCTGTTTGGATGAATGGCACATAATTTTCTTGTGGCAATGCGCGGCCTTTCGCGCTGACAATACCTGCTGTCATCGTGTTTTCTAAACCATAAGGGGAACCAATCGCTGCGACCCATTCACCCACTTTAAGTTTTGATGGATCACCTATAGTAACTGCCGGTAAATTTGTCGTCTCAATCTTAATTAAAGCAACATCAGTACGCTTATCAAAGCCAATAATTTTGGCCTTAAACTCACGCTTATCTGATAACTTAACAATCACTTCGTCTGCTTCGTTCACCACATGCGCATTGGTTAAAATATAACCGTCATGACTAATAATAAAGCCTGAACCTAGCGACTCAGATTTATATTCCTTACCACCTTGACCTGGGCCGCCCCCACCTGGAAAACCTGGAATGCCAAAACGTTTAAAAAACTCTTCAATATTTTTATCATGTGGCATGCCGGGAAAAGGCATTCCATTGCCACGCCTTTTCGTCACTTGCGTAATACCTATATTAACCACTGCCGGGCCTTGTTTTTCAGCTAGAACCGTGAAATCAGGCAACCCTGTCACTGCTGCATGCCCTGCACTAATAAATGCAACTGACAATAAAAATAATGTTGTTGATATTAATTTTTTAAACATCTATCTACCTTACTTAATAATTAAAATTCTATAACCGCTTTGTCTACATCCGTGTGGTCTAAACGCAAAATGGTCGGTTGATGCATTTTGTAATAAGCGTGCCCAGAAGCATGCCCTTTAACCCAAACAAACCCACCCACTAAACCCACAATTGCGCCTACAATTGCCACAAGATCAGAACGCACTATCTGTGATGCTAATATAGCGCCAGCTAGCATCGTTACAAGAGGCACTACGTATAAATATAGCGCACTTTTCATTACGGCACGCTCATCAATGCCAACAATCACATGATCGCCGACTTGCGCATTAATATTATTTTCTGCTTTAAAGCTTGCTTGTTTATGTGCAAACAGCTTGCCCCAAATCGCGTTACCACAGCCACGTGTTTGCCCACACAACCCACAAGCCTTTTTACGTACGACTTCTAAAGTCGCTACAGATTGGCTATCTGTCGCTTGCGCTAATGTGAGGATAATTGCACTTTCTTCTATCATGACAATATTAAGCTTTTACTGAATTGAGATTCAAAAATGATTATTCTGAGGCGAGTTGTTTTTTAAAACTGATGGCTTTCGATATTTGCATCACTGTTTTAGCCGGCACTTCACCAACCACCACCACTTGATGCCCATCAATTACATTCGCACAAATATTAGTAGACCCCATCTCCATATGACCTGTTTTTGGTCGCTTACCTTTAGCCATCGGTTCAATAAAAATAGACACTGAAGCGATTCCATCAGAAAAAATCATCTGATTAACAACGGTTTTTTTATCAGCGGAAACACGTTTTACATGATTGATTTGACGATAACCAACAGGCAGCTGCGCGACTATCCAATCATCAGTCACCTTTTTGAGTTCAGTTTCATCTTGCATTTCATAACGCTTAGTGACGTCTATCTTAGGCTGAAACCAATTTAAGTTTTGAGCGTTAACCATAATACTTAATTCATTAAAGTATATTTTTTCCAGTGCGGTTTTCTTCGTATTTAACAACACCATTTTCACCAAAAGCCCAAACTCTATATCAGTCCAAATTTTATAGCTATAGCGAAAAGCATCGTTCGGCATTAAGTCTACAATCTGCGCGTGCCTACCTGCCACATAATCAGTACCGACTAAACGCGCATCATAATTAGCTTTTATACCCTCCATATTGGTTGGCAACATGGCAGGAAACAGGTTCTGACCACGCCTTTTTTCAATCATCACTTTTTGTTTTTTAGGTTGAATAATCACGATGTTATTACCTTCGCTATACACTTCCCTAGGCTTATCATCCAACACCACATTGCGCGTAAACTCACGGCCATCATTATTCATGTGTTTAATTTGTACAATGCGAGTTTGATTACCGTTTTGATAAACAAATTGCCCTTCATAATTCAATTGACGCGCTGCATAGGCAGATTTTTCCAACATTTTCCATGCTGATTCGTCTGCTGCCACACCAACACTCGCTAATATACAAGCGAGCATTGCAAAATAGCGCAACATTACTGTTTTGACTCCGGGAAGTTGGCTGTTTGAATATAGTAAGCTGAGCCGCTTGGCGCTGCAGATTGATGCGCTTGCAAGTACTCCATTGGGACGCTCTTAGCAATTTCTATCGGCGACATGTCTTCAGATTCTACTATCTGCTGTTGCAACAACATTAAACCAACAAACATCACAGCAGCAAATGATGCAGCGACAGACCAAAGTTTAGTATTGCCAAATGTACGATGGTCAGATTTTTTTTCTGCCGTTTGTGTGGCACTGCTATTCTTATTCACCGCTAGTACCGTTGGCTCAGCCTCTAAAGCAGTCATCACTTTATCGCCAAATGCTGAATGCATGTCAGTATCGCCACGCATTGCATCACCAATTAAATGATATTGTCGCCACGTCTCACGTAATTCACTACCTGGCTTCATTGCCGTAACAATATGCTCCGAACCTTCAAGCTCAAATTCACCATCAATCAGTGCAGATAATTGATCTTTCATTTTTTAACCTCTAACAAAACTTTACCAGCGTTTATTTTCTGGTGTATCTAATAATGGACGTAATTTAGTGCCGATGGTTTCTCGCGCCCTAAATATACGAGAACGTACTGTACCGATTGGACATTGCATAATATTGGCAATCTCCTCATAGCTTAAGCCTTCAAGCTCGCGTAACGTAATGGCAGTACGCAACTCTTCAGGCAAGCTTTCCACTGCATTATTCACTGTCTGACCAAGCTGTTTAGTCATCAACGCAGTTTCTGGCGTTTCCATATTGCGCATTTCGCTACCGCCTTCAAAATTCTCAACATCTTCAATTTCAACGTCTTGCAACACTTGCGGCTTGCGCTTCATAGAAACCAAATAGTTTTTAGCCGTATTGACACCAATACGATAAAGCCATGTGTAAAAAGCACTGTCGCCTCTAAAATTATGCAGTGCGCGATAAGCTTTTATGAACGACTCTTGCACCACATCTTCAACTTCAGCTTGGTCGCGCAGCATGCGGCTAAGCAAACGTCCAAGCTTACGGTGGTATTTTTCAACCAACAGCCCAAAAGCCTTTTTATCGCCCGCCTGTGCCCGTTCAACCAATACTTGGTCAAGCTCACGATTGCCAACTACAGGCTTATCGTTTGGCTTATCTGCCATCAAGTTATCGCTCCCTATTTTTACCAGCTTAATATCGTTAGTATACGACTTTAAAGCAGGTTCCACGAAACTTGTACGCGACAATTCTTCAATTTTCTTTGTGTACAGCATGCCTTCTCCCAACTAAATCACAATTGATGACGAGATTAATCTCTTGTAGATTTATCTTTACTAGCTTATGTATAAAGACACAGTTAAACTATTATTAGTTCACTCATTTCTCATCATTTTATGGCGCAACAATACGACACCCTCATTATCGGCAGTGGCTTAGCCGGCCTTACGCTGGCCTTACAATTAGCCGACCAGCAAAAAGTTTGTTTAGTCAGCAAGCGTCAAATTAGCGATAGCGCTAGTAATTGGGCCCAAGGTGGCATTGCAGCTGTCATTAATCATAAAGATTCGGTTGAGGCGCATATTAAAGACACATTAATTGCTGGCGCTGGCTTATGTGATGAAGCCATCACACGCATGATTATTGAACATGGGCGAGAAGCCGTGGAATGGTTAATTGACTTAGGTGTGGAATTTACACGTGAAAATGATGATAGCGATTTCCATCTCACGCGTGAAGGAGGTCATAGTCACCGACGTATCCTCCATGTCGCAGATGCCACAGGCAAAGCGGTACAAGAAACACTTGCACAACGCGTGCGCAAACACCCTAATATCACCATACTAGAAAACCATATTGCGGTTGATTTAATCACAACAAAAAAACTGCATAAAACACAAAAAAATAGCTGCTTAGGTGCTTATGTGCTTGATATTGCCTCAGGCAAAGTCCTCACCATCGGCGCCCAGCACACTTCACTTGCAACAGGCGGCGCTGGCAAGGTCTACTTATATACCACCAATCCTGATGTCAGCACTGGCGATGGCATCGCCATGGCTTGGCGTGCAGGTTGTCGCATTTCTAATATGGAGTTCGTCCAATTTCATCCAACTTGCTTATTTCACCCGCAAGAAAAATCATTTTTAATTTCTGAAGCTGTGCGTGGTGAAGGTGGCTTATTAAAGTTAGCTGATGGTACGCGGTTTATGCCAAACCATGATGAACGCGCAGAACTGGCACCGCGTGATGTTGTTGCGAGGGCCATCGATTTTGAGATGAAAAGATTAGGCCTAGATTGTGTCTATTTAGACATCACACACAAATCACCCGCATTCATTAAAAAACACTTTCCAACCATACACCAACGCTGTTTAGCGCTTGGTATCGACATCACAACATCGCCTATCCCTGTGGTGCCAGCAGCACACTATAGCTGCGGCGGTGTCATGACCAATCATCATGGTCAAACAGATATTGATAATTTATATGCCATTGGCGAAACCTCTTGCACAGGGTTGCACGGTGCAAACCGTTTGGCCAGTAACTCATTACTCGAATGCTTAGTGCTGGCGCGTGCCGCTGCTGCCAATATACTAAAAGCTAAACCCCGCACCATGCCAGATTTACCCTACTGGGATGAAAGCCGCGTCACTGACGCCGATGAAGAAATCCTTATTACCCACACCTGGAACGAGCTACGCCGTTTTATGTGGAATTACGTTGGCATCGTACGCACCAATAAACGCTTAAGCCGCGCCATGCATCGCATCCAAATGCTACGAGATGAAGTGCATGAGTTTTATAGCAACTTTAGAGTCAGTAATAACTTAATCGAGCTACGTAATTTACTACAAGTATCTGAACTGATTGTTAAAAGTGCCATGCAACGACAAGAGAGCCGCGGCTTGCATTACAGTAGAGATTATCCAGAATTACTCCCTGAAGCCGAACCAACGATATTAAAGCCAGACGATCATTACAGCCTACTAGATAACAAACACGGGCATTATTTGTTTGACGCTTACTAAGAAGCATGCAAAAAGAGTACAAACCGATTAAAATCTAACTTTATTTAATTTAAAATTCACTTAAAACTGTAAGGAAACATAATGCAAATCGCCATGAACTCCGTCGTCACTATGACATATGAACTAAAAAATAGTAAAGGTGAGCTATTAGAATCAAGCAAAGAACCAGTCACTTATTTGCATGGCGGGTACGACAATATATTCCCTAAAGTTGAAGAAGCGATGCATGAAAAAAAAGTGGGTGACACTGTCGAAGTCACGTTAGAACCCGCGGATGCATTTGGTGATTACGATGAAGAACTTGTACAAATTGAACCTGAAAGCGCCTTCCCAGAAAAAGACATAAAAGAAGGCATGCAATTTGAAGGTGAAGATGACAAAGGCGAAGTGATTTTATACACCATCACCAACATTGCCGAAGGCAAAGTCGTTGTCGATGGCAATCATCCTTGGGCAGGTGAGCGCTTACTATTTACGGCCACCATTACTGAAGTCCGTTCAGCCAATGAAGAAGAAGTGACTCACAAACATGTACATGGCGCTGGTGGGCATCATCATTAAATTTGATGCATTTCTTATTTAGATTTAGGACGCATTAAATTTCAATAAACTACTGATAAAGTTATGATTAATGTCAAAAATTTACAACAAAAAGTATCAATGACGCAAAGTATTACGTCATTTAGGATATCTACTTTACGTTGAAAAAGGGGACGCTACCCTTTTTCAGTAAGCCACTGGTAATAAGTACACTATTACAGCAAAGATAAAATAAATGGTGTCAGATTGAGAGATAAAAGGGTAGCGTCTCCTTATTTCCTTATTTCTCCCCTAGTGTCCCCTTATTTCTAGTCATTAAGGGCTAGGCCACAATTTGGTGCCTGTGTGAAATTGCGACCAGGCAAACCAAAAGGCTTGGTGAGTACCTAAATCACCACCTTGAGTATCGAATGCGCGCACACCACCTGCGTCGAGAACCACTTTAACCCCATCGACCTCCACTAAATCACCTGCATCTAAAGCCGCTATCAAACTGGGAACATGAAAGGCAATTGGGGCACCAGCGCTCGTCACAACGCCCAGCACATCTTCTTGCGCTGCCAAGCGCGGATCAACGTCACCAATCGGAAAAATCGGTCCATTGGCATCGCGACCATTGCGGAAATCAAAATCTCGCCCTAAGGCTAATCGCTCTACCAACACTGTGGTTTCAGGGTGAGCTTTTTTCCAGGCGCCCCAACTAGTAGTCACCACACTGGCCTGCTTCAGCTGTATCCCCTGTTGAGCTAGTGGCCCTGTTACGGCCGTACCCAAGAAGGTGTCAAAAACTGATTGCGTCACTAGGTCATACATGACTTTATTAGAGCGGATCAGCAAACCTGAGGTGCGTAACACAGAACGTTCAACGCCCGCAGGCAACTGATCGGTGAACCAGGCTTGGGCCGATCCACACAGTGTGCAATAAGGGATGCCAAGGCTGCGACCACCCAAAGTGTCGTTCACCATTTCTCGCACTTCCATGATACGCCGCGGGTAGGCACGGTGCTCACCGTTGACCGAAACACCAAACACCATTGCATTGTCACTTAACCAGCCTGCACCCTTAACATCGCTGACTTCTGGATTATCTGCCGCCGGGATGCAGTTGCAGGGCTGCTCCGTTTTACCGAAGAGGCGAGCGTCGATGTCGACACCACCCCAGGATACGTGGCGCCAGTCGATCGTGCCGGGGGAAAACAGCGGTGCCCAGGCCGGAATGACGCTGGTGTAGATCTGGCGTTTATAGCTCAGGTAGTCCGGTGGTGCAGGGATATCCCAAGCGATTAATCGGTTCACCGCCTTATCCCAAATATCAAAGCCTCCCAACTGTTTACCCAACAGTGCGTTCAGCACCTGTGTTATTTTCCCGCTAAATTCTCTGCTGTTTGGAAAGCGCATAAGGTCGGTAAGTATCCATGCAAGACGCGCATCCCTAGTATCGGCTAATGTGCTTAGCGCTTCGCTCCTCTTCTCGCCGTCGCCGAGGTTTCTAATCAGTACATCTAAGGCATCGCGAGTTGCCTTTGTTAGTTGCTTGTCGATGACCTTTGGTGGTGATCCAAAATCGATGGCTCGGCAAAGCGGCACGCGCCACGGCCGTCTTGGCAAAGGGCTCTGGTTCCACGGAAAAAGAGAAAGCGCTATAGGTAATCACTGCTAGCAACATGACTACAGGGATAAGGATGTATTTCATCATGGCCAAGATCCAATCTCCTTACGTCTAAGCATTTTGTTTTATAAGTTTCTATGACCACCAAAGGAACGATGAGGTTCCTTACTGAAAATTAGAAACAGGATAGCCGAATTTCTTCGAGCAAGTTATGAAAGGTCTTTATGAAAATCCAGAACCATTCATCATAGTGCTGACTAGTGCTGATATATGCCGACGATGATAAAACATGCCTTCTTTCTGATTGGAGCTATGGTTTCATTCTGATCGTGGGATTGGTTATGCTGTGCTTGAATATCAAACTTTGTTAGGGCAATATGGTATTAAACTCAGCATGAACTGACCTAGGCATTGTACCGATAATGCGCATATTGAATCATACTTCCATTCGTTTAAAAGTGAGTGGAGTCATGGTCATCAGCTTAAGAGAGGCAAAGATTTGAAAATAGCGGTAAAGCAGTATATTGAGGGCTTTTATAACCCTGTTCGTTTGCATGCTGGGATTGACTATCAATCACCCGTCACAATGGAAATGGCAACTTAACTTGTTTCCACTTTTTACAGGCAAGTTCAGTCGCCCTTTAATATAAACATTATGCGTCTAATTATTTTATTCAGTCTAGTCTTTGCCGTCGTTTTGTTATGGTACCTACGCAAGCAGGTGCGCCGCGTGCGCAGGGAAAAGTTATTTAAAACGCCATTAGATGCTAGTCGGATTGCTATTTTGCAAAAGGATGTCACTATTTATTCGAAGTTACCACAAACCCTGCGCGAAGAGTTACATGGTCACATTAATATATTTTTAGATGAAAAGAAGTTTATTGGGCGTGAAGGTATTGAGATTACAGATGAAATGAGTGTCGTTGTGGCGGGTAATGCTTGTTTGTTGTTGTTACAGGGCAATAAACGTCGTTTCACTGGATTTTCATCTATCTTGATCTATCCAAATGCGTACATCGCACATGAAGTGCAACGTGACGGTTTGCTGTCCACCGAACAGCCTAGTACACGGGCTGGTGAATCATGGGTACGGGGCCCGATTGTGTTGTCATGGGCAGATGTTCGTAGTGGTTCGGTCAATGCTGAGGATGGTCACAATGTGGTGATACACGAGTTTGCACATAAATTAGATGAGCAAAGCGGCCATATGAACGGTTTGCCCGTGCTTAGCAATGCATCACACTATAAAGAATGGAATAAGGTATTAAGCGAAGAATACAACGCACTGCATGAACGCGCAAAACGAGGTGGTAATAAAGCATTAGATGCGTATGGCACGGTTTCACCAGCTGAGTTTTTTGCGGTGGCAAGTGAATCTTTTTTTGAGAAACCAGTGCAAATGGAAAAAAACCTACCGGAATTATATCAGCAGCTACAAACCTTTTATAACATCGACCCTGTTTCATGGCATTGATTAATGATTGATTTCACTGCTAGACTGGAAAAATTTCATCGCACAAATGACATAGAACAAATGAAACAGCCACACCATTTAAACGTTAGCGCTAGCCTTGGAACCAAAATATCATAATGACAGACGCCCCAATAGATACGACGTTAATTACACCGAAGACGCTCGAGCACTATAACCAACGTGCTGACGAGTTCTGGACTGGCACACGTGACCATGATGTGAAACAGAATATCGACGTGCTACTACGACATATCCATGGTACGCACCCCTTATGTATACTCGATTTCGGATGTGGCCCTGGCCGTGATTTGGTTACATTTCGCAACTTAGGACATGAACCGATTGGCTTAGATGGCGCTTCGCCTTTTGTCGACATGGCTCGTAAGCATAGTGGTTGTGAGGTATGGGAGCAGGATTTTCTTGCATTGAAGCTCCCACCCTGCCGCTTCGATGGCATTTTCGCCAATGCCTCACTGTTCCACGTGCCAAGCCAAGCGCTGCCACACGTGTTGAACGAGCTTCACTCGGCACTCAAACCAGATGGAGTTCTCTTCGCTTCAAACCCAAGAGGGCGTAATGAAGAGGGCTGGAGTCAAGGCCGATATGGGGCATATCATGACCTAGCATCATGGCGCACGTTTCTAAAAGCAGCAGCATTCTCCGAGTTGGAACACTACTATCGTCCACCAGGGCTGCCACTTGAGCAGCAACCTTGGCTAGCTAGTGTATGGCGCAAGCGCTGAGCGTCTAATGATTGCTAATGTCGAAAGACTATCCCCCTTAAACGTCATGAATGACTAACTTGGTCATAAATGTTAATGTAGAAGTGAACAAGGCCAGCACAAAGCTAGCCTTAGTTATAAAAACCCCAATAAGTACTAAGTCCCCTAATTTCAAACAAGAAAGTAAAAATGGCCTATACAGAAAAATTTCAAAACCTTGCTGATGCAGCACGTTCCCGCGTAAAGGAAGTATTACCTGAAGGCGTGGATGATTTATTGGCTAAAGGCGCTGTTGCATTGGATATTCGAGACAAGGAAGAGCATGACAAAGGCCATATCGAGGGCTCACTAAATATTAGTCGTGGCAAGCTGGAGATGCTGGTAGAAGGTGTGATTCCAGACCTTGACGCCACCATCCTTTGTTACTGCAATGCTTATAATCGTGGTGCGCTATCGGCAGATACACTAAGCAGCATGGGCTACACTAACGCAAGGTTTATCGCTGGTGGCCTTAATGCATATCGTAAACTTGCCTAGTGGTCTGCCGCGCGAAAGTGGCTGTTACCAACTAAGGCGTTACGATACTGGCAAGGTGCATCATCAATCTCGCTAAGTGAGAATGCACTAAGCCGATTGAGAAATCTCTTTCAATTTATACAACAATTCCAACGCTTCTTTAGGCGTTAAGTCATCAGGCTGTACAGTTTCCAACTCACTCACCAACGGGTGTTGTGGCGCTTCTGCGGGGCTCACTTCAGCCGCAAACATATCTGGCTGGTCTTTATTTTGTAGCACTTGGTTATTTTCTAGCTGCGTTAATTTTCTTTTTGCTGTATTGACAACTGATTTGGGTATACCCGCCAATTGCGCCACTTGTATGCCGTAACTTTGATTAGCCGCGCCCGCTTCTACTTTGTGTAAAAACACGATGGTTTTATTATCACCAGCGCCATGCTCTACTGCATCAAGGTGTACATTAGCCGCTTGTTTATAATCATCAACAATCCGTGTGAGCTCAAAGTAATGGGTAGCAAACAGCGTCAGTGATTTATTTTTATCTAGCAATTGTTTCGCGACTGCCCATGCCAAACTTAAGCCATCAAAAGTACTGGTGCCACGCCCTATTTCATCCAACAACACTAAGCTTTTATCAGTCGCGTTGTGCAATATATTAGCCGTCTCCGTCATTTCAACCATAAAGGTAGAGCTGCCCCCTGCCAAATCGTCAGAAGCACCTATTCTTGTGAAGATACGATCAATTTTGCCGATGTTAGCGACACTTGCCGGCACAAAGCAGCCACAATAAGCCAACAATACAATAATGGCGGTCTGCCGCATATAGGTCGATTTACCGCCCATATTAGGGCCAGTAATCAGCAATAATTGACGATAAGCATTTAAGTTAGCATCGTTGGCGACAAAAGGCTGTGTAATGCTTTCTACCACGGGATGACGACCACCAATAATTTCCAAGCTGCTTTCTTGTACAAAATTTGGTTGTATATACTTAAGGCTAATGGCACGCTCGGCAAAGCAACATAACGCATCCAAACTTGCTACAGCACCTGCATTGGTCTGTAGTTGCGGTATAAACTGCGTAAGCGCATCTAACACTTGTTGGTACAACATTTTTTCACGCGCTAATGCACGCTCGTTCGCGCTCAACACTTTATCTTCAAACGCTTTAAGCTCAGGCGTAATAAAACGTTCTACATTTTTTAATGTTTGTCGGCGCCGATATTCTGTTGGTGCATTTTCAGCTTGCGCACGACTAATCTCGATATAAAAACCATGCACACTGTTATATTCCACTTTCAGATTGGTAAGCCCTGTACGCGCTTTTTCTGCCACTTCATATTGCAGCAAAAAATCACCATGATTGGTTTGCAATGCACGCAATTCATCTAGCTCGCCGTCATAACCATCGGCAATGACGCCACCCTCGCGCAGTAATGTTGAAGGCTCAGCTTTAATCGCCTCCTTTAATATTGCCATCGCTTGTTCTGGCGCTGTTAGATGCTCACTGAGTGTTTCAAGCAGATCAACTTTATTACTCAACAGTAATTTTTGCAAAGCAGGTAAATGCTGCAAGCTATCGCGCAAGGTCGATAAATCTCGCGGCCTAGCAGTTTGCAAAGCAACACGTGCGGTGATGCGTTCAATATCAGCAATCTGCTTTAATACTTCATGCAAGGCAGCATGCTGGTCATTTTGAATAAACTGCGCCACCGCTTCATGGCGTTTTTCGACTAATGCGCCATCACGCAAAGGGTGATGCAACCAATGCCGTAACAGACGTGCACCCATTGCCGTTTGCGTCGTATTCAATAATGAATAAAGGGTAGGTGACACTTCACCACGGATGGTGACATCAATTTCTAAATTACGCCGTGTTGCTGCATCTAACTGAATATATTGGCTACTTTGCTCAACGCTCAAACCCACAATATGCGGCAACGCTGTGCGCTGTGTATGTTTAACGTATTCTAATAAAGCACCTGCAGCGGCAACAGCGGCAGTTAATTCTGCACAGCCAAAACCTGACAAATCACGCGTGTTAAATTGCTTGCTTAACCCAGCGCTTGCACTGGCAACATCAAATTGCCAAGCTTCCATGTGTTTTTTTGCCGCTTTATGCTGCGTTATTGCAGTATGTTCTGCATCGTCTGCGCATACAATTTCTACTGGGTTAATGCGTGCTATTTCTTGCCCTAGTTGGCCGATCGCAATTTCACTTAACACAAATTCACCAGAAGCCAGATTAAGCCGTGCCAAGCCAACCAAACCATCACCAAAACAAATGCTGAGTAGCGCATTGTCACGCGTTTCATCCAGCAATGCGGTATCAGTCAACGTGCCTGGTGTGAGTATGCGTGTAACCGCGCGCGCTACTGGTCCTTTGTTTGGGCTACCTTTAGCGGGTACTTCACCCACTTGCTCACAT
>WASW01073033.1_pt1 | contig 28510 bp, 25 predicted proteins | sample 5698521 | NCBI WGS metagenome assembly WASW01 (sample SAMN11175560, study PRJNA528189) | sponge metagenome | isolation source: marine sponge | host: Leucetta | place: Antarctica: Western Antarctic Peninsula, King George Island | collected 2013-01
TTGTTGGGTGGCATTTTTGATGGAATTGAGATCGGTGACATCCATCACCGCCGTTTCGACACGACCTTCCGCATTGAGCGATTTGGCGGCCTCCCGCAGGAGAGATTGATCACGATCCCAGAGACTAACTGAAGCGTCAGAGGCAAGAAACCGTTCCGCAATGGCAAGCCCAATCCCCTGAGCACCACCAGTCACGATAGCCGTTTGTTTGTTCAAATCAATTTGGTTCATAATTTTTCCTATGATTAATCAAGGGTCGCTCCCCCATCGATAACAAGGTGGCTCCCGGTTATGAATGAAGCTTCTTCAGAGGCAAGAAACAGAACCCCATTCGCAATTTCGAGCGGCTCTCCCATCCGTTTCATGACCGCCTCCTGGCCGAAGAGTTGCCGCCCTTCTTGATAGCTGATTCCAAGACGATCCATGTGACCTTCACTGGCACGTGTATAAATGGCTCCTGGGCAAACGGCATTGACACGAATCTGATATTTCGCAAGATCCATCGCCAAACAGCGAGTGAGCTGAGAAATCGCACCTTTTGAGGTATTATAAGGAATAAATTCCGGTTGGGCAATATAGGAACTGACAGAGGCGATGTTGACGATTGCGCTCCTGCCAGACTTTTTTAAATGAGGGAGTGCCGTTTTGACCATGTTGGCGTAACCGATCACATTCACCCCGAATACTTTAGCCCAGTCTTCTGCGCTGGTTTCTTCAATCGAACCAAATACAAAAGCGGCGGCGTTATTCACGAGGATGTCGATGCCACCAAATTCGATGATAGTCTGCTCAACCATTTGCTGAATGGATGTTTCATCAGCCGTATTTGTTTGTTGAAAGGAGGCTTTTCCACCAGATTGGTGAATTCGCTCCACCGTTTCCATCCCTCCTGATTCCTCGATTTCAGCCACCATCACTTGAGCCCCTTCTTCGCAAAAACGCTCAGCAATCGCCCTGCCAATCCCTGTTCCGGCTCCAGTCACAATGGCTTTTTTATTATCGAGACGCATAAATTTTACTTATCCTCAATCCAGATGAAAAACTTGTTTTAAAGGTTGCATCTTTGGCGAACCATCAGGATTTATTTCCATGATGTCGGACATGTGTTTCCACCAACGTTGCATGATTTCATCCTCCGAAAGTTGATCCATTTTGTGGTTTTCTTTTCGCCAAAGCACTCCAAACAGGGTCTGTGTTTCCTCATCAAGGAAGATACTGTAATCGGAAATCCCTGCCTCGTGAAGCAAATCTTCCAATTCAGACCAGATTTCAGCATGACGCTGTTCATATTCTGCGGCCTGTCCCGGATTCAACTGCATTTTGAATGCAAATTTTTCAAGGGTTTTCTCTAAATTCATCGCGAATTACTTTCTATTTTTTAGAATGGCAGTCTCCCTTGATAACCATTGAATTCATGTACAAATCTCTTCTGTGCTATCAAGGGAGATGCCGTTTCCCTTGCCAAGGGGAGCCTGAGTAGGGCGGTTAGGCGGTGCTCAAAAAATTTATTTAGAGGCAGCCTCAACATTGTTTTTGTTGTAGATGGTGAAGGGCCCCATCAAGACACGCAAACCTTTGTCACGCGTCGGATCTTTTTCGATTGTATAAGTTCCCATTCGCCCCGCTTTGAAAGATTGACCAATTTCAGCTTTGATTTGGCCGGTTGCGATTAGATAGGTGGTGTAGTAGGTCAGATAACCGAGATCGACAAAACTCCAAAGAGCAAATTCCGGAGCGCAACCGTTCATCGTGTAAGAGACCATTTCAGCAGGCAAGCCAAGACCGCTGATTTTTACTTTATCACACAAGTCTTCATCCTGCATGGCTTTCGCCGCCGCCGCGATGCCAACTGAGGTGGGAGCCATGATCAATCCGATGTCGGGATATTTGTCCACTAAGGCCAGCGCTCTATTGTAGCTTTTTTCAGATTGGTCGTCCCCATAAACGGTATCAACCAACTGAATTTTACTGTACTTGGCATTCTTCAAGGCTTTTTTCATGGCCGCAATCCAAGCATTTTGATTGGCGGCGTCCGGCGTTGCTGACAACACTGCGAATTTGCCAGATCCTCCCAAAATATTTAAAGCCATATCGGCCATCACGATGCCAATTTCATTGAAGTCTACTTGGGCGATAAATAATTGTTCTCCTGCGGATGAAGGAATGGGGGAATCCCAGGTAACCACGGTCACTCCAGCTTTTCTGGCAGTCTGAGCAGAAGGCACGATTTGATCGCCAGCATTGTTGGAAATCATGATCCCATCTTGTCCTTGGGTGGCGGCTGTGGTCACAATCTCGATTTGCCCAGCGACACTGTTTTCCGGTGTGGGGCCGAGATATTCCAATTTTCCGGTATTGCCAAGTTCTGCATGGGCTTCTTTTGCGCCTTGATGCGCTTGATCAAAGGGTAAAATACCGAGAAATTTTGGCAGCAAAACCAGATTGGCTTTCATCCCTTTTTTTGCGATGGTTTGCCCCATCACGGCACTACTGAAGACAAACACAGTGATGGCTATCAGGGTAATTATTTTTTTTAAATACATAAGTTCTCCTTATTGATTGATGATTGTTTAATGTTGCGTATCTGTGAAATACCCTCCCGAAAGAACAAGGATGGGACTTGTGTGAGTGATCATAATCAAACCCGTTTTTGTTGATTGTGATTGGTTAGCTTTGCATAGGCATCCTCCTTTTTTGTTTTGCCTGTTGATGAATGGACAGGCGAGCTTGAAAATCTTCTGCTAACTTTTGTCAGCCAGCTGATATCGATTCCAAAAAGTACGCAGTGTTTGCCGCATGTTTGGAATCAGAACCGAAATGATCAACAAGACGCCAATGACTCCGGTTTGCACATGGCCGGTAATATTGGCGAGTGACATTCCATTTCTTAGATTGAGCACAATCAGGATCGCTAAAAAGACTCCGTAGATAGACCCGGATCCCCCAAAAATACTGACCCCGCCAAGAAGAACCATTGTGATGATATCCAATTCAAACCCTAAAGCGACATCACCACGTACCGCCCCCACTCTGGCGGCAAACAACAATCCGGCTAGCGCGGAAATAACCCCTGAGACAACAAACAGGATCGTCTTGACTCGTGGCACACTGATACCAGAAAAGAGAGCGACTTCACGATTGTTACCGATCACATAAACGTAGCGTCCAAACCCCGAATATTGCAAAATAATGATGGCGACGACAAGCAAAATAAAGAAAATAATCAGGGAGAGTGGGAAAGGGCCGAGAAAGGATTGTTGTCCGAGGGTATCAAACCATTCAGGAAAATCGGTGATGCCGCGATCTTCCACCAGCACCCGGGCCAATCCCCGAAAACCGATCAACATCGCCAAGGTCACCACCAATGAAGGAAGGCCAATTTTTGTAATCCAAAACGCATTGAAAGCCCCTCCGAGGATTCCGAGAAGCAACCCTAACAGTATGGCAACTGGCACAGGAACCCCTTGTTGAAATAACCAGCCAAAGGCGCAGGCCGCCAATCCCATCATGGATGCGACTGACAAGTCAATTTCTGCGTTGATGATGATAAAGGTCATCACCAAAGCCACGATGATTTTTTCGATAGATAAATGGAACAGATTGATTTGATTGCCAAGACTGAGATAGACAGGGGATTTGATGCTGTTGAAAACGATGATGGCGACGAGCATCACGGCTAAAAAACCTTCCCAACTTTTGAACCGCCTTCCTATTTCCGACAGCAAGCCTCGATGACGTGACATTTCAGTTTTCCTTCTTTCTCTGGGGTTTTTAAATTTTTTCTGACTTCCGTTGCGTCTCATTTCGCAACCAAAGTTTTTGTAATCGCTTCATCGCGAGGGCATCGGTGGCGACTGCCAGCAAAATAAGCATGCCGAGCAAAGCGTCCCTCCAAAATTCACTGATCGCTGACCAACGGATGAGGCTATTGTCAAGCAGATCCACTAAGATCGCCCCCAACAAGGCTCCGAAAATAGTTCCAGAACCTCCAAAAATATTGATCCCTCCCACCACAACGGCCGCGACGGACTTCAGCTCAAGACCCAATCCTGCCACAACCGTGATATTTCCAAAACGGGCTAAAAACATAAAGCCCGCCAACCCCGCTAAGGCACCACACAACACAAAAGCAATAAAGACAATCCGTTGAGACGGAAAACCGGCAGTTTGCGCGGCTTCAGGATTAGAGCCAATGGCATACAACCGGCGTCCGTAGGGCAGAAAATTGAGGATCAATTGAAAAACCAGCACCACGGCCAACATCCCTCCGACCATCAAACGCAAGTGCAAACGGCCATAACTGAAAATATTGGTGCGAGGGAGATCAAGTAACCATTGCGGCAACATCACGGTTGTGATCGTTTGCGCATCTGAATATTCAACCAACATCGTCCGATAAAGGGCCAATGTCCCCAGAGTCACAATAATGGCTGGTATCCGACCATAAGCGACCAGACAGCCGTTGATAGCTCCCAAAATCGCCCCCACTCCAATGGACATCAGCACAACCACAAGAGGATTCAAGGCGTTGTTATAAGCGAGTTGTTGCCCGACAAAGTAGGCCGTATAACCGACAATAGACCCCACAGAAAGGTCAATATTACGGGTCAGGACGACCAGAGTTTGTCCCACTGCCAAGACCGCAACGATGGCAACACTGGCTGAAACGCGATTGAATAATCGCGCACTAAAGTAATTAGGAATGATCGCGCCAAAAAAAAGAATAACGAGCAAGATCAGAAGAATGAGGACCAGATCTCTAATTTGTTCCGGGCGGAATCTTTTCAGTAGAAAATTCATTGGCGGTGCTCATCGGTTTCTTGCGCTTGTCCCATGGCGGCAGTCATGATTTTTTCCTGTGTCGCGTCTTCCCGATCAAAAATCCCCATTTGCCGTCCTTCTCGCATGACAAGAATACGGTCGCTCATGGTGAGAACTTCCGGTAAATCGGATGAAATGAAAATGAGCGCCAATCCTTGCGCCGCTAATTCATTGACAATATGATGCACTTCGGCTTTGGATCCCACATCAACACCACGGGTAGGTTCATCCAAAATAAACAATTTCGGTTCAGTATTCAACCACTTACTCAACATCACTTTTTGCTGGTTTCCACCGGAAAGCTTACCCACTTCATGTTGGACAGAAGGCGTGCGGATCGCTAGCTTCTGGCGGTATTCTTCAGCCGTAGCGTTTTCTTCATGTTGATTGACCAGCCCTATTTTTGATAAGTATTTTCGCAAGGTTGGCAATGAAATATTGGAAGCAATTGACATCGGCATCGTCAAGCCCAATTGCCGACGATCTTCTGTCAAATAAGCAATCCCGTTTTTGAGAGCTTGCTCAGGAGATTCAATGGCCAAATCTTTTCCTTCGAAAGTAATTTTCCCTGATTCGGCAGGCGCAATCCCAAAAAGCGCCAAACCGACATCTGTGCGGCCAGAGCCGACCAATCCCGCAAAACCGAGCACTTCCCCGCGCCGAACGTCAAAGTTGAGGTCTGAAAAAACGTTCTCTTTTGTTAAACCACGAACCGACATGAGCGATTCACCCCGTTGAGGTTTATTTTTTTTGTCATAATAGGAATCAATTTCACGCCCCACCATATCGTGGATGAGACTGGCGTGGTTGACATTGGCGATCAAATTGGAAGAAATGTGTTTGCCATCTCGGAGCACGGTCACCCGATCAGAAATCGTAAAGACTTCTTCCAGCCGATGGCTGATAAACAAAATGGCGACCCCCTGCTGACGGAGCGTGTCGGCGACTTTAAACAACTGAGACACTTCATGTGCGGACAACGAGGCAGTTGGTTCATCCATAATGAGCACCCTGACATTGAGCGAAATGGCTTTGGCAATTTCAACCGCTTGCTGTGCCGCTAAGGTTAAACCTCGTGCTGGCATTTGGACATCTAGTTTAACGTCCAGTTTTGATAAAATGGTTTCGGCATCCTCGTACATTTTCCGCCAACGCACGAAAGGCCCGCGATCCTGGTGGCTGATGAAAATATTTTCGGCAACATTCAAATCCGGAAAAACCATCGGTTCTTGGTAAATTGCCGCAACTCCATGAGCTTGTGCTTGCTGCGCATTCTGGATTTGAATAGGATTCCCGTCCAGCAAAATTTCACCGTGATCCTCTCGAAAAACGCCGGTCATGATCTTGATTAAAGTCGATTTGCCGGCGCCGTTTTCACCAACCAAAGTGTGGATTTCCCCTGGATAGAGCGTCAGTGAAACACGATCCAAGGCTTGGGTCATGTCAAAACGTTTGGAGATATTTCTAATTTCCAGAATTGGTTTTTTCGTTTCCTCCAATGCCATCAGCGTTTCCTGCACTTATTTTTATTAAGACGAAGCCCCATCAAAATTAAATTTAATTAAAAAGAAACTTAGTTTCCGGTCGAAAAGAATTGAGAAGGCTCCTAGGCAACATCGTTAGGTCGCAACATCCGCACTTTAAGAGCGCATTTTGTCCCGTAAATATTGCTCCACTTGGCTCATCGCAATGCGCTCTTGGAGGGTATCATCACGATTCCTAACAGTGACCTGATTGTTATCGAGTGTGTCATAATCAACCGTCACACAAAAAGGGGTTCCGATCTCATCTTGAGAGAGATAGCGTTTGCCAATATTCCCGCGACTGTCCCAAGTCGTGGGCATTACTTCGAGCAACTCTTCATAAAGTTTCCGTGCGCGTTCCATCAATTCGGGTTTGTTTTTGACCAGCGGAAAAACGGCGGCTTTGAAGGGAGCTAAATCAGGTTTAATGCGGAGAACCGTCCGTTTTCGTTCGAGATCTTCCCAATAACCATCCATGAGGATCATTAAAAACAACCGATTGATCCCAACTGCGGGTTCGATGACATGAGGAACAATCCGTTTCCCTGTCGTGGGCGTGATGTATTCCAAGGACTTTCCTGAATGTTCCATATGCTGTTTCAAATCATAATCGCTCCGATAAGCAATCCCCCACAATTCTTTCCAGCCAAATGAAAAATGGTAATCCAAATCATACGTGTCTCGGCTATAATGACTGCGCTCTGTATCGGAGTGTTGACGCCATCTCAGGTGCGTTTTCTCGATCCCCAAGCCTTGTTCAACAAACTGCCACATCGCCTCTCTCCAGTTTTCAAAAATGCCTTCCCACGGGGTTTCTTCGGGATCAAAGAAATATTCTAACTCTGCTTGCTCAAACTCAAGAGTTCGGAAAATGAATTGGCCTGTGGTGATTTCATTCCGAAAACTTTTACCGATTTGTCCAATCCCGAAAGGGAGTTTGAGGCGGCTGGATTGAACCACTTGTTTAAAATTGGAAAAGATCCCTTGCGCCGTTTCTCCTCTGAGGTAAACCTTGGATTTCTCACCTTCAACGGTGCCAATCCCTGTTTCAAAAAGGATATTGAATGATTTCGGAGGCGTGATCGGATTGTGATCAGGACTGAGCACCGCGTGCTTTTCTAGAAAACTTGCCATTTCCTCAATAACCATCGCATCGACATTCACTTCATCCGCAAAATCTTTTTGCGTCGAGAGCCATTCTTCGATCAGATGGTCAGCGCGATAACGTTTATGAGTGACTTTATCTTCTACCAGTGGATCCGTAAAGGAGCCGACATGCCCGGATGCCACCCAGGTTTGAGGGTGCAGAATGATGGAACTATCGAGGCCAACCATATCTTCTCGTTTGGTGACAAATTCACGCCACCAGGCATTTTTGATATTTCTGAGAAGTTCAGTCCCCAAAGGGCCGTAATCGTAGGAATTGGCAAGACCGCCGTAAATTTCGGAGGTAGGAAAGACGAAACCACGCCGGGTCGAAAGAGAAATGATGTTTTCTAATGTGGGAGGCTTGCGAGATTTTATCATACGGTCCTTTCTTGAATCTATAAATCCACAACCATTTTTAACAAAAGTTGTGAGGGTCCTAGATTATGGAAGGACGGTTCCTCCCCACTTGACGAGAAAATTCGCCCACTGATTGAATGATTTTGTCGCTCACGGTGCGCCACCACCGATCATTGCGTTAAAATCAACGGCAATATATCAAAGAAGATGAACTCTGGCAACTAGACCAGCAAAGAAAATCGCCTTCAGGTGATTTTCTTTGAGTGGAATCCTAATTTTCTATTTGAAATATTTTGGCTGGAATGGTTGATTTCTTCACGAAAGCAAGGCTCTTATAAAATAATTCTTGACATCGCTTGAAAAGATTTATAGAATTTTTCGCAAAATTGGTCTGACCAATTTTGATGAAAAGATTCAGCAAAAAAGAGGGAAGAAATGTCAGTGCAAAGACGAGAAACAGCGAGGGGTTTGCCTGTTTTGAGTGAGGGTAACAATTTTTCAGTCCTGGAAACTCTCTCACATTACATTGCTAAATCTCAGGCTCGGATAGGGGATCGTCTTCCGGCGGAGCGTGCCCTTGCGGAGCAGTTGCAAGTCGGCCGTTCTTCTATCAGAGAAGCCTTGAAACATTGGCAAGTTTTGAAAATTGTTGAGAAACGGAAAGGGAGTGGAACCTATTTATTAGCAGAAGTTTCTCCTGAAGCGACCCATGTTTCCTTGAGTATTCGGAATAATTTTCAAGACATGCTCTTGACTTTGGAAATCCGACGTTGCTTAGAAACCCAAGCGGCGGTGTTGACCGTTGGGCGGGCTTCTGATGAGGAAATCGAAATTATTGAGCATCAATTGAATCGTATGGAAACAGTCCATCAGCAGTATGGAAACGCGCCTGTCGAGGATTGGAAATTTCACAATTCCATTTATGAAGCGTCCCACAATCCAAAATTTCGTGAGATCATCGAAGGGATGTATGATGCGTTTCATAGTTTTTTTGAGAGACCGGATCGAGAGCATTTTGCTGCGAGATCGTACCATTTACATCGAAAATTATTTGAGGCGATTGCTGTGCGAAATGCGGAACAGGCGGCTCAAGTCACCCATCAGATTTTGGACATCACTGAAGAAGATATCAAGAGTTTAATCAATGAACAAAAGCACTGAGAAAAGAGAAGAAGGTCAAGCCTTATCTGCTGAAACAATCGTTGCTCATGACGCTGTTTTTCCGTGGGGCGCGGTGGCTCCTCCCATTTATCAAACTTCCTTGTTTACATTTTCTAGTGTGGAAGCAATGGTGGAACGGTTTAGCGGAAAAACGGATGATCCTATTTACTCGCGAGCCGACAATCCGACCGTTGTCGAATTTGAAAAAAAAATAGCGCGGTTGGAAGGGGCTGAAGCGGCCCGTGCCTTTAGTAGTGGGATGGGAGCGATCAGTTCATCCCTGTTGAGTCAAGCAAAATCAGGAGACCGGATCGTTTGTGTCAAACATGTTTACCCTGATGCGTATCGGCTTTTTTTGAAACTTTTCCCACGTCTCAAAATTCAAGTTGAATTTGTGGATGGAACCGACCTAACGGCGGTAGAGAGGGCATTACCCGGAGCACGCATTCTTTATTTGGAAAGCCCCACGAGTGTTGTTTTTGAAGAGCAAAACCTCCCTGAAATAGTGGCATTGGCAAAAAAATATGGTGTCATGACAATGATGGATAACAGCTGGGCGACTCCGATTTTTCAGAAACCATTGGCATGTGGCATCGATCTCGTGATTCATTCTGCCTCTAAATACATTAGTGGCCACAGTGACACGGTTGCGGGAGTGGTTGCGGGAGATAAAAAATGGATTGAGGATATGAATGAGCGAGTGGTTCCTTATTTAGGAGCAAAACTTTCTCCATTTGAAGGTTGGCTCCTCTTGCGAGGCATGCGCACCCTGCCTTTGCGGATGAAACAGCATCAAGAAAATGGTTTGTTCATTGCCAAAAAATTAGCGGAGCATGAGAGCGTCGCTCAGGTCAATCATCCGGGTCTTTCTGCTCAGGAATCCCCCACGTTGCAAGGTTATTCCAGTTTATTCAGTATTGAATTGAAAGAGCACGTTTCTATTGCAACATTTTGTAATCGCTTGAAATTGTTCAAACTGGGGGTGAGTTGGGGAGGTTATGAGAGTTTGGTTTTTCCGATGGAAGTTGGTGTGCGACAAGCAGGAAAACACAATTCGTTGGTCGAATTTGGCGTTTCTCCACGAATTGTTCGCCTCCATGTTGGCTTGGAAGGAGTCAATGAGCTTTGGGAAGATCTTTCAGATGCCTTGAAGGACAGTTGAATGGCTGCCCCACATTCGTGGGGATGAATCGCACGCATTTTTTAGATTTGCTGGAGAGAGGAACATTTTCATGTCAGTGAATCTGTTTTATGGCCAAAATGTTGGCCCGTTTGATGGTTGATATTTTTTAGCTGTCAAGAAAAGAAAAACCGCCGTCGCCATCAACTTAACAGGTTGAAGGGGACCTGATAATAACTCCAACTCTAGAGGTTAAAATGAAGAATAAATTACTTTGTGGCATCATCGTCTCGTTGCTAGTTTCCGGATCTGTTTTTGCCGAAACAACCTTGCAACTGGTGGAAGTGATCACCAGCCCAAAACGGACAGAAGTTGTCAAGGCAAGAATTCAGGAGTTTGAAGCCGCCAATCCTGGCGTGAAAGTAGAAATAACCTCACTGCCTTGGGGACAGTCATTTGAAAAATTGGCCACGATGGTTCAAAGTGGGCAGATTCCGGATGTGGTCGAGATGCCCGATATTTGGCAAGCCTTGTATGGCGGAAATGGGATGTTGGAAAATCTCGATCCTTATTTGTCCAAGTGGTCGGAAACGGGCAAATTGACTCAGCGCACTTTGGATATGGCAAAGCTGGTGGGCAATAAAGCCTATATGGTTCCTTATGGATTTTATTTGCGCGCGATGTTTTATAATAAAAAATTGTTTGCCAGAGCCGGCATTCCCAACCCGCCTGAAACGATGGATGAATTCATGGACGCTGCCCGTAAAATCTCGGCCTTAGGAGAAGGGATCTATGGCTACTGCTTACGCGGAGGGGTCGGGGGAGTCAATGGTTGGATCATGTTTGCCGCGACAGCGAGCGGCAGCAATCAACTTTTTGACGAAAATGGCAATAGCTTTTTAAACAAGCCTGATGCGGTTAAAGGGATTCAGTTCTTAATGGATATTTATCAAAAAGGCTATGCTCCGAAAGATAGTGTGAATTGGGGATTCAATGAGATCGTCACCGGATTCTATTCGGGAACTTGTGCCATGTTGGATCAAGACCCTGATGCTTTGATTTCTGTCAGTGATCACATGGATGAGTCGGATTTTGCGGTCGCTCCGATGCCACGCGGAAAAAATGATCTTGGCTTTCCAACCATTGGCTATGCGGGCTGGGCCATGTTTAAGGCGAGCAAACATAAAAAAGAATCATGGGATTTGATTGCGCACTTATCCAGCCAAAAATCTAATTTGGAATGGGCAAAATTTGTGGGGGTTCTTCCGATCCATCGCGGCGCTGATATCGACCCGCATTTTGCCACAGAACAATTTGCAGGATGGTTCAAAGAACTCAATGATGAGCGCTACATCCCGACAATTATGCCGAATTATTTGAAAGAATGGGGATATTTCACTTCTGTTGTCTTGAAGAATAGCGCGCAAGAAGCACTGCTTGGACAAAAAACAGCCGAAGAATTAGCCAATGAATGGGCGGCTTATCTCACAAAGTCGTATAAAAAATGGAAAAGCGAAAAGTGAATTCTGACGCTCAAAAAAAATCAGCAGAGGCTTCATTCAAAAGCGCCTTATCGCACTTGCTTGAGCCTTATCTGTATTTAAGCCCGGCGTTACTATTATTATTGATGACGATCCTGATCCCGATTATTGTCGGGGTGACCTATGGGTTCCGTAGTATGGAATTCCTAAACCCAGTTGAGCAGGGTTATGTCGGATGGAAACATTATACCGATATGTACCATGATCGTTATTTTTGGGGAGCCTTGCGCAATACCGTTGCGTGGACTGTCTATTCGTTGATTTTTCAATTTTTTTTAGGATTGATCTTGGCGATGTTGCTCAATCGTCCTTTCTATGGAAGAAGCTGGATTCAACCGTTAGTTTTTTTACCGTGGGCTGTGCCGACTTTCCTCTCCGGACTGAATTGGGCCTGGTTGTTCAATCCGATTATAGGGCCTTTGCCGCATTGGCTTGCGGCCCTCGGTCTGCTTGCGAAGCCTTATAACATCTTGTCCGACCCCGATATTGCTTTGTGGGGGCCCATTGTCGCAAATATCTGGTTTGGCATCCCTTTTTTTGCGATCACTCTCCTCGCTGCCTTGCAATCGATTCCAAAGGATTTATATGAAGCGGCTTCGATTGATGGGGCTTCCACGTGGCAAAAATTTTTAAAAATCACCCTGCGTTTCTTAGCTCCCACGATTGTGATCACCGTCCTGTTACGGACGATTTGGATTGCCAATTTTGCGGACATTATTGTTGTGATGACAAGCGGCGGGCCTGCCAATTCCACTCAAACCATTGCGACCTATGTTTTTGACACGGCCTATCGAAAATTAGATTTTGGTTACGCCTCCGCCTTGGCAACGATGTTATTAGTGCTCTTGCTGCTCTACACGGCCATCATCTTAAAAATGCGTAAGATGATTCAACCCTCTTGAAACCAGGGAATCGCATGCGATTTTTATCTGCCAAAACCCAAAGAATCTCATTGACGATTGGGCATTATAGTGCTTTAGGCGTGTATGTGCTTTTTGCCCTGTTTCCTCTGTATTGGTTGATCAAAGTTTCGGTGACTCCGAATAAATTATTATACAGTGAAGGGGTGAAAATGTGGCCTTCAAAGGTCACATGGGATCATTATATTTTTGTTTCTTTAAAAAGTGATTTCCCCTCATTTTTTGCTAATAGCCTCCTCGTCTCCTTGGGGACGGCTATAATTGCGACGTTAGTGGCGACGTTTGCCGGTTACGCTTTTTCACGGTTTCGGTTTCGTGGAAAAATGATCATTGTCGCCCTCATGTTTTTATCCCAGGCGTTTCCTTTAGTGATGGTGATTGTCCCGATTTACAAAATGATGGCGCCCTTAGGATTGACCAACAATTTGTTCGGATTGATCATTGTTTACAGTGCCTTCAACGTCCCGTTTGCCACATTTTTAATGCAATCCTTTTTTGAAGGAATCCCCGCCGAACTCGAAGAAGCGGCCATGATTGACGGTTGCTCTCGTTTCAAAGCCTTGTATTTGGTGATCGCCCCGCTGACGCTACCAGGCGTTAGTGCGACGTTAGGGTTTGTCTTTACCGCCGCCTGGAGTGAATTGCTCTTTGCCTTGATGCTGATCAATAGCAATGACAATATGACGTTCCCTGTCGGCTTATTGACCTTTGTTTCCAAATTTTCGGTGAACTGGGGACAAATGATGGCCGCGAGTGTGATGGCGCTCATTCCCGCCTGTATTTTCTTTGCCTATATTCAACGCTACCTGATCCAAGGGTTGACGGCTGGGGCTGTCAAAGGTTAACCTGACGGTTCATAAGGAGGTCGGGCCCCTTTTAAAATTTGAGCCATTAAAGCACTTGATAAATTTTTCAAAGTATACTTTAATTATTACCGTTTAAAAACCTATCAAAAAAATAGGAGTTTCGATAACTTTTTTCTCTTGGATTCAAGAGAAAAAAATGAGAGGAGTCATCAGATGAAGATAACTAAATTGATTATTTTTATTTTACTACTATCGGTCATGTTCTAAGCTTGCAGTAGTGATAGTAGTGATAGCCATAGTGATGATGATCATGATGATGATCATCATAGGTTTTCGCTGAAATTTAGAACAATCACTCCAGGTGGGATCATTCCTAATACTCATGTCTCTGTTGGGTGTGGTGGCAGAAATAGATCACCTCAGTTGAGGTGGTCCAGGGTACCCCGTGGCACAAAATCCTTTGCGATTGTTATGAATGATACATTCAACCAGGGCGGTTTGAATGCAACAACTTTTCCACATTGGGCGGTTTGGAATATTCCTGTTGGCAGAAAATTTTTAGCAGAAGATCTAGGTTTAGCAGCTAATTCAGGTGCTGGTATCAAACAACTGCGCTACCGAGGGTCATGTCCACCTGCGGGGCAAACTCATATCTATACTTTTACGATCTATGCTCTTTCACAGGCTAGTATAGCTCCTATTAAAGCTGGAGGGGCTGCTCTGAGTTTTGATAATGCGCCAGGGCAGACTGTAGCTAATACTCAAGATTATGCAGGAGTGAGAGCTGCTATCACAGCAGCAAACGCAAACCTACTTGGTACAGATGTTTTCAGGGCCACGTACAGACGTTAAAAGTTTTTCGTACATCAAAGATGGAGCGAGGTTGTCGATGACTGCGATCCATCTTTGATGATCGTGTTCTACGCTTCTTTTAATGAAATTAAGGTCACAAACCAATCCAGATCGCCATCCAGATCCTCGACGAAGGCCGTACCTTTTTTCAGATTCAAATGATACTTTTTCTGTAGTTCTTTTTTACAGGGTGGATTATCTGGTTACGTTAATATCTCTTTAGATTTTTGATAAGTTTTTATCTTTCATTATAAATTACTCGAATAAGGTAATGATTTAATATAGTCTTCCATAAACTGCCAGTCTGGTTCGCGGCTTGAATCCACTGGCAGTTTAATTAGATTTTTTTTCAAGTGCTTTTGACGGTATTGTCGCCCATACTGGTAACGGTATTTATCTTGTCTAATAACAGTAATAAGAAAAAGCATTAAAAAAGGGGTTGCAGTGACCTTTGAGTTTAACTCCAAAGCTATAACATTATCATCGCAGCAAAACTCATCAATATGGCAAAAGCTGTTACAAAACATATCTATAGTGATTCGATTGCTAAGTTTTTTTTGATTTTCGTTTGATATAAAACCCTTGACACCTAAATCATTCTCGCCAGCAGTAACAAGTGGACAATCCCCGTCTAATCTATCAGTCTCAACTAGGCGAGTGCCGCGTTGAAAATTATGAAAGACCCCATCGTCCAATAAAGAAAAAATTCGCCACTCTGATACTTTTAATGGCATATTTTTATGAGGGTTATGTGTGTTTTTGGTTAATAATTTATCTTGATTAGTCAAGCCAAACTTAATCCTATATGCTAAATATTCTCTAACGCTTTTAGCGAAACTTTCTTTTGTTAACTTATTATAATCTGTTTCCATATATGCCTCTGCACACCATTCATCATTTGCCTTGACTGGATAAATAATGCTCAACCCTGCTTCTGTTTCTCTATTGAGATAATTTTCTAACCACTTGGACTTTATGCTTCCCCATTTATCCTGATCTATACGCCCCATGTATTTGGTTTTAACAAACCCATCATTTTTATAATAACCAAAATAAGATTTAAACCCATCAGGATGTCTGTTGCCAGCCTCAAAAACCATGATACACGTCACCACCCCTATAGGATGAAATAAATCATTAGGCATCGAGAAAACACCTTTTAGCGTATGTTTCTCGAATAACTTTTCTCTCACTGAAATCGCCTTTTTACTCGTAGAAGTAGCACAACTCATTTGTACAATGGCAACGCACCTCCCGCCTTTTTCAAGGTATGACAAAGCATTTTTAATAAACTCAAGCTGCCCATCCTCCCCAACATCATAAGGCGGATTCAAAAAGGCAACCGTTGGCTTAAATCTTTTTATTTTTGTTTTAATCTCATCATTAAATGAATCTCCTTGATAAATTTGAGATTTTCCATCACCACTCATCATCATGTTTGAACACGCAAAAGTAAACATATCGGTGCGATTTTCTACACCGATCAGTTGATTCTGTTTAATAGCTGTTTTCTTTTCTTCATCATTGCCTGCAAGCTCAAGCATATATTTCATCGCAGAAACCAAAAAACCACCGGTTCCACAGCATGAATCAAATACAACATCATCTTTATCTAAATTGACGATTTCACAGAAAAAATCGGTGATATGCTTAGGAGTTAATACAAGCCCTGTTTTCTTATCCGTGCCAGCGTATCGTATAAACTCTCTGTAAAATCGCCCCAAAACATCATGCCCCTTTCCACCCATGCGAATAAGAGGCAGGATTTTAGACTCTAACTTTTCGGTTATATCTCGAATAACGAAGTTATCCTGATCATAACTTGCTTTTTTTCTCCTTATTGTAGGGTCTTTAGCTAAAGTTCTGTTTTTAATCGTTTGATACTCGTTAATTATTGTTGATATACGAGCATCATCAATCTCGCTTTCCTCAAGTACACGCTTAATCGCGTCAACAATGGCTTTAGCGAACCTTTCAGGCTTTGGTTCTAGTTTTTGTGTTCGCGCCTGCGATTTATAGGATTGTCTAAAAGGCATGTCCTGCAAGGCAAATAAAATTGCGCTAACGAGCGTGCAACGCTCATATTCCACAATGGAATGATCATTTAGCTCCTTGTTTAGTTCAATCGCCAGTTTAGTTATTTCTTCACTTTCAATACTTTCAGCAACGTATTCGTTTTTTATTTTAGCTATATATGAAAATATACTTAATAGCTGATTATCCATTTCTGATGGTGTTGTTTCATTTTTATTTTGGTAAAAAGATGAAATTTTTAGATTTTTATCTGCACCACTTACTGCTATTGAAAATACATTATATTCCCTTAACAAAAATCTTGCGTAATGAAGTGCGCCATCAACAGCATAATTCACTGGCTGATCTCTGTTTAGTGATTCGTGATATTTAGCATCTGCTTTGCACTCAACAATAATAATGTCATCAGGAAAAGCAGGAAATGTAATGATAAATTCTGGGTAGCCGATTTTTCCTGTACTATGCTTAGATGATTTAGATAAGCATTTTTTGGCTTTTGCAACATTTGTTTTTTGTTCTTCTAACTTAACTACATCAAACAAAGGGTCGCGCTTGAAATGCTCTCTGACTATATCCTCAGTGACTCTCTCATTCATGAAATCCTCATTTTAGTTGATTCTATCTAAAGTTAAAGACTGATTTGGAAAAGGCTTTTCATCAAACTAAACTTCGAGGTATTTCGATTTCATGTCAGGCTGTGCTTCCAACTCTGCCACAGTGCCATGAAACCCAAGATAGCCTTTTCCCATCAGGTAAATCCGATCTGCCAGGGAAAGCGCGACTTTGATATTGTGATCAACCACGATAATCGCCACGCCGGTCTTTTTGATTTCCGCGAGCATGTCTCTCACTTCTCGGACGATGATGGGCGCCAGCCCTTCTGTGGGTTCATCCACCAACATCAATTCAGGATTTCCCATCAAACAGCGAGCCAGGGCTAACATTTGCTGCTCGCCTCCAGAAAGTTCTTCGCCTTTATTTTTACTGAGTTCTCCCAAAATCGGAAAATGCTTGGAGACACGCTCCAGACTCCAGGGATCTAAAGCATCCGCCTCGATTTTGCCGTGTTTGATTCCCATCTGTAAATTTTCCAACACGGTCAGATTCGAGAAAATCTCTTTGTTTTCATTCACATACCCGATCCCCGCTTTGGCAATTTGATGGGTCGCCATGTTTGTAATGTCTTTCCCTTTAAAAAAAATCTGGCCTTGTTTTGAATCAATCAAATTGATGATACACTTAAAGGTCGTGCTTTTCCCCATCCCGTTTCGCCCCATCAGCGCCACAATTTCGCCTTGGTTGATTTCGAGTGACATATCTTCTAAAACTTTCGTGTCACCGTAATACCCATCAATTTGTTTCACCTCAAGTAACATCGCTCAAAGCTCCTTTTCGTTAGCAGTCGGTTGCTTGGTTTGCGTTATAATCTGTGCTCCTAAAACTCGGCAATCCCAAGATAAGCGTCTTTGACTTCTTGATTATTAGAAATTTCTTCAGGCGTCCCTGTGGCTAAAATTTCGCCATGATGCAGCACCGTGACTCGATCCGCAAGGGAATAAACCACATCCATATCGTGTTCAATCAAAATCGAAGTTTTGCCTTCAGTGGCCTTTTTGATCAAGGCAATCGCTTGTTGAGTTTGATCTTTAGAGATGCCTGCTGTCGGTTCATCAAGGAGCACCAAATCAGGGTTTGTGGCCATCGACATGATCAATTCTAAAGCCCGCCCTCTCCCGTAGGAAATGGTATTGGCCAATTGATCTCGCTCAACATCAAGATCAAATTTTTTCAAAATTTCGTCGGTTTCCTCGGTGATTTTCACCATTTTATTGACATTGCGGAAAAAGTTATAACGGATTCCATTTTTAGAAAGAACCGCGGCCCTGACATTTTGAAAAACCGTCAACTTCGGAAAAATAGAAGTGATTTGGAAAGCGCGTCCCATTCCCATCCGATTGATTTTATGCGGAGGCATGCCGGTAATATCGGTTTCCTTAAAAAGGATCGCCCCGCTCGCAGGGACATATTCGCCACTGAGCATGTTGAATAAGGTGGTTTTGCCGGCGCCATTGGGGCCGATAATGCCATGCCGTTCCCCTGCTTTGATTTTGAGGTTGACCTTGCTCAACACATTCCGGCCGCCTCCCCAATGATGGGAGAGATCTTTTGTCTCTAAAATATTCATACGGTTTTTCCTTTTCTCACCAATGTTTTTTCTTGGGGAAAAATTTTATTCCAAACTCTAGCAATGATCCCTGAAGCGCCTTCGGGTGAAAATAAAATAACGAGCACTAAGAGAGCGCCGAGGATCATTTCTGCTCCGCCTAACCAAATACCTTCGGTGTGCAATCTGATGGAAGAGAAGATAATCGCCCCAAACAAAGGCCCTAAGAAAAAACCTCGCCCGCCGAGCATCACCGCGGCAACAGCGATAAAAGAGAGCGGGACGCTGATCAATTCGACACTGGCGATATTGAGCAACATCGCTAAAAGGGATCCGGCGATGCCAGCAAAGAACGCGGAAATCACAATGATGTAAGTGGAGCTGAAAGGCACATGGATGCCCAAGTAGCGAATTCGTCGATCATTTTCTCGGATACAATAAAGCAGACTGCCCAGTGGGGTTTGCGTAAAAAACCACATGGCCCAAATGCTCAAGGCGATAATGGTCATGGCAAAATAATAAAAGCCGGTATCATCCATTTCAATCTCAACAAGCCCAGGAATTCGTAAAGGAGGCATCGGAAAAAAAGCCACGCCATCATCCCCTCCTGTGAGATCTTTCGCTCGATTTGAATAGGCCCAGGCAAGATAGCAAAACGCTAAATTGACCAACGCAAAGCTGTGACCCCGAATTCTCGAAATCACCGGACAGAGAAGCAAGGCCACAAAACCACTGACCAGCCCTCCAATCAAAACAGAGACCAATAAAGGAAGGTCGGCAATTCGGTCTAAGGCAATGGCCGTCGCATAACCTCCGATGCCATGATACAAGGCATGACCGAAAGTGACCAAGCCCCCATTGCTCATCATGAAATTGAGCGTCACTGAAAACAAACCCAACAGGGCGGAGGCTAAAAACCAGTTCATGGCAACAATATCCGTAAACCCTGGAACCGCTAAAAAAAATACTAAAGATGCGGCGATCAAAACTTTCATTTTGTATTTTTCGACCATCATTTCTTCCCAAATAAACCGTGAGGTTTGATCATCAAAATCAGAGTCATTGCGATGAAAAAGATCAAAGGCGCAACCTCCGGGAAAAATTGAACCGCGAATGTATCTAGAAATCCAAACAATAATGCGGCAACAAACGATCCTGGAAGACTGCCAAATCCACCGACGATCACCACAACAAAAGCATCCAATCCAAGGGATGTTTCTAAGAGAGGGTGGACTTGAGTGATCGGGCTAATGACCACTCCGGCGAGAGCGGCGAGCCAGATCCCAAATCCAAAGATACAAGTAAACAAGAGGGGAACATTGATGCCGAGCGCACGAACCATATCCGGTTTCTCTACGGCGGCTCGAACAATCATCCCGATCCGGGTTTTCAACAAAATCTGACGCATGAAGATTAAGATGGCGGCACCGAATATGATGATAAAATAGCGATAGGTCGGGTAGGCAAATTCACCAATTTGGGTAAGTCCCGTGAAGAGTTTCGGTTCCAGAATAGCATAAGTTTCCGATGGCCAGACCCAAATATAAAAACCGAAGATGAAAAAGGCCATCCCTGCTGTGAGGATCAGGTCATAAATGAAGGATAAATTGTGCAATCTTTTTAAGATGTAACGCTCGACAACCATTCCCAGTAAGGCAACAATCATGGGCGCAAACAGCAAGGCAAACCAGAAATTGACACGCTCTACCAGTTCATAACCTAAATAGGCTCCCAAGGCAAAAAAGGAGATATGCGCCACATTCAGGATATGCATCATCCCATAAATTAAAGTCAACCCGGAAGCAATCAGAAATAAAACCATTGCGTAAGAAATCGCAGTGAAGGTTTGGGCAATTACTAATTCAGTAAAGAGATCCATGGAAACCTATTTTGAGAACGGTCACTGACGAAATGAGATCCATCAGTGACATGAGATGAGTGTGCTATTTACAAAGATCCGGTTTGCTAGAAACAACAGCATCGGCAGGAACTTCATACATGGAAACAACGCCAAGATCGCCTTTTTCATAGAGGTATTTGGGGTTTCGTCCACGGACAGAAATATAAAGCGGTCTGATCAATTGGTGGTCACAGATTCGCATTTTGACGGTATTGCCAAGCGCTGTTTTATGCTCAACCCCTTCCATGGTTTTGATAATGGTGTCAAGATCGCTGCTTCCGGCTTTCTGTAGTATTTCAAAAAACATATAAAAGTCCGCGATTCGAGATAAGGTAATCCCCTGGGGTAACCACAATCTGGAATCCGTGTAGACTCCGGTGAATTTAGGGTACTGTTTTTGCCAAAATTGCAGGATTTCCTGGGCTTCCGGGTAATCCATCAATTCCGACGCATTGTTGATAATGAAAGAACCTTCTCGATAGACGGCTCTATCTTCCGCAGGCAGTTTTCTTTCAAACGCTAAATTCGTCATGAAGAGTCCCGCATCCGGTATTTTCCCCAATCCGTAATTGTACATCGCTGTCAGCAAATTATCGGCATCTGGAGTCCAATCACCCGAAACGAGGAGATCGGGACTAGCCGCTTTCATCTTGGCCATATAAGGCGTGAAATCCTTCAAAAAAAGTTTGTGATAATCAGGCCCTGTCAGTTTCACGGAAGGTTTGAGATCCTTCATGGCATCATTAAATCCATCCCCAAAATCTCTGCCATAACTATAATCTTGAGAGAGCATGTAGATCGATTTATAGCCGGTCTTCTTGGCGACATAATAAGCCAGCCCTTTCGCCATACTTTTTGTGTCTGCCGTCGTCCGAAAAGAATAACGATTGAATGACTTCTTCGTCATCAATCCATAGGACAACGCATTGGTGTTGATCCAAAGACTTTTTTTGTGCTTCCCGGTCACTCCTTGAGCGACTCTTCCCAGAGCAGAACTGCTCGTGCCAAAAACAGCCAGCACTTTTTCCCGTAGAATCACCCGTTCCATTTCTTTTTTAGTTTGCACCGGATTGCCTTGAGAATCCGCATTGATGAGGACGACTTTTTTCATTTTACCATCGACCATGATCCCGCCTTGACTGTTGATATCATGGACCACCATTGTCATTACGGCCATCGGGTATCGACTGACGAAAAAAGAAGGGCCTGTAAAAGGTTCGAGAAGGGCCACTTTGATCACATCATCGTCATTCTCAAAGATAGGATTTTGAAAAACGCCAGGATCCCAGTCACTCAGATCTCCTTTAAAAGTTTCAAACGCAAAGGTTGGTGAGTTGAAGACAAGTGTGATTCCAAGTGAAAAAGATAGAAATATTTTCTTGAGATTTATTTTCATTTTATGCTCCTTAATTTTAAATTAAAGATTAAATCAACACGATTCACTTGTGGTTTATAATTAAAACAAAATCAAATTGCAACAACAAATGAACCTCTCCCTAAAAAATGGGAATGGGGTCAGCCTGCCCGTTTTTTTAATCAAAGGCCGGAATCCCTCCTAAGAGTTTCTTGAAATGTGAGCCAGTAAAGTCCTTGACAAATTTCTCAAAAAATAATGCAATCGTCGTCGCTCATTAACGGGAATAACTCAGTTGGTAAAGCATCAACTCCGAATATTCTTCTTAACTGTTGTATTGATTATGGGAGGGAAATTGAAACAATTCAATCCGCTTAAAAATTATTGGGGAAAAGCAGACTCTGATCAAGGAAAACTGAACTACCTTTCAATTTGGGAACACTCTTTAAATGTAGTCGCTGTCGCTAAAGTATGGTTGGCACAGCGACCTCTTTTGTTATCCCGCTGGACTCAACTTCTAGGTTTGGATGAAAAGAATGCCCCCGATCGAGCCAGCGCTCTTTCAATCGCGCTGCACTGTATTCTTCTGCATGATTTGGGAAAATATGATTGGCGTTTTCAAAGAAAAGTCCCAAGCCTGTTCAATAAATTAAACGACCTGGAATTGAAAGAAATAAAAAAGTCATTTGATCATGGTGGATGGGGACTTCATTATTACGGATGTTTGAAATCAGGTAGTCAGCGTTTCGCAATAAACGAACTACCTTGGTACCATCTAATCAGAGCAACCACTAGCCATCACGGTTCCTACTGCCCACAGCGTAAAGATTTAACTCCTCGTAGAAGAGATGAAGAAAACGAAGAACAAATCCTTCAAGTGATCCAGCAACATCTAGAAATGGTGGAAAAGCTTTATCCTTTGCCGGAAAAACCACCAAAACCAATTGATCCGGCGATGGTCGTTTTTCTGGCAGGGCTTTGTTCGATTGTGGATTGGTTGGGGTCGGATCAGAAAATATTTACTACCAGAGCCGTGGACGATCTTTCTGAACAGCCAGCAGGGATCACTGAAAAACTGGAGGAAAAAGCGGAGCAGGTTTTAAATCAAAATGGGTTTTTAGGAAAATACAAAGGTAATCCGGAAAAAAGGCTTGAAAGAATTTTAGGAAAGGATTCACCACGCCCCTTATAAACCCAAGCGCTGGCAATGTCGCTCACTGAGCATCCTCAATTGATTATCATGGAAGCCCCGATGGGAGAGGGAAAAACAGAAGCCGCCATGTTGATGACCGATCGTTTGTTCGAGATGGGGGTTGTCGATAATTTTTATTTTGCCTTGCCGACAATGGCTACTTCCAATGCGATGTTTGAGCGTATAAAAAGAATGATGGCAAATGAGGCTTTTTTTGATAAAGATGCCTCGCTTGTGTTGGCTCATGGCAAGAGAGATTTGATTAAGACTTTCACCCAGATTCTTACTGCGAATCCTTCGGAAGGGGATGACGAAACAGAAAACCTGAGTGCGCTCAAAATGTGTAACGAGTTTTTTGCCAGTAGTCATAAACGCAGCCTTCTTGCCAATGCGGGAGTCGGCACGGTGGATCAAGCGATGTCCTCTGTTTTGGGGGCAAAGCACCATTGGGTGAAATTGTTCGGCCTGAGCAATTCGGTTCTGATTATCGATGAAGTTCATGCCTACGATGCCTACATGCTACGAATTCTGGAGAGATTGCTCCAGTGGTTACGAGTTTTGGGAACGCATGTGATTCTTCTTTCAGCGACTTTGACGGTCCAAACCAGAAAAGATTTGATTGAGGCGTTTTCCAAGAGAAAAATTGAAGCGCCCTCAGCCATCGAGGAAAACCCTTTTCAAGCAGCAGAAGAAGATCCGATGGCTTATCCTCTGATCACTCATGTTTATCGAGAGGGCGATGCTTACAAAACAAATTTGATTCCAAACGATCATATGAAGGATTCTGAACGAGACGTGCGCTTCAAATGGGTCACTCAAAAAGATCAAATAATTGAAAGCATTGTCCAGTTTGTACAAAATGGCGCTCAAGTTTGCCTGATACTCAATACCGTTGGAAAAGCTCAGGAATTTTTTGAAATATTGTCTCAGGATTCAAGAATTCAAAATCCCCTCTTGTTTCACAGCCGTTTTCAATTGACGGATCGCAACGAAATTGAAGAGACGGTTGAGAGTATTTTCGGAAAGGAGGGGCAAGCAAAGAGAGGTGAAATCGGCCACGTTTTAGTCGCGACCCAAGTGGTTGAACAAAGTTTGGATGTTGATTTTGATGTCATGCTATCTGAGCTAGCCCCGATTGATTTACTGCTGCAACGAGTCGGTCGGCTGCATCGCCATCAAGCGAATAATGAATTTCGTCAAGGCAAGGATTGGAAACAGCCCGCTCTCTTTGTTTACAGTCCTTGTGAAACTATTTCCGAATGGCTGGAGGGGCCTAAATCCAAAAAGGCTCGCTCGGTTTATGACGCGTTTATCCTCTATCGGACAGCCCTGCTTTTTCATAAACAGGAATATAAATTCCCTGTCAATTTACCCGGTGATATTCGTTGCCTCGTTGAAGAAGTTTATTCGGGGAATGATGATGCCGTTTTAAAAGAGGATCAAGGGAAATACGAAGAAGCAAAATTGAAATGGGAGGAGAAGACTTATCAGAAAAAACAACTCAGTTCCAGTGTTTATCAACCCGCTCCTGATGATGAACCAAAACGACTAGGAAAATGTGAAGTCCGGGTCTGCGAAGCTGGAGAACTGGAAGAAGATTTAGAGGCTGGTGGCACTCGTTTAATCCAACCTTCCATTCAAATTTTCTTTGTGGATCTTGCTTGGACTCTGAAGATTGACGGGAGAGAGCCTGGCAATGAAAGCTACCGGAAATTCAAGCAAACGCTCCAGCGGCATTCGGTGACTGTCCTGGAGTCCATGCTGGCTTTTTCCCATGGTAATTACTTACAATCTGAACACTTCAATCCGGCAGGGTGGCCTGATTCAGAGCAGTGGCGACAAACATTGGAACGGTTTGAACAGGAATTTATCTACCAAAAACCGGAACCCTTGATTTTACCACTTGCGGAAGTTTCGGAAGAAGTTGTAGAATATCATTTCAAACAAAGATCGCTTGTCCTCAAATATTCAAAACAATTGGGACTGCAAATCCTCAAATGAAATCAGGCTACGATTTCTTTCTCTGTTTTAGAGGTAATTTGCACAACATTCACATTGCCCAAGTCGACTTTCTGACTGGCTTGGCTATCGATGTCAATCCCAATTACATTCCCTTTTTCGTCAAAGTCCAAGACAAACCCTTTTGCGACTTCTTGACTCTCAATGCTTTCAGAACCTTCTTTCAATTCGATATACAATGAATCGGTCTCAGGGAAATATTCAATTCTCATTTTTGCTATCTTTGTTTATGATTCCGATCAATAAATGCGTTATGGATAGTAACCAAATCACTTTCCGTTATGACTCGCAAGTATTTGTCTCTCAGTTCAGGGATCTTTGCCCAGAATCTGAATCGTCCATCCTCTTGCTCTTCAGCATCCTCAAACGACTCAACCACATAAATACAAACCGATTTGGTCAAGTATTTTCGTTTCTGAAGAACTCTTTTTTCAAAATATTGAGTGAACTTATACATTACAAAACTTTCCTAATTATAGAGTTTAACTGGATCATATACAAGTGTGATTATGTATAATTAAAAATCTAAGTTGATATATTTAATTTTAAAGCGTAGAAAAATAACAGATTTATGCTATGCCTTCAACAGAAATAAAAGCACGCCCCACATCCGTGGGGATGAATCTCCTAATTGTGTCCGGTAACCTTCTGGCAATGCGCACGCCCCACATCCGTGGGGATGAATCGTTGATATATTTAGCTTTTTTTTCTGAATAAAAAGCCGGCCATGCAATTGATCGCAAGGCTGGCTTTCCAACAATTGATCAATGTGACTAAACATGTACAATCCAATCATCAATAAATTTTATCCTCGAAAAATTGAAGGAGGAAGTCTTCGTCAAGAACCGCTCAAAAAGATTCTTCTGGGAGAAGTGATTGCCGATCCCTTCCATCCAGATCCGGCAATCCAAGCCTTTTTGAGATATGTGCCGAGTTTGATCCTTCAGGTCTTAGCGCTCGATTTGGAGGAAGACGAGTGGAATGATTTGACCCAAGCAGGCGTTGAGGCCGATTGCTATCAGGCATTCAAAACAAGGCTTTCAACGCGGTTGGAGGAGAGGGAGGATTTTTTCACACTGCATCCTGATAAAAACGGATTTTATCAGCACCATGAGGTGAAATCCCAAGCCTTGAGTGGCGAGGAAAAGACAGGCTGTAAGAAGATTGAGGGGAGTGAGGAAGGAATGGATGGCTTGTTGATTCATGCTGCTTCAGGAAACAACCATACGCATTCCAAACGCCCCGGCCTCCTCCGCAAAATTTGCCCGGCTTGCGCGCTGATTTCTTTAATTCACCATGACTATTTCTGTGTAGTGGGTTTAGCGGGTCCTACCAATCTTCGAGGAAATCAAGCCTACCTTTGTATGATTGGAGAAAACGCAAAATCAGCCGATGATTCCTTTAAACGAATGATTCGAAATACCTTTTTTTCAAAGCAAGAAGAGACAATTGCTTCTTTAGGATGGGATAAAACCAGCGAAATCGATCAACCCTCCTGGTTAAAACAGGGTCGTAAAAAAAAGGGCATTTTTGAAGTTTCTGTCACAGAAGCGGGATTAGTGCGAGCGATTCTCAATACTCCCCGCCATGCGTTTTTTGAGATTGAGGAAACACACGGGGAATGTGATTTGTGTGGCTTAGAAACCGATCAATTGGTGACACGTTATTATTGGAGGAAGGGTGATAAATTCAGTGGTTTTATCGGACACCCTACTTTGGCTACTTATATGAAGGAAAGTCAAACTCTCCCACAAAATTATAATCCTTCCGTGTGGCGTGGGTTGGGAACCTTAGTCCTGAAAAATTCATCATTGAAAAATTCATCATCGAAGAGCGAATCCAAAGCAGCTCCTTTAGTTCGTCAGTTTCTAGATTTTCGCGAAGAGACGGGAGAGACTGAATTTCAATTAGAATTGCAAGCCTATCAAACAGATAAAGCAAAACTGCTTGGCTTCCACTATCAAACAATTGAACTTCCTGGTTTTAGCAAAGAAGAGGGAGACGCACAAATCGATTTTTACCAGGACATCGAAGATTTTGTTGAGGTAATGTCAGAAATGCTCAAACTTTTTAAAGCTTATGGGAGCAAAAAAAGAAACCAAGTTCAAGTTCCTGGTGTGGCAGATAAGCAGAAAATATTAAGCCAAGAATGGGGGAAAGAATTGATCAATCATATTCGTCATCTGCGACAAGAGCAAAAAGATGGAAGCCTCTTTCAAACTCTGTTGAAGCGGTTGCAGAGCTACAAAAATAAATTAATTCAGGAGTTCGAAACCCTTTCCGAGAGTTTTGCCTTAGACGACTGTAAGTCCCAAGTGCAATTGCGCAAACAAAAACTATTTTTATCCAAAAAATTGGCTGGCCAATTAAAAAAATATGACAATTAGAATTCAGATGATTAGGAGATTAAGCTATGGAAAATCAAGAAAACCAACACATTGACACGTTGATCAGGAGCTATGGCCTTCTGAAACCCGGCCCAAAAGCCGAGTTGAGAAAACTGGAAAGTTATCAAAGAGTGCCTTGTGAAGCGTCTTCTGCGTTTTATCGGGTGAAAAAACAATATCGTGCGGAAATAGAAAAATATTATTCTCAAAATGTTGAGAAAAACAGATGGCGGTATAGTGAAACAGTGATTTCCGCCCTGCTGCTTTTCTGGAGGGATCGCCGAGCAGAGGAAGATCAGCTCAAATCCAGTTACAAAAAATTAGGCGCTTTATTTGTTGGTGATGGGAAAAATTGCCCCGTCAAGATCAATCGCTTCAAACGCATCATGAAAGCTGAAACATTAGACGAAGGCTTCCATGCTCTGCGAGCAGTCCTTCAACTTTTCCGTCAGGATGACGTTAATTGGGGCGAAGTCGCTTCACTGATTTCCGCTTGGAAACAAAATGAAGACGACAATAATCCCAAGTCGCTTTACATCTGTAAAAAAAAGTTAGCAGATGCCTATTATTCTTTTTACGAATTCAACTCCAATTAATGAGGAATTATGAGCACTTTTATTCAAATCCACACGTTGACATCTCATTCAACCCATAATCTGAATCGGGATGATTTAGGCCAGCCCAAATCGGTTGAGTTTTTAGGAAACACTCACGGACGCATTTCCAGTCAGAGTTTGAAACGGGCGATCCGAGGCGAGATGAAAGATGAATTGCAAGGTAAATTCGGATCCCGCACGCGCAAATTGCCTAAAAAGGTAAAAGAACATCTGGAGGAGCAAGGTGTGGATGACGAGCTAATAAAAATTATGACCCAGGAAATCGCGTCATTAGGCAAGAAAGACAAAGCTTCTGGAGATACAGAGGAAACTCAATTGATCTTCTTTACTAACCAGGAGTTGGAAGAAATTAAAAAGGAAGCGTTGGCATTGTGCCAGGAAAATGAGGCTGGCAAATTGACTGAAAAAACCAAAAAGGCGATGGGCAATGCCATCAAAGAACTTCATAAAACTCGTAAATTTAAGGACGGGGTCGATATTGCCATGTTTGGTCGGATGACCACCAGTGATGTGTTTGAAAATTGCGATGCGGCGGTTCAAGTGGCGCCTTCCCTCACCACGCATCCGGTAAAAAATCAGGGAGGTTTTTTTAC